>Ga0302326_10018063_pt1 | contig 14646 bp, 12 predicted proteins | sample Palsa_T0_3_FD_202264 | JGI IMG/M metagenome (GOLD analysis project Ga0302326, IMG submission 202264) | Peat permafrost microbial communities from Stordalen Mire near Abisko, Sweden - Palsa_T0_3 | ecosystem: Environmental > Terrestrial > Soil > Palsa > Peat permafrost | place: Sweden: Abisko... | reverse complement strand
CCCCGCCCCCAACCCCCCCCCCCACGCCCCCCCCCCCGCCCACCCCCCCCCCCCCCCCGCCCCCCCCACCCACGACTACGCCCACGCCCACGCACACGCCGACGCCCTCGCCTACGCCGACGCCCACGCCGACGCCCACCCCGACGCCCACGCCCTCGCCGACGCCGTCGCCGACCCCCACGCCGACGCCCACGCCCACGCCCTCGCCGACGCCCACCCCGTCTCCGACCCATACGCCCTCGCCGACGCCTTCGCCGACGCCGACGGCAACCCCCACGCCTTCGCCGACGCCCTCGCCGACGCCCACACCGACGCCTCCGCCGGATGACTAGAAACCCTTGTTGGCCATGAAGACTAAACTATTCAAAAGAGATCCACGCCGGGGCAGCGCCCTGCTGGCAGCGATGATAGTGATCGTGATCCTGACATTCGCGGCGGCGGGCATCCTGTCCTACAGCCTCACGACCTACCGCAACTCGGTGCGCCAGGCGATGCTCGACCAGGGCAAGGAAATCGCGGACAGCGAAATGGAGTTCATGTACTACACATGGAAGGGAATGCTCCTGCACAAGGATTCCGTCGCCAGCATCCAGTCCAATTTCAACACGGCCGGCCTCCTGGGATCCGGCCTGCCGCCGCAGGACCTCACCTTTCAGAATGCCAACAACCCCTGGACGGTCAGCCGCTCCCTCACCTTCGCGTACATCGCCAACACGACCGACGGCGGCGCGACGGGTATCGTTCCGGGAACGAACTCGATTGGACGGAATTACTACTTCACCGCCCAGACCAGCGCCACGGTCAGCGCACCGCTGCTCGGCACCGTGACGTACAACTCGGGGAGGCATTTCGTGTACTCCAGCACGTCGCTCTTCCAGTACGCGGTGTTCTACCAGGGCAACCTGGAGATGGCAGCCGGCGGCAACATGACCATCAGCGGCCCGGTGTCCACGAACGCGAGCGCCTTCCTCGGCGCCCAGGACAACGGCGGAAATCCGTTTACGCTCGCGCTGACCGACTCCGTCTATTTTTTCCAGGATTACAACGGCGCGGCGGATGCGCTCAGCGGTGAAACCGACTACCTGCTCGCGGGCTCGTCCACGCTGGTCGACCCGGTCTACAATCCCAATCCCCAGGCGGCGCCGCCCTCCGACCAGGCTGCCCAGCGGGCGCTCCAGGTGAGCAAACTCGCCGCCCAGTCGAGCTTCATTGGCGGCGTCGACGTCCAGGCCGACGTCAACAATCCGGCTTACGCTTCCGCGTACTCCAACCTCCAGGGGGTCGTCGACCCCAATGAGGTCTACCGCGCGGTCATCGCCCCGCCGCCCACCGATTCCAGCGGCAACCTCTACAACGAGGACCAGACGGTGGCCGGGAGCCGCATGTACAACAATGCGGGAATACTCATCACGATCAGCCAGGTGGCTCCGGGGGCCCCCAATGCGGGGACTTCGGGGAACGTGGTGATCCACGTCGGCATTTCGCCGGAGGCGACAAACCCCGCGAACCCGGCCAACCTTTCGCTATACGACAATGTTCCGCAGTTCGCGTCGATCGTGCATCCTTCCGGCGCAGCGACCGACGTCATCCAGGGGGTGCGCCAGAGCTTCGTGGACCCGCGCGAGGCGCTTAACGGGACCAGCGGCGTCAACCTGACCACCGTGGACATCGGCAACCTCAACATCGCGCTCCACGGGGCCATGACCGGGACGGTCGCGACAAACTACAACGGCGTGGTCTACGTCTACGACAACACGGACAACTCGGTCAATGGCCCGGCGAACTCGCTGAATGGCATTCGGCTGCAGGACGCGACGACAACCCCGGCCTTCAACGATCAGAACAACAATCCTTACGGGTTCACGATAGTCTCGAACAACGGCGTGTATGTCCAGGGCGACTACAACACCACGCCGATAACGATCACCGGGGGCCAGTCGGTGAACAACCCGGCGGCGGTCATGGGCGACGCCATCACGGCGCTCTCCCAGGGATGGAGCGTCACCAACAATGCCTCGCTCCAGCCGATGACGGGCACGACCGCGGGCCTGCGCGAGGCGACCGCGAGCACCGCGTTCGCCGGCAACACCGCCTACAATCCGCCGGCGAATCCCGCCACGACCAACGGCATGCAGATCAATGCGGCTATCCTGACCGGGAACACCCCGACAAACGTCGCGGCGCTCACCGGAAGCGGCGGAGCACAGAATCTCGTCCGAATGATCGAGGATTGGTATTACAATCCCGATGGGCCGATGGATCCCCTGAACCCCGGCTCCCATGTCGGCCTCACGCTCACGCTGAACGGCTCGCTCGGACAGCTCTTCACCTCCAAGTATTTCACGGGGGCGTATCCCGGATCCGGTACCGGCCACGGGGTCTATATTCAGCCGAAGTCCCGCGTGCTTGATTACGACCTTAATTTCAAGAACCGCACGCCGGCCGGCTCACCGAGCACGACCGCCTTCACGCGCGGAAACTTTTTCTTCTGGTGAGGGTGAACGGGGGCCGCTGAAGCCGCGCACGCGGCTCTATCCGGCCCGAAGGGGGACCCCGCATGGGGCGCGTTTGCAAAAGGAACATCGCCAGTGTATCCTTTGTCGCAACGACGCGTCTTATTCGTACACACGCCATGAATTACAAGACCCTCCTATTCCTTCCAGCAGCACTCGTTTTGGGCGCGCCGTCGCCCGCCAGTGCCTATGTCGGGTTTCGGCTGAATTTTGCCGTGCCCTTGCCGCTTTTTTTTCCGTCGGCGGGATATTATTATCCCGCACCAGCTTACGCGCGTCCGGTCGCCTATGAGGGCACCCCTCAGGAGCAGGTGACGCCCGCACCGGGACCGGGATATGTCTGGATGGCCGGACACTGGACCAACGTTTCCCAGCGCTGGGTCTGGGTGGCGGGCCATTGGGAAATGCCGCCTTCGCCAAGCGCCATCTGGGTCGCCGGTCATTGGGTTCAGGGAAGCTCGGGCTGGGTCTGGGCCGACGGAACCTGGACGGTGGGCGCCTCCGCCTCCCAGAATCCCCCCGTGGCTCCAGGCGCACCTGCAAGTGCAGCGCCCCAGGCTGCTGGGACGCCGCCGGCCCCGCCGGCGGGCGCTGCCATCGCCCCGCCTCCGTCGCCCGAGATGGCCGAGGGCGCGATCGTGGACAATGAGCCGCCGGCCCCCGTCGCCGAATATGTGCCCGTCGCCCCCTACCCCGACTATGTATGGATCGGTGGGTTCTGGGGATGGAGCGGGGCCTGGGTGTGGAATGCAGGGCACTTTGCCCCCCGCCCCTTCCGCGGCGCCGCCTGGGTTTCCGGCGGCTGGGCCCGCGGGGCACGGGGATGGGCCTGGCACGGCGGCCGCTGGCGCTGAGGGGCTCCGCACGCGCCGGCAAATATTAGACTTGTCTAACATTTGGGGTTGACGTCGGTTCCGGGCGTGACCCGGGCCCAGTACGCGCGCTATGTCCTGGCGAGGTTGGCGGAATCGGCCGCCATCGCAGGCGCGGCCGCGCTGCTCGCCCACCTTCTGCAGCGCCTCGGGCTGCTCGCTCCCGTGGGCTGGACCCCCGCGTGGCTGGAGCGCGCCCCGCACGCGGGGATGGCGCACGCCGTGGCGCAGTTGGGCTGGTGGACCTGGCCCTCCGCCTGGGCGGTGCTGGCCCATGTCGTGATCGGGCCGAAGCAGCGAAGGCCCGTCTATCTTCGGATTCCGGGAGCCATGTATGTGTACGCCGGGGTGAGGGTGGACAGGAATGCCGGATGCCGGGGCGGATGCGTGACCGGTGCGACGGGCTCGGGCAAGACGCTCGCCTGCATCATGCCGAGGCTGCATTCCCTCTGCATCAACGAGTCCGGGATCGAGCGTCCGGACTGGGCCGCCAGCCCTGAAAGGCGCAGGTTCGAGCAGATCAGCGGGGCCCACAGGATCCAGGCCCGGGAGGCCCGCGCTCAGATCGCGCGCCTCGGCCCGGGCGCCGGGGACCGGGTCGGGAGGCTGATGGGCGTGTGTGAGAGGAGCGCCCAGGCGATGCAGGAGGCGGCCGACCCCTGCCGGCGCGCCCGATTCAGGATCCCGCCCTGGGGGGGATTTGTCTGCGGCGAGAAAGGAAATGAGTGGCAGGCCGTCGAGTCGCTCCTTCGCCACCACGGCAGGGAGGAGGACCTTTGCATCCTGCGCACGCGACCCCATTGGGCGCCGCGCGACTGGACCCCGGCCGTGCGGCTGAACCTGATCTCCCTGGACGAGGTCCCGGCGGACACCTTCTCAAAGATGCTCGTGGACACAGGGCTCTCGGTCGAGGAGGCCGGCACGCGCGACGAGTTCTTCGTCCCCCAGGCAAGGGACAAGATCGCCTGGGGAATCCGCCTGGTACGCGCCGTGAAGGCGGCGGCCGCAGAGGGCGCCCCCGCGCGGGCAACCCCGGAGGCCCACCCCAGCCTCCTGACGCTGCTCGACATCCTGACGGTCCAGGAAAGCTACCGGAGGTACCTGGTCGGCTGCTCCAGCCGTCACCCCGGCCTGGCGGTCTCGGAGGCCTTCGCCGAGGCGCGCTTCCAACTCGAGAACAACTACTGGAACCAGCCGCCTGACCAGCTCGGAGGGGTGCGCAGCACGCTGTACAACTTCCTCGTTCCCTTCGCCGAGCCCGAGATCGCCGAGGTCTTCTGCAGCGACAGCACATTCGACCTGCGCGACATCCAGCTCGGCAAGGTCGTGTGCCTGGCAATCCCGCAGAAATTTGCGCTCCAGCGGCGGTATGTGGCCACCCTCATGAAGACGATGGCCTACCAGATCGTCCTCGAGCGTTTCGACCGGCGCGCGGACCATCCCGACTGGCTCAACCGGAACGTCATTCTCGTGGAGCAGGACGAGTGGCAGAGGCACGCGGTCCGCGCCGACTGCGAGGTGGACGTCGTTCGCGAGGCCCAGGGCGCCGTCTACGCATCGACGCAGTCGCAGAATTCCGTATGGCTCAAGCTGGGCGGCCGGGAGAACGCTGCACCCCTGATCGCCAACCTGCGCAACCGCTGGATCTGCCAGGCGGCCACCGAGGAGTGCGCCGACGAGAGCTCAAACATGGTAAGCGGCCGCCTCGTCCGGGAGGTCTCGTACACGCACGGCGAGGGAGGCCGCACGACAAGCGTCTCGTTTTCGGAGAGGCCGCTGCTCCCGCGCCGCGAGCTCCGGACGCTCCCTCCCTTCCATGTCATCTTCGCTCCGGCCGAGGGGCGATGGCTTTACAGGAAGTGCATCGCGATGCCGGCGACGGCCGACGGCCGGATCCCGCCCTGGTGGTTCGGCGACTGGAATCCCGTCCACTGGGCCGCCCACTTCCTGCGACTTCCGGAGAGGATCGCGGGAGTGCCGGTCCATCCCGCGCAGGGGTTTGTCCCGCCGTGGAGGGCATGCGCACCGCTGCGGGCGCAGCTGAGGAGGCTCTGCGGCCTCGACGGCACATTCATCATCCTGGGGGGCCGGCGCGCAGGGGCGGACGGGTGAGCCCAAAAAAAATGCGGTGGCGCCGATTTTAGACTTGTCGAATTACATGTGTTAATTATCCATCCGGCCATGCAGACAGCACGCGCCCGTTGGATCGGACTGGGATGCCTCTTCACGGCGCTCTGCGCCTCCTCACCCTGCGCGCGGGCCCAGTCGGGCGAGTATTCAACCGAGTCGATCGCGATCGGGACGGGGGGCTACGTGATGAATTTCGAGGTCGGGTGGACCTGCGACGATTCGCCGGCTGGGACCCTGAGCGCGCCGGGCGAGGTCGACCTGGTCAACGCCGGGGGGACCATTGTCGCCACCCTAGTGGCGACCGCCAACGGATCGAGCCCCGTCATATCGGTGACCGGCGCGGGGTCGGTGTCGGGGGTCAATGATTCGATCCTCATAGAGGGCGCGGATGCCAGGCCGGCCGACGGCCTGATGTACGGAACCTGGACCATCACGGGGCCGGCGCCGGGCCCGTACACGCTTCACCTTTGGGCCCAGACGAGGTCGGTACCCAACAAATCGGCAAGCTGGATCTCCACCGACACGCGGGATGCCGGCGGAGGCGGCCCTATCGGTGCGCCCACCCCGACACCGACTCCAACTCCCACACCGGTGCCGTCGCCGCCCTCCATCGTTCTTGCCGCTCCGGCCTCGGCGACGGCGTTCCAGGCGGTCGGGATCGGCGCCACGGCGTCAATGTCGGCCGGCGGGCGCCCGCTCGCCTCCGTTGCCATTGATGTCTCCGAGAACAATGGGAGCACCTGGGCAAGGATTGCCTTGAATTCCCATCCCTCGAGCCCCTCCGATTCCGAGGGAACCTCCTACGCCTTCGGATTGGCGGGCGCCGCACTGGTTCGGGCAACGGCGACCGACACGGCGGGGCTTTCAGGCACATCGACCCGGACGGTCGCGGTCGCCCGGGCGGCCCAGGCGGCGGTCGCGATCTCGCCGGCGACGGCGACAACTACCACGGGCCAGGGGTTGGGATTCGCGGCCTCGGGCGGGGCCACGGGGAACTATTCCTGGGGCGGCTCGGCCTCGGGAACGGGCGGAACGCAGACGGTGGTTTTTCCGACCCCCGGGACCTATGTGGTGACCGTGCTCGATTTGGGAAACGCCAACTACGCCCCCTCCCCGCCCGCGACGGCAACCGTGACCGTGCAGCCTCCCTTCTATACGCTTTCGGCCACCTCCTCCGCCGGCGGCACCGTGGCCGGCGGAGGAAGCTATCCGAGCAACGCCCAGGCGACGGCGGTCGCGACCGCAGGGAGCGGATATTCATTCACAGGTTGGACGGGCGACGTCACGGCAGCGAGTCCGTCCATATCCGTCCTCATGAACTCGAACAAATCCATCGCGGCCCATTTTAGCCCGCTCCTGTCCCAGACGATCTCGTTTGTAAGCCCGGCACACGTGACGACGCGAACACCGGCATTCACGCTTTCCGTCACGGCTTCAAGCGGGCTTCCCGTCTCACTGACGCTGGATTCCGGGCCGGCCGCGCTGGCCTCCGACCTGGTGACGCCCGAGGGCACCTCCGGCGAGGTGACCCTGACGGCAACGCAGCCCGGAAACGCGCAATATCTTCCCGCACAGCCCGTTGTAATCTCCTTCGACATTGGGGCGCCCCCGCCGGGCGTCCTGTTCGCGGACGATTCAGCGGCGACCAAGAAATCGGACCGGACGACGCGGACCACAAGCTACACCAGTGGTCCGGTCCACTGAGGAGGGCATCATGGAAAGGTCTACCTATCCATTTCCCTTGGCGGTAAATTCGAGCCGCCATTCCCATTACCACCGGTTCCTCCTCGGCGCCGATCCCGCGATCCTGGCGCCTTTTCCAAAACCCTACTGCCTGGGAAAGCTGGCGGCGCCGCTGGGAACGCTCGCGCAGGACCTCAACCTGCCCCGCTGGAGAAAGCTCTACCATGCGTCGATTCCCTGGGTCGGGGGATTCGGGGCGGCGCACTACGACCTCGGCAACGTGGCTCCCCACCGCCCTCTGCCGCGCGAATACGGCAGACCGGCCAGGAGGTTCGGTGCCTTCGATTTCGTGCAGGTTGCCGACCCCTCCGTCTCCGCGCTCGCCCTCGTCGCCGGAGACCGGCGCATCGTCGATCGGTTCGTGGCGCTCAGCGATGATTTCTGCGCCCGGGTGGAGGCCGGCGCCGGCTCGCGCACGCCGGGACCCTCCGGCTCCCGCTCGACGGGTCGCATGCTGTCGGGACAGTTTGCCGAGCCCAACAACAGGTGGCTCATGCCGTTCCTGCACGTCCACGCGCGCGTGCTCAATTTCACGTCGTTCGCCGAGGCTCCGGGCGCGCTGTCGTGCATCGACTCCGGCTCGCTCGCCCGCGCGGGCCAGAAGGCCAAGCGTCACTGGGTGGCGCGACAGGCCGAGCTGCTCACCGATCTCGGCTACCGCGCCGGGGTTTGCGACGAGGTCGCCCCGGCCCTCCATGTCGACGGGGTCTGCCCTCGGCTTGTGGCGGCCATCGAGGCGCCCCGCATCGCCGTCCTTCGGATGATGGAGCGGGCCATCGTCGGCGATCGTCCGCCGTCCGTGGAGCGCCTCGGCGCGGAGCTGCCCGCGACCGTCATTGCTGCGATGGCCGAGCGCCTCGAATGGGTCCTGGCCCGCTCGCTCTCGTCGTTCAAGCCGCCCAAGATCGAGATCCCTTCGGAGGGCCCGTGGAGATCCGCCGTAAGGAGACATCTCAGCCATTACTGCCCCGGTTCGCTCGAGCTGCTGGACAGGACTGCCCTGCGCGCGAAGGCGGCCCCGTTCGAGTCCGCAATCTTCCCGACGCCCCAGCTCGACCCGGCCCATTGCCATGCGCCCGACGCCGAATCCCTCGAGGCGACCCAGCAAGGGCCGGACGATCCGGACCTCGGCGTCATTTGCCCGGCGGAAAGGAGCGACCGGGCTGCGTCCGAATGGCTTGCCCATGAGTTTGACGCGACGCTGAGGGAGGTGAATGAAAGGATCGTCAGCGTGGGCCCGGACGACCCGCTCGTGTCGCTCAGGCGGATGCTCGCGGGGATCGACCATCTCTCGGAGGGGGCGGACCCGGAGCGGCTCAAGCAGTCTGAGGTCCTGCTGGGGGTCGAGCTTGAGCGCAGGGCGCGGGAAGCCTTCGACACGGTTGCGTGGGAAAGGCAGCCCGGCCGCGGGCACCGCGTCGCCCTGGCCTCACTGGAGGAACTCTTTGATTACGCCGCCCTCCCGCGCGTGGCATGCGAGCATGAAATCGGGGGCCGGAGCCTTTGAACGCGACGTGCCCGCCCCTCCTCGGATGGCCGGATCGCCAAGGGCTCGTGTCCCTGGGAAGGGACACGTGGCGCATCAAGGATGCCTGCGAAGGCACGATGATTTTCGGCGGAACGGGGTCCGGAAAGACGTCGGGGAGCGGCCGGGCGATCGCCCGGTCGTTCCTCGCGGCGGGATTCGGCGGCCTGGTCCTCTGCGCGAAGCCGGACGAGCCGGCGCTTTGGCGGACCTACGCCGCCGAGACCGGCCGCGAATCGGATCTCGCCCTGTTTGGGGCGGGCGAACCCTGGAGCTTCAACTTCATGCAGTACGAGTCGCTGCGCTCGGGGGCCGGGGCCGGCCTCACCGAAAACCTCGTGACGCTGTTCATGGAGGTCTCGTCCATCGGTTCCGGGGACGCGCGAACCCGCGGCGGAGACCCCTTCTGGGAGCGGGCGATGAGGTCGCTCATCAGGAATTGTGTGGATGTCCTCACCATGGCCGGCCAGCCGGTGTCGCTTCACGCCATGTTCGACGTGGTGCGGAGCGCCCCGCCGGACGCGGCCACCCTCGCGTCGCCGGACTGGAGGTCCCGGTCGCAGTGCTGGCGCCACATCGGGGTCGCGCGGGACAGGGCCCTTGGGAAACCGTGGGAGATCGACTGCAGGGAGGTCGCCGGCTACTGGCTCAGCCACTTTCCCGCGCTCGGCGAAAAGACCCGGGGCAGCATCGTCGCGATGTTCTCGACGCTCGCCGAGGGCCTGATGCGCGGGAAGATGCGGGAGCTGTTCTGCGAGGGGACCACCCTTTGCCCGGAGGATGTGATCGCTGGGAGGATAGTCGTGGTCGACCTTCCGGTGAAGGAATGGTCCGAAGTGGGCAGAATGGCGGCCGTCCTCTGGAAATACTGCCTTCAGAAGTCCGTGGAGCGGCGCGCCGACAACGGTCGCGGCGAGGGCCGCCCCCTCTTCATCTGGGCGGACGAATGCCAGCATTTCACAAGCCGATACGACCCGCTCTTCCAGGCCACCGCCCGGTCGTCCCGCGCCGCGAGCGTCTACCTCACGCAAAACTACCCGAGCCTAGCGGCCGCCCTCGGGGGCGGTCCCGACGGAAAGTCGATGACCGACTCGCTCCTCGGCAACATGGGGACGAAGATCTTCCACGCGAACAGCGACCGCGAGACCAACCAGCTTGCCGCGGACCTTGTCGGCAAGCGCCTTCAGTCGCTGCGCAGCTTCGGATTGGGCTCGAGCCTGAGCCTCGGGAGCCACGCCAGCGTCGGGTCGTCCTCGAACCGCGGACGCAGCGAGAACATGGATTACGAGATTCAGCCCATGGAGTTCTCGACCCTCCGCAAGGGCGGCCCCGAGAACGGGCACGCGTGCGACGCCCTCGTCTTCCAGAATGGGCGAGTCTGGGAGGGAACGGGGCGCACCTGGCAGAAAATCGCCTTTCGGCAGCGCTCGGGCGAAATCACAATCGCGCCGGCGCCCGCATGCGGGCGCCCCCGGGCGAGGTAGCCAGCCGGCGCCTACTTGCCCCCGTACCAGAAGGCCCGCCTCCAGTTGTGCGCGCGCAGGGCGCGCTGGAGCTCGGGCGTCATCGGGGGCAGGTCGCTGACCCCGCAGTTTGCCTCGGCCTGCGCCACGTTGCGCATGCCCGGGATCACGGTCCCCACCGCGCCGTGCGCAAGCGCGAACATGATCGCCGCCTGGGGAAGCGTGTACCCGCTCCCCTCGACATCCCGGGCAACCTTGCCCGCGCGAGCCACGGCGCGGCCGAGGCGATCCCCCTCGAAATAGCTGCGGCGGAAGTCGCCCTCCGGGAATTTCGTGTCCTTTGTCCACTTGCCGGTCAGTGATCCCTCGTCGAACACCACCCGCACGATGATTCCTGTGCCGGTCTCCGCGGCGGCGGGAAGCAGCTCGGCGGCGGGCTCCTGCTCGAAGATGTTGTAGATCACCTGGACGACGTCGACCCAGCCGCCCCTCATCAGGTCTATCACGCTGTTCTGATCGTGCTCGGGCGTGGAGAGGCCCACGAAGCGGACCTTTCCCTCCCTCTTGAGCGCGCGGAGCACCTCGAACGGCTCCGGATTGCGGTTCCAGGCCCGGGTCCAGGTGTGGAGCTGCAGGATGTCCAGCCGGTCGGTCCCGAGGTTTCGCAGGCGCTGCTCCACGTTTTCGCGCAGGTATTCCTCAGGGTAGCGCTCCGAGGCCTCGCAGTAGGGCGAGGGAGGCCACGGGCCATCCTTGGGAGGCGTCTTCGTCGCGACGACGACGGAATCCCTGCGGTCCCTGAGCACGGCGGCGATGATCCTCTCGCTCTTGCCGTCCCCATATCCCGCCGCCGTGTCGATCAGATTGACGCCCAAGTCCAGGGCCCGGTTGAGCGCCGACACCGAGTCGGCCTCGCTTTGGGGGCCCCAGCTTCCGCCGATCGCCCATGCGCCGAAGCCGACCTCCGAGACGTTGAGGCCAGTGCGGCCCAGTTTGCGAAATTTCATGCGTTTTTTAGGATGATCCGCCTGCGGCTCCGCGGGTCAAGAAACAGCCTCCGGCGGAGACTTTGAGCGGCTCGGCGTAATCATACTTATGCCTTTCCGATTGACCAGAAGGGACTTTGGTCTGTTTTTGATATCCTAATCAGCCATGAACCCCCGCACTATCATCGGGTATGTCGCTGCCTGACGACGTCATCTCGCTTCTGCGCGACGAGGCCTACCTCGACCTTTGCCGGAATGCATTGAAAGATGCGCTGGAGCGGCTGGTCGCGGAAAAGCAACAGGTGAATGAGACGCGACCCCCTTTCGGAATCCTCGCCTCAAAAAGGCAGAGGGAGGATTTCGAGTCCTCGATGCAGACGGTCCTCGACACCGAGACCGCAATCGAAGTCAGGCTCGGCAAGCTCGAGGCGATCGAGAACTGGCTGAAGTCCGCCATCCGCGAGCGCCTGCGCGATTATCTGAAACAGGTGTCCGAGAACTATCGGCGCAGCGGAAAGATAGCCGAGGCCATCCAGTCCTGGGATCGTCTGATCGAGCACTACGGCGAGCAGCTCCTCGCGCTGGCGCGCAACATCAAGAACGTGTCGGTGTCATTTTCGGGCGCCGCGGGCGGCGTCCGGTCCGCCTTCGGCGACCGGGCGCAGGCCTTCGCGGAGCTCAGGATGGGGGCGGACAGCTTCGACCGCACGGCGCTCCAGCTCGAGTCGCTCACCCGCACGATGGCGATGATCGGCGCCAACTCGGCTTACAAGGACATCCAACTCGCCGACCTGCCGATCAAGGGGGTGGTGGGATGGGTCGACAACCTGGCCCTGCAGCACGACAGGGACGCGCTTCCCGCGGCCCAGGAGATGGAGTCGGACGCGCGCACCGTCGTCGCGAAGAAGCTGACCCACTACCATGCGAGCGCGGCCGCCGCGCTCGAGGCGATCAAGGTCATCGAGAACCAGGAGCTCGAGAGCTACTGGGAGGTCCTGCGCGCCCACGCGCTCGCGCATTACGTGCAGGAGCGCGACGTGGACGAGGTCCTGAACGAGCTCAACGAGCGCTACGTGGTCTCCAACATCGAGCGCCGCCAGCGGGCGATGGAGGGGCAGCTGGATCCGTACGGCCACGAGCGCTGAGCGGGACCGCGGCCGGATCAAGCGGCAGGCGGCGGCGCCCTTCCCTACTTTCCGCTGTCGAGCATGTGCTTCAGCTTGTCGACCTTCGGGCGGATCACGACGGAGCAGTAACCCTCGTCCGGGTGCTTCGCGAAATAGTCCTGATGATAGTCCTCGGCTTGCCAGAACTTGGCCAGCGGAACGATCTCGGTCGTGATCGTGTCGCTGTATTTCTTCTGGGCCTCGGCCCGCGACTTCTCGGCCGCGACCTTCTGCGCAGGGCTCGAATAGAGTATGATCGACCTGTACTGGCTGCCCATGTCGTTGCCCTGGCCGCCCACCTGCGTCGGATCGTGCACGTGCCAGAAATAATCCAGGACCTTGTCCAGCGACACGACGGCGGGGTCGTAGTCGATCTTGACGACCTCGGCGTGTCCCGTGTCCTCGGTGCACACCTGCTGGTAGGTGGGGTTCGCCACGGTGCCCCCGGAGTAGCCGCACGTGATGTGGGTCACGCCGGGAAGGAGCTTGTAGGAGGCGTCCAGGCACCAGAAGCAGCCGCCGCCGAGCACTATCGAATCGGCGCGGGCCGCGTGTGTGAGAGTCGTCATGGAGATGAGGATGAACAGCGAGAGAAGCTGGCGGGAATGGGGCATGGCGGCTTGCGGGCTTTGGACAGGGTCACTTCGCCGCGGCGGGAGCCGAGTGCGAGGCGACCCAGGCCTCATACTGCTTTCGGGGCATGAAGCGGAGCGAGGCCGAGTTGATGCAGTAGCGCATCCCGGTCGGGGCGGGACCGTCGTCGAAGACGTGGCCGAGGTGCGCCCCGTCCGTCGCGCAGTGGACCTCATCGCGCACCATGCCGAGGGACGAGTCCGTCTGGTCGACGATGAAGAGCGGCTCGATCGGCTTCGTGAAGCTCGGCCATCCGGTTCCGCTGTCGAACTTGTCGCGGCTGTCAAAGAGCGGCGTGTCGCTGCACACCGAGAAAAACACCCCGTCCTCGTGGTTGTCCCAGTATTCGTTGCGAAAGGGCGGCTCCGTGCCCTGCTCCCGCGCGACTTCGTACTGGATCGGCGTCAGGAGCCTCTGCCACTCGGCATCCGTGTGCCTCACGGTGACTTTCGACATGTCGATGACGACATTGGAAGGAAGGCCGCAGGCGGACTTGGCGCCCACGGCGCACGCGGCCCCCTGCGCCGGGGAATCGGCGGGTTTTGTGGATTTCATGTCGGGATCGGCAAGCAGCGTCGCGGCGCCGGCCAGGAATGCTAAGGGTGGAAGGAGGAGTCTCACTACTCCTTAGAGTAGCCCAGATTCCCTTTTATTCCAGCCCGCGCGGCGTTCCTCCCGTTCGGCTTGACAGTCCCGGCGGGGAACCCTTCCCTTCCCGCCGTCAATGATCCTCTCCGACACAGCCTCATTCGCCGCCAGCGCTGCCGTCTCCTCGGCATCCGCCGTCATCGTCTCGTCGCTGCACGCGCCGCGGGGGCTCTGATCACTGATCAAAGATCCGCCCCTCCGGTGCTCGAACCGGAGGGGCTTTTTTTTGGCCCCTGGCCGGCACGGGCAACGGAGCGGGCTCCAAACACCGCAAAAAAGCCATGGATACCCACCGAGCCAGATACGAACCGGGGCAGCCCGAACCGGGCAGCCCACGCCAGCCGCGGCTCATCGAAGAGCCGGCGCCCGTCCACGACCTGCTCGTCATGAGCCACGCGCCGGACGCGAAGCCCGACGACCGCGCCAATCACGCGTGCCTGAACAGCTTCACGAGGAGCTCGTGGATCATGTCCGCCGGCGGATGACCGAAGACCATGCTCGGCCTGAAGTAGTGGCCCACCGCGAGGATCTTGTCCCCGCGCGCGGAGCGCACCTGCACGTCGATCTCGATCATGTAGTTGTTGAAGTCCCACGTCCACATGTCGTCGTAGCTGACGATCAGGTCCTCCCCGGGCTGCATCATCGTGAGCGCCCCGGATGTGGCGTCGTACCCCATCGCCCGGAGCTGACGCGCGATCTCATCGGCGACCCCGTAGCTGTCCGCAAGCCGGTGCTCGACGAAGATATGCTTGTAGCTGCCGATGTCCGCGTTGGGAAGGCTCCGCGTGTTGATGTGCCCGCACCCGGCGAGGAGCGCCGAGGCGGCGACGGCGAAAAGGACCCTTGCGCCGGGATTGAGCATGCGCGTCACATGACGGCGTTTGATGTCGCAGGGTTCGACATGCAAGAAAGAAACTTAATGCTGCGGCTGCCGTCATTCCCAACGCCCCCATTGACGCACCCTCCC
>Ga0302326_10018060_pt1 | contig 14646 bp, 13 predicted proteins | sample Palsa_T0_3_FD_202264 | JGI IMG/M metagenome (GOLD analysis project Ga0302326, IMG submission 202264) | Peat permafrost microbial communities from Stordalen Mire near Abisko, Sweden - Palsa_T0_3 | ecosystem: Environmental > Terrestrial > Soil > Palsa > Peat permafrost | place: Sweden: Abisko... | reverse complement strand
CAATCCGCAATTCACGAGCAAGGCGTCGCCCGAAGCCGTTGCGAAGAATCGGGAGAAGTTGGCGGCTTACGAGGCCGAACGGACCCGCGTTCGCGCGGCCCTCGAGTCTCTCGGTTCGGAGGACGGTCCATGAGGAGCGCGCTCGAGGCATTGCGCGAGCGAACGCTGATGTCGGCTCGGCAGATCGACCGCATCATCGCGCGCCTCGCGCATCAGATACTCGAGCCCGACGACGCGCAGGAAGGCGTGGTCCTCATCGGCATCCGCCGCGGCGGCGAACAACTCTCGCGCCGGCTCGCCGCGAAGATGGAGGAGATCAGCGGCGCGCGCCCGGGGCTCGGTTTCCTCAACATCAACCTCTATCGTGACGACGACGTCGCGAAAGCCATTCCCGAGTCGGATATTCCGGAGGATCTTTCCGGCCGGGTCGTGGTCGTCGTCGACGACGTGCTTTTCACCGGCCGCACCGTGCGCTCGGCGCTGGACGCGGTGACCGACCTCGGCCGCCCGCGCGTGATCCGGCTCGCCGTGCTCGTCGACCGCGGTCTGCGCGAGCTGCCGGTGCAAGGCGATTACGTCGGCCGCGTCATTCCGACCAGCCGGCGCGAGCACATCGATGTGCATCTTTCGAAGGTCTACTCGGAGCACGACCGCGTCATCATCCGCAGCGAGGCCGATGACGGGGCGTAGTCTCCTCGATCTCGACGACCTTTCGAGCGACGAAATAACCTACGTCCTCGAGCGCGCCCGGCATTTCCACGACGAGCCTCCGCCGCGCGATCTCCTGCGCGACGTGTGCGTTGTCAATCTCTTCTTCGAAGCGAGCACGCGCACGTTCACGTCGTTTGCGATCGCCGAGCAACGCGTCGGTGCGGACATCGTGGCGCTTCCCCCCGGCTCATCGAGTCTAGGGAAGGGTGAGACGATTGCCGATACGGCGATAACGCTTGCCGCAATGGGCGTGCGCGTAATCGTCACGCGTCACCCCGAATCGGGCTTTCCGTACCGACTCGCCGAATCGTTTGAGGGTCACGTCATCAACGCCGGCGACGGCCGCCACGCGCACCCGACTCAGGCGCTGCTCGACCTGCTCACCCTGCAAACCGAGTTCGGCAAAATCGCCGGGCTGCGCGTCGCGCTCGTCGGCGACATCCTGCACAGTCGCGTCGCGCGCTCGAACATCCTTGGTCTCCGCGCGCTTGGCGCCGAGGTCACGCTGGTCGGCCCGTATACGCTCTTGCCCGAAGCGATGGTCGGTGAAGGCGTCCGCATCGAGCGCGATCTCGACGCGATCCTACCCGACCTCGACGCCCTCATGCTGCTGCGCATCCAGCGCGAACGCATCGCGTCAGCGGTCCTGCCCTCGCTCGACGACTATGCGCGCAACTATCGTCTCGACGCGCGTCGCTTGCGCGCGCTCGCGCCGCATGCGATCGTCATGCATCCCGGTCCCTACAATCGCGGCGTCGAGCTCACCGAAGACGTCTTCAGTTTCCCTGGCTGGCGCTACGCCCAGCAGGTCTCGCACGGCGTCTACGTCCGCATGGCCGTCCTCGATTACCTCGTCAACGGCGCCCGGGAGGCGCTCGGCGTTCGCTAGGGCTCCGCGTCCGCGAGGAGCAAGTCTCCTCACCCGACGAGCGAAACGCCGCAGGCGTGTCACCCTGAGCGTAGCGCCGCAAGGCGCGCAGTCGAAGGGCCGACGGTGCAAGGCGAGATCCCGTCCGCGCTTCGACAAGCTCAGCGTGACAAAGAGAGGAACATCCGCATGAAAACTCCGCTCACGCCACTCGAATTCATGCGCCGCAGCCGGCGCCTCTATCCCGATCGTGAAGCGGTGGTGGACGAGGGGATGCGGCTCAGCTACGAAGAGTTCTTCTCGCGCTGCGATCGCTGGTCGGCGGCGCTGCAGGCGCTCGGGGTTCGTAAAGGCGATCGGGTCGCCTACATCGCGCCGAACACGCATGCCCAGCTCGAATCGTTTTACGCGGTACCGCAACTAGGCGCCGTCCTCGTTCCGATCAACTTTCGCCTGACGTCGAGCGAGTTCGCGTACATCATCAATCACAGCGGGGCCAAAATCGTTTGCGCGCACTCCGATCAGCTCGAGGTGGTCGATCGTATTCGACCGGAGATCCCCGGCGTCGAGCATTTCGTCGCGCTCGAAGGGAGCCGCGAGGGTTGGCTCGACTACGAGCGGACGCTCGCTAGCGCCTCCGCCGAAAAGCTCGCATTGCCCGAGATCTCTGAGGACGACTTACTCACCATCAACTATACGAGCGGAACGACGGCGAACCCGAAGGGCGTGATGATCACCCATCGCAACGCCTACATCAACACGGTCGGGACCTTGATCCACGTCCACATGACGTGCGCCGACCGTTACGTGTGGACGCTGCCGATGTTCCACGCGAACGGCTGGACGTTCGTATGGACGGTCACGGCGGCCGGCGCGAAACATCTGTGCCTGCGAAAGGTGGAGGCGGCGCGCATCTTCGAGTTGATCGAGCGCGAGCGCGCCACGATTCTTTGTGCGGCGCCGACCGTGCTGATCGGCATGGCCAATGCTCCCGCCGAGTTGCGGCGCAACGTCCCGCTCGGGGTTCGCGTGTTGACCGCGGGCGCGCCGCCGGCCGCTGCGACAATCGAGCGCGTCGAGGGCGATTTCGGGTGGGAGATTACGCAGCTCTACGGCCTTACGGAAACCGCCCCGTTCATCACGGTCTGCGAGCCGCGTCCCGAGCATGCCGGGCTGCCGGCAAGCTCGGGCGCCGCGATCAAGGCGCGGCAAGGCGTCGAACTCGTGACGTCCGGAGAGTTGAAAGTCGTTGAGGAAGACGGCCGTGAAGTGCCGCCCGACGGTGTGACCGTCGGGGAGATCGTCGTGCGCGGCAACGTGGTGATGGAGGGATACTACAACGATCCCGATGCGACCGCGCGCGCGTTCATGGGCGGCGTGTTTCACACGGGCGATGCGGCGGTCGTGCATCCCGACGGATACGTTCAGATTCGCGATCGGATCAAGGACGTGATCATCAGCGGTGGCGAAAACATCTCCTCGGTTGAAGTCGAGGGTATCTTGCTGCGGCATCCGTCCATCCTGGAGGTCGCGGTGGTCGGTCTCGCCGACGAGCGCTGGGGCGAAGCACCCCACGCGTTCGTCATCCGCCAGGCCGGGGCTGCGGTCGACGAAGACGAGCTGCGCGCATTCGCACGCGAGAACATGGCGCACTTCAAAGTTCCGAAGACCTTCCAGTTCGTCGAAGAACTGCCGAAGACGGCGACCGGAAAGATTCAAAAATATGTCTTGCGCGGCGGCCGCTCCGCGATCGCGGCGCAGTAGCTCGCCGGCTCTACCCCGCGCCTCATGATCCCGCGCGTCCGCGCGAATGCGGCTTTGCTGTGCGCTCTCCTGGTCGTCCTTGTCGTGCGAGCCGCGCCGGGTGCGGATATGTCATCGGTCGCAACCGTGCGCAAACCGTCCCCGGGCGGCTCGGCGTGGTCTGCCCTCCAGTTACTCTCTCTGCAGCGCGCGCTTGCCGCGCTGCTCGAAGCGCCGACGCTGCGGGGAGCGCACGTCGGGCTGTATGCGATCGATACGACACGCGGGACGATCCTGTTCGCGCACGATGCCGATCGCGATTTCATGCCGGCTTCGAACTTCAAGCTCTTGGTCGGATCGGCCGCGCTGTCGCAACTCGGGCCTTCGTTTACGTACGTGACGGCGGTGGGCTCGGACGCGGCACCGCGAGACGGGGCGATCGCGGGCAACCTCTACTTGCACGGCGGCGGCGACGCCCTGCTCGGAGCGGACGACTTGCGAAGCGCGGCCGCGACGCTCGCCGCCCAAGGCATCAGGCGTGTCGACGGCGCGTTGCTGACGGATGCATCGCATTTCGATTCGGAGCGATACGGTTCGGGCTGGTCGTGGAACGATCTCCCGTACGACTATGCGCCGGTCGTCAGCGCGCTGGAACTCGACGATGGAATCGTGCACGCGTACATGACTCCCGGCTCCGCCGCCGGAATGCCGGTCGCTCTGCGGGTCGAGCCGTCAAGCGCTGCATCGATCATCGATAATCGGTTGGTAACCGGGCCGGAAGGTTCCAAGGATACCTCGGAAATCGTGCGGCCGTGGAATCAGCCGCTGCAAATCCAGCTGGTCGGGAGCTACCCCGCCGGGGCCAGAGAATCGGGCGACCTCCGTCCGAGCGTCCCCGACCCGCCAAGTTTCGCGGGCGGCGTGCTCGCGCAAGCACTGGCCGCCCAAGGTATCGCGATCGCGGGCGGCGTTCGCGACGGTAAAATGCCGCCGGCGACGACGACGCTGTGGTCGCACGCCTCCGAAGCGATGCCGCAATTGCTCGCCGACCTTTGGTACCCGAGCGACAATTTGATGGCGGAGATTCTCTTGAAAGAGCTCGGCGTCGCTCAGGGCGGCGAACCGGGATCCGTTGTGAACGGGCGCATCGCCGAGCAGCAGTTTTTACGATCCGCCGGTATCGACCCGGCCACCGTCACGATCGCCGACGGTTCGGGACTCTCGCAGTACGATCGGATTACGCCGCGCGCCCTCGTCGCGATCCTGCAAGCCGATTGGAACGGCCCGTATCGCGACATCGTGCTCGACGCGTTGCCGGTAGCCGGGGTCCGCGGAACGCTCAAGACGTCGTTTCTCGGGACCGCGGCCGAGCGCACGCTGTTTGCAAAAACCGGCAGCATCTCTCACGTGCGTGCGTTGTCCGGTTTCGTGCAGTCACGGACCCACGGCGCGATCACGTTTTCGCTGCTGATCGAGGACTGGATGGACGAGAACAATCCCGGCGCTGCCGCCGCACTCGCAAGGGTCCGCTCCGGCATCGTTTCGCTTCTCGCGACTTCTTGACGTAAAAAGCGAGCCCTCGTTTAGTCGATACTCTTACCTGTTGAGTTTCGCCGGAATCCACGCTCGGCAGGCAGGAATCGTAATTATTCGCAACACAGCCCCGTCGAACAAACGCGTGATCCCCTCACCGCTTGCTTTTTCATTCCCGAACCGTTTCAACGGAGTGCATCTGATGCGACAGTATCTCCGGGACGTAATCTCAGCGTTGCTGTTGGCCGCAAGCTTCACGCTTTACCTCGGAATCCCGAGCGCCGCCCTCGCGGCCACCGGAACCACCGGAACGATCGTCGGCACGGTCAAGGATGCCACGACCGGTGTCCCGCTCGCGGGCGTAAAGGTCGACGCCGTTTCACCGAGTCAGATCAGCAACACGACCACGGACGGCAAGGGCTTTTACGTCTTCAACGGGCTCGTTCCGGACACGTACACGGTATCGTTTCAGATCGAAGGCTATGCGGCCGTCTCCCAAACGGGCATCACCGCCGCGCAGGCTCAAACCGTTACCGTCAACGTCGCGTTGAACAAAGCAATCAAGACGATCGCGACCGTGCAGGCGCGGGATTCGAGCAACCTTGTCCAGCCGAATAATGGGAGCGACGTCTACAACGTCAGCGGCGCGCAAGCCAACGCCGTAACGGGCGCGAACAACTTTTCGCAGACGCTGAACACCTATCTCGGCACGGTTCCCGGGGTGACCGTCTCCGGCGGCGTCGGCTTTCCGCGCATTCGGGGAAGCGATACCCACGACGTCGGCTACGAGTTCGACGGCATTCCGATTCGCGAACGCCTCTTCGGTCTCTTTACCACGGACATCACCGACGTCGGCATCGGCAACACCGAGGTGTTCACGGGCGGCTTGCCGGCGAGTGACGCCGGCAGCGGCGCGGGCGTCATCAACACGGTCGCGAAGGTCGGCACCTATCCCGCGTTCGGCGACGTGACCGTCGGTTCGGCAACGCCCGACTACAACCATTACCTCTCCGTCGAATACGGCGGCCAGACGCCGAACCGGCGTTTCTCGTATTTCGCCGCGTTCGGCGGCGTTAGTTCGATCAACCAATACGGGAACAACGTCGACTTCTATCCGAATTTGATCGGCAGTGACGTTGCCGGACCGGTGGTCGAGCGCGATCTAGTCGCAAATTTCCACTACCGCCCAAGCGACAGCAACGACTTTCAGTTCCTGCTGCAAAACGGGCTTGGAGATTTCAACTTCAACTACGGCCTGCCGGGCCCGGGACAGCCGCAACCGCTGGTCCTCTCGCCCTGCCCGGGCTATTCGCATACCGCGCCGGGCGCCTCGTCCTCGTACTTCGGCGTGCTCGGGGGCACGGCACCGAACGGCCAACCCTGTCCGCTCGGTTTCTACTGGTCGAAACTCTACGGGCCGGCCAACATCTGGCACCACTACTCCGGGATCGGGAAGATTCAGTGGAATCACAATATCAACGACCACTCGTTCTTCGATCTTCGGCTGGCGGAGAATTTCAACGAGTACATTTTCGACCAGCCGATGGCCGACCCCAATATTCCGGGCCTCGAGAACCCAGGCGGTTATCTCAACGTGAACCCGACCTGCCCGCTCTACCCCTACAAGGTAGGCACGCCCGTGCAGGGCTATGCGAACGGGCCTTACGGACCGGCAGCGGCGGATAATCTCTGCGGCTACGACGACCAAAGCTTCTACGGGGATCGCAAGTCGCACATGTACTTCTTGTCCGGCGACTACACGAACTCGATTAATTCAAATCTCACGATCCGCGCCGGGGCGGGGCAAGAATATGACGTCAACTTGCTCTCGTACATCGGCCTCGATTCGTTCGCGTTGAACGGATCGTATCCGAATGTCGACTACGCCTACTCGGACGCGCCGACGCACGTGCCGCAAGCCTACGTTTCAGCGGACGTTCGGGCCAGAAAGCTGCTCTTGACCCCCGGCCTGGAATGGTCGCGCATCTGGTATGGGATTCCCGCGATTGAGGGCGGAAGCCGCTCGGTCGGCCTTTGGAACCCCACCTTCAACGGGACCTACAGTTTCGATCCGAACGACGTTCTGCGCTTCTCGGAGGGGAACTCGTCCTCGTTCATCGGCTCGGCCTACGTCGAGCGCACCGATCCGATCGGCCCAGACGGCCCGGCGGTTCCGAACTCCGCTTATGACCCGCTTACGAATCACGCGAGCCTCGCTCCCGAGCTCGTTCAGAGCGGCGATCTCATGTTCGAACACAGCTTCGGCAACAACATGTCGATGCGTTTCGGGCCGTACTACAACAACTCAATCGGGTACTACGAATCGTATTCACCCGTCAAGGACTTCGTAAACGGCACGCCGCAGTACGGCCCCGCCGTGCTCTCGGCGAGCGGCCGCCATCACACCTTCGGTGCAGAATTCGCACTCAATCGCGTCGATCACCGCCCCCAGGGACTCTCATACTGGTTGACGGGGACCTACGACAACTACTGGTCGACCTCGGCGGAAAATCTTAACGGTGCAAGCCCGGTGTTTGCCCCATTACCGAGCTATTTCACGAGCCGCAACATCCTCGACCGTAACCCGACCAACCCGTTATTTACGGCGGCGCTCACGGCCGATTGGCACGCCGGGAGGTTTCACTGGTATCCGCAAGTGATCTATAACGTCGACACGTTCTATAACGTCGGATACACGCAGAGCTATAACGCGAGCGGTGTCGCGGTCGGCCCGCCGGCGCTGACGAAAAACGATATCGCCGGCGGCTGGTACCTCGTCAATATGACGTTCTCCGACGACGTCACGAAGAACGTCACGCTCGGCGTGACGGTGCGCAATCTCACGGACCAGGGCAACGGTCCCACGCCGTGTTACGTGGTCGATCCAACCGGTTGCGGCGGTGTCAACGGGCCATTCTCCGGATATAACAACCTGAAACCGGGCACGTACTACTACCAACCGATCGCGAACTATTTTTCGCCGTACCCACAAAGCTTCTTACTTTTTGCAACCCTAAAGCTGTGAGGTGACGTCCCTACATAGCGTTTGAAGCGGTCCTGGGATATTCCGCGTCGCTTAGGACGCGACCGTAAAATCCGCAAATGTGCGCGTGCAGCGCCTGCGCGGCAGCTTCGCCCTGACCGGTGCGAATTTTGTTTGCGATGTCGAGGTGTTCGCTAGCGAGCAGTTTGCGTTCGGCCTCCCAGTCGGTCAACTGCGAGAACGCAACCAACATGACGCGCGCCATCGATTCGCGGATCGCCTCCATCAAAAGCGGCGCGAGGTTGTTGCCGGACGCGCGCGCGATCATGACGTGAAACTCGGCGTCGGCAGCAAGAAACTCGGAGGCGTCGGTGATTGCCGACATGTCCTTGGTCGCGGCGACGAGCGCAGCTCGTTCTTGGGTTGTCGCGCGAGCGGCCGCCGAGCGCGCCGAGAGCATCTCGAGCGATTCGCGGACTTCGAGCAGATCGGCGAGCGGAATCCCCCGCAAGGTCGAGTACAGGTCGAGCAGCGCACTGAGGCCGCTCGTTCCATCGCCCGAGACCGTCCAACCCGACTCGGGGCCGACGCCCCGCCGAGCGGAGAGGACGCCGAACCCCTCGAGCATCCGAAGCGCCTCGCGTACCGACTGACGGCTCACGCCGAAGAGGCCGGCCAGCTCGCGCTCGTGCGGCAACCGGTCGCCTACGGTGAGGCGCCCTTCGGCGACCGCCTGCTTCAGCTGTAGAATGACGTCCTCGAAAGCCCGGCGCGGGCGGACGGGCTTGATCCCCGTGAGATTGGCCCTTTGGTTTGACCTTTCCATCGACCGAGTATAGCACGCGGCCTAGCGCCACGCCTTTCGCCAAAAGCGCAGAATAGGTGGGGTAACTCTGCCATTGACAACCGGCAGCGCCACTGGTACATTGGTTTGACCAATGGACCTAAGGATGGTGAGGTAGCGTGGCTCAACCAATTCGGGTACTGGTTGCAAAAGTTGGCCTCGACGGTCACGATCGCGGGGCACGGGTCGTCGCCCGAACCTTGCGCGACGCCGGCATGGACGTCATCTACTCCGGTCTTCATCGCACGCCGGAAGAAGTCGTCAACGCCGCCGTGCAGGAGGACGTCGACGTGCTCGGCGTCAGCTTGCTGTCGGGCGTCCAGATGACGGTGTTTCCGAAGATCTTTAAGTTACTTGATGAGAAGGGCGTCAAGGATATGATCGTCGTCGCCGGCGGCGTGATGCCCGACGAAGATGCGGCCGCGCTCAAACAAATGGGCGTGCACGAGGTGATGCTCCAGGACACACCCCCCGCCGCGATCGTCGCAACGCTCACGAGATTGGTGAACGAACGTGGCGAGCGTTAGCACTTACGTTCCGTCGCTCGAACTAGTCGAACGGATCGCAAACGGCGAGATTTCCGCGATTGCGCGCATGATCTCGCGCGCCGAAGCCGGCATGCCGGAAGCGCGCGAGGCGCTCGCCGAAATCTATCAACGCGCCGGTCGCGCACACGTCATTGGGCTCACGGGCGTACCGGGCAGCGGCAAGTCGACGATGGTCTCGGCGCTCGCCGCTCGCCTGCGCGCAACCGGCTCCAAGGTCGGTATCGTTGCGGTCGACCCCTCGAGCCCGTATTCCGGCGGCTCGATTCTCGGCGACCGGATCCGCATGACCGACCTAAGCCAAGACGCCGGCGTCTACATTCGCAGTATGGCGACGCGCGGCAACATGGGCGGGATGGCGCGTGCGACGATGGATGCGGTCGACATCCTCGACGTCGGCGGCTTCGAAACCATTATCATCGAGACGGTCGGGGTCGGACAGGACGAAGTCGAGATTGCCAAGGCGGCAGACACGACCGTCGTGGTATCGGCGCCCGGCCTCGGCGACGAGATCCAGGCGATCAAAGCCGGCATGCTCGAGATCGCCGACGTTCACGTCGTCTCGAAGTGCGATCGCAGCGATGCTCACCGCACGCTCACGGACCTCAAGCAAATGTTAACCCTCGGCGTGAAGGGCGGTAAGAAATCGGAGTGGCGCGTCCCGGTCGTCGGCATCAGTTCCTTTGACGGCACCGGCTTCGACGAACTGATGAAAGCGCTCGAAGGGCATCGCGCCGTCGCTTTGCATTCCGAGATGGGACGTCAACGCCGCGTGGCCATCGCCGGCTTCCGGCTGACGAAAACCGCGGAGAATTTGTTGATGGAACGCTTCGCACGAGCCTGCGCTCCGCTGACGCTCGATTTCGCCCAACGGCTCCATCGCCACGAGGGTGACCCGTACTCGCTCGCCGGCGAACTCGTCGCCGCTTCATTCGGAAAGGAATGACCATGAGAGATACCGTCGACCGAAACGTTCTCGACCCAAGCGCCGTCGAAGCGGTGCGCGAGCAGGAACGTGATTGGGAAGCGAACGAGGTCGCGCAGTTCTTGGCCAAGCAGGCAGAGCGTAAGGAAAGCTTCCTGACCTTAGGCGACTTTCCGGTCAAACGCACGTACACGGCCGCAGACCTCGCCGACACCCCGATCGACGACATCGGTCTGCCCGGACGGTACCCGTTCACGCGTGGCCCGTACCCGACGATGTACCGCTCGCGCAACTGGACGATGCGTCAGATCGCGGGCTTCGGCACCGGCGAAGACACGAACAAGCGCTTCAAGTTCCTGATCGCCCAGGGCCAGACCGGCATATCGACCGATTTCGACATGCCGACCCTGATGGGGTACGATTCCGACCACCCGATGAGTGAGGGCGAAGTCGGCCGCGAAGGCGTCGCGATCGACACGCTCGCCGACATGGAGGCGCTCTTCGAGGACATCGATCTCGAGAAGATATCCGTCTCGATGACGATCAACCCGTCGGCCTGGATCCTTCTCGCGATGTACATTGTGCTCGCGCAGCAACGCGGCTACGACCTCAACAAGCTCTCCGGCACGATCCAAGCAGACATCCTCAAAGAATACATGGCGCAGAAGGAGTACGTCTTCCCGATCGACCCGTCGGTTCGGATCGTGCGCGATTGCATTACGTACTGTGCCAAGAACATGAAGCGCTACAATCCGATCAACATCTCGGGCTATCATATCTCCGAGGCGGGTTCGTCGCCGCTTCAAGAAGCAGCGTTTGCGCTCGCTAACCTGATCGTCTACGTCGAAGAAGTGCTCAAGACCGGCATGCAGGTCGACGAGTTTGCGCCGCGCCTTGCATTCTTCTTCGTGGGTCAGGCCGACTTTTTCGAGGAGATCGCAAAGTTCCGCGCGCTGCGCCGCTGTTATGCGAAAATCATGCGCGAGCGGTTCGGAGCGAAGAACCCGGAATCGATGCGGCTGCGCTTCCACTGTCAGACGGCGGCGGCGTCGCTCACCAAGCCGCAGTACATGGTCAACGTGATGCGCACGACCTTGCAGGCGCTCGCGGCCGTCCTCGGCGGCTGCCAATCCTTGCACACGAACGGCTACGACGAGGCGTTCGCGATCCCGACCGAGGACGCGATGCGGCTCGCGCTGCGGACGCAGCAGGTAATCGCCGAGGAAAGCAACGTCACGCAGACGACCGACCCGCTGGGCGGTTCCTATTACGTCGAGTCGCTGACGACCCAGTACGAGAAGCGCATCTTCGATATCCTCGAGGACGTTGACGCCCGCGGCGGCACGATCAAACTGATCAAAGAGGGTTGGTTCCAGCAGCAGATTGCCGACTTCGCCTACGAGACGGCGCTGCGCAAACAGTCCGGCGAGAAGGCGCTGATCGGCGTCAACATTATGGTCGACGATACTCCCGACCCGAAGATCGAGACGCACGCTTACGATCAAACGACCGCCGACCGGCAGATCGCGCGCACGCAGCGCGTTCGCCGCGAGCGCGACCCGGCGAAGTTCGAGGAGCTCATGGCGCAACTGCTCGAGGTTGCCAAGGACGACTCCCAGAACATCATGCCGATCACAATCGAGCTCGTGCGCGCCGGCGCAACAATGGGCGACATCATCGAGTCGCTCAAAACCCTCTGGGGCACCTATCGCGAGACCCCCGTCTACTAACGGACCTTGTTCAGGATGACAAGCGTGATATGGAAGCAATGTCACCCTGAGCGAAGCGCCGCAGGCGCGCAGTCGAAGGGCAAACGGCGCAAGCCCAAACTTCGTCGGCGCTTCGACAAGCTCAGCGTGACAAGGTGACAGAGCCCGACCACCTCCTAGCGCAAAGCTTAGCGCACGACCTGCGAACGCTACGCTACGGCAGCACGGGCGTCATCACGCTCGATCGGCCGGCGAAAATCAATGCGCTTACGCCCGCGATGGTCCGGGACATCATCAGGATACTCGACGATTGGGAGCAGGACGGAGACCTGCACCTCATTTTGATCGACGGCACGGGCCCGCGCGGGTTTTGTGCCGGTGGCGATATCAAATACGTTCGCGATAGCGCTCGAGCGGGTGACGGCCGAGTGGAAGCGTTCTGGGCCGAGGAATACCGGCTGAACGCGAAGATCGCCGGCTACAAGAAGCCGGTGGTAGCCTTCATGACCGGCATCGTCATGGGCGGCGGTGTCGGGCTCTCCGCCCATACGCGCCACCGCATCGTCACCGAGACGACGAGGCTTGCGATGCCCGAGGTCGCCATCGGGCTTATTCCGGACGTCGGCGCAACCTGGTTGTTTTCTCGAATCTCTGGAGAGATCGGCACGTATCTCGCGCTCACCGGCGCACGCGTCGGCGCTGCCGATGCGATCGCTCTCGGTTTCGCGGATTATTTTGTTCCGGATACAGCCCTGGATGCGCTGAAGGCGGCGCTCGTGCACGATGGCTCGCGCGACGACGGGCGCGTCCGCTCGGTCGTGGAGCGTTTCGCGGCATCACCGGACGAACCGGCACTTGCCGGGCAGCGGGCATCGATCGATCGAGCGTTCGCGTACGATACGGTTGAAGAGATATTGTCCGCGCTGCGCACCGAACGGTCCGAATTCGCGTTCGCCACGGAGCGCGAGATCGCCGCGAAATCACCCACGAGTTTGAAATTGACGTTGCGCGCGCTGCGCGAAGCGCGTAACCTCGACGGTTTGCAAGATTGCTTGCGGCTCGAATATCGGCTGGTATGCCGCCTGCTTAGCTCGCACGACTTTTCCGAAGGCATCCGTGCCGCGGTCGTTGACAAGGACCGCTGCCCGAAGTGGCATCCTGCCGAGCTGGCCGACGTGTCGCCGGCCGGCGTTAACAGCTATTTCGCTTCGCTAGGAGGTCACGAACTGCGGCTCTGATGCAGCTCAATTTCAGCGAAGCGGTCTACGGACTGGGCGCCGGTATCTTTTTCATCGGCTACGTCTCGTTCCCGCGCCAGGCTGTTTTCTCTTAGGTTTCGCTAGCTGTTCCTCGACGCGAAACTTCACGATTTGCGTGATCAGTGAAAGCGGCAGCGGCTCATCGAAGGGGAATTGGACGGAGCCCTTGGCAGACTTGTACGCGGATAGCTCCTTCTTGAATTTTGCGATCGCGGAAGCGCCGGGGTAAAACCCGATGTGGCTTGTGTGCGCGCCGAACCACACGAGCATCCCCTCGAGCCGAAATGCCGGAATACGATAGCTGATCGTCTCCGTCGCTTTGGGCGCGGCTTTGCGAATTGTCTGCCGCATCGTGCGTAAGCGCTGCTGAACGTTTTTCGGAAAACGATCCGCATACTCGTCAAAGTTTTTCGCTGCATCCTCGTTCATGCATTCATTCCAATCGTCTGCTCGACTGTGGCTTCTTATGGCAATGAGCTTCTATCTGCGCATTGCCACACGGCGCTGTATCCGCATATTACCCGGGGCCATGCGAGCCAGCCTAAAGTAAGTGACGGATCATCCCGTTTTTGCGCCAGATGAAGAAAGAAATATCTTTATGGCAGATTTACCGCTCGCCGAACCAACGCTGACCCGCAGCACCCTGCTTCGGGGCACGGGGGCGCTCATCGGCACGATTGCGGCCGGCTCGATCTTAGCCACGCTCGCTCCCTCGCGCGTGTGGGCGCTCGAACTGACGTCGCTTTCGCAGCCGGACGGCGAAACGATCTTAAGCTTTGCGCAGGTGCTGTATCCGCACGCCACGCTGCCGACGGCGGTGTATGCGTTCGTCGTCCGGGATCTCGACAAGGCGGCCGCCAAGGATCCGGATCTCGCCGCCAAGGTGCACGCCGGCTGCGGGTCGCTCGACGCAGCCGCGAACGGGAGCTTTGCCAAAGCGAGCCCCGCCGCGCAGTTGGCTGCCGCGAAGAGTATCGAGGGCGCGCCGTTCTTTGCGACCGTACGCGGCACATGCATCACCGCGCTCTACGACAACCCGTTGGCGTACGCGCATTTCGGTTACGAAGGCGCCTCGTGGCCGCGCGGCGGCTACCTGCACCACGGCTTCAACGACCTCACGTGGCTGCCCAATCCGCCCGCGGACGCAAGCCCCACGCTCGGAAGCCTGTAGCACGGCTTCCGCTTCGCATCGTTTTTACAGGAGAACTCGGAATGGCAAGCTTCGCACACGATGACGCGTCGGTCGCCGTCATCATCGGCTCCGGCGCCGGCGGCGGTACGCTCGCAAACGAACTCACGCAAAAGGGCGTGAAGGTCGTCCTGCTCGAGGCCGGTAAGCGGCAATCGAGCGCGACGTTCGTCAACGACGAATGGCCGTCGTTCAGCCAACTCGCCTGGCTCGATAAACGCACCACCTCGGGTACCTGGCGTGTCGCCAAGGATTTTCCGAACTTACCCGCTTGGACGTGCAAGACCGTCGGCGGAACGACGACGCACTGGGCCGGCGCCTCGTTGCGCATCCAGGA
>Ga0302326_10018056_pt1 | contig 14649 bp, 19 predicted proteins | sample Palsa_T0_3_FD_202264 | JGI IMG/M metagenome (GOLD analysis project Ga0302326, IMG submission 202264) | Peat permafrost microbial communities from Stordalen Mire near Abisko, Sweden - Palsa_T0_3 | ecosystem: Environmental > Terrestrial > Soil > Palsa > Peat permafrost | place: Sweden: Abisko... | reverse complement strand
AACAGCAGTCGCACGTACCACAGTTAAGCGGAGTCCCGCGCGCCTAGCTCGCTTGCCCGCACTGACCGCCGCGTTGCTGGTATAGTGCTCAATCTATACGAGTGGATCTTGTTCCGCTTGTTTTCTATCCGGCAAAACCCGTATCTTCGGGGTTCTGTCCGCCGGTTGATCGCGAGGATGTCCGTGAGCGTAGCCAGTGTCCATGACGGTGACCGGTTGGGAACCGGCTTGCGGCTGCTGGCGCATGACGTCGTGGAAATCGGTCTGGGCGACGAAACCAGCTACGTCGACGGGAGGCTGAGCGTCGGCAGACGGGAGGCAACCGCGGTGCTCGAGCATCCAGCGCTCGCCACGGTGCGGCTGGTCTGCTGTTCGCCTGGCGATAGGACCCGGATCGTCAAAGTCCTCGACGCGGTCGAGCCCCGCTGCAAGGGTGCTGACGGACCGCCGGCCGGTGCGAACGGAAGGCTCGACCCATCCGCCGCGGGAGTGTTTCCCGGGCTCCTCGGCCCTGCCCGGCTGCGCGGCCGCGGGGAGACCCATGTACTGCGGGGCGCGGCGGTCGTGAGCGCGGGATTTCTGCCGCGGGCGCAGGAGGCGGTCCTGCAGATGGCGGGAGCGGGTTCCGAGCTCTCGCCCCTGTCGGCCACACACAGCGTCGTCGTCGAGTTCGAGCCGGCGCCCGGCGCACCGTGGGAGGAAGTCGCGGCAGCGCTACGACTCGGCGTGCTGCGCCTCGCCGCGCACCTCGCGCAGTCCGCACTCGCGGTCACCCCGGACTCGGTCGACGAGCTCGAGCAGGTACCAGCCGGATCCACCGGGCTGCCGCGCGTCGTGGCAGTGACCAACATCCAGACCCAGGGGGCATTCAAGGACGTGCTCGTTTACGGCAGGAGCATGTCGGGCTCACTGCCCACCTGGATCGATCCCTGCGAGCTTGCGGACGGCGCGGTGGTCAGCGCCCAATATGGCCACCCCGCGCTCAAGAACCCCACATTCGTCCACCAGAACAATCCGGTTGTCGCCGCCCTGCGGGCGAGCCAGGACGTGGAGCTGGCGGGCGTCGTGCTCTGTCCCGAACCTGTCTCCGAGCACGAGAAACGGATGGTTTCCGAGCACGCGGCGCGGCTGTGCGCGGCGGTCGGCGCCGACGGCGCTATCGTGACCAAGGAGGGCGGTGGCAACGCGGACGGAGACGTCGCGCTCAAGCTCGATGCGCTCGAGGATCTCGGGATCTCCGCGGTCGGGTTGTTTGCGGAGATGGCAGGCCGCGACGGCTCCGCGCCTGGACTTGTGGTTGCACCAACACGCGCCAACGGCCTGATCTCGACTGGGAATTACGACGAGCTGGTCCGGATGGAAGCGACCGACCGCGCGGTCGGGGGGGAGAGGCTGGGAATCGTCGACGCGGCCGCCACCGACGAGCTGGAGATCCCCGTCGCGGCGATATACGGCTCGCTCAACCCGCTTGGATGGGGCCACCTCACCTGCGCGGCGGGGCCGTGATGCGGATCGTTCACTATCTCAACCAGTTCTTCGCCGGAGTCGGTGGCGAGGAGGCGGCGGGCAACCCGCCCGAGGTGCGTGACGGCGCGGTCGGGCCCGGCCGGGCGCTGGCGGCGAAGCTTGGATCGGATTACGAGATCGTCGCGACGGTGTTCTGCGGCGATGACTACGCGGCCTCGAATCCGTCCGCGACCGAGGAGTTGCTGGCGCTCGTGCGCGAGGCGTCGCCTGACCTGCTGGTGGCCGGGCCGGCCTTCACCAGTGGCCGCTACGGGCTGGCCTGCGCCCGCATCGCGGCGGCGGCAGCCCGTGAGGGCATTCGCGCGGTGGCCGCGATGCACCCCGAGAACCCGGGACTGGAGGAAGCCGAGCCGGCGCCCGTGATCGAGAGCGGCAAGACCGCGCGCGAGATGCGCCCGTCGATCGAGCGGCTCGCGCGCGCGATCGAGACGCTCTCCGGCGGTCAGGAACTACGCCAGCAGGACGGGCGAATCGGCCGGGCCCCGCGGCGAAACCGGTTGGCCGAGCAAGCGGCGGCCGGACGGGCCGTCGAGCTGCTGCTCGCGCGCATTGGCGGCGATCGGGAGCGCACGGAGGTTCCGCTGCCGAGCTTCGGTTCGGTCACTCCCAGCGCGCCGCTCGCGGACCCCGCGAGCGCCAGGATCGCGCTGCTGACCGAGGGCGCGCTCGTCCCGATGGGCAACCCCGACCGGCTCGAGTCGGCGCGCGCGACGCGCTGGCTTCGATACGGGCTCGACGGACTGGACCAGCTCGAGGAGGGGGCCTTCCAGTCCGTCCATGGCGGCTTCTCGACCGTTGCGGCGAACGCGGACCCGCACCGGTTACTTCCGCTCGATGTCGCTCGCGAGCTCGCGGACGAAGGGCGGATCGGCGCGCTACACCACGAGTACCTCACGACGGCTGGTAACGGGACCCAGGTGGCGACTGCCCGCAGCTTCGGGGTTGAGTGGGCGGCAGAGTTGCGCCAGGCCGGCGTACAAGCGGCGATCCTGACGGCGACTTGAGGAACGGGCACGCGTTGCGGGTCAACGCTGAGCAAAGAGCTAGAGCGAGCTGGGATTCCCACCGCGCTGCTGTGCAACCTCGTCTCGATCGCGGTTCGGGTGGGCGCGCCGCGGATCGTGCCGACCCGCGGGATCCCGTTTCCCACGGGAGATCCCGAGCTTGCACCCGAGGAGGAGCGTCTGTTGCGCCGGCGACTCGTTGAACGCGCGCTCGAGGCACTGGGAACGGCCGTCGATGGCCCAACCGTGTTCGAGCTGTCTGCGACCAAGGATGGTTCTGACGCCGGCGGGGCCGGATCCGGGTCTAGCGGGCCTGCCACGAGCGAGGTCCCGGCTCCGTGACACGCCCGGTCGTCTCCGCCGCCAGCGCGATCCTCGCGCATACGCCGAGCCTCGCGCGCCATGGCTCGAAGCCGTCGCGCGAGCTTGCTCGCGATCCGGGGCTCGAAGCGGCCTTCCTCGGCTCGCTCAGGACCTACGAGCAGGCGCTCTCATATCCCCCGCACCGCGCGTTTGTCGGCGAGCTGCATCCGCGGGAGCTTCCGCCACGGCCCTGGACGGCCGCGCACCCGAACGGCGAAACGCGGTTCACCAAAGCCGGCGAGATCATGCCCGAGGAGGAGTTCCTCGCGCTGCTCGCTAGCGTGGACGAGTTCGGGCTCGTCACGCTCGAGCCCTCACTCGCGGAGCGAACGGTGTCGGCACTGGCACGCCACCCGTTCGCCGGTCAGCTCGCGCTCGAGCGCGTAGCCTCGGCCGCCGGCGATGTGCAGGCCGCGCTGGCCGAGGACGGCGCGCTCCCTCTACACGTGGCCGGCAGCAGCGTCGGAGGTGTGATCCGTCGCGCGCACAACACCGATGAAGCCCTGGCGGCCTCGGTGTTGCTCGAGAACCTCGCCTCGAAGGCGACCGCGATGCTGGCGCTCCTGCATCTGCTTGAGCGCTCGGGCCGCGATCCGGGGTCGATCGACTACGTCATCGGCTGCGGTGAGGAGGCGATCGGAGACCGCTATCAGCGCGGCGGCGGCAATCTCGCCAAGGCGGTCGCCGCCGCGGCAGGGCTCGCGAATGCCTCGGGCGTCGATGTGAAGAACTTCTGCGCCGCGCCGATACCGGCGCTCGTGATCGGGGCGAGCCTCGTGCACTCGGGAGTGTGCGAGCGCGTGGCGGTGGTGGCGGGCGCGTCGTTGCCCAAGCTCGGGATGAAGTTCCAGGGCCACCTGAAGCACGACATGCCGGTGCTGGAGGACGTGCTCGGCGGGATCGCCGCACTGATCGAGGCCGACGACGGCGCGTCGCCGGTCGTGCGCCTTGATGCGGTCGGCCGCCACCGGGTCTCGGCGGGCGGCTCGGCGCCGCAGATCATGGAGGCGCTGACGATCGAGCCGCTCCGCGGGGTGGGGCTGCGGATGCTCGACGTGGATGACTACGCCACCGAGCTGCACAACCCGGAGCTGACCGAGCCACAGGGCTCAGGCAACGTCCCGGAACGGAACTACCGTCTGATCGCCGCGCTCGCACTTCGCGCCAAGGAGATCGGCCGCGACGATCTCCCCGAGTTCGTCGCGCAGCGGGGAATGCCAGGCTTCGCTCCCACTCAGGGGCACATCGCCTCCGCTCTCGCCTACCTGCCTCACGCGCTCGACCGCCTCGTCGATGGGAGCGCGAACCGGGTGCAGATGCTCGCCAAGGGGAGCCTGTTCCTCGGGCGCATGTCCGAGCTGTCGGACGGGATGAGCCTCGTGCTCGAGCGAAACCCGAACGAGTGACCGATGACCATCACGAAAAGGAGCATTGGATGAGCACAGAAATCGCCGAGGCGACGCGCGAGAGCTTCCGCGACCTGGTCGCGGATGGGCTTGTTATGGTCGATATCTGGGGACCGGAGTGCAAGCCGTGCCTGGCGCTGATGCCGCACGTCGCGAAGATCGCCGGGGAACGTCCCGAGATGCGGGTGATCAAGCTCGAGGCGCCAAAGGCCCGGCGCCTATGCATCGAGCTCCGCGTCCACGGGCTGCCGACGTTCCTGCTGATGCGCGACGGCGAGGAGGTCGCCCGCCTGTCGGCATCGCAACTTTCACCGACTCAGCTGCGAGAGTGGCTGGACGCCCAATTGGACCTCTCGCAAGCCGGATGAGACACTGTGCTCATGCAAGCTCGAACGAAACGGAGAGGAGGTGAGCACCCATTGCTGGCTGACAAGCTGACGATCGTCCTCGGCGAGCGCGATGGCATCGCAGGACCCGCGATCGCCGCGTGCGTCAAGGCGGCGCAAGGCGAGGTCGCGTTCGCGTCGACCGAGTGCTTCGTCTGAACGGCCTCGGGTGCAATGGACCTGCAGAGCCAGGAGGTGATCAAGCGCCTGGCCGAGGAGCACGGAACTGACCGGCTGCTCGTCCTGCTCGGTGCCCCCGATCCGGAGGCGGCCGAGATCGCTGCCGAGACTGTCGTGCTCGGCGATCCCACCTACGCAGGTGCATTGACGGAGATCCAGTTGGGTCTCGAGGTCTACCACGTGTTGGAAGATGAAATCCGAATGCAGATTCCCGCCGAGGTGTTCGAGGAGCAGATCGGCGTGATGGCCGACGTCCTCGACGCGCCCGGACTGGCGGAGGCGGTCGCGGGGATGCGAGCTCAGCGACCCTGAGCGTCGCTCAGGCCAGCGCCTGCCGCAGATCCGCCACCAGGTCGGTTGGCTCTTCGACGCCGCAGCTCAGCCGGATGAGGTCGGCGGGGACGGCGGCGTCGGAGCCTTCGACGGACTGATGGGTCATCAGCTGCGGCACCTCGATCAGTGACTCGACGCCGCCGAGCGATTCGGCGAGTGTGAACAGGCGTGTGCGAGTTGCCACCGACGTGGCGCGGGGGTGGCGGAAGCTGACCATGCCGCTGAATCCCGGCCAGCGGACATCTTGCACCTCGGAGGTGGCCCGTAGCAGCTCCACGACGGCGGCGGCGCTGCGGGCGTGGGCCTCCATCCGCAGGTGGAGCGTGCGCAGCCCGCGGTGGACGAGGAAGCAGTCGAACGGGGCGGGGATGGCGCCGACTGCGTTCTGGACGAACCGCAGGCGTTCGTAGAGGTCCTCGTGTCGGGTGACAACGGCTCCCCCGACGACGTCCGAGTGACCGCCCAGATACTTGGTCGTGGAGTGCACGACGGCATCCGCTCCGTGCTCCAGCGGGCGCTGGTTGAAGGGCGTTGCAAACGTGTTGTCGACCGCGACCAGCGCCTCGCGCCGCAGGGCGACGACGGCAGCGATGTCGACGATGTCGAGCGATGGGTTGGTCGGGCTCTCGACCCAGATCAGCTTGGTGGTCGACCGGATCGTCCGCTCGAGCGCCTCGAGGTCGGTCTGATCGACAAGGTCGTAGGCGAGGCCCCACCCGCTCATCACCTTGTCTACAAGCCTGAAGGTGCCGCCGTAGAGGTCCGCCGGCAGCACGATGTGCGACCCCGCTCCGCACACCGCCGTGATCAATGCATGCTCGGCGGCTAGCCCCGAGGCGAAGGTGACCGCGTGGCCGCCCTCCAGCTCGCCGATCGCCTGCTCGAGCGCGGTTCGCGTGGGGTTCGCGGTGCGGGCGTAGTCGTAGTCCTCGACGAACTCACCCGGGCGGCGCTGAGCGTAAGTGGACGTCTGGTGGATCGCCGGGATGACGGATCCGAACGTCGGGTCGGGCGTCAGGCCGCCATGGACGGCCCGGGTCGCGAACGCGTCGCGCGGCGGCTGTTCATCGGTCACGAAGCCAGGGCTTCTAGCAGATCCGCGCGGGTCACGAGCCCGGCCGCCCTGCCCTCCTGCGTTACGAGGAGGGCCTGCCGGTCGCCGACCAGCAGCTCGATCGCCTCGCGCACCGAATCCTCGCTCGAGACGGCGGCGAAGGGTGGCTCCATCACCGCGACGATCTCACCGTCGAGGCGCGCCGGATCCTCCGCCGCGTGCTTGAGCAGGCCCCGCTCGCCGATCGCGCCGACGATCGTCGTCGGGTCGTGCGCGCTGACCACGGGAAGCTGCGAGACGCGATGCTCATGCAGGAGCGCGATCGCGTCACGGACGCGGTAGTGCGTCTCGACGGTGACGAGGGACGGGATCTCGCCGGCGTCGCGCTTGCGAGTGAGCACGTCGCCCACCGTCAGCTCGGCGCTGCGCTCGAGGAAGCCGTACTGACGCATCCAGCTGTCGGAGTAGATCTTCGACAGGTAGGAGCGACCCCCGTCCGGGATGATCACGACGATCAGCGCGTTGGGATCATCGCAATCCGATGCGACCTCGAGCGCTGCGTGGAGCGCGAGACCGCCGGAGCCGCCCGCGAGGATCCCCTCGGTGTGGGCGAGCCGTCGTGTGGTCAGGAACGCATCCCGGTCGGACACCGTCACCCAGCGGTCGACAACCGTCGGGTCGAACGTCTCGGGCCAGAAATCCTCGCCCACCCCCTCGACGAGGTAGGGCCGGACGTTGTCCGCGCCGCCCGCATAGATCGAGCCTTCAGGGTCCGCTCCGACGACAATGAGCTCAGGCTTGCGCTCGCGCAGGTACCGCACCGTCCCGGTGACGGTGCCACCCGTCCCGACGCCGGCGACGAGGTGCGTGATCCGGTCTCCGAGCTGCTCCCACAGCTCAGGCCCCGTCGACTCGTAGTGGGCCTGCGGATTCGCGGGATTGGCGTACTGGTTGGGCTGGAACGCCCCAGGGATCTCCGCGGTCAGCCGGTCGGCTACCCGGTAATAGGACTGCGGCGAGTCGGGCGCGACGTCTGTCGGCGCCACGACGACTTCGGCCCCGTAAGCGCGCAGCAGGTCGATCTTCTCCCTGGACATCTTGTCCGGCATCACCGCGATCACGCGGTAGCCCTTCAGTCGTGCGGCGATCGCGAGTCCCGTGCCGGTATTGCCCGAGGTGGGCTCGACGATTGTCCCGCCGGGCCGCAGGCGGCCGTCACGCTCGGCGGCATCGATCAACGCGACCGCCACGCGGTCCTTGATCGATCCGCCCGGATTGAACGACTCGAGTTTCGCCACCAGCTGGGGGCGCAGGCCGGCGCCGATGCGCGACAGCCTCACGAGCGGGGTATCGCCGATCGTGTCGAGGATCGAGTCCTTCACGTCGGGGACGACGATGGCTCTGGACATTGACTGTAATTCTGATGTTTATGCGACTGGAGCGCAACCTCTCGATGATTATTCGACAAAATCAGCGATTAGACGTGTATTCTGCAGACAGTCGCCCTAAACTCAGCGCCATGCCGAATCATCCACAGCCAGTCGTCGACGCCGTCGACCGCGCGATGCTCGAGCTCCTCGCCGAGGATGCCCGGATCACCAACCAGCGTCTCGCCGACACCGTCGGCATCGCGCCGTCTACCGCTCTCGCCCGGCTTCGCTCGCTGCGTGAGCGCGGTGTGATTCGCGGGTTCCACGCGAAGGTGGACCTGGCGGCGCTCGGCCGGCCGTTGCAGGCGCTGATCGCGGTCCGGCTCGCCGTCCACGCGCGCGAGCAGATCGATGCGTTCACGGGTACGGTGCGGCAGCTCAGCGGTGTCGTCATGGTCTTCCACCTCGCGGGCGCGACCGACTACCTCGTCTGGGTCGCCGCCGCTGATGCCCACGAGCTGAGGGAGTTCGTCGTCGATCACCTCGCCACGCACCCCGCGGTCGCTCACGCCGAGACGTCGCTGATCTACGAGCACAGCCGCGGTCCCGGGATCTGGGGCGCCGCCGAGCCGGCATGAGGGGCTCGCGCGGACGGCCGGTGCGCGCCGTTCGCCTGGACGGCCTCGGAACGACGGTCTTCACCGAGATGACGGCGCTCGCAGCGCGGACGGGGGCGATCAATCTGGGACAGGGCTTTCCCGACACCGACGGTCCTGCGTCAGTGATCGAGGCGGCGATCCACGCGCTGCGCTCCGGCGAGAACCAGTACGCGCCGCTGCCGGGCGTTCCGGCGCTGCGCGAGGCGGTGCTCGAGCACCAGCGGCTTCACTACGGCCTCGAGCCAGAGGACGTGTTGGTCACGTTCGGCGCCACCGAGGCGATCGCGGCTGCACTGCTGGCCCTGTGCGACCCCGGTGACGAGGTCGTGGTGCTCGAGCCCTACTACGACTCGTATGTGGCCTGCATCGCCTTCGCCGGCGCGAAGAGGCGGCCGGTGACGCTCCGACCGCCGGAGTTCGCACTGGACGGCGACGCGCTCCGCGCCGCGATCGGCCCGCGCGCGCGTGTGATGCTGTTGAACACCCCCCACAACCCCACGGGCCGCGTTCTCGACCGGTCCGAGCTCGATCAGATCGCCGCGGCGTGCGTCGAGCACGACCTGATCTGCCTCAGCGACGAGGTCTACGAGCACCTGGTCTACGATGGGCAGCACATCCCGCCCGCGACGCTCCCCGGGATGGGGGAGCGGACGTTGACGATCTCGAGCGTGGGCAAGTCGTTCTCGTTCACGGGCTGGAAGGTCGGCTGGTGCTCGGGCCCGGCGGACCTCGTCGCCGCGACACGCATGGTGAAGCAGTACCTGACCTTCGCGGGCGGCACGCCGCTTCAGCATGCGGCCGCGGCCGCGTTGCGCTTGCCGCCGACCTACCTCGAAGCCCAGCGCGAAGAGTTGCGCAGCAAGCGCGATCGGCTCTGCGCGGGGCTTACGGCCGCGGGCCTGCGTCCCCTCGTTCCCGCCGGCACGTACTTCGTCAATGCCGACGTAGGTACCGACGCGACCGCGTTCTGCGCCGAGCTGCCGGACCGGGCCGGGATCGTCGCAATCCCGACCAGCGTCTTCTACGACGACGGCGACGCCGCCCCGACGCTCGCACGGTTCGCGTTCTGCAAGCGAGTGGAGGTGATCGCCGATGCGGTCGAGCGCCTGGCGCTCCTCAGCGGGTGAGCGCCGAGGGGTGCAGCAGCGGCAGGACCGAATCCCAGCCCGCTCGCAGGACGGCCACCATTGAGGGCGGCGTGAGCAGGATCACGTCCCGCCCCGATGGTCGCGGGATGCGCGCGAGGTAGCCGGCCAGCGACCAGCTCAGCAGATCCGCACCGAGCACGAGCCGGGGCGCGCCGTCGAGCAGGACGAAAACCGCGTCGGGCAGCTCGTCGAGTGCTCGGCATCTCGCCCGCACAGGTTACGGTCCCAGGGAGATGCGGCAACCTGAGAACGTGTCCGAAACGCAGGTCCCGGACACGCTCCGCGTAGGTCTGAGACGGATCGTGCGTGAGTGGGCGCGAATCGGATGCCTCGGCTTCGGCGGCCCGCCGACCCACATCGCGATGCTCCGCTCGCTCTGCGTCGAGCGGGAGCGGTGGATCGACCCGGTCGTGTTCGAGGATGCGCTCGCCGCATGCAATCTGCTTCCAGGGCCTGCGTCGACGCAGCTCGCGATCTACTGTGCGTGGCGGCTGCGGGGGCGTCCCGGTGCGCTCGCCGGAGGCCTCTGCTTCATCCTGCCCGGACTAGTCGCGGTGATCGCGCTGTCGTCGCTGTTCCTTGCCTCAGGGGCGCCGCTGTGGGTCCGTGCCGCCGGCGCCGGTGCCGGCGCCGCCGTTCCCGCCGTGGCCTTCACCGCCGGCGCCACCCTCACTCCCGCGAGCTGGCGCCGGGGTCGCACGCGCCCGTGGCTGTGGGCGGCGGCGTTCGCCGCCGGTGCGGCGGGTGCGATTCTCCTCGGCGCCGAGCTGGTGCTCGTCCTGCTTGCTGCCGGTCTCGTCGGCGTGGTCGTGAATCGCGAACCGGGGGCGGGACGACTCGCGGCGATCGTTCCGGGGACCGTGGGGAACAGCGCGTTTGCGCCGCTGGCGTGGACCGCCCTCAAGGTCGGCGCGCTGTCGTTCGGCGGGGGATTCGTGATCGTCCCGCTGATGCGAGCCGACGCGGTAAGCGCGCACCATTGGATGACCTCGGCGCAGTTCCTCGACGCGGTTGCTCTCGGCCAGATCACGCCAGGCCCGGTGGTACAGACCGTTGCGGCCGTTGGTTACTCCGCCGCCGGGCTGGGCGGTGCCCTGCTCGCAGCCGCGATCGCGTTCGCCCCTTCGTTCCTGATCGTGCTCGCTTTCGCCGGCCGATTCGAGCAGCTCAAACTAAACGCGGGCGTACAGGCGTTCCTCGCCGGCGCGGGCCCGGCCGCGATCGGGGCGATCGTCGGCGTGGCGGCGCTGCTCGCGGTCGAGCTGCGCCACGGCTGGCAGATCGCGCTGCTCGCTCTGGCGCTCGCGGCGCTCCTGATCGGGCGGCGCGCCGTGGTCCCGACCCTGATCGGCTCTGCCATGGTTGGCGTAGTGCTCGGGCTGGCGGGCGCAGCGGTCGGCTGAGGTCGCGGCGCTCGCGGCCGACCTCGGCCGTGCGTGGTGAAGCCGGTATCTTGCATCCTCGATCGCGATGTCTTGGAGATGAGATGAGATGAAGGTTTGGCGTCTGGCGCTGCGTCTGATTGTCGGTGTGCTGTTCGTCGGGCACGGCACCCAGAAGCTGTTCGGCTGGTTCGGGGGTCATGGCCTCGACGCGACCGCCGAGGGCTTCGAGCGGATGGGTATTCGCCCGGGCAAGCCGAACGCCATCGCCGCCGGCGTCGGCGAGGCCGGCGGTGGGGCGCTGCTGGCGGCCGGGCTCCTGACTCCGCTCGCGGGCGCGAGTATCACGGCGACGATGCTGACCGCGATCCACCGCGTCCACTGGAAGAACGGGCCCTGGGTGACGAGCGGCGGCTATGAGTACAACCTCGTCCTGATCGCCGCCGTGCTCGCGTCGGTCGAGGCCGGGCCGGGCGCCCTGTCGCTCGATGCCGTCAGGGGACACCAGCGTAAGGGCCCCATGTGGGCGCTGGTGGCGCTCCTGGCCGGTGGCCTGGGAGCAGCCGGGGCCAAGCTCGCCACTGCACCGGCGCCCGAGCCGCAGGCCGAGTGACGGTGTCGACGCAAGCTGCGTTCGCCGAGGTCGCGCGTGAGGACGGCCGGGCGGCACTGGTCACGGCGGTCAGTGGGCCACATGCGGGCGAGCGGCTGATGGTCCGCGCCGACGGCGAGCAGGAGGGCACGCTCGGGGACGCGGCGCTCGATGCGCAGGCGGTTGCGCACGCGAATGAGCTGCTGTGGGAGGAGCGGTCTGAGCTGCGTGGTGAGCTGTTCATCGACGTGACAGCGCCCGCGCCTCGGTTGCTGATCTTCGGGGCGGTCGAGTACGCCAATCATCTTGCGCACCTCGCGCGAGTGACCGGCTGGCGACCGTACGTGATCGACCCACGCGCAAGGTTTGCGACCCGCGAGCGCTTCCCCGACGCGTTGGAGATCCTCGTCTCCTGGCCCGCGCCCGCGCTCGAGCAGCTCGGAGGGATCGATCGGGCCACGTACGTTGCGGTGCTCTCCAACGACACGAAGATCGACGACGAGGTGCTGACGCTGGCGCTCAGTGCCGAGCCGGCCTACATCGGTGCGATGGGCTCCACTCACGCTCAGTTGGAGCGCCGCGAACGGCTGCTCGAGGCGGGCGTGGCCGAGGCCGAGCTGACACGGATCAGCGCTCCGGTCGGTCTCGACCTCGGCGCGCTCAGTGCTGCCGAGACGGCGCTCTCGATCATGGCCGAGCTGATCGCCGTCCGCTACGGGCGTGGCGGCGAGCGACTTTCGCAGCGCTCCGGTGGCAGCATCCACTGACCGGCTCGTGCTGGACATGACCGGCGGCTCCGAGTAATTTACGCCGCCGCGTGCTGAGCATCGGAGCAAGTTCGGGATGGACGATCGGGATGGGCCTCGGCATCGTTGTGGTCGCCGTGGCCGCGCTGATCGTGATCGCGATCCTGATGCTCGCGTTCAAGATCGCGTCACAGGCGCACGCCGCGGAGGCCGGAGTCGACGTCGTTCGCCGGCAGACCGACGAACTGGGGGGGATCGCCCGGATCAACGACTCCGGTGTCAGGATCCTGCACGCCGCCCGGGCCCTCCGGAAAGTGGCGGTGGGCAAGTGATCGACTACGCGGTCGGTGGTCACACCCTTTGGGCGATATCACTGTCGATCGCGTTTGGCGCGGCCGTGATCGTCGCGATCCTGCTGACGCTGCTCGTGGAGTACGTCGCCAGCATCGAGCGTTCGGTCGACGGCCTGATCGACATCGCCGGAAAGGTTGCGGTCAACACGGCGAGCATTCCGCAGCTTCAGGCGACCGCGCCGGTGCTGGCGCAGATCGTCGAGGAAGCCGTGGTCCAGGACGGCTACATGAACGCGCTGACCGACGGGTACGGTGGGTTATGAGCAGCACGCACCTGCTCGTACTCCTGAGCGTTGTCCTCACGGTGGGCGTCGTGCTCGTCCTCGCCGTTGCGCTGATCGAGGTGCGCACGCGGCTCGAGCGGATCTCAGAGGGGCTCAAGACGCTGGGGTCGGCGCTGCAGGGCGTCGAGTCCCAGCACCTGCGTCCGCTCGACGGTGCCGTCAAGGCCATCAACGCCCAGTTCGAGATCATCGTCGGCGCTCTGCCCGGGATCGCGCGCAAGGCCAAGATCGTGGCGGACCGGAGAGAGCGATGATCCTCTGGTGGCTCGGAGATCTGCTCCTGCTGGTGGTGGTCCTGCCGGTCGTCGTCTACCTCTTGTCCGGCGTCCTACGCGCCGCCGAGAGTATTCCCTCGACCGTGGACGGGATCTCGTCGACGGCAGCCGCGGGGTCCAAGGATCTCGACGCCGTGCCGCTGCTGCTGACGACGCAGGACCAGGTAATCAAGACGATCGCGGGTGTCGCCGACTACGGCACCTCCCTCGACGTGATCCTCGACGACGCTTAGGAGACCAATGGCCCTCTACGGATTTGCGGCAGCCGGCGCGGTCACCATCCTGGCGGTCGCCCTGATCGTCCTTGCGCTCGTCTTCTATCTCGTCTCGATCATCGTGCAGCTGCGAAGGATCACCGCCGGTCTGGGAGAGGTGCTGTCCGGGGTGGGAGAGATCGTCGAGAAGAGCGCGCCCGTGAACAGCGTCGTGAAGACGATCAACCACCAGCTCGACACGGGGGTTGACCTGCTCGAGGGCCTGCTCGTCAAGAAGGCCGGGATCGACGACGGTCTCGGCCTGGTCGAAGGGCTTTACCCGGGGTCTGCCGCCGCCGGGTTCAGGAAGTTCCCGCAGAGTGGCGCGGCCAAACCGCCGCGGATCGGCACCGTATACACGAGGGGCGTCCTGACGCTCGCCCGACTCGGCCGCGAGGCGCCGATCGCGGCAGCGAGCCCTGCGGGTCCCGCGCTCAGGGACCCTGCGTATGGGAGCGCCGCCTCGGCGAAGCTATATCCGGAGGCGCGACAGGGCCGGCCGTCGTCGCTGCCGAAGTCTCCGGTGGTCGGCACCGGCGCGCCGGTGCAGTACGAGGAGCGGGAGGACATCGGCGCGCCGCGCAAGCGATACGCCGACAGCCCGGCATCCCCGGAACCGGGCGCGGCCGGGGCGGCCGGCGAGCCCGCGGCTCCGGAGCAAAAGCTGCCGGTGCCGCCGGACCGCCCGAAGGTCATTTCGTGGAAGCGCAGCTGACTCGAGTCGACGTGCGCTCAGCTTGCGTCGCCTGCGTCCTACTCGACCGAGAACTGGCTCGGGTCTGAATGATCGACGGAGACGATGCAAGATGGGGGGCAGCCGAACGGAAGCTGCAGCTGGCTATTGGCCCACCACCAGCTCTCGGCGTCGATCACCGCGGCACTCGGCACGTCGAGTTCGAACAGCACGCACGAGTCGGCGCCGAGCGTCATCGCTCTGAGCCACGAATACTGGCTCGCCAGCCCGCGATTCTCGGAGACGTAGGTGCCTGGCCGCAGACCGTCGCGTTGGATCGAGTCCAGGCAATCGATGGTAGTTCCGTGATAGACGATCATTTCTCAGTCGGTAGCGAGGCCGCTACCCCTTCCGTTTGGCTACGATCCGCCCCTAACGGTAGTCAACGTGGTCCTCGAAGGGCTGCACGAGCAGTACGACGTCCGGAAATGATCAAGATCGTGATGTCGCGGAGGGCCACCGGGCTCACCGCGCGGGAGGAGATTTAGCCGTGGCTAACGAGGCGTATCGAGCGGTCTTTTTGCGTGTGCACCCGACGGGCAAGATGGTGCTGAGCTTGACGACCATGTCCGATGGGAAGGAGGCGCAGTACGCGCAGTT
>Ga0302326_10018054_pt1 | contig 14651 bp, 12 predicted proteins | sample Palsa_T0_3_FD_202264 | JGI IMG/M metagenome (GOLD analysis project Ga0302326, IMG submission 202264) | Peat permafrost microbial communities from Stordalen Mire near Abisko, Sweden - Palsa_T0_3 | ecosystem: Environmental > Terrestrial > Soil > Palsa > Peat permafrost | place: Sweden: Abisko... | reverse complement strand
CTGCGGCGCTAGCGCCATGCCGAGCCGGCAAGAACAGTTTCTTCGATTTGCGCTGGTCGGCGTCGCCGGCTTCATCGTCGATGCCGGCGTGGTCGCGCTGCTGGTGAGGGGTTTATCGGTGGGCGCGTATGCGGCACGACCCTGCTCCTACCTTTTCGCCGTGGCAACCACATGGTGGCTCAATCGTCGATTTACTTTTCATTCATCGAGTCCGCCGCTCAAGGAATTCGCGGCGTTCCTGGTCGCCAACGCGTTCGGGGCCATCATCAATTTATTGGTCTATGCCGCGATCATTGCCTGGCGCGGCGCGGCCGGCTGGACGCCGGTGATTGCGGTGGCGGCCGGATCGCTGGCGGGACTGTTCACCAATTTTTTTCTCTCGAGCACGCTGGTATTTTCCAAGCGCGCAGGCGCGCCTTGGGGCTCTGCGATGCGGCGCAAGCGCGAACTCTAAGCGGGCGCCGGCTTCCTCAGCATGTAGACCAGATCATTGTATTGACTGGTGTAGCGGCCCAACGTGAGCAGTTCCAGGAGGCGCGCACCGCTACGAAACAAGATCCCCGCCAATCCCTTGCCGTCGCGTACAAAGTTGTCGGAAAAAACGGCCACCCACTCCAAGCCGCGGGAGCTTGCGTAGGCCTGCATGCCGCGTTTCGAAATCACTGGGTGATAGTAGGTAGGATACGGGGCATAACCCGGCGTGCCTGCCTTTGGACGCTTCATCACCCAGCGGTGATAGAGCACGTGAAACCAGAAGGGCGTGTTGCGTGTGACCAGACCTCGCGCCGTGTCAGGATCCGGCACGCGGACCACGAGCAAACCACCTGATTGCAGTGAGCCGAGCATATTGTTGAGCGCCACATCGGCGTCGCGGATGTGTTCCAGTACATAGGCGCTATAGACAACATCGAAAGACTCCGCCGGGAAGGCCATGGAACACAGGTCGCCATGCAGGGTCTCATGCAGGTCTTTCTGTATATCCATGCGCAGCTTAAGCGCTGCCTCATCCAGATCCGCACCCGTCAAGTGATAGTCGACGTCGCCCAGATCGAGCGGCCAGCGATTGCCGCAACCCGCCTCTAGGATTCGAATTCGTCTGCCTACTCGCGTGGCCGTGGCCCGGATGGCGTCGGAAATCCACTGATCTTGTTCTTCGTAGCCGCTCGCGCTGCGGGCGGCAGGTATTGTGTTCAGCGTCTGTACTCGAAATTCCCTGGAAATCCCATGCTACGCGATTTTTGTCGTAGCGGTTCTTCGATTAGTTTAAAGGTAATTTGGCTGACAACCAATACGCACAGCACCACGCATACATAGGCAATCAACGTCGCAAAAAAAGGCAGTTGCGGCGTCATGCGATCGTCCAAAAAGAGCACCGGCCTCTTGAGCGCGACGCGAAACACCTGATTGATTGCCCATATTACTGCCGTATGTGACATATAGACGGAATAGGAGATCGTGCCGAGCCAGGTGAGAAATTTTAATTTGAGCAGGGAATGCAGCCAGCCATCCTTCGAAGCGGTCAGCGACAGGATGAGGATGGCCGTCAATACCGCCGTCGTCACGTAGGTGAGGGAACTGAAGTCGCCATTGCGGCGGAGCGCCAGAAAAGCGATGAGCGCGAGAAATGTGGCGGCCGAGACTGCGGCAGGCAGTCGCATGGTCAGGCGTTTGCAGATCATGGCGGCCAGGCAGCCGATGAAGAAGCCGGCTATGCAGCGCACCAGATCGGTGGAACCGAAGGTGCTCTTGGTGATCAACAGCGTGACCGAGAGGCACACAAATAGCAGGAAAAAGACGTGTTTGAGGCGCCCCGCGAACAACACCGTGAATCCGAATACGAGGTAGGTATAGAACTCGACGCTGATGGACCAGGCGGCGGAATTAAAGGTGAGCGCATTGCCGGTGGGCCCCAAGGCCTGCACGAGGAAAATCTGTTCAATGAGCGCGCGCCAGCCGCTTTCCTTGAAAGGCGTCGTATTGGGCATCGCCAGGCCGAATTTGGCCTGCGCGAAATATTTCGAGGCTTCAATGGCGATGAAAACCAGCAGAAAAAACAGGTGAATCGGGTACAGTCTGCCAAATCGCAGGAATTGGAACCGCACCAACTGCGGAAAGCTCTGCAGCTTGTCGACATAGGCGTTGTAGATCACGAATCCGGAGAGTACGAAGAACAGATCGACCAACAGATAGCAGTTTCTAATGAATTGGACATCATGTATGGACGCGTTCCAGTCCGGGACATGATGGATCACCACCAGCAGCGCGGCGAGCCCGCGAATGCTCTCCAACGACTCGATCTTGCCTTGTGGGTAGTGGCGGGCGGGCGCCGTAGGATTTGACATGTGCCTTAGGCGGCCGCTCGGCTGTGGCGCAGTGGGTTCATCCGGACTGAATTTACCATTTTTGCCGCGTGCGCGTACCTTTAGCCGGTGCCCGGGAACCTCGATAAAACACCGGCAAAATGTGCGTTAGTAACGGGAAATTCACCGCATTGCCGGTACAATACAAGCGGCCCTGGTGGCCGTTAATCCTTACGAATTGGCCGTTTCGCCCAAGGATCGAAGGTCTGTCAGTTTTGCATCCTACTCATAGATAGCAGATACATTCTCTATGCAAGCTTTTGCGATGGCCATGATCTGCTGCGTGACGCTGTCCGACTTTCTGGTGCAGCAATTTAAATTGCCGCTGCTGTTGAGATTCCTGCCGGAGATGTTTTCAGCGATCGTGATCGTGTATGTGCTGATCGCAGGCACCCGCGATCGATTCCGCTTGGTGGCTCCCAAGTACTGGTTGATTTTCGCCGCTCTCGTGTTGGTGGTCATTTGCGGCGTCATCAACAACAATCCCGGCTCGGGACCGCTGATCAGCGGCATGCGGTTTTACTTCCGGGCGGCGCCGTTATTTTTCTTCGCCATGGTGCTTCCCATGACCGAGGCGCAGCTCAAGCGCCAGATGTATCTGCTGCTCGGTTTGGCCTTTCTGCAGCTGCCGCTCACGGTGTATCAGCGCTGGGTGATTTTCAGTCACGATCGCTTCTCCGGCGATGATGTGCGCGGCACCATCATGGATTCCGGCATTTTGTCGATGTTTCTCATTTGCGTCGCGCTGGTGCTCACCGGAATGATGCTGAAGCGGCGCATCAGCATATTTTGGTACGCGGTCGGCTTTCTGTTGCTGCTGTTTCCCACCACCATTAACGAAACCAAGGTGACGGTTCTGTTTGTGCCGTTCGGTCTGTTCGTCACGCTGGTGATGGGCGCGGAACGCGGCAAGCGCCTGCGCTATGCCGGCTTGACGGCGTGCGTGCTGGTGGTGTTCGGCGCAATCTTTGTGCCGGTCTACGATAAATTGGAGGAGGGCAGCGCGGGCAATCCCACCATCGAGGACTTCTTCAGCAACCAGAAGGCTCTTAACCGTTACGTGGTTTCCCAGGGCGAAAACCATGCCGCCGGCATCGGTGGAACCAAGATCGCGCACCGCGGCGAGGCGATCACCATACCGGTGAAATACCTCTCCAAGGACCCCGTGCTGATGGCTTTCGGCCTCGGTCTTGGCAACGTGTCGCCCTCGCAAAGCGGCAAAAATTTCGAGGGCGAGTACTACCTGTTATTTCACAGCGTCTTGACGATTTCCTTTACTTTCTTCGTGCTCGAGTTCGGCTTCTTCGGCGTCATTCTGATCGGTGTCTTGAATTGGATGATCTTTTCGGACTGCCTGGCAGTAGGCCGTGAGGATAAGTCGCTGTGGGGTGCGTTGGCTGCCGGCTGGACCGGGGTGGTCGCCATATTTATGGTGGCGATATTTTACAATAACTTCCACTTTTTCCCGTCCGTCACCTACCTCTACTGGTACATGTCGGGACTCATTTGTGCACGCTTGATGGCATTACGCCAGGGTGCGGCGGTCCCGGTACCCGCACGCGCGAAAGTCCTTCGCAAATCTGCATTGTCGCAAGCCGTCGACAGTTGATTATGTGATAGCGGAGAGTAGCTTGTGCATACCTGTTTAGGGAGATGCCGATGAGTCGAAGCCACGCCATTGCCACATTGCTCAGCATCGCCATTTTCACGGCGGGCGCGGCGCAGGGGCAAACTCCGCAGCCGAGCCCACCGCCGCAGATCTGCGTCAATGGCAAGTGCGCATCGACGGGTTCACCCGCCGCACCCACGTCGCCGTCTGGCGCGACAGGGCAAATCAAGTGGAATCCCGGGCATTACATGGCCTCGTACGGCATCGTTTCCGGCGGCGGTTCGACCGGCTTCATTCAAACGGAAATGAATGATCTGAACAATCGCGATGCCATCCTGGGGTATCGCATGCTGATCACCTGGGGCGCCATCGAGCCGACGCAGGGAAATTACGATTTCTCCACCATCGACACCGCGTTGGCGCGGCTCAAAACCGCGTACAACAAGCCGAAGCGTCTGGTGATCATGGTGGTTTGGTACAGCCCGCGGCCCTATTCCAGCGGCGATGGCAGCGTGATACCGGCGTATATCCAGCAGAATCCGAATAACGGCGCGAGCCCGGTCGCAGGAAGTTACGGCTGGTGGGGAAGAAACGCGAATGGCGCGTCCACCGGCATGTATGCGCCGGCCTTGTACTACCCGCCCGTGATGGATCATTTCATCGCCATGATACAGGCGCTGGGAAAACACTTGGATGCCGATCCGAACGTGGAAGCATTGTTCATCCAGGAAAATTCAGCCATCGTGCAAGCGGCGGCCGCCTCGCCTGCCGATCCGCACTATTCCGACCCGGTGTGGTTGGCGCAGCTCGAGCGACTGCTCAGCGCCTCGACGGCGGCGTTCCCACACACCAGCGTGATCATGGCCAATGCGTATTTCGCCAATGGCGCGACCGCCGTGGCCTTGGAGCAGTGGATGGCGAATAACCGCATCGCGGCGGGCACGGCGGATACTTTTGGCCAATCTGCCATCACCACCTATAACTACAAAGGATTAAGCGACGGCGTGCAGGCGTATCTGGGCGAGCAAACGGCCAACGGCGGCACCACGGATTTGCGGCCGCAGATGACTGCCATGTTCGATGTGGAATCAGGCGATATGACCACGAATTATTTTGCGAAGTACGGTGGACCGTTTGCGCCGCTCGATATCCTGACCGCGCTTAATCAGACCTATAAGGCCTCTCATGCCTTCTGGACGCGCATGGTCGGCAGCACACCTGCTCCCGCCCAATGGACCAATGTAGCGGCCATGTGCGCCGCGAATCCGTTGTTGCGCACCGCTTATCCTGCGAATTATCCGTAAAGTCAGCGGCAGGCGGCGAGCCGGGAAGAAGAGGCCAGATCCTTCATGGTCTCATCGACGAGAATGGCAACACCGGTAGGCGTCAGGTGGCCCTGGCCTGTTTCAAAATACAGTTCCAAATCAGGTCGTGCCGCCTTCGACAGAGCCGGCGAGGTGTAAACCACGTTGATTTGCGAGCGCACAGCCTCGGGCAGCACGTCCACACCCGACCTGAATTTGGTTCGCGATAGTTTGAACGGAATCTCGACCAGGTAGAAATCCGCGCCGCTGGCATTGATCTCCTCGCGCGCGCGCAGCAGGATTTCGGAAGACAGATCAACCACGCGGCGTTTCTGGCTCGAATCTGCTATTTCCACAGTCGCCTCTTCGCCGCCGCTGGTCTGCGCTGTCGGTACCGCACTGTCACTGGCACTGGCACTCGCACTGGCACTGGCACTGGCACGGGCCTGGCTGAGGTTGCGCATTTGCCGCTTCAGCAGCAACTCTGATTTCTCGCGGATGAAGGAATAAAACTCACTGTGATCGGCGATCGCCCGGTACAAACGGTATTGCATCAGCCAGTTCAAGGTTTTTACGCCCGGCAGGTATTCGTCGCGGGCTTTTTCAAGCTGACCATCCTCGAGGCGATATAATCCCGAGCGCACATTGTCCTGCAAGTCCGAATCGTCCCAAGAGAATATCACCACATCCGGTTGGAATTGCCGGCCGAAGCCCTCGAAGGTACGCAACATTTCGGCGGTGCCAAATCCGCCCACCGAGAAGTTCAAGACTTCGGCGTGGATGCCTGAGTCGATGAGCCGCTTCTCCAGCTGACCGGCGAAGCCCTGGGTCACATCGAGCTCGATGCCAAAGAAGAAGGAATCGCCAAAGACGGCGACGCGGCAGGTTCCAGCCGGTTTGCTCAATGAAAAATCCCGGTCCGCGCGCAAGCCCTGACTGTTGATGCGATATTCCACATCGACTTCCGGGGTGTGATTCCAGTAGCGCGCGTTCGGGATATTGCCGCGCACGCCCCAGGGAGTACCGGTGACATAGCGCGGCATCAAGGGCTGCGGGTCCAACAGCCTAAAATAGGCCTCCGCAAGAATCAGCGTATAGGCGACGAGCAGGAGGCCGATGAGGCCTCGGCGCCATGGTCCCTTGTTTCTAAAAGTCAAAGTAGATGAACTCATGGCTGCCGTGCGCGCTGAAAGCCAACAGTGTCAATACCAAGACGACGCTCACCGTGTAGCGCACGAGGAAGGGTCCGGCGGTGAGGAACTCAAGTCTGCCCGAGCTGCGCTGATAGATTTCAACCACGGCGAGCGGTGCGGTGTAGCCGAGCAAAGTGGAGAATTGCGCATCCGAGTAGCCGCTCGTCGCGAACAGATTGGTGAATACCGTCACGGCATCCTCGAAGGTACGCGCGCGAAATAAAATCCAGCCGATGCAAACCAGACACATCGTACTCAGCCACGCACTGCCCTGAATCGCAAATCCGCGCAGCGTGAAAAAGCGCGTGCGCGCGATGAGCGCATCGATGCCCAAAGCGCGGTAGACCACTTGAATGGCGCCGTGAAAACCGCCCCAGGCCACGAAGGTCCAGGAGGCACCATGCCAAAGGCCGCCGAGCAGCATGGTGATCATGAGATTGCGATACATTTTCCATTGTCCGCCGCGGTTTCCGCCGAGGCTTATGTACACATAGTCCCGCAACCACTGCGACAAGCTGATGTGCCAGCGCTGCCAGAACTCCGAGGGCGTGCGCGCAAAGTAGGGCAGATTGAAATTCACCATCAGATCGAAGCCGAGGATGCGCGCCAGCCCGCGCGCCATATTCGAATAGCCGCAAAAATCGCAGTAGATTTGAATGGCGAAGGCCAGTACGCCCACCAGGGTGGCGCCCGCGGTTTGCCCCAGCGGCGCCCCAAACACGGCGTCCGCGATCGGGCCTAGATTGTCGGCAATGACGATCTTCTGATACAGGCCCCACGCGAACAACAATGCGCCGGTGACCAGCAATCGTCCCTCGAGCGGCCGGACGGTTTCGAATTGCGGCATGAGACGGCCCGCTCGCTCGATCGGCCCGGCGACCAGCTGCGGGAAGAAGGCATGAAAGGCAGCGTAGTTGATGATGGAATACTGCGGCTCGTACTTGCGCTGATAGGAGTCAATCGTTCGGCTGATGGCCTGGAAGGTATAGAAGGACAGGCCGACGGGAAGAATGATGGAAAAGCGCGGCGCGTGCGGATCGAAGCCCAGGTTCGAAATCAGTGCCGCCGCGGATCCTACGAAGAAATTGAAATACTTGAAGAACGCGAGGATGCCAAGATTGGTCGTCAGCGACAGCAGCAGCCAATACTTAGGGCGTGCCTGTTCGCCGAGGCGCTTGATCACCGCAATCAGAATCCCGATGACCAACATGCCGCCGAGCACCGGCGCGACCAGCCAGTGGTCTTCCGGGGCGAATGCCAGGGATACCACAGTAACCAGGACGAGGAATCCGGCACTCTTTAAAAGATCTGTGGAGCGGACCGGCTTGCCCGCCGCGCCGAGCGCGGCCGCGTAATCCACCGCCGTGGAAATGGCCACCAGGATCAAAAAGCGCGGATCCCACCAGCCATAGAAAATGTAGCTCGCGACGATCAACAATAAGTTGCGGGCGGCTACGTGGCGTCGGCATAAAAGATACAGCGGAAAAAACGCTGCGAAGAACAGCGCGAAGACGCCGCTATTGAACAACATACATCAACTGCCTTAGGCGACCACCTTGACGCCGCCAACCGGCGTGGGTTTCGGATGGGCAGAAATCGGCTCGGCTTCCGGATAATGAACCACTCGATCCACCTGATAGTCCCGGTTGCCGCCCGCGTGGGTGAAGATGATCAATTCGCCCAGGAGACCGAGCGCGAAAATTTGCACGCCGAGCACGATGAGCAGCGATGCCAGCAGCAGTGCAGGGCGATCGGCCAAGGGGCTGGCGAACAACATTCGATCGAATACCAGGTATAGCAGTTCCAGAATGCCGATCCCGAAGGTTGCAACGCCGATCATGCCGAAAAATCGCAGCGGCTTCTTGGTGAATCGAACCAGGAAGAATATCGTGAATATATCGAGAAATCCGCGCAGGTACTTGCGCGGCGCATAGGTCTCATCGTTGCGATCGTTCGGTGATTGCCGCACCGGAACTTCAGCCACTCGAAATCCCTGGCGCTCCGCCAGCACCGGCAAGAACCGCTCTTGGTCTCCATACAAATGGATCTCTTCGAGCACCTTTCTTCGCATGGCCCGGACGTTGCAGCCCAAGTCGCGAAATTGCAGCCGGGTGACAAAGTGCAGCAGTCCGTGGAAAGCGCGGCGCCGCAAGACTTCAAACCAGCGGCTTGCCCGCGGCTCGCGATAGGCCACGGCAAGATCGGCGGCGCCCAAGGCCGTGTGCAGCGCTTTGATCTCGCTGCCTTGTACTTGCATATAAGCGGGCAGGGTGAAGATGATGCCGCCGCTGGCGTGTTCGAAGCCGACCATGATGGCAGTGGCCTCGCCGAAATACCGTGTCAGGGAGATGACGATGATTGGCTCGCCTTCCGCTGCCAGGCGCGCCAGGGATTTTTCGTAGGCCGGCTGCGGGCCGTCGAGCACGAAAATGATTTCATACGGAACCCCGAGCGCAGCCAGGCCCGACTTATATTCCGGATACAGATCGGTAAGCGATGTTTGGCGCCCCCCAACAGGAACGATCACTGATACTTGCGCAGGCAATTTGTTCATACTCATTCTTTGTTCACGTTTGAAGCGACCAGTCTTTTGGTGAGCCGGGCAAAATCATCCGGGCGCACATCTCCGAGCTTGTAGATCAACTCGCCCAGAGTGCCGCTCGCCATCAAGATCACCGCCGCCGTCAGAAAGATGATGCCGCTGCCGGTCAGCGGCAATGACAAGCGGCCGCCCTCCGGGATGGCGGCGATCAATCCGCCGGTCAAGGTCAGTATACCGATCAAGGTCAGGGGCACGCACAATAGGCTGAACCAGAGCAAGGGACGCGAGGTAAACGAGGTCACCGTCTTGATGACCATCAAATCCAACAGCACCTTGTAAACTCGCGAGAGCCCATATTTCGACTTGCCGAATTGGCGCGCGTGATGGCGCACCTTCAATTCCGCGATGCGCGGACCGGCAATCGAGGCCATCGCCGGAATGAAGCGATGCATTTCGGAATACAGCGGAATGCTCCGGATCAGCGATCCGCGAAAAGCCTTCAGAGAACATCCGTTGTCGGTGATGGGCACACCGGTGACCTTGCCGATCAATCGATTGGCGATCACCGATGGAATTTTGCGCGACAGCAGCTTGTCCTGCCGTTTGTGCCGCCACCCCACCACGATGTCATACCCTTCCGCCATCTTAGCCAGGAACTGCTCGATGTCGGCCGGGTCGTTCTGCAGATCGCCATCCATGGTCACCAGAATCTCGCCCGTGGCGTATTGAATGCCCGCTGCCATCGCCGCGGTTTGCCCATAGTTGCGGCGAAATTTGACGAACCGAACCCGCGCGTCGCGGCGCGCGATGTCCTCGGCGCGCAGCGCCGTGGCATCGCTGCTGCCATCATCGACGAAGACCATCTCGAAGGTAACACCAAGCGGCTGCACCGCGGCGATGATTGCCGCATGCATGGGGCCGATGCTGTCCTCTTCGTTGTAGAAGGGCACGATTACAGAAAGCTTGGGAAGCGGGTACACGCCTTCTCTCAATTGAACTTGCGAGGGCGCTGCCGCCCATTTATGCAGTGCGCACAATTTATCACAGCAGCGTGCATTGCGCCCAAACCCCGTAATATGTAGCAAATATTGAGAAATATGTCGCGAATTACCTACGGCAAGCAGCGTGCAAAGTGATTGATGGAATTCGCGCTGTATACTCCCGACCCCATGAAACTTCTTGTCACTGGCGTTGCCGGCTTCATAGGCTCTGCCACCGCGCAGCGACTACTCGATCGCGGCGATGACGTCGTGGGTTTGGATAATCTCAACGATTATTACGATGTCTCGCTCAAACAGGCGCGCCTCGCGCGATTGCAGGGACACCGCGCATTCCGTTTCGTGCGCGCGGATTTGGCCGACAGTGCTGCGATCGCTGCGTTGTTTGCGCAGGAGAAATTCGCGCGGGTCGCGCACCTAGGCGCCCAAGCCGGAGTGCGCTACTCGTTGAAAGATCCTCATAGCTATGTCCACAGCAACATCCTCGGCACGCTCAATGTGCTCGAGGGCTGTCGCCACAACGGCGTCGCGCACCTGGTGTATGCATCTTCGAGTTCCGTGTACGGCGCGAGTTCCAAACTGCCGTATTCCGAACACGACCCAGCCTGCCATCCCTTGTCGATGTATGCGGCGAGCAAACGCGCCAACGAGCTGATGGCGCACAGCTACTCGAGCGTATTTGCTTTGCCCACCACCGGTTTACGCTTCTTTACCGTTTACGGCCCTTGGGGCCGCCCGGATATGGCCTTATCGTTGTTTGCGCGCGCCATTCTCGATGGACGGCCCATCGAGGTGTTCAATCGCGGCCATCACAAGCGTGATTTCACCTATGTCGATGACATCGTCGAGGGGGTCGTGCGCGTGCTTGATCGGGTGGCGCAACCCGATCCACGCTGGGATAGCGCGAATCCCGATCCCGCCTACAGTCCTGCGCCCTTTAGGCTTTACAACATCGGCAGCAATCGGCCGATCGAGCTGCTGCGCTACATCGAACTGCTCGAGGAGTGCTTAGGAAGGAAAGCCGAAAAGATCATGCTTCCGATGCAGCCGGGCGATGTGGCCGACACATTCGCGGACGTGCACGACTTGAAGCAGGATATCGGCTACCGGCCCAGCACGCCCGTGGAAGTGGGTGTGCGCAATTTTGCCGCTTGGTTCCGCGACTACTACCGCGCTTAGAGCCGGTCGGTATCGCGCCGGCCCATGGCGCCGCGGCGTTCTTTTCCGGTCCAATGCCGCTTGGAGGCCATCAGATCCGACTGGCGCCGCATGCTATTGCGCCGATCTTGATGATGCCGATAGCGGCAATCGCAGTTGCGCGCGCTGCAACCCTGCAGCGGTAAAACCGGCGCCTCCTTAGATAAGAATCGCACGCGATTCGCTTGCCGCGCCGCAACACATGCATCACGGCACGGAATCACCGACACGGCATGCCAGGGATTTGATATCCATTGGCGCGCCGAGCTGGCTTCAGTGCGAGGTTTGACAGGCTCTGGCTGGGCGCCAAAGAGTCGCTTGATGATGCTGGAAATCGGCATTCGCTTTCCTCTTTGCCCATGCAAATAGGTACAAGGTTGCCCGGCAATCAGTCTCGCGCTAGCGGCGGTACGAGGGTCCGAGTCGTGGCGCAGCGCGGCGATCGGGCGGCAGGATCACCACTTGGCGCCCGCTGGACGCGCGTTCCAGTACCTTCAACGTAGATTCGGCGATGGCGTCCCAGTCGTAGCGATCGCAAGACTTCGTCAGCAATCGGCCCATTTGTTCGCGTTCTTCGGGGTTGAGCGCTGCCAGTTCGTGCAGACGAGTTGCCAGGGTTTGTATATCGCCCACCCGAAAATAACTGCTCTTGTCCAGCCCGACTTCCAGATTGGCCGGGATGTCGCTGGCCAACACCGGCGTTCCCAGTTTCATCGCTTCGAGCAGCGAGATCGGCAATCCTTCGTGCGAGGAGGGAATGACGAAGATGCCCGCGTTCAAGAGCAGCTCGTGCACCTGTTGCGGCGGCAGGAACCCCGTGCCGATGATGGCATCGTTGTCCGAGCATTGCCGGCGTACCTGGGCTGCATAGCTCTGGGAGCCTTGCGCGCCGCCCACCAGCAATAATTTCCAACCGGGGAGGTTCGCGGCCTTGAAAGCGGCGATCAGATCCAGTTGACGCTTCTCGGGAACCAGGCGGCTGACTTGAATGACGTAGCGATACCGGTCGAGGCCATACTTTGCCAATTGCCCGTGGTCGGTCTTGGGCACCAGATCCGCCACTCCATTGGGGATCAGGGCCGCATCGCGGTGATACTTGGTACGGGCCAACTCCAAGATACCCTTCGAGATGACGATTCTCTCGTCGGAGAAGGTCATGCCGAAGTATTCGCCCATACGCAGGACGGCCCGCGCAGGAGCTTTCCATTTTTCCCGCATGTAGTCCTGACCATGGTGCGTCACGACAACCTTGAGTCCGCACAGTTTGGCCAGCGGTGCAAATAGGCTGGGGCCGACCGCGTGGATATGCAGCGCATCGGGCCGGCGCACGGCGGCATAGAGAACGCCCAGAAAAGTGTGTACCAGCGCCTCTACGCCCTGCAGGCGTGGCGACCAGAGCCAGCGGACGTCCACGCCCTTCCAGGTCTGCGGCGAATTGGCGGGTCGATAGGGGCTGCGCCCGAGAACGGTGACTTTCGCGCCCAACGCCACCAAGCGCGGGTACAACTCCGACACATGCATCTCGACGCCGCCCGGCACGTTAGGAATGCCGCGAGACCCGAGCACAATGATCGATGGACCCTTCCCTTCGCTGTCTTTCATTTTCCCCGTTTCCCCCAACCGACATCTTCCATTATTTAGGGCGCCGCCGCAATTTGCTCATACAGTGACATCATACGGTCCTTGTAGGACTGCGGGCTATATTCTGTAAGCATCCACTGTCGGCCGGCCATTCCGAGGTTCCGCAGCTCCGAGCCGGGAAGCCGTTGCACCCGAGTCAGGACCTCAACCAGTGAATCCACGCTGCCGCTTTTGAATACAAAGCCCGTCTCGCCCTGCTTGATCAGTTCAGGGATGCCGCCAATATTGGCTCCGATCACGGGCCGGGCGAGCGCGCTGGCCTCCATCACGCTGATGGGCGCGTTTTCGTACCATTCGGACGGTACCACCACGGCGCGCGCCGAGGATACGGCGCTGCGCAGGGCGGAGCCGCTTAAATATCCGGTAAATTCGATGTCACCGCCCAACTGGGCCGCCAATTGCCGTAAACCTGCTTCTTCCGGCCCGGTGCCGATGATCCTCAGGCGCACCTTCGCTTGCGAGGCAGCCTTGATGAGGGTTTCCACGCCTTTCTCGGGCACGAGCCTGCCCAAATAGACGAATACGTCGCCGGGTTCGCCCGGCTCGCCGAGTGCATCGACATCGACGGAGTTGGGTATATGGACAAAGCGCTGGGTATCGATGCCCCACTCGGCGAATTTCGCCAGGAAAAACCGACTCGGCACGACAAATCGAGTTACGGTACTCGCGTACAAGTTGAGCGCCTTGTGCAGCGTCGATTCCAGCCAGACCGCGGCACTCATGGCGGTCGAATTCTTGATGCAGCGGTTTTTGATGACATTGCGCAGCGCACCCCCGCGGCAGGCTTCGCAGGTCGCACCGTGGACGTACATCTTGTAGGCCGGGCACACCAGCTTCAAATCGTGCAGCGTCAACACCACGGGAATGTTCTGGCGGTGCAACTCAACCAACACGGACGGCGTCAGATGATGGTAGATATTGTGCGCGTGGGCGATCTGCGGGCGAGCCAGCGCAATGAGTCCGCGAATACGCCGCAGCGCCTCGGTGGAGTAGATGGCAGCAACCGCTCGGGAAATCTTGGCGATGGGTGAGCGCTTCGCGTCAGTATCGGTGTCGTTGACGAAGTGACTGGACCATTTTGAAGGCTGATTCTTGGCGTCCTGCATCGAAAAGGGCACGACTTCCCAGCCGGCGAGTTCAAATAGACGGTTATGCTCAAAATAGACCGCTTCCGATCCCCCACGCCTGTAGTAGTAATTATTGATCGACAGCAACCGCGGCATAGTTAACTTTGTAAGAACTTCCCTTCATTCGGACCAGACTTTAGAGCACAAAGCTGGGACCCTGAACAGTGCCTGCGTCGCAGAATTGAAATGACATAAGCCCCGCAGCATGTGACGTGCGTTATGAATTGAATATCTGTGTGGTGAGGGCACGGGCTGTTGGCATATAGTGGGCGCGCTCCCGAGTCGAGTAAATAGCCCAACATTCCCGGCAGGGCACGAAAAGGTACATCGATGGATTTGACAGTTATTCCCACTTTCCGCTGCAATTCGCGTTGTCAGATGTGCTACATCTGGAAAAATCCCACCGAGCCGAAGTTGGAAGTCACCGCGGAGACGCTGGCAAAGCTGCCCGGCGGCTTCGACAATTTGAACCTGTCGGGCGGCGAGCCCACGTTGCGGCGCGATCTGGCGACGCTGGTGGATGTGCTGTACCCGAAGGCGCGCATCATGGAGATCAGCTCCAACGGACTGCATCCGGAAAAATTAGTCCCCATCATCAAGAAGTATCCCGACATCAAGGTGCGCTTCAGCTTGGAGGGCAATGAAGCCACTAACAATCGAATTCGCGGCGAAGAGGACGG
>Ga0302326_10018053_pt1 | contig 14652 bp, 14 predicted proteins | sample Palsa_T0_3_FD_202264 | JGI IMG/M metagenome (GOLD analysis project Ga0302326, IMG submission 202264) | Peat permafrost microbial communities from Stordalen Mire near Abisko, Sweden - Palsa_T0_3 | ecosystem: Environmental > Terrestrial > Soil > Palsa > Peat permafrost | place: Sweden: Abisko... | reverse complement strand
TGCAGCCGGTAGTTTCGGATGGTTTCGCCGATGTTGATCTGGGGGAGCATTGCAGGATGCGACATAGTAACCAGATCGGCATTTTCTGGCAAGGGGAAATTAGTGCTATGACAAAAGCAGTGCAATAGGTGCGCGGCCGCGGCGGAATCCCGGCATGCTTAGACACTGTATAGGAAACGATTTTTCAGAGGCGAGGCTTACCACTCCGCGGCGCAGCTACTTCTTGAGATTCTCCGCGAGAAAGCTGACGGTGCGCTGCCAGGCGTCGGCGGCATCTGCGGGACGGTATCCGGGTTTGTTATTGGGATTTTCGAAGGCATGGCCGGCGTCATCGTAGATCTTCACGTTGATCTTCTTGCCCAACTGTTTCATGGTCGCTTCGAATTTGTGTACATCGTCGGGCGTGATGCCGTGATCCTGTCCGCCGAACAGCCCGAGGATGGGAGCATTGATTTTCTTGATCGCGTCGGTGTCGGTAGCGAGGCGGCCGTAGTTAATCACGTCGGCCGCGAGCGTTGGCTCCTGAAGAGCAACATCGAGCGAGTAGCCTCCGCCCATGCACCAGCCGATGGCGCCGATGCGATCTTTTCTGACATTGGGCTGCGATTGAAGAAATCCAAAAGCAGCACGAAGATCGCGCTTGGCGCGGTCCTCGGGGACGCCGCGCATGATTTCGTGAGCCACGTCAGGGGTGGTGGCGACCTTGCCGCGGTATAAATCGATGGCGAGCGCCTCGTAACCCTGATCGGCCAGCTTAGAGGCTTGCTCTTTGATCCAGTCGTTCAGGCCCCAATATTCGTGGATGACGATGATCGCGGGAAATGGTCCCTTGCCGGGTGGAGTGTAGAGTAGAGCCTGGACGGTTTCGTCGCCGCTTCTGTAGGAGACGGATTTGCTATCGGCGGCAAAGCAGGTGGAGACGCAAAACGTGGCGAATGAGATCGCGAGCAGAAGGGCGATTGCTTTTTTCATGGCTTCTCCGGTCGAGCTTGAAGTCAGGGCGGCGGTCAGAGTTCGAGTTCCATGTACAACGCCCCCGCGATCGGGTTCGCGCAATAGGCAGCGATCTCTTTGAACCCGAGCTTGCGATACATGGCAACCGCATCTTTCATCACCGGCTCGACGGTGTCAAGCCGCATGCGCTGGTAACCGATCAGGCGGGCCTCAGCGACAATGCGCTCGGCCAGAGCGCGCCCCAGACCCTTGCCGCGAAACTGCGGACGCAAGTAAAGCCGCTTCATTTCGCAGATGCGTGCGTCCAGCTTGTGGAGCGCGACGCAGGCCGCGAGTTCGCCTTCGTATTCGCCAAGCAACAAGCGTCCTTCGGGCGGAGCGTAGTCTCCTGGCAGTCGTGCGAGTTCATGATCGAAGTTCTGAAAGCACAGGCTGAAGCCGAGGGATTGGGCGTACTCCAAAAATAGTTCGCGGGCTTGTGAGATCTGGGCAGGCGATTCGGCTTGAAAAACTGAAAGGCCTTTTACCGCCGAGGGCGCAGAGAACGCCGAGGGATCTTCGAACTTTGGCACCTTGCCCGAATCAGTCTTCATCTCCTCCGCTCTCGGCGTGCTCGGCGGTTGAATCCTTACCCCATCAGCATACCGCCGTTCACATTCAATACGTGCCCTGTAATGTATGAGGCCTCATCGGAGGCAAGGAAGGCCACGGCGCTGGCCACATCGGCGGGCGAACCTACGCGGCCAAGCGGGATCTGTTTCGCCGCGTTCTGCTTGAACTCGTCGCCGAGCGCTTCAGTCATGGCGGTTTCGATGAAGCCCGGAGCCACGGCGTTACAAGTAATGTTGCGCGATCCCAGTTCGCGGGCGATGGCCATGGTCAGTCCAATCAACCCGGCTTTCGACGCGGAGTAGTTGGCCTGCCCAGCCTGGCCCATCTGCCCGAAGACACTGGTGATATTGACGATGCGTCCCCAGCGCTGCTTGAGCATGGAGCTGGTGACCTGCTGGATGCAGAGATAGGCGGAGGTGAGATTAGTTTCGAGCACGGCGTCCCAGTCGGCGCGCTTCATGCGCAGGACGAGTTGGTCACGCGTGATGCCGGCGTTGTTCACGAGAATGTCGATCTTGCCGAATTGGGCGATGGCGGCTTTGATCGCCGACTTGACCTGCTCTTCGTCGGTGACGTCGAGGGCGAAGGCCGCGGCCTTACCGCCGCTTGCGGTAATTTGATTTACCAGCTCCTTCAGCTTTTCCTGATTGCGAGCGGCTACAACTACCGCCGCGCCAGCAGTGGCAAGTTTCGCCGCACAGGCGCGTCCAATGCCTTGCGAAGCGCCGGTCACGAACGCCACCCGATCTGAGAGCGACATGAGTTTCTCCGAATGGTTCCTTCGAGTCTCGACCAACAAGTCTCAATGACGGAACGTGGCATTATACGCGTCGCTGTATCGACGCCGCCCGCGGAATCTGCACGAGCGCCAGTATCATTCGTCTAACGATTGCGGATTGTTCACGTGCCAATTAACATTCGAACACTCCTATGTCACAATCTGCGGCCAATGAAGTAATCGCCATGCCTGAAGCTTCCAACCAGAAATCGTCCGTGCCGGATTCTGCTTCGTCCGGCTCCGGGCACCGGTCGCCGCAACGCGCTTCGGCGGCGGAGAATCCGGCGGAAAAATTGCAGCCCGATTCGCCTTGCACCGAAGTGTTCGCCGTTTATGGCGTTGAGCCGGAGATTCAGGCCTACGCCATGGCCAAGTATTCGCGTTCGGCGCTATCGATGAAGGAGTCGCTGCGCGAGATCAGCGCGCAGAAGGCGGAGAAGTTTCTCAACACGTTTTACTTTCAGTACGGTCATCGCTCGATTGCGGACCTGGCGCACCTTGCGCTGGCCGTCGAGAGGCTGTCGATCCTTGCGGCCATCGAATTGGCCGACGAGCCGCGCTGGGATGGCCAGGAGCGCTCGACCCGCTATCAGGATTTCAAGAAGAGCGGTTACTACGTCCCTGACTTTGGCGCGGACGACGAGGCTCGCAAGCTCTACCGTGAGACTTTGGATTTTCTCTTTGCCGAATACGAAGCGCTCTCGGCGCACATGACGCAGCACTTGATCAGCATCACGCCCAAACCCGCCGACATGAAGCTGGAGGCATACGAGCGCACGCTGAAGGCGCGCGCCTTCGACATTACGCGCTACCTGCTGCCGCTAGCCACGAACACTTCTCTGGGCGAGATCGTCAACGCGCGGACTCTCGAAACCCAGGTGGCGCACCTGCTCTCGCACACGCACAAAGAAGTGCGCATTCTCGGCGAGTCGCTAAAGAAAGCGGCCACTTCGGCGGCTTACAACGTGAATGCCGAATCGTTGCGCGGGTTGGTGGACGAGATTCGGAAGCTGAGTCCGGAGCTGGGCGCGCGGGCTGAGCAGGAATTGCTGCATCAGGTGCGGGTCGCGCCGACTTTAGTGAAGTATGCCGATCCGAATCCGTATGAAATGGAAACGCGCCGCGAGTTGCGGCAGGCCGCGCGTGAGTTGATGAAGAACGAGCAGCTTGCGCCGTCGAAGGCGATTGTCGACCTGCTCGACGAAGAGCCGCTCGAAGTTGAGATTGCGACGACTTTGCTCTACGAGCACTGCCACCACTCTTATCGGCAAGTGCGGCAGGCGTTGCAGGTTTCGGGCGAGCGTTACCGGCGCGAGATTATCGATCTCGGCTTGCGCCATCGCGGCAAGCACGATGAGATGCTGCGCGGCTTCCGCGCTGGGCAGCAGTTTCGTTTCGACATCCTCATGGATACGGGCGGCTTCCGCGACATGCACCGTCATCGCCGCTGCATCCAGGTGATGCAGGGATTCACCACGCAGCACGGTTACGAGATGCTGCTCGATGTGGAAGATGCCGGGATGCGCCTGCGCTTTGATGCTGTCATGCGGCGCACGCAAACCGCGATAGAAAAGCTAGCCGCTCGCAACATGCCCGAGGCGGAAGAAAATTCGCAGTACGCGATTCCGCTGGCCTATCGCAAGCGAGCCCTGTTCAAGATGGACTTCGCCGAGGCCGTCTACATCTCCGAGTTGCGGACGACGCCAGCGGGGCATGTTTCCTATCGCAACGTCGCCTATGCGATGTATGAGGCCGTGGCGCGGAAATATCCGGCGCTCGCCAAGTATTTTCGGGTTCATGATGTGACAGCGCCAGTGGATTTGCTGCAGAGGTAGGCTGGGCTTGCCACAAACGCGATTATGTCTACTGTTCGGAGTCTTAGTGGTCATAGTCACTTCCTTTGCCTGTAAGCAAAAGGACGACCCTCCGCTGGTGGTGCACGTCCTCCGCGACCCATCAGCACCATTCGCTAAAAGACTAAGGCAAGCAGACTGGCAGTTCGTCCTGACAAAGCCGCGTCTCGGCACCGGCCAGACGGTAATGGTCGCCACGAACGAAGGTAGTACGTTCTCCAAGCTCCTGCGGCGGCTTGCCGATTCACGGTGGGACTTGATCATATTGAATTCGGCATCAGATCTCCCAGATGGCGCCGCGGTCCGTGACCACTCAGGCCCACCGCAACTAATCTGCGGTGGGGCACCGGCTTACGTGCCGGATTGGGTTCTAGGTGAGGAACGTGAGGCAACTGAGATGTATCTTCGATTTTTGACCGCCCGCTGCGAAGGAAATGGGGCACCGTGAGTTCCGCTTTGGAACCTTCCACAGGTTTATTACTAAATTCGTCTTTTCTTCGCCCCGATCTCTATGTATAATCCGGCCAGACCAGTTCTGCATTCTTAGTTCGGCGATCTTAAAGGAGCCACCCTCCCATGGCGGATGAACGCGGCAAGGCGATTGAGCTGGCGGTTTCACAGATTGAAAAGCAGTTTGGCAAAGGGTCGATCATGCGCTTGGGGTCGAAGGAAGCGATCGTCCCCATTTCGGTGATCTCGACCGGCGCGATCTCGTTTGACGCCGCGCTGGGTGTGGGCGGCTTTCCACGCGGAAGAGTGGTGGAAGTCTTCGGACCAGAGTCTTCCGGCAAGACTACCATCACGCTGCAAGTGATTGCCGAGGCCCAGAAAACCGGAGGTATGGCTGCGTTTGTGGATGCCGAGCACGCGCTCGATCCCGGCTACGCGAAGAAGCTGGGCGTCGATGTCGACAACCTGCTGGTTTCGCAACCGGACTACGGCGAGCAGGCGCTCGAAATCACGGAAGCGCTGGTGCGCTCGAATGCCATCGACGTGCTGGTGGTCGATTCTGTCGCGGCACTGGTGCCCAAGGCCGAACTCGATGGCGAAATGGGAGACAGCCACATGGGGCTGCAGGCGCGGCTGATGTCGCAGGCGCTGCGCAAGCTGACGGGAACGGTTTCGAAGTCGCGCACCTGCCTGATCTTTATTAATCAGATACGAGAGAAAATTGGTGTGATGTTCGGCAACCCGGAGACCACTACCGGCGGCCGCGCGCTGAAGTTTTATTCGTCGGTGCGCGTGGATATTCGCCGCATCGCCGCCATCAAGGAAGGCGATGTAGTGACCGGCTCGCGCACCCGTGTGAAAGTGGTGAAGAACAAAGTGGCGGCGCCGTTCCGCGAAGCCGAGTTCGACATCCTCTATGGTGAAGGCATTTCGCGCGAAGGCGACCTGCTCGATCTGGCGGTGAACAACAACATTCTAGAAAAGTCGGGCTCGTGGTTCAGCTACAAGGGCGAGCGCATCGGCCAGGGCCGCGAAAACGCCCGCCAGTTCTTGAAAGACAACAAAGACACCATGGCCAAGCTCGACACCGAAGTGCGCAAGGCTTTGGGACTAATTGCCACGCCAGCGCAGCCGGCCGCGGGGCCAGCGCCCACCCAACTTTCGGCATCGGCTGGGGCGCGCGTCACCACCATGCCGAGTGGCAACGCGAATGACACATCGAAGGTACCGGTCGCGGCGCGCAGATAGAAGATAGATAAGGAGCGGCGCGACCCTGGGATTCGCATGAGGACGATTTCTTGTGTCGCCCAAGACGTTCTCTTATTAAAGATGCTTCTTATTTTGTTTCGTTCATGGCCATGGGCGCGAGACTATTCTCCTGTGCTACTTTCGCATACCAGCGGCCCGATTCTTTGATGGTGCGTTGCTGGGTCTTGAAATCGACGTAGGTCAAACCGAAGCGCTGGCTGAAACCTTCCGCCCACTCGAAGTTATCCAAGAGAGACCAGGCATGATAGCCGCGCAGGTCGGCACCATCGGCGACGGCGTGCGCGAGCGCCTGCAGATGCTGGCGGTAATATTCGATACGACGAACGTCGCGAATCGCGCCCTTCGCATCGGGAGCGTCGTTGTAGGCGCATCCGCTTTCGGTGATTTCGATCTCCGGGCGGTTGAAGTCGCGCGTGATGCGCATGACGATGTCATACAGTGCCTGCGGCCAGATCTCCCAGCCAATGTCGGTCTTCGGGCCCTGCTGACCGCCCGTCATCTTCACGGGGAATAACCATTGTTGCGGATGGGAAATGCGCTCCATGGCGCCGGGCGCAGACGCGATGGTGCGGTAGTAGTAATTGATGCCGATGAAATCGAGCGGCGCCCGCATTTTGTCCATGTCGGCCGACTTGATGCCCATGGCAGTCTCGGGCAAGAACGTGAGTGCCTCCGGATAGCGGCCTTTGAGCGCCGGTTCCAGGAACCACAAGTTGGTAACGGCGTGAGCGCGCTCGGCGGCCAGCCTGTCTTCTTCAGAGTTCGTCGCTGGTTCGCACCACGACATAAGGAACGCCGTTCCTACCCGCGCCGTGGGACGGGTTGCCTTCAACGCGCGAAAACCAGCGCCCTGCGCCAGGTTCACCGTATGGCAGGCGCGCAGGAAATCAAGCAGGCTCACGCGGCCGGGGGCGTGCGTACCGTCGAGATAACCCTCATAGGTGAAGGTCAGTGGTTCATTGAACAGCAACCAATCGGAGACGCGGTCGCCGAGCGCGCGCGCCACGAGATCGACATAATCGGCAAAGCGGGAAGCGGTATCGCGATTGGGCCAGCCCCCGGCATCATCGAGAGTTTGCGGCAGGTCCCAGTGGTAGAGCGTGACGAAAGGGCGAACTCGCGCCTCCAGCAAGGCATCGACCAGACGGCTGTAGTAGTCAACTCCTTTGGAATTCGCGGAACCGGACCCGGCCGGCTGAACGCGCGGCCAGGAAATTGAAAAGCGGTAGCTATTCAAATTCAGGGAGCGCACCAGAGCGATGTCTTCGCGCTGGCGATGATAGGAATCGCAGGCTACGTCACCAGTGTCACCATTTTTGATTCTGCCGGGAGTATGCGCAAAGCGGTCCCAGATCGATTCGCCTTTGCCGTCTTCCTTCCACGCGCCTTCGATCTGGTAGGCAGCGGTCGCGGCTCCCCAGAAGAAATTCTTTGGAAAAACAATCTCCGACGAAGTATCAAACGGTTCCTGGGAACTGGCCAGAGCCGTGGCGCCTGGCGTACGCGCCGCATTCGATGAAACGCTGCACGCCGGGAAAAAGCTGGCCGGCAGCCCGGCTGCAATGCCAGCGGCCAGAGCCGACTGCGCAAATTTACGGCGAGTCAAACGCAAAATGGAATGGACTCCTTTACGAGCGATAGGCCAAGGACATCGATTATGCAGGATGCAGTCCGCGGTTCTCAATGCCAATTCTGGAGCAGCCTTTCGAGAATGTTCGAGGCGGCTTCGAGTTGAGCGAGTTCACCGGCAGCGAGGGAATCAAGGTGGGCCGCGAGGTAGTCGATACGCCTTTGGCGTGCTCGCCGCAGAAGGTGCACGCCTTTGGCGGTGGCGCGAATGCACATGCGGCGTGCATCCTGGGGATCGCGGGCGATTTCGACCAGCCGGCTACGCTTGAGCCCGGCGACGATGCGGCTCATGGTGGGCAGCGTAACCTGTTCGGCGGCGGCGAGCTGGCCGAGGGTTTTGGGGCTGCCGATTTCGGGTCGGCTAAAGACCAGCACGGAAAGTGCAGACAGGCGCGCGGGACCTTCGCCGCTGGCAACATCCTGCAGGCGTACGCGGCGGAGCAGATGGATGGCGGCGGAATGCAGGCGGTCGGCAGCCGCAATGGTGTTCTGCCGGAAAGCCTTGTGTTTCGACTCCACCACTTCGCGCTCAACTTTTTCCCGCTTGACTTTTTTCATTGAATATAGTTAGCTATGCTAACTAATTTGTCTTAGGAGGTCAAGAACATGAATACAACTGCGACCGGAATCGGGATTACGCGGCTCGGCCAAATCGCCATCAATGCCAAGGACATCGAGCGCGCGGCAGCTTTCTACCAGGACAAGCTGGGGCTAAAGCTGCTTTTCAAGGCGCCGCCGGGACTCGCATTTTTCGACTGCGGCGGAGTGCGCCTGATGCTGGACCGCGCGGAGAAACCGGAGTTCGATCATCCCAGTTCGGTTCTCTATTTTGCCGTGCCCGATATTCAGTCGGCGTACGGAAAATTGAGAGACAGCGGAGTGCGCTTCGAGGACGAGCCTCACATGATTGCAAAAATGCCGACCCACGATCTATGGATGACGTTCTTTCGCGATTCCGAAAACAATCTGCTGGCGCTGATGAGTGAGGTGGCGCGGTAAAGGGGCGGGCTCGATCGCGCATGTTAGATTAGCTTCATTTCTTGACGAAGGAGCGTGTAAGGAGGCGATGGCAAGTGGAATTGAATCCCGGCTGCAGACGCTAGGAATCGTTCTGCCGAGTTTACCTGCAGCTGGCGGAAACTATGTTCCGGCCAAGACGGTCGGTAGCATGGTGTATCTCGCCGGCGTAATCTCTACCAATTCCGAAGGCGTAATCGCCGGAACGGTGGGCCTCGATCGCACCCTGGAAGAAGGCTACGCGGCGGCTCGTGCCTGCGCACTGACACAACTGGCGGTACTGAAGCGGCAACTCGGTTCACTCGATGCTCTGAAGAGCATCGTCAGCGTGAATGGTTACGTGAATGCGGTGGCCGGATTCGCCGATTCGCCAAAGGTAATCAACGGCGCCTCCGATCTTTTTGTTGAAGTTCTGGGCAATGCCGGCCGTCACGTGCGCGCGGCCATCGGTGTCTCGGCGTTGCCACGCAATGCGCTGGTCGAACTGCAGATAACGGCGGAGGTCTAACAGTTCGCGATGGCCGAATTCCTCCTCTCCGCCGATCCCACGCACTCGCGCTGGAACCGTGCTCTGCAACCTCGACTCCGGATCGCGCCCGGCGACACAGTGCAAATGGAGTGCGTGGACTCGAGCGGAGCTCAAGTGCATCCCGGGATGAGCGTCGCCGAGTTCCGGAAGATCGACCGCGGACGCATTCACGCGCTTACTGGACCGATTTTTGTGGAAGGAGCCGAACCCGGCGATGTCTTGCAGATCGACGTTCTTGAAGTCGCGCAGCAAGGGTGGGGATGGTCGAGCGTAATCACGGGACTCGGTTTTCTGAAAGAACGCTTTTCCGAGCCATATCTCTTTCACTGGCAACTTGACGGGGCGGTCAGTCGCTCGCTTGCGCCGGCCGTCGTGCCGCTGCGTCCGTTCTGTGGCGTGATGGGTCTTGCACCGGCCGAAGACGGCGAATTTCGCACACGGCCTCCCGGCGTCTTCGGCGGAAACATGGACGTTCGCGAACTGTCGAGCGGATCTACTCTTTACCTGCCCGTGCTGAACTCTGGAGCTCTTTTTTCGGCTGGAGATGCGCATGCCGCGCAAGGCGACGGTGAGGTTTGCATCAACGGCATCGAGTGTCCGGCTGATGTGAGACTTCGATTCCATCTGCATAAGCAACGGCCGCTGGCGGGACCCATAGTCGAGTCCTGTTTCTCTGAGGCGCAAAGCGCCGAGTCGGAGGCCTGGGTTGTCGTGGAATCGGCTGCTGATGCAATCGCTGCCGCACGGGGCGCAACTTCGCGAATGATCGATCTGCTGGCGGATCGCTGGGGGTTCAGCGAAGTCCATGCCTATTTACTCTGCAGCGTTGCCCTGCGTCTGCGGTTGAGCCAGGTGGTGAACGAGCCGATGTTCACGGTCAGTGCAGCGATTCCCAAGCGCATATTGCCCGTAAGAAAACTCTTCTAAGCGCGCGAACTTAGTCTGCGCTCACTGTGACCGACAAAGCTTCGACGGGAGCGTCGTTGAAGCGCTGCTGCAATTCTTCCGTCGACTTAAACACAAGACCCTCAACTCGCCGCGCGGGGAAAAGAAAGGTCAGTGAAGATTCAGAAAAAGGATAGGGATCGAGCACAAAGTGGCGCGGGGCTATCGTTCGTACTTGGACGTGGCTGTATCCCCCGCCGCGTAGCGGTAAGGGATGCAACAAATGCGCAGGCTGGCGATAGTCGACGCAAGTGAGAAGAGAAAGGTTATCCGTGGCTTGTAGCAGTCGGAAGTGATCGAGGACGGCGGCTTCGCCCGTTTGTTCCGGCGTGAAACAGAAGTCGGCTGCGATCTGTTGCATCAGCGAATGCTGCAAGGCTTTTTGCTGCGCGAGGAATTGATCGAGTAAAGGCAGTTGCGAAGGAGCAATGGTCGAGCGGTCGGCGTGATCGTTCAGCAGACTGTAAGTATGCATGGAGATGAGGAGAGCTGCGTAGGCGTCCTCGGAAGCAATGAGACGCACCGCGCGGTCGCGCACGGCGAGGTAATCCGCCAGATCGATTTCCTCGAAGGCAGAGTACTTGCCGACGAGTTCGCTGGAAAAAGCGCTGGGCTTTCCCTGCCGGGTAATCTGCGGGGCGGCATCGCGCGCGGCCCAGCCATCGTCATGGCACGAAATGCCCTTCAGCACATTCGTACGAGGCTCAGGCGAAAGGAAGCGATCGTTTCCCCAGCGCTCAGCAAACGCGCCGGCGAGACGCGCATGGTCGCGATGGGTCACCAGCCACCAGCCGGCTTCAGTTTCCAGTCGTAGCATGACCATGCCTCCCGTTCGCGGAAATTAAGCGGCTCATTCGACCTCCGGCGTCCGCGCCGACTCGTGCCAGCGGTGCAGGAAATACCACTCGAAGAACATGACCAAAAAAAAGAAGCTGAAGCCCAGCACCGTGGCGGCGAACACCAGAGCAAACAAGTAGTCGGTTTGCAGCTGGGACGAGGCATAGAGAATCGAGTAGCCGAGACCGCCTTCGCCCACACGGCTGGAGCCCGCGTAAAGCTCGCCCGTGATCGCACCGATTACAGAAATGCCGCTGGCAATGCGAATGCCGGTAAACAATGAAGGCACAGCGTGAGGCAGGCGCAGTTTGAAAAGCACTTGCGCCGGCGAAGCGTTGTGCATCAGGAAGAGGTGCACCATATTCTCTTCGACGCTGACGAGTCCCTGCGTCGTGTTGGCGATGATCGGCGCCAATGAAATGATGAAAGCGATGAGCGTCACGGAGGCCGTGCCCGCACCCACCCACATCAAAATCAACGGCGCAATGGCGACGATGGGAACGGTCTGCAGCAGCAGAGTGTAGGGGTAAAGCATTCGCCGCACCCAGCGCGATTGCGCAAAGATCAGAGCTATGGCGATACCGGCTACGATGCTGGCGAGCAGCCCTCCTAATGCTTCTTCGGCTGTGATGGCGAATGCAGTCTCCAGCGAAGGCAGGCGAGCGCCAACCGCACGCGCGACGGCCCATGGCGAAGGCAGCATGTAAGGCGGAACGCGGAAGACCAACAGGATCAGTTGCCACAGCAACAGGGCTGCTGCAAGCACAGCCAGGGAACTCGCCAGCGTGATCATTCTTTGCTTCATTGCGAGCGAGCCTCCCGCAACGTATGCGATACCTGCCCGACCAGCGCATCGAATTCGGGCGAAGTGCGCAGCATGGCGGTGCGCGGTTGAGGCAAATTTACTGGAAGCGCGGCAAAGATGCGTCCGGGATTCGGCGCCAGCACTACGATCAGCGTGGAGAGAAAAACCGCTTCTGTAACCGAGTGCGTGACAAAGACCGCAGTCCACTTCTGCTCCGCTCGCAGGCGCAGGAGTTCTTCGTTCATGTGATCGCGTGACATCTCGTCCAATGCGGCGAAAGGTTCGTCCATCAGCAAGAGCCTGGGGCTGGTGGCCAGCGCGCGCGCGATCGAAACTCGCATTTTCATTCCACCGGAAAGCTCCCGCGGATAGGCGTCTGCGACGGTGCGCAATCCCACAAGATCGAGCAGAGCGCGAGTTTTCTCTTCACGACGATGGCTGCTCGCGCCCTCCAGTTCCAAGGCAAGGCCAACGTTTCGGCGAACTGTGCGCCAGGGTAATAGAGTTGCATCCTGGAAGATGTAGGAGATAGTTTCTCTTGCGTTCTTGGGGGTCATACCATCCACGCGGATGGTTCCAGCGCTCGGCATCGCGAGCCCGGAGATCAGCTTCAACACAGTTGATTTGCCGCACCCGGATGGGCCAATGATACTGACGAATTCACCCTTGAGAATCGCAAGGTTCATGGCCTCAAGGACCGCGCGCCCGGTCCCGTATTGTTTAGTGACTCCCACAAACTCGACCTCGGGCGCTGTGAACTCGCGCGTCATGTTTCTGCCCCGCTTACCGGCAAATAGAGTGCCGAGGAATGATCTTGGCTGTGGTAGACGATCTGGGTCGAGCGTCGCCAGTCCCACGATGTAGCGCGGCACGAGGTCACGCCGCTTCCGGGATTGCGGTCGTAGAGCGGGAAGGCGCTGCTGGCGATCTCCAGCCTTATGCACTCGCCGGTTGCAAAGGCACACGATGTGGGTTCGAGGTCGAACTCCCAGCGGCACACTTTGTCCGCGGCGAAACCCATGTCAGCGAATAGCCAGCTTGAGCGCGCGATGCCGATGCATATGAATTCCGCCACGCCGTTGGGTAGCACACGCACCAACTTCGCGGCTAAATCTGTATGAGAAGAAGAAGTCGCGCAGAAAATTGCGACGCGGGGTGTGCCGAAGATCCGCAGGGGCCGTGCGAGTGGCGCGGTCGTATAAATTAGAAGATTGTTGCCCAGTTCCAAGGTCGCCTGGTCAAACTGTCCGCTCTGCGCCGCTGGCCCGCCCGGCGCGAGCACTGGTACTTCTGGGTCATAGACAAAAACATCGGACGGCTCGTCGCCAGCGGGGGGGGTGGTCGAGAGGGTTCCATTGCCTTTGCGCGAATTTGCTTTGCCGGCGCTATGCAGGTACAGGGCATAGTCGGCTCTGTCGGGGAAGCTTTCGGCCGTTCGCCATTGATTTTCGCCGATCACGAAATGGCGGATGCACGGTTCATGATTCAACTCTTCTGAATCTTTCAGCCAGTGATTAAACCAGCGCAGCAGAATCGAATCGGTGTCGAGCAATGCTTGGTCGCCAAAGTTTGCGGCTCCGGCTCGATCTGCCCACGGAATGTGAACCCAAGGTCCCGCGACGAGGTACTGATTTTCTCTGGCACGAGGGCTGCCGGCGAGCTGGCACAGAGCACGAAAACCGTCGATACTGCCTTTGAGATAAGTGTCGTACCAACCCGAGAGATGAAGCGCCGGCACCAGGATGCGGTTTAGCGACTGACTCACATCCGTGGAAGCCCAGTATTCGCCTGGTTCGGGGTGATCGAACCAGTCCAGGACATATTGCGGAACACCTTCGCCGTGCAGCGCAGGGTGGGAACGAAAAGGTAACACGCTGGTTTGCGCCGCCAAGTTTGCCCAGGCTTGTTCCAGCTTGTCGCTGGCCTCGCGCAGTTGCTTACGGCGCGCATCCGCCTTCAACATTTGGAGTCCCCAGCCGAGGGTAGAAGCCAGACGCAGTGCTCCGTTGTGATAGAACCAGCCGTTGTATAGATCGCTCGCAGTCATGCCCGGAGCGATGCACTCGAGACCCTGCGGTTGTTCGGCAGCGGCGAGGAGCTGGGTCATCCCCTGGTAAGAAAAACCGTACATGCCGAGGCGGCCATTGGCCTCAGGCCGGTTGCGCAGCCACGCGATGGTCTCGGCACCGTCGCGCGCCTCGTTGCGGAATGGATAGAAGTTGCCCTCGGAGTCACCGCGTCCGCGGACATCCTGGATCACGACGTTGTAACCGCGCCGCGCAAACCAGACGGGATGGGCATAGACCACCGTAGACGCGATGTCACGTCCGTATGGCTGGCGCATCAATAAGGTGGGATGAGCACCAGGTTCCGCCGGATAGTAATGATCCGAAACCAACTCCACTCCGTCAGACATCAGGCAGCGCACGCTGCGTTCGAGACGCACGCCATTTCCGCAATCCACCCCGGGGGATTCACTCATGTGCGCGCTGCTTCGGATAACGGGTCATCGCTTCTAGAGCCGCGGCCAGCCGCGTGGACGCCTGGTCCAGCCAGCGCCCGCCATTCTCAGCCGTGGCCGGGCGCGGGTCGCCCATCACGCCGCTGGGGGCGATGTCGCGCGTGAGCCAGGAGAAAGTTGCGGGAGCGTTTTCAGGCAGGAGCAATTCAGGATTGGCGATGTCCGCAATGTAGTTGGCGGTGTAGGCGGAACGATCTACGAGTTCGGGAACCGATGCCAGGAGCAGCGCGGTTTCAACTTCGCCGGCGTGGAAACCGTAAGCCTTTTCCTGTGGGTTCAATCCCTGAAACGAAATGCCACCCGAACCATGCAGAGCGAAAGTACGCAGGCCAAACTCGGCACGCAGATCGCGGGCCATCACATCGATTAACGCGGTGTTGCCTCCGTGCGTGTTGTAGAGCACGAGCTTTTGAAAGCCGGCTTTTGACAAGCTGGCTCCCAAGTCGCGCAGCA
>Ga0302326_10018051_pt1 | contig 14654 bp, 11 predicted proteins | sample Palsa_T0_3_FD_202264 | JGI IMG/M metagenome (GOLD analysis project Ga0302326, IMG submission 202264) | Peat permafrost microbial communities from Stordalen Mire near Abisko, Sweden - Palsa_T0_3 | ecosystem: Environmental > Terrestrial > Soil > Palsa > Peat permafrost | place: Sweden: Abisko... | reverse complement strand
GCCCATCGCACCCGGCGGCCAGGCCGGCTCGACCTCCCGCATCGACAACTACCTGGGCTTCCACCAGGGCATCTCCGGAGCTGAGTTGGGCTTCAGGGCCCATTCGCAAGCGGTCCGGCTGGGCGCGGAGTTTCTCACCCAGCGCGTCACCGGCCTGCGCATCGACGGCCAATACCGTTTCGTCAAGCTGGCCGACGGCCGCGAAATCTCCAGCCACGTGGTGCTGCTGGCCACCGGCGTCCGCTACCGCAAGCTCGATATTCCCGGCGCCGACAGGCTGGCCGGACGCGGCATCTACTACGGCGCGGCGCTGGTTGAGGCCGCCTCGTGCAAGGACGAGGAAGTCTACGTGGTGGGCGGCGCCAACTCCGCCGGCCAGGCGGCACTGCACTTCGCCAAATTTGCTCGCAAGGTGACCATTCTGGTGCGCGGAGCCGGTTTGTCAGACAGCATGTCGAAATACTTGATCGATGAGGTCGGCAAAACATCGAATATAGTGCTGGAGCCGCACACCCAGGTCCTGGAAGCGATGGGCGAGGAGCGGCTGGAGACGGTACGGGTGCGCGGCCCGCAGGGCGAGTCCACGCGGCCGGCCACATCGATCTTCGTGTTTATCGGCGCAGAGCCGGTGGCAGACTGGCTGCCAGGCAGCGTGATGAGGGACGACAAGGGATTTGTGCTGGCCGGGCCGGATCTACGCACGGATGGCAGGATGCCGGCAAGCTGGACGGTGAAGCGCGAGCCGTTTCTGCTCGAGACCAGCGTGCCGGGAGTGTTTGTGGCGGGCGACCTGCGCCATGGGTCGGTGAAGCGTGTGGCATCGGCAGTGGGCGAAGGGTCGATCGCAGTGCAGTTTGCCCACCAGTATCTGGCGGGATTTTGAGGGAGAGGATTTTGGGGACTATACAGATAGGCTGGCGATGATTTTATGCGAGGCATTTTATGCATTTTCACCGTGATCCTTTTTGTAAGCGCCTTGCCTCAGACCACGCCTGCCGCCGTGGTACCTGATTCTTCGAGGCAGATGTATGCCGGTAGTTGGTGGGAAAAGAGCGATGCAGATGAGCGATCTGGATTTCTCAATGGCGTATCGGATTGCATGACCTGGACAGCGCACAGGAAAGGATTTAACGCAACTCCGGAGCAGCTGATGGGAAGAGTCAGCAAATTCTACGAAATGCATCCTGACTCGGTGGACCTGAGCGTTGTGGATGTGTGGCAGAGAATTGAGGGAGCTTTCCCGACGTCCGGCGTGCCGGGGGTCGAAGGCGGCGAGAGGTGGAAGAATGCGCACTGGTATCTGAATGACGATTGGTGGATTCAGTCCAGTGAAGACGAGCAATTGGGGTTCGTGGAGGGGTATCTCTGGTGTATGAAAACAGAGGTTCCGGCTCCCGCAGAAGGCTATTCCGGAACGGCTGCGTCGTATCGTCGAAGGATCGAGGCATTTGCGAAGGCTCATCCGAAGCAGGGCAAAGAGGCTGTGGCAATGACACTCCGGCGCTATCGAGACCGAACTAAATGAGTTCGCAACCATGAGCACCCTCACACATCCCGTCAAGATCGACAGCATCCACCTGCAGGATGTGGCCGATGCGTTGCGCCAGAGCCGTCCCTTCGCCGAGGTAGACCTCGAGCATTTCTGCGCCGTCGATATGGTCGATCGCGTCACCGCGGTGGCCGGCGCCATGATCGTCGAGCCGGGCGACCCGCTTAGATGCTACTGGCTGGTGCTCTCGGGCGAGATTCGCGCCGAGCGCCCCGAGCCCGACGGCCAGCCCACCATTGTCGGAACCGTCGGCGCGGGCCAGGGCTTTGGCGAAGTGCACCTCTTTACCGGCAAGACCGAGGCGCCGTTTTTCATCATCGCCACCCAGGATGCGCAGCTGCTCCGCTTCAGCGAAGAGAGCTTCTGGTGCCTGCTCTCCTGCTGCCCGGCGGCGCGCAAAGTGGTGCTGGCGGACATGGCGCTGCGCCTCAAGACACATCAGCAGGAGGCTCTGCACCGCGAAAAGCTGGTCTCGCTCGGCATCATGGCCGCGGGCCTCATGCATGAGCTCAACAACCCCGGCACGGCAGCCAAGCGCGCTGCCTCCAAGCTGCGCGACAACCTGACACGCTTGCAGGAGCTCAGCCTCAAATCCGCCTCCAAGCCCAAGACTCCCATTCAGCTCCAGTGCATGCATGACATGCTGCAGCACGCGGTCCGCACCTGCCATGCGTCGGCGATGAGTTCGCTCGAACAGGCCGACGCCGAAGAGGCGATGTCGGAGTGGCTGGAGCAGGCCGGCGTCGAAAACGCCTACAACGTTGGCCCGGCGTTGGTGGAGATGGGCTTCCACAGCAATGAGCTCGAATGCGCGCGCGAGGCGTTTGCCCGCGAAGGGTTTTCCGACGCGCTCAACTGGCTTGAAGCGCTCGTCTCCAGTGTCTCGCTGGTCTGTGCCATCGAGGAGAGCATCTCCCGCGTCTCCGAGCTGGCGATGTCGGTGAAGAAATTTGCCTATGAAGAGCGCTCCCTGGCCAAATTGCTCGACGTGCATGACAGCCTGCAAAGCACGCTCACGCTGCTTGGCCACAAGATGGCCATCAAGCAGATGACGGTGGTCAAGCGGTTTGAGGCATCGCCGGCCATGATTGAGACGCGCGGCGCCGGCATCAGCCAGGTGTGGACCAATCTGATTGACAACGCCATCGACGCCTCGCCCGACAAGGCGCAGATCGAGGTATCCACGCGCCGCGACGGCGACGCCATCGTGATCGGCATTGTCGATCATGGGACCGGCATTCCGCCCGACGTGCTGCCGCGCATCTTCGAGGCGTTCTACACCACCAAGCCGCAGGGCGCCGGCACCGGGCTCGGTCTTGAGATCGTGCAGCGCATCGTGACGCAGAAGTTTGGCGGGACAATCGATGTGCAGTCGGAGCCGGGCAGGACCGAGTTCACGGTGCGCCTGCCGCTCAAAGGACCTTCGACCGTAAAAACGCCAGCCCTGACCGCCAGCTGAATTTGCGAGAAATCCACTGCGGTCGAATTCTGTCCCGGTAAAGGCGGCTTCGGTCCAGGTGTTTATAGTCCAGCTTGGGCATCTGTGGTTCCCATCCTCTGTGCAAAAAGACGCACAAAGGATGGGGCACCCGAAGTTTCGTTAACACTTGATACCCAAAGTCTCGTTAACACTTCTTTCGAAAACGCATTTGAGAGCGATTACTTCTGCGGCGCCGGCGTGGTGGTGGTGGTCGTCGAAGAGGAAGACGTATCCGGCTGCGGATTGGTAGTAGTCGTGGTCTTAGTCTTCTCCTTCTCCACCTTCTTGTGGTGATGCTTGTACTTGGTCTTGGTCTCTGTGTCCTGCGTGGTGGTGGTCGAGGGCTGGCTCGGCTGATTCTGCTGCGTCGTCGTGGTTGTGGTCGACTGCGCCGGGTCCTGCGACGTGGCCGGAAGAGAGAGCGCCAGCGCAACCAGTCCCGCGCTCACTGCGGCAATTGCTTGTGTCGTCTTCATCTGAATTTCTCCTTGTCCTCAATACCCAGTACATAAGGTACGAAGCCTCCCGGTGCCGGGGAGTTGCTTTCCGCTGCGCAGCCGACGCAAGCTGGTGAAGGATGTGGCCCGATTCCCCCCTTGATTTATCGATAACTTTGCCGCTTCAGTCCTGACCCGGAATAAAGGCCGCACGCCAAGCTCTTCTTCGCCGTTCCTCCGCCTCGCCGATCCACAGGCGCCATCAAGTTTGGCCTGCCCGCTGCCGATGGGAGATGAAGAGGGATTGGATGACCGATCGCGCCGAATTGTTCGAGGCCACACTGGACAGCCTGAAGGAGGGTATTGCCCTCACCGGGCAGGATGGGCTGCTGGCCTTCTGGAACGCGGCGGCCGAGGCAATCACGGGTCATCCGCGCTCCGAGTTGCTGGGCCTGCCGGTGCGCGAAGCGCTGGAGAGCCTGGTAGTGGGCGGCGCGCGCCAGTGGACCCGGCAAACCGATGCCGCTCCGCATCCGGAGCGCGGGTGGCAGCTGCAGGTGCGCCACCGGCTTGGCCACGATCTGCCAGCGATGGCCCGCGTCCTGGTGCTGCGCGACGGGCTGGGCGGACGGATCGGTTCCGCGGTTGTCTTTCATTCCGCCGAGAGCGCGGACGCGCTGCCCCATGGCGATTGCGGCGAGAGCCCCGGCGTACAGGCCAGCCAGGCCGACCTTGAAGACCGGCTCGAGACCGAGTTCGAGGACATTGCGCGCGGACATCAGCCATTTGGCCTCTTGTGGATCACGGTGGACCAGTCGCACGACTTGCGCAAGACGCATGGGACGCGGGCCTGCGAAGCCATGCTGGAGAAAGTGGAGCGTGCCATGGCCAACGGCCTCAGGCCGGGCGAGCAGGTGGGCCGCTGGGGCGAAGACGAGTTCCTGGTCATCTCCCACGAGCGCACGCCGGAGATGCTGGCCGAGCACGCCCAGGTGCTGGCCGGTCTGGCGCGCACGGCCGACTTCCGCTGGTGGGGCGACCGCATCTCGCTCACTGTGAGCATCGGAGCGGCTCAGGCCGGCAACTCCGGCACACTCAAAGAACTGCTGGAGCGGGCTCAGGCCGCCATGCTCGAAAGCATCCACGCGGGCGGCAATCACGTGACACACGCGCGGGAGGGGCATTCATGTTTGCCATCATAGGCATTGTTCTGGTTTTCGGGGCGGTTCTCGGCGGCTTTCTCATGGAGAAGGGCAACATCCACGTGCTCATCCAGCCGGCCGAGGTGCTGATCATCGTTGGCGCCGCCACGGGCACACTGCTGGTGGCCAATCCGCTGCACATTATCAAGGGCATCGTGGGGGGGCTCACGGGCGTGATGGGCAGCTCGAAATTTGGCACCGCCCGCTATCTCGACACGCTCAAGATGATGTACCAGTTTCTCAACAAGGTGCGCAAGGAGGGCCTGCTCAGTGTGGAGATGGATGTGGAGCAGCCGGACAAGAGCAACATCTTCAAGAACTACCCCGACTTTCTCAAGGATCATCACGCGCGCGACTTTGTCTGCGACACGCTGCGCATGGCCATCACCGGCGGCGTGGAACCTTTTGACATGGACCAGATGATGGAGCTGGATATGGAGGTGAGCCACCACGAGAGCACGCAGCCGATCAGCGCGCTCTCCACCGTGGCCGACGCGCTACCGGGCCTGGGTATTGTGGCCGCCGTGCTGGGCGTGGTGATCACCATGGGCGCGCTGGGAGGGCCGCCGGAAGCCATCGGCGAAAAGGTGGCCGCGGCGCTGGTGGGCACGTTTCTCGGCATCCTGCTGTGCTACGGCGTGGTCGGCCCGCTGGCGGCCAACATGACCAAGAGCGCGGACGAGCACAATTGCTATCTGCACGTTCTGCGGGTGCTGCTGCTTTCGTTTCTCAAGGGCTCGGCGCCCATTATCGCCATCGAGATCGCGCGGCGGGCGATTCCCGCGCATGTGCGGCCCGGCTTCGACAAGATGGAGAAGCACTGCAAGAGTGGGGGCGCGGCAGCGGAGAGTGCTGCGGCCGCGTAAGGGCCCTGCGAGGCCCATCGATCCACAGCCTCTGGGTGCCCCATGTCTCGATTTTGAGACCTGGGATACCTCGAAACCAATCGCGCCACAGAACCGGGTCATTCAACCTGCGGGGAGACGTGAGCCATGGCAGCAAAGACCCAGCAACCGATCATCGTCATCAAGAAGAAAGGTGGCCACGGCGGCCACCACGGCGGCGCATGGAAGGTAGCCTACGCCGACTTCGTCACCGCCATGATGTCGCTCTTCATCGTGCTCTGGCTGATGGGTTCAAGCGACAAAGTCAAAAAGGCCGTAGCCGGCTACTTCAACGACCCCAAAGGCACCGGCAGCCTGCTCGGGACCACCTTGACAGGCACTGGCGTCGAAGTGATCTCAAAGAGCGACGAAAACCTCAAGCAGCTCAAGGAAAAGCTCGAGGCCGAGATCAAGGCCAAAAAGGAGTTGGAGAAGCTGTCCAAGCAGATCGAGATCACCATCACGCCCGAAGGTCTGCGCATCGAGCTGCTGGAGGGCAAGGACGGCACGTTTTTCGAGAGCGGCAGCGCCAGGCTCAGCGACAGCGGGCAGGAACTGCTGGTGCTGCTGGCCGGCGAGCTCAAGACGCTGCCCAACGCCCTCTTGATCGAGGGTCACACCGACGCCACGCCCTACTCCACCGACAACACCTACAGCAACTGGGAGCTCTCCGCAGACCGCGCCAACTCCGCGCGGCGGCTGCTGCAGCAGAGCGGTGTGCGCCAGGACCAGGTGACGCAGGTGCGCGGTTATGCCGATCAGTTCCTGCGTGTAAAAACGAATCCATTTGACCCGTCCAACCGGCGCATCTCGCTACTGGTGAAGAACGATGTTGGCCCGGTGCCAAATCTGAACGGCGCAAAAGTGGTGAGCGGGTCCAATCCCGCGCCCCCGGCCCCCGCGCCGCCCGCCGGAGCCCCTGAAAAAGCCGCGCCCTCTGTTCCTGGCGAAGTCAAAGCCGCCGTGCCGCAGCCCGCCAAGCCCTCGGCCGCCACTCCGGCAACCAAGCCCGGCCTTATGGACAAACTCAAGGGCATGATGCCCGGCACGAAAAAGTAGGCGAGCAGTCGCCGGCGCTGAGGCGGAGCCCCACACTGCATGGGGTTCTCACTAAAGCGGGGGTGGGACTGGCCGATAACTTAGGTGGCTGTCTCAATCTGTGGTGAAAGTTGAATTCCGTGAAAAGCATCCCTCAGCGGCTAAAGCCGGGTTCATTTTGCGGTGCTTACGGCACGACTAAAGTCGTGCCCTTTCAAATTTGCGGTGCTTACGGCATGACTAAACAGTTTGCGGAAAAAGGCAGTGCGCAGGCCGAATTACCGGAAAGCAAGCATCAGTGGCTAAAGCCCGGTGCTCATTTTGCTGGCTTTATGCCGGGGTTAAAACCCCGACCTACCGCTTCGTGTTGAGTGTCGGGGTTAGAACTCCGACTTACCGTTTTGGGGCGCCTGGACTCGTCGAGCAGGCGCCGGCCCGTGGACCGGCAGAATGAATTGGACTTGCAAGACGGCGAGGAGTGATTCAAATCATGTCAAAATGGTCGCTGGGCAAAAGAATCCGCGTAGTCTGCGTGGGCTTTGGCGCGTTGACCCTCCTGCAGGGATTCCTTTCCCTCTCCAGCATGTACCGAGCTGGGCAGTCAGTGCGGTCACTGAATCAGGACACCTTCGCCACGCTCTTTCTCGCCGGCAAGATGAAAGCCTTAGCCAAGGACCAGCGGATCGCCATCATCTTCGATATCGATGCAGCCAGCGACGCGGATTTTGCGAAGTACGAGGGCCAGGTTGAGAAGGCCGAATCCGATTTGAAGAAGATTCGCGACGATTATCCCAAGTTCGATCCAAAGGATCGCGAGGGGCTGGCCGCGCTGGCCAACCAACAGGGGAAGTTTCACACAGCGTGGCTCGAGATCAGGGACCTGAGCCGCGCGGGAAAAAAGAAGGAAGCCTGGGACGTTTACAACACGAAGCTGCAGGAGGCCACGGCTGCGCGCCGCAAGACGGAGGAATCTCTGGCGGAGATCGACAATGACCGCGGCGAGCGCATTACGCGCGCCGCAATGGACAGTGTCTCCCATGGAATTCCGGTGATCCTGGGCATTCTGCTGGTCACTCTCGTAGTGGGGACTGCGGGGGCGCTCTGGTTCTCACACCTGGTCGACCGCTCCATCAAGCCTCTTGAGGATGCCATTCAGTCGCTCGGTAAAGGGGTGCTGCGTGGCAACGCCCAGATTGTCGGCAGCGACGATATCGGCGCCATGGCCTCGTATATGAACGGCGCCCTCGAGCAGATGACCGCTACGGTAACGGGCATCGACGATTGCGCCGACAAGATCAAGACAGCGACCAACGAAATCCTGGCGCGCACGGAACGCGCGGCCGATGCCGCGGTGAACCAGCGCGATCGCATACACCAGATCGGCGACTCCATGCAGCAGATGGTGGAGAGCGTGCGGCGGGTGTCGGAAGATTCCAGCCGCGCCTCCGAATCGGCCGGCAATGCCATCGAGATCGCCAGGCAGGGCGGTCTGATCGTCAACGATGCGCTCCAGAACATGAACACGATCGCCACATCGGTGAACTCCATTGCCCGCAAGATCGAGGAGCTGGGAAAGGGCTCAGACCAGATCGGCAAAATCGTCTCGACGATCGACGAAATCGCCTCTCAGACTAACCTGCTGGCGCTCAATGCCGCGATCGAAGCCGCGCGCGCAGGCGAGCAGGGGCGCGGATTTGCCGTGGTCGCCGGTGAGGTCCGGAGGCTGGCCGAGCGCACCACCAACGCTACCCGGGAGATTGCCAGGACGATCGAGTCAGTGCAGGCCGGGACAAGGCAGGCGGTGGAACAGATGCACACTGGAACGAAACAGGTGGAGGCCGGCGTAAGGACCACTTCCAACGCGGGCGCGTCGCTTAAAGCCATCATCTCCGCGGCGCAGGATGTGGGCGACATGATCGGCAGGATCTCGACAGCGGCCAGCGAGCAGGGCAGCTCCGCAACGCAGATCAACTCCAATGTCGAGGAGATTGCCAGGGTGACCACCGAGTCGGCCGAGGACGCCGGGCAATCCACCAGCTCGTGCCAGAATCTCTCGGAGCTTTCCTATTCTTTGAAGAACATTGTCGGCCAATTCAAGTTTAACCAGATCGTCAGCTCCGGAAAGGAGCCGTAGTTGTTGTCATTCAAGCGGCTATGCGTTTGCGCAGCACCCATGTGGTCATGCAGCGATAGTCCTGCACAATCGTCGTCTTCAGCGGATCGACCAGCACTGCGTTCATTTCAGCGGTTAGCTTCAGCAGCATCGTCTCATCCACCAGGAACCACTCCTGCCCATCGCCGATGACATAGATGTTTTCGCGCACGCGCCTGAAGTTCATCCCGATCCGCGAGCCCAGGCGGCAGAACAGCATCCCACCCGGCCGCAGCACGCGCCACAGCTCGGCCAGCATGGCCCGGAAGTGCCGCTCGTCGCGCGCAAAATGAAGCACGGCGTTGCAGATCGCCACGTCTACGAAGCCGTCAGGAAACGGCAGCGCTTCGAGCTGCCCCACCTGAAAGTTTGCGCTGGGCAAGCCGGTCCCGAGCGAGGCGGAGAGCTGCCGCACGTGCTCCACTCCGTCGGCGTCCGCATCCACGGCAAACACCTCGCAGCCCTCGCGCAGCAGGTGCACCAGGTTGCGCCCGTAGCCGCAGCCGGCGTCGAGCACGCGCATGGGCGCGGCGATGTTGCCGCGCAATATCTGGTCGAAGACATAGATGTCGATCTGCCCGAATTGTTCCTGAACGGTCAGCAAACGGGCGTCACTTTCCGGGCACTGCGTAGACGGCGACCTGGTCGCGGGTGAGCACCGCGAGCTCGGAGCCGTCCGGAGCCAGCGCAAAACCGTCGCGGCTGGCTGACGGCGAGTTGACCAGCACGCGCAGCATCCGCCGGCCGTCCACCGCGCGATACACACTCAGCTCCTCGGAAGAAAAATCCGCGGCGGAAAAGAGCGCCCCCTCGGGAACCGGCCGCGTGGACTCGACTGTCTTCACCACGAAGGCCTGCCGATTGGCGCTGCCCTGCGCGGCATAGCCAAACGCGCTGGAAGTGGGCAGATTCTTCAGCGCCAGCTTGCCGTCGGGACGCAACACGCGGTACTCGTACTCCTCATTTTGCTTGTCGCAGCTCACCAGGAAGATAAGATCGGGCCCGATCGAGGACAGCTCGGGTGTACAGCTCGATTCGAAGTGGGCCAGGGTCCAGGCATGGTGATCCCAGGGCAGCATGGAGATGCGGTAGCGCTGGGCAGGCTGCGCCAGCAACTGGGCCTGCCCCTCGTTCAGAAGCGTCGGCGCCACCAGCCACGACCGGGAGGTGCTTTTCGCCACAGGCTCGAAGTCGCGGTTCAGCACCTGGATCTCGACATCTTCTTCCGGCTCGGCACCGTTCAGGCTCTCCTGGAGCTGTGCATGCAACTCTGGCGAGTGACGCTCGCGAATCACGCCGATGGCGGTGAAACTCGCGTCCGGCGTCACGCGGACAAAAGCCAGCGGCCCGTCCAGCGGGATGCGGGTCTGGATCTTCAATCCCGCGCCATAGACGCGCAACTCGGAGCCAACGTGCACCAGGACGCGGTCTTGTCCGATCGGCCAGAGGAATTGACGGTTGTCAGGCAGTTCCCAATCCACCGTGTGCGTAACCCGGCGTGTCTTTGTATCGACAACGGCAGCACGGATGACGCGGACCGTCCAGCCGCCCGGGCCCAGCGAGTGGCGCTGCGTCATGACGTGCGGATTGAAGGCGACCAACAGCTCCCTGGGACCGAGATAGGCCAGTGCCTCTTCAAAGTCGAAGCTGGTCATAGCCCTCTGCGGACGCGGAGCATATCCAAGCTGGCTGATCGAAATGCTGGCCGCGGCTTTACCTAGATCGGCTGCGCTGCCGGCGGGCAAGGCCTCACTGCACTCGGGCGGCACGCAACGGTCGATGTCCTCAACGGGCGGCTCGGCCGCAGCAGCCATGGTGCTGCCTGACGTGTCGGCGGCTGGCAACGCCGGCGGAGTGACGGAGGCTTCCGCCATGCGGGGAATCGCCCCCTGCGCGGGAACCAGCAGGAGCACCGTATGACTCTCCACCGTCACATCGCGGTCTTTCGACGACAGAACGGAGCTGTTGTCCGGTCCGGTACCGACGCTCAGCTTCAACCCCTTGATGTTTGCCACGTCGCCCATCTTCATGTGCGGCATCACCGGGGCCTGGCCGATCATGCTCCCCAGTTCCCAGCTGACACCGGCAGCGGCCTGGTAGTTAACGTAGCCCTGCTGTGCTCCGGCGGAGGGGTTGAACGGCAACGGGTCGCTGAAAAGACCAAGATCCCGCTCCTCGGCCGGTCCCGCCATGGCGGCCAGCATCAGCTGGAAGTCCTTCAGCTTCCGATCTCCGCACTGCGCCCTGGTAAACGCGAGGTCGAGTTCTGAGCCCTTGGCGGTCCTGGTGTGGGGAACCACCGAGATGACATGGGCCTCAAGAATTGCCCCGCTATCGAGGTTGCAATCCGCGCTTCGCCATTCAGTCAGCACGCGCGCAAAGATGGTTGACCCTACCGTCACTTTGTGTGCATACACGCTCGTCATCAGCTCTGCTTGGACAGGCGTAACACCCGGCCTGGCCACGGTGGCCGCAAAGGCCGTCGCGGCGCCAAGAACAAAAACGCCAGCCAGCCGCACAAGTGTGGTTTGCATAGGGACCCCTCTTATGGCTGCAATTCTATACCGATGGCAAGAAGCTGGCCGCAGAGGGCTCACAGCGGACAGCGGGCTGCAGATAGCCGACAGCTGAAAATCATCTCGAACGCCGGTGGCAAATCGCGAACCAACAGTACGGGCGGGCAGGGTCCGGGAGATCATTGCCAGGATTGGCGTCGGCCCTTCGGGACGGCGAGGATCGCTCGGGGACATCGGTCCCAGGGTTCCACACTGGGCTATTTTCGACGGCTCCCTGCCGGGAGCATTTGTGGCAATGTCACTTACAATCGTCGAAGAGTTCCTTTAACGCGTGCCTGGTGCAAACGATGAGCTCCTTCAGGGGCTAAAGCCCGGCGTATTTTGGGCCTTTTCGGCACGACTAAAGTCATGCCCAAATAAGAAACAAAAGGCTTGATCGGCGGCCGCTCTCCCTAGCCGCAAAAACAAGGACGCGGCGAGGATAGGGCACCCAGTTTCGTCCATCGCGGGTCGGAAACACCGGTGGCGGACTGTTACAGGGCAGCCCTCCTGGGTTCAATATAGAGCGAGAGCGAAAGTAAGTGACATTGGGTTTCAACCCCCTGAAAAGCGGCAAGAATCGGTGGCCTACAGGCCCGGGGCTTTCTTCGCCCATCCCATGAGACGCATTCTTGGCTCCACAATAGGCAGCCTCCGTGGCAGCTCTCGCACCGTGCGGCATTGCCGGGGCTAAACAGGCTGCGGAAAAACTCGCAGAACGGAGGCTTTGTAACAGGGCACGACTTTAGTCGCGCCGCCCAAGCCAATCAAATCAATGTCGGGCTTCAGCCCCAGAGGGATGCTCGCCGTGAATCCGTCCTCAATTCTGCCTTTATCCGCATCCTCTAAGCCCTCATTCATGGCTCAGCTTTCATTCAGGGGGTTGAAACCCCTTGCTCCCTCCGACGCTACGGTTTTCCGCAGCCTGTCTGGCGTTGCGTTGTTGCCCTGCCCTCTATCGGGCGTTGAGATCTTCTCCGGCTTCTCAGACGCGCGTCACACCGTCATCGGCATGGGTCCCGGGTACGGCATCGGCGGCGGTGGCGGAAAAAGAATGTTGCCAAGAGCCGCGTAGCGGCCCCCGTAAAAGAGCAGCGCGTACTCGCGAACCCCGGTGCTCAAAGGGCCGCCCAGACAGATGCCGATGAGCAGCATGAACCCGAAGCCCAGTATGCCAAAGAACACCTCCAGCGCGATGCCGGCAACCGCGGATGCGCCGGAAGCATTGGCGAAGGCGGAGTGCAAGCTGTATTCCACCACGCCCAGCGAGCCGGCCAGCATGAGTCCCGGAATAATGAGCACCATGAACAGGGCGATCGCGGCGATGGTCGGCAGGATCAGGCGCAGGAGCGCGTACGCGACGAACTGCGCCTTCTCCGCTGTGATTGCAGCCCACACGCGGGACCACGCCTGCCCGGCTGTTGCATTTTCGAGGGCGTAGTGCGGCATCATCCAGTCGCGCAGCACCACGTCGGTCACCACGCCCAGCAGGACCAGGAGCAAAATGATCGGAATCAACGGCAGCAGCAGGGCGAACAGCATTCCGATATCGGGCGATCCTCCCGGCGGCGTCTCGTGGAACAGCCGCCAGAATCCGCCGATGAAGGGCAGCGCGACGACCATCGTCAGCAGCAGATAGCAGCATCCCACAACCACGTTCATCCAGAAAAAGCGCGATGCCTGGTCGCAATAGAGCCGCCACCCAGGCGCGATCAGTTTGGTGTTGTGAATCAGGCAATGGAAGAAAGCGAAGCGCAGGCGCGTGATCAGGTAGAACACAAAGATGCAAATCACCATCGCCAACAGCACGGCCCCCGCAATCTCCGCGATCCACTCCGGGTGCTGGCTCAGGGGCGAATGGACGATGTGCCCGTTTCCTGAGGAATGGCCGCTGTGCGACGGCGAGCGGAAGCTGTTCCCCAGGCCTTCCGTCAGAATGGCGACCAGACCCAGCTTGAGATAGGTTCCCCAGCTGAACGGGCGGAAGAGGAAGTCGCGAGTGCGTTGAATGGCGGGCGAAACGGCGTCGGCTGCGGAGATGGCGCGCATAGAAAACCTTCCCGGAGTGGGCGCTCCGTATAGGAAACAATTACGCACATTTTACGCGCCAAGTTCCGCGGCGGTGGGGCAAGAGGCGCGATCTACGCAGTATCTGCGCAGATTGGCGCTTGAAATTGCGGCGAATACGCGCACTATTCTCCGCACAGGATGCGGAGAATAGTGCGCGATATCCACAAGCTAAAGCCCCGCTCTGTCCCTTACGCAGGTTTCAAATGCGATTGCGTGGCGGCCCACCATGCGTCGAACGCCGCCAGGGCGCGTTCGCAGACAAGACGATGCCGCTCCTTCTTGTCGCGGAGCTTTTTGCGCAGTTCTTCCTCGAGCGGCTCCAGCAGGTCAAACGTGATGTTGGCGGGCTGGAAGTTTTTCGGGTCGGCGTGGGTAATGTAGTGCACCAGAGAGCCCAGCGCGCTGGCTCGGGGCGCGGGCGTGGGCTCGTCTCCGCGCGCCAGAGACGCCGCGTAGAGGCCGGCCAGCAGGCCCGTGGCGATGGACTCGGTGTAGCCCTCGACGCCGGAGAGCTGGCCGGCGAACATGAGCGACGGATGGCTCTTGAGGCGAAGCGTTTCATCCAGCAGCAGCGGCGCGCAGATGTAGGTGTTGCGATGGATCTGCCCGTAGCGCAGGAAGCGCGCGTTTTCAAGGCCGGGAATGAGGCGCAGCACGCGCGCTTGCTCGCCAAACTTGAGATGATTCTGAAAGCCCACCAGGTTGTAGCTGTCGGCGCGCAGATTTTCCTTGCGCAGTTGCACCACGGCCCAGGGTATGCGCCCGGTGCGCGGGTCACGCAGGCCCACCGGCTTCATGGGGCCGAAGCGCAGCGTGTCGCGCCCGCGCCGGGCCAGAATCTCTATCGGCAGGCATCCCTCGAAGTAGTCCAGCTTCTCCCACTCCTTGGCTTCGGCGGCCTCGGCCGCGATGAGCGCATCCAGAAAACGGTCGTATTCGGCGCGGTCCATGGGGCAGTTGATGTAGTCGGCAGTGCCCTTGTCCCAGCGCGCGGCAAAGTAGACGCGCTCCATGTCGATGGAGTCCGCATCCACGATAGGCGAGATGGAGTCGTAGAAGGCGAGATGGCCCGAGCCGGTGATGCGCTGAATCTCAGCACTTAGCGCGTCAGACGTCAGCGGCCCTGTGGCGAGAATCGTAATCTCCACGGCATCGGATTCAAGGGAAGTCACCTCTTCGCGGGAGACGCGAATCAGCGGCTCGGCTGCAATGGCTTCCGCGATGCGCCGGGAAAACTCCACGCGGTCCACAGCCAGCGCATGGCCCGCCGGCACCGCCGTTTCGTCG
>Ga0302326_10018050_pt1 | contig 14656 bp, 15 predicted proteins | sample Palsa_T0_3_FD_202264 | JGI IMG/M metagenome (GOLD analysis project Ga0302326, IMG submission 202264) | Peat permafrost microbial communities from Stordalen Mire near Abisko, Sweden - Palsa_T0_3 | ecosystem: Environmental > Terrestrial > Soil > Palsa > Peat permafrost | place: Sweden: Abisko... | reverse complement strand
GGCGAGCGCAAGTTCGAAAAGGAAGAGCAGGAAGAGAACTTCCACCGTATCGAGCGCCGCTACGGCAGCTTTTTCCGCTCCTTCAGCCTGCCCACCACGGTCGATACAGAGAACGTGGACGCAAGCTACCATGCTGGCGTGCTTAAGCTGGAGCTGAAAAAGAAGGCTTCCGCACAGCCTCGGCAGATCAAGATCGGTTCTGCTGCCGGCAACAACGGCAACGGGCAGACCGTAAACGCGGCTTAATCACTGCCGATCCGGGGATTGGAATGGGACAGGCGACCGCGCACCGGGAATGCCTGTCCCAAAGTTTTACCCGCCTGAACCGGCGAGCGGTTTACTGAATCTAGAAGATAGGACGAGATTGAATTATGGCGATTCGTTGGGACAAATTGACTGTGAAGTCGCAGGAGGCGATGCAGCAGGCGATTGCGCAGGCCTCGGAGCTGGGCAATCCTGAACTGCAGCCGGTGCATCTGCTGCTGAGCCTGATTGCCGACCGCGAGGGCGTGATTTTGCCGGTGCTCGAAAAGATCGGCGTTCCCGTGGAGCGGCTGGAGGCCGAGCTGCACGCGATCGAGGAGAAACTGCCTCGCGTCTCGGGCGCGCAGGGCCAGCCAGGCCTGTCGAACCGGCTCAACAAGGCCGTCGAACAGGCCTTCCGCGAGGCGGCCAATTTTAAGGATGAATATATTTCGACCGAACATCTGCTGCTCGGCCTGGCCCGCGAAAAGGGCGATCCCGCAGTGGATGCGCTGCTGGCCGCCGGCGCGACGCACGACGCCATTCTGAGGGCGCTGACGACGGTGCGCGGGGCCTCTCGTGTCACAGATCAAAACCCTGAAGCAAAGTTCCAGGCGCTCGAAAAATACGCCAAGGACCTCACCGAGCTGGCGCGGCGCGGCAAGCTGGACCCGGTGATCGGGCGCGACGAGGAGATTCGCCGCGTGATCCAGGTGCTGAGCCGGCGCACCAAAAACAATCCGGTGCTGATCGGCGAGCCCGGCGTGGGCAAAACAGCCATCGTCGAGGGCCTCGCCCGGCGCATCGTCTCCGGCGACGTGCCGGATCTGCTGCGCGACAAGCGCGTCATCTCGCTCGACCTGGGCTCGATGCTGGCCGGCGCCAAGTTCCGCGGCGAATTCGAAGACCGGTTGAAAGCCGTCTTGAAAGAGATCGAAGAGTCCAACGGTCAGATCATTCTCTTCATCGACGAGCTGCATACGCTGGTCGGCGCAGGCGCGGCTGAGGGCGCGATCGACGCCAGCAACATGATGAAGCCGGCGCTGGCGCGCGGCGAACTGCGGGCGATTGGCGCAACCACGCTGAACGAATACCGCAAGTACATCGAGAAGGATACGGCGCTGGAACGGCGCTTCCAGATCGTCTACGTCGGCGAGCCCAACGTCGAGGACACGATCGCCATTTTGCGCGGGCTGCGCGAGCGATACGAAGCGCATCACAACGTCCGCATCAAGGACTCGGCGATTGTGGCTGCGGCTACGCTATCGCATCGCTATATCTCGGACCGTTTTTTGCCTGACAAGGCCATCGATCTGGTCGATGAGGCAGCGGCTTCGCTGGCCATCCAAATTGGCTCCGTGCCTACCGAGGTAGATCAGCTCGAACGCGAGGCCACTTCGCTTGAAATCGAGCGCGCAGCCCTCAAGCGCGAGACGGATGCCAACAGTTTGGCGCGCCTGGATGTCATCGAGCGTGAGCTATCCACGCTTAAAGAGCAGATCAACAGCCTGCGCGCCCGCTGGCAGCAGGAGCGTGGCGCGATCACGCGCATCAGCGAGCTCAAGAAGCAGATGGAAGCTCTGCGCTTCGAGGCCGAAGAGAAGACCCGCAAAGGGCAGCTCGACCGCGCTGCACAGATCCAGTATGGAGAGCTGCCGCGCATGCAGGCGGAGCTTGAGAAGTTGAGCCAACAGGATGCGATCAGCCATAACCGGCTGCTCAAGGAAGAGGTCGACGAGGAAGATATCGCCGGGATCGTGAGCAAGTGGACCGGGATTCCAGTCTCGAAGATGCTGGAAGGCGAAGTCAAGAAGCTCGTCCAGATGGAAGACCGGCTGCGCGAGCGCGTGGTCGGGCAGGATGCCGCGCTGACCACGGTCGCCAATGCGATTCGGCGTTCGCGCGCTGGCTTAGCAGACCCAAAGAAGCCCATCGGCAGCTTCATCTTCCTCGGTCCGACGGGCGTGGGCAAGACGGAGACGGCACGCGCGCTGGCCGAGTTCCTCTTCGACGACGAAGCGGCCATGGTGCGCATCGACATGAGCGAGTACATGGAAAAACATGCCGTGGCTCGCTTGATCGGCGCGCCTCCGGGATACGTCGGATACGACGAAGGCGGCCAACTTACCGAAGCCGTCCGCCGCCGCCCCTACTCCGTCATCCTTTTCGACGAGATCGAGAAGGCGCATCCGGATATCTTCAACGTGCTCTTGCAGGTGATGGATGACGGCCGCCTGACCGACTCCAAGGGCCGCACGGTCGACTTCAAAAACACGGTCCTGATCATGACTTCCAACCTGGGAGCGAACCTGCTGCTGGGCGACCTCTTGAAGACCGAGCACGACTACGAGCGGGCGCAAGGAGAAGTGATGCGCGTACTGCGCGAGCACTTCCGGCCGGAGTTCCTCAATCGTGTCGACGACATTGTGATCTACAAACCGCTGGGCTCGGCGCAGATGCATCACATTCTCGAAATGCGGCTGAACGAAGTGCAGAAGCTGCTGGAAAGCCGCGCGATTTCGCTTGAACTGACAGAGCCGGCGAGCCAACTCATCCTGGCCACGGGCTCCGATGCAGCCTATGGTGCGAGACCGCTGAAGCGGGCACTGCAGCGTATGGTGCAGGACCCTCTGGCCATCAAGATCCTCAACGGCGAGATCGAACATGGCGCGCATGTGAGGATCGATGTAGACCGCGATAGCAACCAACTGCGGTTCGAATCGATGGGCAGAGAGGCGATGGCGTAAATCCACCCGCCGCATCCGAAAATGAAGGCCAGACCATCCAACTAGATGGTCTGGCCTTTTTCTTTTTTATCGCGGAGCATCCTAAATATATAATTCATTGTGCTATAGTTCTAAGTATTAGGCGGATCGTATGCGAACCTTCAAAACCAGATGGTTCGCACGTTTTGCCAGACGCGAGGGCGTGTCCGACGAAGCCTTGCGGGAAGCTATCGAGCGGGCGGAACGCGGATTGATCGACGCAGACCTGGGCGGCGGCATCATCAAACTAAGGGTTGCACGTCCAGGCAAGGGCAAATCGGGCGGCTATCGCATGATCGTCGCCTATCGAATCCATGACCGGGCCATTTTCGTCTTCGGGTTTGCGAAGAGTGAGCAGGAAAACATAGGTCCCGAAGATCTGAAAACAGCGAAAGACATTGCTTCGGAACTGCTCGCGGCTACGGATGACCAATTAGACGCAGCGGTCGCAGCGGAACGCATTCTGGAGATTCCCGATGACCACAAAAAAACTTAGCTCAATGGCGGAAGCCTTGCTGGAGACTGCGGAAGACCTGCACAGCATCGGCATCATGGACGACGCAACCTACGAGAAGATCACCCTCCGCCATCTCGGGCCAAAGGCGCTGAGCGTGGCCCAACCCATCACCGGCGATGAGATTCGCACACTTCGCGAAAAGGCCAACCTGAGCCAAGCCGCCTTCGCCCGCTTTCTCAACCTCACCACCGGCTATGTTTCGCAGCTCGAACGCGGCGTCAAAAAGCCCTCCGGGCCGGCGCTCACCCTGCTGAACGTCATCCGCCGCAAAGGGCTGGAGGCAATCCTTTAGCGAACCACGTGAAGCCGGTTCTGCTTCATTCTCCTCGTACCATCTACAAATTTCGGTTATGGCTGGATAAGGGTAGTTCATCGATGAGAGCCGCAACGTTCGTCTGGCTAGCCACGCTTCTGTTTGCCAGTAGCGTGTTTGGCCAAGTGGAAGAGAAGGAAAAAGAGCCAGTTGCCATTGTTGAAGTTGGCGCCGCGAGCGAGTGGCCGCTGAACCACGGCGGTTCCAGTTATGGGCCCAATCTGGCCGTCGAAGTGACCCCGATCAAGGAATGGCTGGAAATCGAAGCGGGCGTAACGCCCTTTTTTCGCCGAGGCCAGACGGAATGGGATACCGATCTTCTCTTCAAGAAGCCGTACACCTTGTCCAAGACGGCGGAGTTCATGTTCGGCATAGGGCCGGAATGGGCGCATACGATCAAGGGTGGGGTCAGTACCAATTCCATTGGAGGAGAAGCAGCTCTCGACTTCATGTTTTGGCCCCGGCCCAAACGAAGGCTCGGCTGGTATCTGGAGCCCAGCTACGGATACGACTTCTCGAGTGGGCACCAGCAATCGATGAGCCTTGCCGCGGGCCTGCTTATCGCAATTCGATAGAGCCGTCGAGGCGCCGCCGCCCAGCCGCCACACGCGGAATGCTCTGATAGTCGGCAACGAAGTGGATCTCGCCGTAGCTGTTGGCCTGCAGCAGTTGCTCGATGGCCTGCAGCTGGCCGTAGCCGATCTCAAGGACGAGCCAACCGCCGGGGACGAGCAGCGCATGGGCCTCGGGAATCAGACGCCGATAAATCGCGAGGCCATCCTCTCCCGCAAAGAGAGCGGCGTGCGGCTCGTGGTCGCGAACTTCCACGGAGAGCGAGTCGCGATCGGTCGTCGGAATATAAGGCGGATTCGATGCGAGGATGTGAAAGGTCTGGCCGGCGAGCGGAGCCAGCAGGTCGCCCTCGAAGAATTGGATTCGATCTTCAAGATGATTCTTCTGGGCGTTTTCCAGGGCGATGGCAAGCGCTGGCGCGGAAGAATCGATGGCTGAAACTTGAGCCTGCGGCAACGCGTGGGCGACTGCGACGGCGATGATTCCCGAGCCGGTGCCGATATCCGCGATGCGCAGAGGCGTGTTGCTCCATTCGCCTGCCAGGCGAATTACTTCTTCGACCAGATGCTCGGTTTCCGGGCGCGGAATGAGCACGCCGGGGCCGACGGAAAAGGGAAGGCCGAAGAATTCAGACGAGCCGGTGATGTATTGGATGGGCTCGCCGGTCTGGCGGCGCATGACGAGTTCGTCGTAGACGCAAGCCCCGGATGCTTCTGCTTCGTCGTCCCAATGAGCCAGCAGCCACGCCCGGTCTTGACAGAGGGCATGGAGCACAAGCGTCTCCGCATCCAGGCGCGCGCGCTCTGGATGCGGACTCTCAAGCAGCTTTGCCTCGGCGGCCGCAACTGTTTCTCGGAGGGTCATCTGGTTAAGCGGCCTTGTCGTTGTCGGCTTTGAGCTTCTGCGCCTGATCGTCGGCGATGAGCGCGTCTACGATCGATTGCAGGCGGCCGGTCATGATGATGTCGAGCTGGTGCAGGGTCAGCCCGATACGGTGGTCGGTAAGGCGGTTCTGCGGGAAGTTGTACGTGCGGATCTTCTCGCTGCGGTCGCCGGTGCCGACCTGCTGCTTGCGCTCTTTGGCGAGGGCGTCATGCTGCTTCTGCATTTCGACTTCGTAGAGGCGGGAACGCAGAACACGCATGGCTTTTTCGCGGTTTTTGATCTGGGATTTTTCGTCCTGGCAGCTTACGACCGTGTTGGTCGGGATATGAGTGATGCGGATGGCCGAGTAAGTGGTGTTGACCGACTGGCCGCCGGGACCGGAGGAGCAGAAGGTGTCGATGCGCAGGTCTTTTTGCTCGACCTTGACGTCGACTTCTTCGGCCTCGGGAAGGACGGCGACGGTGATGGCGGAGGTGTGGACTCGGCCCTGGGTTTCCGTGGCGGGAACGCGCTGCACGCGATGGACGCCGGACTCGTACTTCATCTGCGAGTAGACGCGGTCGCCTTCGATGAGCGCGATGACTTCCTTGAGGCCGCCGACGGAGGACTCGGATTCGGAGAGGATTTCGATCTTCCAGCGGTGCTGCTCGGCGAAGCGCTGGTACATGCGGAAGACCTCGGCAACAAAGAGCGAGGCCTCGTCGCCGCCGGTGCCGGCGCGGATTTCGAGGATGACGTTCTTTTCGTCGTTGGGATCTTTGGGCAGCAGCATGATCTTGAGCTCGGCTTCGATCTCTTCGAGGCGCGGAGTGAGCTCGGCCAGCTCTTCCTGGGCCATCGCGGCCATTTCGGGATCGGATTCGGCGAGCATGGCCTTGGCGCCTTCGACGCCCTTGGCGATCTGCTTGTACTCGCGGAATTTTTCGACGGTCTCTTCGAGATCGCGATGGGCTTTGGATGCCTTGTGCATGGCTTCGCGGTCGTTCTGGACCTCGGGGAGGGCCATCTGGTTGCCCAGCTCGATGTAGCGGTCTTCCATTTGCTGTAAACGGTCAAACATTGCGTTTCTCTCTTCGCTCTGGCCTTGGCGCGGATAGGGGCACGCGACGGGGCCGGTTGTTGCCAGTGAATTAGATGTCTGGAAATGGGCGCAGGTGCAGTGTAGGCGGCGGGAGCCGCTAGAGAAGCGCCGGGATGGGCTGGTGGAGGGCCATCTGACTAATTCTATGCTACTCCGATTCTTCAGAATTAGAAATGACTCGAAACGAAGGGGTTCACAATTTTCAGGTTATCGATTATGTGCCCGGAGTGCATGTCTTCGGAGTAAAGGATACGGCATCCGCATTGCACTGCGGAGTGGACAATCATCGCATCCCAATACCGGAAATGGTGAAATTGATGGAGGTCTATAGCTGCGAAAACATCGTTGAGATTCGGCTGAAACCGCAGCAACCGAGAGAAAAATGTAACGCGCTGCCTTGCAAGCCGAACGTCTAGATTCATCTTGCGACGTGCGTTATGGAAATATTCTCCAAGAATCTGCAAGGAAACGGCGCCTGTCTTTTGCGTAACGTGCTGCTCAACAAGCCTGACAGCAATCTCTCGCTTTTCCGGGTAGCGCGGATCATCTGTGTAGAGAAGAACGTTCGCGTCCAAAAATACGCTAGGATTTGCCATAGTTCTGGAAACGCTCTTCGTATATTTCGTCGCGATTGAACCTGTAGTCGGGGTCAGGTGTGCCTTGTCCTGAGGTCTGCCGGAAAAAGGCAAGATCGGCTTCGAGATTGTCGTCTCCGGTAACGCTTGTGAAATAGTCGCGCACCATCTGGTTGACGGATGTGCCAAGTGCCTGAGCTCGTTTCCGAACTTTGTCCAGAAGCTGCTGGTCGACAGAGAGAGTCAGGTTTGCCATATGCGCAGGATATGTGCGCACGGGTCACGTGTCAATTCCGGTGGCCTTGGCTTTGTGAAGTTGTCCCCGTACCCACCCTCATCGTTCTGTCGATCAGCACATGGTAGTGAACAGTGAGTGTGCGCTGTACCTTTGTGACTGTACGGAGCCTACGCTGTACATTAGGGGGTCGAACCCACAGACCCTGGCTCATCAGGGTCACCAGATGCCGGATTTGCCCCCGGCGAGGCTTGTGCTCGCTTCGACAAGACGACTACCAACTACTTCACGCCAGTTCTGTCTGCCAATTCAGTTCCTGTAGGCGAGTGTCCAACTCGCGGAACTGTTTGGAGAGTTGATCGACCTGCTTTTGTAACTGTGAAATCGAGACGGTTGCTACAAACTTCACTTCCGACTTGGAATAGCGATCCTGTCGGGTGCTTGCTGCATCAGCCACGCTGGCTAGAAAGTCGCGTCTCTTTCCCGTCATGTCTCGTTCGGCAATTGCGTCGGATATGGTTCGCTCGTTGTCGAAGGCCGTTTGTGCATTGGTCCGGTTAATTGCGCAAATCAGGTTGAGAAGTCGGCTGAAAACCCGCTCGGATTCGCTGAGCAATTCAGTAGAATCCTCCGCAGGCTGTTCGCCCTCTTGCACGCGCGCGGACCTTGCAAGCCGCTTCTTGATTTCTTCGAGTTTGGTCTGACACTCACTCCGTTCGGCGAGCGCCTCTGCTAACTTCATACGAACTCCTCTGTAACTGTGAGTTAGTTTATATCGGATCAGGTTCTACGAAAAATGCCCATGGACTGGCAATGAGGCGACGGATTCGCCGTCTCATTGCGCTATCACCGGCAAGATCAGTTTTGAGTCGTGCTTCTCGCCGGCGTAGATGGAGATGGTGGCGGCTTTATAGTCTTCGGGTTTGGCGGTCATGATGTTGGGGACGAAGGTTTGGGGATTGCGGTCGTAGAGCGGGAACCAGGTGCTCTGTATTTCGACCATGACCGTGTGACCTTTTTTGAAGACGTGGTCCACGCCGTGCAAGCTCCACTTGAACTCGTTGACTTCGTCGGGCTTGAGCGCTTCGGGTTGGTCGAATCCAGTCCGGTAGCGCCCGCGGAAGATTTCCATGTTGGTCATGAGTTGGAAGCCGCGCATGGCTGGATCGGGGTCGTCATCTGGATACACGTCGATGAGCTTGGCTACGAAATCTCCATCGCTGCCAGTGGTCGAGGCGAAGATGTCGGCGACGACTTCGCCGGTGATGGTGAGGTCATTGATCTGGACGGGCAAGCGCCAAACTGCGACGTCTTTTCTATCGGTGACGAAGCGCTGGTCTTCGACCATCCATGTGCCCCACTTCGATCCGTCGCCATACGTCGGTTGAATGGGGCGATGGCGGTAGGGCACTGGATTGGCAGGGTCGGCGACGTAACTTAGTTTGCCGGCTTCGCAGTTTGAGCCTATAGCGATGGTTCCCGTGCCGCAGAGCGAAAACGCGGTGCTCTTGGCCTCGGCCGGCGGGAAGTGGGCGTAGCGCCTCCAGGTGTTGGAGCCGGTCTGGAAGCTGGCGGTGTCTTCCAAATCGAAGCCGGGCTCATCCTTCAGATATTTCGCGAAGAATTTGGCCTCGATCTGCGCGCGGTATTCGTTGCCGATGGATTCGCCATATTGCAAGGCGCCGAGGTGCCGCGAGGACAACGCCCATGAGCCGTGCCGCCACGGGCCAAGAACCAGAAAGTTCTCATGCCTGCTGTCGTGGGGTTCGAGGGTTGCGTATTCTTCCTGCGGTCCCCACATATCTTCCTGGTCGTAGTAGCCGCCGACGGTGAGCGTGGGTACGGTGACCTGGTTCAGGTGATATTCGACCGCGCGAGAATGCCAAAAGCTGTCGTATGTGGGATGCTCCATGAAGGCCTGCCAGGTGGGCAGTTTCATCTTCACGCCGGATTGCCTTATGTCTTCGACAAACGAACCGCGCTTGAGGAAGTAATCGTAGCCGTCGACACCTTTGCCGTAGTCCACGTCGGTACTTTCCTTGCTGGATTCGAGGCCCAGCGCATAGTCGTAGCCGTAGGTCTGGCGGAAGGCGCCGTTGTGGAAGAAGTCGTCGCCCATCCAGGTGTCGATCATCGGGGCCTGCGGGGAGATGGCTTTGACGGCCGGATGGGGATCGATGCCGGCCATCATGGCGAGAAATCCAGGGTAACTGGTGCCGATGACTCCGATACGGCGGTTGTTGTTGGGAACGTGTTTGAGGAGCCAGTCAATGGTGTCGTAGGCGTCGGTGCTCTCGTCCGTCAAGGCGGCGGCCGGGGCGCCGGCAGGCTTGGCGGTGTGATCGGCGAGCGGGCGCATCATCACGAATTCGCCCTCGGATTTGAAGCGGCCGCGAATGTCCGCGCCTACGTAGATGTAGCCGGCGCGCGCCAGCTCAGGCCGCAGCGCGAAAAAGCTTCTCTCGGAGGTTCCATCGACTCCGTAAGGCGTGCGCTGGATGAGGATCGGCAGCGGCCCGGGAATGTCGGTGGGCGTCAAGATCACAACATGCAGCTTCACTCCATCGCGAACCGGGATCATCTCTTCACGGCGCTCGTAGTGATGAAAGATGTGGTGGACGGCATCGCCGGCGCGGCGAAACTCAATCGCCGGTTGATCGCGCTGGGTGATGGTCAGGGTGTTGCCGGTGGACGCCGGCGTAAAGCGATAGACGGTATGGGAGTTGTCGGGAAGCGAGAATTCGGTGGGCGATTCTGCTTTCAGCGCGGTGGGAATCTCGCGCTCGCTCTCGGTGTAGAGCTTGCCGTCTTTGGCGTAGAAGCTTAGCGGAGATTCCGGGTCGGCGGCATTGGTGTATTCGCCGGAGATGGCATCGAGCTGTGCTGAGGATGGGGAATTCTGCGCCAGAACAGGGCGGGCGAGGCTTGAAATCAGGATGAACGACAGAAGAATTTTGGGCAACAAAAGCGGAAACCTCCGGATAGGAGGTCAGAGTAGCATGGCAGACTTATGCCGATCCCACCTTAACAGCCAAACGAGGGCGGTGAAGATGGGGCACCCAACGCGATCTAGTGCGAATGGCCGACGTGGCTGTGGTGATGATGATCGTGGTCCGATTCGGCGGCCATCTCGCTGATGGGCACCACGCAGCCATGAATGACTTCACAGTTGGCGTGCTCGAACTGGATGGTGGTGTGGTGGATGTGGAAGTTTTCCTTGGCCAGTGCATTGATCTTGAGCAGAATGCAGTTGCTCTCGGAAGGCGGAATGTCGTCGATCTGGACGTGGCAGGCCAGGGCGTGCGACTGCGAGCCGAGGCTCCAGACGTGCAGGTCGTGGACGTTGATGACGCCCTCGACGGACTCCATGCGGGCGCGAATCTTGCTCAGGGACATGCCGCGCGGCGTGCCTTCAAGAAGGATGTTGAGCGTCTCGCGCACGATGTCGGCGGAGCTCCATAGGATGAGCGCGGCGATGATGAGCGAGAGCACCGGGTCGATCCAGTTCTGGCCGGTGAAGAGGATGCCCGCGCCGCCGGCGATGACTGCGGCGGTTGAGAGCGTGTCCCCAGCCATGTGGATGAAGGCGCTGCGCATGTTGACGTCGCGCGCGACGCCCCAGAGCAGGGCGGCGATGACGCCGTTCATCACTACGCCGGCTGCGGCCACCACCATCATCAGGCGCGGCTGGACGGCGACTGGAGCGCTGAGGCGATGGATGGCCTCGACGCCGATCCAGAGCGAGATGAGGATGAGCGTGGCGGCGTTGAGGAAGGCGGCCAGGACGCCGGCGCGCTGGTAGCCGAAGGTCTTCTGGCTGGTGGGCGGGCGCGTCTGAAAGTAGACGGCGACGAAGGAAAGCGCCAGGGCCAGAAAGTCCGACATGTTGTGGCCGGCTTCGGAGAGGAGCGCGAGCGAGTGGGCGCGCAGTCCGGCAAAAAGGGTCAACGCCACATAGACGAGCGTCGCCAGCATGGAAAACCACAGCACTCGACTTGTCTTCTTCGCGCCGGGGCCCGCCGGTGCGGCATGAACGTGCATAGTTCAAGTCTATTCGCGTTGGAGCGCAAACGGCAAAGGCGCTTCTACTTCGATTTCAATGACTTGAATTTACGGATGCGGTCTTGCGCTCTGTGTCTGGCGGAGAAATCCATATCACCGGCACGCCGTCGCGCAGGCCGCTCCAGCGCTCGGCTACCAGGATGCTGTTTTCCGGGCTGCCGGGCTGGTAGCGAATCGAGCAGGGCATCCCGACTTTGACGCTGGCGGGGTCCAGGATTGAGGCCAGCAACGTGATGTCCTGCGAGCATTCGTAAGTGACGCCGGAGATTTCGTACTGGTAGAGCAGCATGTCGCGCACGGCGCCGGATTCGTCTTCGGTGATCTGGAAGCTGTCGAGCAGCATGCCGTCGACGATGCGGCCGAAGTTGACCAGCGTCTGGCGGCGTTCTTCTTCGAGTTCGTCGGCGGTGGGGCGCTTGCGGGTCAGCAGCCAGAGCGCCGCTCCCGCGGCCAAGGCCGCGCCCGCAGCTACCGAAACGATCTGCCACTCTCGGCCGGAGATATGGGTCATGGGATATGGGTCATGGTCAAAGCTGGGACAAGTGCGGGCCGGCAGCGGCGACCTCTTCGCTGTCTCCCCGGACACCACCCAACCAGAGGATACCGCAGCGTCCCGGAGATTCGATTCCCACAGAAGCGCACCTCGGCGTGGCCGTTCTGTGGGTAATTTGGCTGGAATGTATGGGCGAATGGTTGCGATTTGAGGAAAATTTCGTCCAAGACAAAGAATATCTACCTCAATTGCCTGACCAAACACAACCGGAGATTGACGATGAAGCGTTTTGTATGGATTTCTACCCTGCTCTTTGCCGTGGCTTTTTCGACTGCTCTATTCGCCCAGGAGCCAATGGGCGCGCCGGCGAGCTCGCCTGCGACGGCGGGCACGGTAACCGTGGCCTTCAACGCAGCCGTGCTGCAAACCGCCGAGGCGCAGCGCGAACTGAACGCTCTGCAGACCAAGTACGCGCCGCGCCAGGCACAGATCAAGTCGCTCAACGACGAGGTCACCGAACTGCAAAAGCAGTTGCAGGCCGCCGGCGACAAGCTGAGCGATACGGAGCGGGCGAACCGCGAACAGACGCTCAGCACCAAGGAAAAACAGCTTCAGCGCGATGCGGACGATTTCAAAGCCGACTCGCAGACCGACTCGCAGCAGGTCTTCCAGAATGTGGCGCAGAAGATGTACACGTTTCTGCAAACCTACGCGCAGCAGCACGGCTATGCGATGGTGATCGACCGCGGCACCAACGAGGCTCCCGTGATCTGGTATGCGGCGGCGAATCTGGATATTACCGATGCGCTGGTGAAGGCCTACAACGCGCAGTCAGGAGTGGCTGCTCCAGCTGCGAGTGGCGCGGCAAAGACTGCTCCGGCAAGCCCGCAAAAGCCTCGTCCGGTAGCTCCAGCACCGAAGTAAAGCTTCTCGATGGATGGCTGCGTGTAGGCTAGTCTTCAAAGATGCTTTCCACGGTTACCCGCCAACTTCGCCGTTCTCATAGCTTGCCGCCAGGCCTTGCTCGCATAGTGCAAGGCCTCGCCTGTCTTGCTCTGCTGGCCCCCGCCATTGGCGCGTGGGCTGCCGCGCCTGTGCTGGGCTACAAGGTGGTGGCGAAGTTGCCTCACTCCACGGAGAGTTACACCGAGGGATTTTTCTATCGCGACGGGATGTTTTACGAGGGCACCGGTCTTGCCGGGCATTCCAAGCTGCTGGTGACGCAGCCCGAGACCGGCAAGGTCTTGCAAAGCCTTGACCTGGCGCCGCAATACTTCGGCGAGGGCATCGTGGATTGGGGTCCGAATCTCTACGAGTGGACCTGGCAGTCGCATGTCGGCTTTGTCTACGACCGTTTCAGCCTGCGCAAGATTCGCGAGTTTACTTACACCGGCGAGGGTTGGGGCATGACGCGGACGGCGACCGAGATCGTCACCAGCGACGGCAGTTCGACGCTGCGCTTTCGCGATCCGGAAACCTTCAAGGAAGTTCGCCATATCGTGGTGAAAGATGGCAAGCTGGCGATCGAGCAGTTGAACGAGTTGGAATTCATCAAGGGCGAAATCTACGCCAATGTGTGGCACTCCGACCGCATTGCACGGATTGCCCCGCAGGACGGGCATGTAATCGCGTGGATCAATTGCGCGGGGCTATTGCCCGGCGATCAGAAGGTCAATGCCGAGTCTGTCTTGAATGGGATCGCTTACGATGCGCAGCATGACCGGCTGTTTGTTACCGGCAAGCAGTGGCCTACGATCTTTGAGATCAAGGTCGTTGAGCCGGTTCGTGTAAAGCCTAATGTTCACTAACAAATGTTCCGTCGCTGTTGGCTTGATCCATGGCTAAAGCTCCATTGAGGAGGGCGATGAAATGAAAAGTTAATTCGTGGTACATTGCTCCACATGACCTGCGTGTTACCCAGAATGTTGCTGTTATTCATGCTGTTCACTTCTGTGTCTGTGCCGACCTCGGCGGGGTCATCAACTCCTCTGAAACGCCATTGGCAGGAAACAGACTCGGAAACGCTTTGGACGGTTCGATACACTAACTGCGACTACGGGTTCTACGTTTTGCTTGATCCAGGAGTCGTGGCCCACGACACGCTGCCACCAAGCCCAAATCATGGCTTTGTTATCCCGTTGCCTGACTTTGGAAGAACCTCGTATGCGCTGAACGAGAAAAAGCGGTTCGTATGGGTCGACGCATCCTATGACACTTCGGATGACGGAACGGGCCAGTCAGTGTTGACTGGAAAAACAGGCATCATGTCCAGCTCGGTCAAAGGTATCTCCACTAAGTTAGCAGGCCTCCCAGCAATTGCTTCCACGCTACAAGAGTCGGCTCCAAGTGGTGAAGAAATCAAAGAATCGGTGGTCGCGGTGCGTTCGGGAATCGTATATACGATTGGGTTGCAAACTACGCCGGCCGGCCGGGACGACGATGAGCGGAAATTTCGCCAGATACGCGACGGTTTCAGATTGCTTAAGTTGCCGAAGGGAGAATGCAGCAACGGCTGACCGCGTTAAGAAAGTCCAGTGTCTTCCTGCGCTATACTAAAGGTTGCGTGTCTTTTGCGCCGGCTGCATTGGTCTGGCAAAGGAATTTCCGCAAGAAGGATTGTTTCTTGGCTTCAAAAACACCAAACATCGACGCTCCCAAACGAAGAAGTTCTCAAAATTCCAGCGCAACGGCTCCGGTTTCGAGGCTAGCTGCGTCGCGGGCTGGACGCATTCGCTCGACTACCGTCATTTGCGTGCGCCGCAACGGCTCCGTAGTCATGGCGGCAGACGGGCAAGTGACCCTCGGCGACCATGTGCTCAAGCACTCGGCAAAGAAGATCCGCCGGCTCTATCAGGACCGGATTCTGGCCGGATTTGCCGGATCGACAGCGGATGCGTTTGCGCTCTTCAAGCGC
>Ga0302326_10018045_pt1 | contig 14658 bp, 13 predicted proteins | sample Palsa_T0_3_FD_202264 | JGI IMG/M metagenome (GOLD analysis project Ga0302326, IMG submission 202264) | Peat permafrost microbial communities from Stordalen Mire near Abisko, Sweden - Palsa_T0_3 | ecosystem: Environmental > Terrestrial > Soil > Palsa > Peat permafrost | place: Sweden: Abisko... | reverse complement strand
ACCGCGCTTGCGGAGAATCCCGGATCGCCCACTCCCGCCTTGGCAGTCACGTCAGCAAACTTGCCATTGCCAAGATTGTGGAAAAGATGATTGGAACCGACGGTGGTGATGTAAATATCGACATAGCCGTCGTTGTCATAATCGCCAACGGTACAACCCAGCCCGTACATCTCCACTGCCAAACCTGCCTGCCGGGTCACATCGCTAAACGTTCCGTCTCCATTATTGTGATAGAGCGCGGGGAAAGATTTTCCGGATTTATGTCCTGGCCAGTCCATGGAATTGACCAGGAGAATATCCTGCCATCCGTCGTTGTCGTAATCGAGAAAGCAAACACCGCTGCCCATCGTCTCCGGGAGATACTTTTTCCCGAAAGCACCACTGTTGTGTTTGAAATGAATGCCCGCCTGGGCGGTGACATCTGTGAAGGTAATGGGACCGGAGGGGCGAGAAGGCTTCTCGGTCGAGTCGGGTGCATGGGATTGAGGTTCAGACGCTGATGGCAGGAGCATCGGTGCCGGTGTTTCAGGAACAGCTTTCGGCTCGCTCGATGCCTTTGGCTTGCAACTCGCCAACAGGAACAGAGCAACCAGCAGCAGGGAATAGACGACACAGGCCCGCGACCTTTGCGCCCGAGAGCCCCGTTCACGAACCGTCACTGAGCCACCGTTCGTTTCGTTGCGTCCGCATGGCGGGACTCGAGCCAAATCTCGATCAGCATGGCCGTTGGACCTACCACGAAGAGGGCATAAAAAGGTGCGTATACAATCTGGTCTAAGCGCAGAACCATTTCCACCACAGCCACCAGAAACACGACCAGACATTGACCTCGCTTGGACCGAACTGTGGTCTTCGGATCGGTAATCATGAAGAAAATGAACAGTTGGTACATGGGACCGGTAATCGGTGCTATCTCCGATTGCCAGGGGCTTCCGGTCATCCAGCTTCGAATCAGTGCGAAGGCGATGAACGACGCGACATAAATGCCTGTGATGTGAAAGCGCCGCAGTCGCCAGATAATCACCGAGCCCAGCGCCCAGATCACGAGCATGGGCAGGAGGTAATTGCCCCACTGGATGCTCAGTGTGGCCACGCTCTCCGCAGCCAGAAACAGCATCACGGAAATGCCGAAGTTGGACGGGTTCCAGATGTGACGGCCCTTCACCCGCAATACATATTTGGACGTGATGGAGATTGCGCTGCATAGCGCGTACGGCCAGAAAGCCGGCGACCGCACCAGAATGCCGACGCTGATGCCCGTGATATAAGCGCTGGCGGGATGTATCCATTTGTGAAAAAAAATCCGCCCGAGCACCAGTTCGAGACCGATACTTGTAATGATGGCTAGCAGCGTCTTCTGATAGCTCTCGAGAATGCCGAACGACAAGTGACCAGCCAACAGGATGCATGTAATAAAAGCGGGTGCGATGTAGCGGTTGTCAAGGCTGAATACAGGCGCCTTCCGAGCTGGCGCAGGAGGGGCCAGAACGGGCGCGCTCGTCTGCTGGTTCATGCGGGCTCCTTCATCTTGTGCAATTGATGGACAATCGGTTGGTCGATGGTTTGAATCTTGCCCGATGGCCAGCGAATGATGGCCTTCTCAATGTGCGGATTCTGGCCCAGGCCGAAATGCAGCCGCCGATCATTCTGCGCTGCGAAACCACTGCCGCCGGCAACCTCTTGCACCTGCTGCTGGCCATTCCAAAACAGTGCGACTTGGGCGCCGATCGCGCTGCGGTTACTGGTTGCTCCTTCCAACTCAAATTCGATCCATTCGTTCTCGGAGGAGACCGTATTTTTGTAAAGCAGCAATGGTCCGTTCTGATTTGCGACAACCACGTCGAGCACACCACGATTCCATAAGTCGACGAGCGCTACCGAGCGTCCGTCGTACGTATCGGTGGCGCCGACGGCTTGGGCAACATCGACGAACTTGCCAGCGCCATCGTTCAGCCAGAGCCGCTTGGTTTGATAGCCTGACAAACTGCGTCCTTCAAATGCCGGCCAGTTATTGGCGTCACCAATAATGGTACTGTTTCCGCCGGCGACCTTTGAGAAGTCATACCAGTAACTACGATTCCGGTCGAGCGAAATATAACCGTTCGTGAGATACAGGTCGAGCGTTCCATCGTTGTTCAAATCGCCAAACTGCGCGCCAAAACTCCATCCCCCCAGTTCGACGCCAAAGTCGCGTGCCAGATTTTGATATTGAACGGCATCGCCCGCCGTGCCTTCCTTCGGCACCCACAAATTATTTCCTTGAATGAGAATGCCGTCCTCCGAAATATTGGAGACGTAGACCGAATATCTGCCTTGATTGAGGATATCGCCAAATGCGGCGTTCATGCCGCTCTTGGGGACGAAGCCGACGCCAGTCTGTTCGCCAACTTCGTGAAACCGTTTGCCGTCGTTGAAGTAAAGCTCCGATACTCCATAATCATTCGCGACAAACAGATCAGGATGGCCCGAGCCACGTAGATCTGCCGCGGCGGCCGCCAGAGCCCAACGCCGGCTGTTGATGCCAACTTTCGAGCTGACCTCTTCAAATTTCCCGTTGCCGAGATTGTGCAACAAATATTTCCGCCCGCCATTCTTGGCGTACTCAAAACTATCGGGCATGATGCGCGTCGTCGTCAGATGCCACAGATCAATGTCTTCGGAATAATAGCCACCAACGAAAAGGTCCAAGAGTCCGTCGCCGTCGTAATCGAACCAGGTGGCGGTATTCGCATTGATCCAGGGTGGCAATCCAGCTTGCTCGGTTACGCGCGTGAAGCCATGGCCCTGGTCGTTGTGAAACAACTCCGGTCGTCCCCATTTGATCAGGAACAAATCTTCGTACCCGTCATTGTCGTAGTCTCCCCAAACTGCGCCCGTCGAAACCCCGGTGCCGGGCTCGTTCACGTCGGCAATGCCCAATTCGCCAGCCACATCTTTGAACGTTCCGTCATGCAGGTTGCGATAGAGAGCATTCTTACTCCCGATCGCGCTGTTCGTAACGTAGATGTCGGGCCAGCCGTCACGATCGAAATCGACGATCGACACTGACGCTCCCATTGAAGCGACTTCGGGCATGATGGGATCTAATTTCGGATCAAGCTTCGGAGATTGATGGACAAAATGGATGCCGGCCGCTTGAGAGACCTCTTCCAGATAGAACCCGTGACGTGCCAATGCTGTCTTCGCGTCGGCCTTCGACCTGTCGGCATTCCGCCTGGCCGACATCCGCTTAATAACAAAAGGAGTGGCCAATAGCCCGATAAGGAAGAGAGCGAGAAAAAACCTAGCTACTCGGTCGCCTGTCATCTGCCGTTCTCGTCCCTCAAGGCGTTCTTGAAAACATCAGGAGTGACATAACGCGTGTGATAGTTTTTCCAATCGTCGGGATGCTGTCGGTAGACCCATTCGTCTTCCAGGCGACCAGGCCGTGTGGTGTACTCATTCTTGGCGTGATAGGGAAGAGGCAGCACGGTCTTCGAAAAAGTTGAATTGTAGTCGCCGTCTTTGATCCAGCCGTCGCCGACGATCACGAAGTCGCGCACCCAGCCCGCGGGCGGTGGCGGTTGCTCGGAGAAACGCAAAGAGAGTTCATCTCCTGAATTCACAATCACGTAACGGTCGTCGATCTTGTTTACAAGTTCGCGCACGTCGCCGTAGCGGGTGTAGTAGCCGATCAGATCGCGCCAACGCTGCTTGGTCCCCTCAATCTGGTTGTAATCGGGCACCTCGGGCGCTCGCGCGGCCCCCGGCATGTGCATGACGGAATATCCGCGATAATGCAGATCGGCAATGTTGGGACTTAGAGTCACAGTCCTCAGCTCCGTGTCTGGGGCACCCTGTGCCCAATGAATGGCATCCCAGTAGATTTCCAGATTGGTTCGTATTCGCACGCGGCGCGGAGTGCCGGCTCGAAAGATGTTGGTCAGATTGAAAAGAATCGTTTTCTTCCGGCCCGCAGGAAAGCCCAGATTGTCCTGCGCCGTAACCCAGCCACCCTGGCCATCCGGGACTTCCAGGCTCAATCCGTGAGCGCGCCAGCGGCTGCCTTGGGTGATGGCGACGTTCACCGACGACTCTGTGTCGTGGATCGATCCCTGTGCGATCAGGTAGAGGGGGCCGCTTTTCGGCGCATCCTCGCCGAGGTCCACTTCAAGATAATGATCCCGGGTTATGCCCTGATACTGGCCGCGTCCAAAGCTGGCAAGGGCGTTTCCGTCGAGCGCACGGACGACGTCGGTAACGTCCTGGGCTGTGTCGTCGATGGCCCGCGCAATTTCGTGCGGTGTAGCGACGGCGGTGAGGCCCAGCTTCAGCGGAGGAATTACGAAACGTTCATCGACGAAAATCTCCGTGCCCGCCGGATGGTCGACGGACATGAGCGCCAGATAATCGTAGTAATAAACCTCCCACAACTCCGCCGTGATCCGCAGGTCGTAGTAGCCGTCGTGCGGCACGAGTTGGTCCCGGCCAATCTTGTACCATTCTCCGGTCGCCGCGATTTGTGCCGAACCAAGAGTATTGATGCGCAGGCCGATCGCCGAGCCCCAGGGAACGGCATCTTTCACGAACTCCATCTGCTTCCCGTTATAAGCGAAGAGGAACGGACACGAAGCCTTCAGGCGCTGCTCGGTCACGATGTCCATGTCCGCTTTCACGCCAAATTCGGCGCGCACCGTTCCGTTCGGCCAGACTACTTGCACGATCTCCGCCTCGGTCTGTTCCCCCAGTCCGAAATGAAGTTGCGGACCGGTGATCGGCTGCTTCTGCACCAGCAAGCCGGAACGTATTTCAATCTCGCCGCCGACGCCGAATGGATTGATGCGCTGGTCGCCGACGGCTTGTACTGCGTGCGGCCGAACGATCTGCCAGTGATACTTCTTCGATCCCTGATTCATTCCCTGGACGGGCGCTCCATCGGCGGAAAGGCCCACTAGATCGAGTTTGCCGTCGCCCTTCAAGTCCGCGGCGTCAAACACCAAAGCTGGTCCTGCAGAGTGGTCGAGGAGCACGAAGTTGCCCTTGTCATCGCCAAGCCAGATCAGAGCGCCGGCCGCACCAGACGCAGGCTTTGTCGGAGCCAGAAAAAGGTCGAGCGCTCCGTTGTTGTCGAGGTCGGCAACGTGGAGTCGTACCTCGCCCATGAGATTCCGGTCAGCATCCGGGAATCTAGCAATCTCGGCGGTGTCCCAGCTTTCTCCTTCGTTCTTGTCGGAGATTCGAAGGATAACGCCGTCAGCCTGCACCGCCAGCAGGTCGAGAACTCCGTCGTTGTTTGCGTCAGCCACCGCAATCGCTGTGACGATCGGCAAACCCGCAGGGAGCGGACGCTCGCGGAACTGGCCTTGCCGCTCATTCATAAACACGTGCAGCCGGCCTGCGCCGTCGATGATGGCGGCATCGGGATTGCCGTCACCGTCAAGATCAGCCCAGGCAAATCCGCGCACGCCACCAATTCCGGCAAACGGATGAATCGCCAAGAACGTGTCGTCGCCGTTGTTCCGCAGCACCACGGGTAATCCTTCGCTCGCGCCCAGCACGACATCGAGATCACCATCCGCTTCAATGTCAACCGCCCACGCGCCGGTATAGCGAGCATTGGTCACGGACTTCGGCAATTTGGTTTGCGCAGTTACATCGGTGAATGCGCTCCGACTGTCCTGCCGGAATAGACGCACGCCTCCGGCGCCCGCCAGCACCAGATCGGTTTTGAAATCGTAGTTGAAGTCGACTTGTAAGACTCCCTCAGGCAGGGGCGGAACACTGGCCGGTCCACCGGGAAAGGGAAGCGTTGCACCGGTGGACAAACGGACTTCCCGGCCGTCAGCTTCGGCAATAACCGGTGCACCTGCGCTGCCGAGCTGGATCGCTCCAATCCAGTCCCAGTGACGATTGGCAGCATCCGCCACTGGCTGAATGGGGAATTGGATCGCCGTGTCTGCGGGGGCAGGCTTGAAGACAGGCGATTCCATTCGCACAAAGTGGGTGAAGGGCCGCGCCTCTTCGCCTGCGGGTGCCTTGATGACTGAGAGACTCTGGCGGTACTCGGGAACGCGCATGAGCACGTTGCGCAGAAAGGTGGTTCGCGTGGCGGCGGCTCGTAAATCCGTTCCAGCCGCCGCAGCCTGCACGGTTGCAAGTTGCTGCTGCACTTCGGGCGGCCATGCCGAGGAGCGGGCGCCGATTTGAGCGACTGCGGACTTAAGTGTGGCAGCATCGCCGCGCTTCGCGGCTACACGGCTCAATTCGAGCAAGGCGGCGAGATTGTCCGGCTGCGCCGCCAGAATGCTCTGGATCACCTGCTGAAACTCGCGTTCGCTGTTGGCATCCCCCTGGCGTTCGATTTCTTCCCCCAGTGCATAAGCGGCGCGCAGGTTCTTCGGATTGAGGTCAACGGCTTTCCGCAAGTCCGCAATCGCATCCGCCGAATGGCCGCGATCAGCTTCAAGAATTCCCAGCAGATCGTAGATTTGATCATTTTGCGGGGCGAGATGGCGGGCTCGTTCCAGTCTTTGCGCGGCCAGGTCGTAGTTTCTCTGGCGCAACGCGAGCACTCCCCAATTCGCCCATCCCGCAGGTTCCGTGGGCACGAGTCGGGTCAGCTCCGAAAGCTTGCTCTCGGCGTGAACGTCATCGCCAACCTGCAGGGCAGCCAGCCCGACATAGAACGCCGAAACGACATCGGCATAGGCCTTTGATCCTTTCTCAGGTAGCTTCGGGGCGGAGTGACACCCGGACAGCAACGCCGTGAGGCTTAGGAGAAACAGCAACGAAGCCACACGGCGAAAACTGCCCGATCGCCTGGTATCGAGAGCGCAAGCCCGAGTGCAACAGCGGAACGAGAGGCACATTAATAACCAGCCTCCATCACAACATCGTTCTCGGGATGCACGGTGCTAGTTGCGATCGTTCGCATTGCCTGCAGTCTGTATGGCATTTGCTGCCCCAGCCTCTTTCCGTAATTGTTTCTTGCCACGCCGCCTGGCGCGCGTAATACCGCGAAACCATAAGAATGCAACCAGAAGAAACGGCAAAAGATATAACAAAAGATCCCAACGGCCGAACCCGGGTGGAGTCACTTCTACCTGGGTGATTGCCTCGCCACCGCCTTGCGAACTCTGAATCACCAGACGCACACGCCACAACTCCTGCCTGTCGAAGTTGGCCAGAGCGTTGTATTGCGCCTGTCCGTGCGATTTCACGCGCCCGGCCTCATAAAACGTCTCAGCCAGTCGGCCGGTCACGGGCTGAACGCCTATCTCGATCTTCAGATCGTGCGGAACCGTACTCCCCGGCGCCGGTTCCACGAACACATAGAAGGCCCCGGTGCCAACGTCAGGATGAGTCCAGAGAGCAACTATACAAGGCCCTACTTTCTTGTTCTCAATAATGGGAAACGGCGGCCCGTTGTGGGCGCTGGCTGGCGTGGGCAACAGCAGCAAGAGCGCAACCAGAAGACCAACCGAGACTCCTCCCGCACTTGTAGAGCGATTCAGCATCGTCAATAACCCAGCGGCGGCTATCCGCTCATCAGCATGGCACGCATTTCCATGGGCTGAAACATCAACCACAGCGACGCACACCAAAGAACGAGGCAAACCGCCGCCCAGGGAAGAAACGCCCGCAGCGGTTTATCCGGGGAGTCGTCCTCTGCCAGACTGTAGGTGACCACCAGGGAACCGGCAAATCCAAGCACCAGGAATCCGATCTCGATCACTTGCACGACGTTGGCTGGCAGTCCCGTCAAGCTCCAACGGGGCTCTCCCAGGAAGGGCCGGCCCAGACTCGCTATCGCGTTTTGAGTGACGGGGATCAGCGTGTAGAGCCCGGTTAGGAAGTGAAAGCAATAGTGAGCCAACCACATTCCGAAACCCAGAGGAACAAGGCCATAGGTGTATCGCACGGCCAGCGGCAATAGGGCGCGTGGACTACGGGCCCATACGCGGGTCAACCACGCTGCCAACCCCAACATCAGAGCCGGCTCCAGAATCAGGAAGAACGCGAAGATCACGCCCAGCACGGGAGTTTCGTGACTTACATGCAGCATTTCTCCCAGCCAGCGCTCAACCGCGTAGACCGGACTGACCATGCCAAATGCATTCAACAGGGCGCCAAAAGTAAATACGACCGCCAGCGCCGCCAGATCCTTGCGCCGCGAGAAGTACCCTATTCCTGATCGTATTGGATCGACCACCAATTCACTCGCCGGCAGACGGCTCAGGATGCCGATGTTATCGTGCGGGCAGGCATGAACGCAGTCCAGGCAGAAGGTGCAATCCATGTTGCCAACCTTGCTGGGCTGAAACAGAGCCAGCTCGCAGCCGCGGATTGTCACGAGATCCGAAACCGGCTCTCGCCTGCCGCGGATGCAGTCCTTGGTATGGCAGCGCGTACAAACATCCTGCTCGCGGACCTTCACTTCGAACGGCGACAGTGTGGAAGCCACAAAATTGAATTGTCCGATGGGACAAACAAACTTGCAAAATGAGGCGTGTTTGAAAAACCCATCCACGACGAGCACGGAAAGAAAGTAGGCCACGATCAGCCAGGCCGTCCACCACGGCGAAGACCACAGGTCGAACAGTTCGTACGTAAACAGGATCAGGATGAAAAGACCAACCGAAAGCCACTTATTGCGCAATGGCCGTGGCCAGGTGAATCGGGGCTTGAGGAATCGTCGCGCCGCTTGACGCACCAGCATGAAAGGGCAGGCAAGACAGAAAAAATTCCCCGCGCACAATAGCACAAGCACCAGCACGCCGCGAAAGTGAAGCCAGCTTAAGGTCGTGGCTAGATTCTTGGGGGCCAGGGTGGGCCCGAACAATCCCTCGAGGATCATTACCAGGCTGAGGACGAGCAGCGGGGCCTGAAGCAGCGGACGGGCATACCGCCAGCGGAATAAATGGCCCAGACCCGGCACTCGCATCAGATCGAACGGAAGCGACTCAGGCGTTTCGTGGACCGGAATGGAGGATGGATTCAACAGCTGGCCTTGTCGGGTCGGACGCCCCTCACGTCGATTTGTCGCTTCAATTTCTTCCCGTCGGGCAGCGTGACATGAAGGAGAATAACCCAATCGCCCGTCATCTGAAACTCCACTGGTTTACCGCTGGCATCAGATAACTCAAGAATAATCGTAGCCGAACCGACCCCGATTGGTTTAAGAGAGATCTCGTGCTCAATCGCGACAAAAGCTGAGGGCGCGACCGGTTGGAAACAGCTGGTCTGGGGCAAGTCTGCTGCGCAGACGACACCAGCGAGCCGTCTGGTCAGCCCCAGTTTCGAGAAGGGATCCGACACTTTCTGTTCAGGCAGCTTTTGCTGAATCGTGGCGGCCCCACTCGCAGGTGCAGGCCGGGTTTCCGCGCTCGCCCTCGGGTGGAAACATGTGGTAGTACATGCCGATTACCATCGGGATGAACACGATCGAGTTGTAGAAAAGATGCAATTCGACGCGCGGGAAGATCAACTGCAGGACGCTGCAGGGTACCGGCTTCCCCCAAAAATTGTGGTGAAACGTGGCCTGCCAGATGAGCAAAAAATGCTCGATATGATGCCAGAACTGGATCCAGAACGCGATCATCCACCAGGTATGGGAAACCCCCGTAAAGCCCTTCCGGAACACCCAAATGCCGATCAGCATCACCAAGGCATAGCCATAATGCAACGTTTCTGTCTGGATCAACCAGGGATACCACAAACCAACCAAGCCCAGAGCCTTCGGGCGAGGCCATCCCATAACATAAATCTGGTAAGCCTGGACCAGGTGCTCGGCCCAATGTGCGAGCACAATCAACATGAAAATCTGCAGCCCCCGCTCGTGCCAATGGGTATTGAGTTTCTCGTAAAAGCCCACGTTCGCCGCTGGCGTGCTATGAATGTTGGGTACCGCCGGATTTGAGACTGCCATTATTGTCCTCCCCAACCCCCCAGACTCACTTCAAAATCAGACCACGATCCCACCTCAGCCATGGCAGGTCAATAGCATAATTATAGTAGCTGCCGGACGTTGCTGGCCGCTTTCATTTGCATGGCCGTCGGTCTGCCTGGACTGAGGAGAACTCCGATGGGCGGTTACGAAGTGGTTGCAGTCTCAACCATTTGGAAGTGGTCACCCGATCAGATCGAGAAAATCAGAGTGGGGCATGGCCTCGCCAAGCGGCACGTCGCGGGGCACGATGCGGGATCTTCCGTCGGGTTCATTACGCCCACCGGTTCGAGGAGCACGTTGACCATCTGGCATTGCTTTCGCCTGCGGTGTTGTTTCCCGATCTGAAGCCCTTTCATCTCTTCCGGGTCATCCGGTGGCCGGTGATTGACGAGTTGCTCGCGCCCGTCGTGAATGTCATTTTCTGGAAGATCGCAATGCGCTACGCGACGGGACCACCGGGGGGAGGAATTGAATGACGTTGTTGAGGACTTTCACGCCCCTTTTTCTGGTCCACTAGGCGCATGGCGTCTGATGTCAGAGCTATCGTTTAGGGATCCCGCTGAGGTTCTGGCATCCATCCTGGACAGGTTGCCACAGCATCTGATGCCGACGCTATTTTTCAGGCACGCAGGACGAGGCCATACCTGAAATATCCGCGCGGCGAGCCTAACTCCTCAGTCAAAAGTAGTTGTCGTCTGCTCCGGGCACTTTATTCTCTTAGCAATCCCTAGGTTGTTGCCGCAGAGCTGATCCGCTTTTCCGCGGGAGCCGGAGCCGCGAACCAGCCACTGTGACTCACGGAATACTAACCAGGGTATTGCGGATTGCGTAGACTACGAGTTCGGCCGTCTTATGAATACCGAGCTCGGTCATCATATTCGCGCGGTGCACGCCCACGGTATTGTCACTAAGGTTGAGCAGTGCTGCGATTTCCCTGTTTGATTTTCCGTCAACGATCAATTGCAGGACCTCAAGCTCACGCGGAGTCAGTCCGGAGCGGCGCCCGTTCTTAAGCACGCGCGGTTCGGGGAAGGGCACACCAAGCACGAGTTCACCGGCGGCTGCTTGCCTGATTGCCGAACCCAGATCCAAGTCCGAAGCATTCTTGAGGATGTATCCTCGAACACCAGCCTCGATAACCTCGCGGACCCCCATTTCTTCGGAATGCATACTCAGCATGAGGACCGCGATCTCAGGGCGTGCCCGCAGAATCCGTCTCGTTGCCAGCAACCCATTCATCCTAGGCATTGCGTAGTCCATAAGGACAACTCTTGGCCTTAGATCGCAAGCCATTTGGACTGCCTCAACGCCATTGCTTGCTTCCCCCACGACAGTGATGTCCGCTTCATCCTCAAGGATGCGCCGAAAACCGCGCCGAACCAGAACGTGGTCATCGACGAGTAAGACTGTAATCTTCTGATCCATGTTTTTTAATTTGCTTCCTGAGGGAAACTACAGGCGATAGAGCGCCCGGAGCAATACTCGATAAGTATTAGCAGGGGAGCCCGGAGGTCCCGTTACTGAATTTCAATCGTGAACGAATCGGAATAGCGTGGAAGCAGAAGGTTCGTCGCGGCGGCCACACCTAGCGCTGCTGCGAGAAGAATCAGCAAAGAGGAATAGGAACCAGTCGCATCGAATGCACGCCCCAGTATCACCGGCCCGATGGCTCCCGCAGCGGCATAGAACGTCCAGGTGAGGCCGTAAAGGGTGGAAAAAGCGCGAAGCCCAAAGTACCGCGTCAGCAGGTAGGGTGTGATGGCGGCTTCGCCTCCCGCTCCGACGCCAATGAGCACAGCAGCAAGGCAACCCGCGGGAAAACTAGTCGCCCGAGCGAGGAGAAAAATGCCCAGCGCGGTAATCAGGTTTATGGCAAGCGCGACACGGGGCCCGAAAAATCGATCCAGCAGCCATCCCACCACGATCCTGCCGAGCAGGCTTGATCCACCGAGTATGGACGCACAGAGCGCCGCAGTTCCGGTTGTGAGGCCTCGATCAGTCAGCAATGCCGACAGGTGAGTGATCGCTCCGTTCATGCTGATTGAACTTACGAAAAGGATGGCGGTGATGATCCAGAAGGCAGAACCGCCCAGGCCTTGCTGCCATGTCATTCCAGAATGGGTAACCGAAGCGGACTTGATCCCGGTTACACCGCGCTCGCGAATGTAGCGCCAGCTGAGGGGTAACCCAAGTAACAACGCAAGACCGCCGAGTGACGCGTACGCTGCACGCCAGCCATACCAACTGATGATAGGTTGGGCGACGACAGGTAAAATCATGGCGCCCAAGCCGGCCCCAACCATTACGAAGGCCAGCGCCATTCCCAAACGCCGATGAAACCAAGTGGAAATCGATCGCGAGAAGGCCAGATGAGCTGCCCCGTTCCCAACAACGCCCAGAACGAAGCAAGTCACGTAAAACTGCCACAGTCCGGAGCGCAACAACGACAATGAGGCAATGGCGAACCCATACACGGTCATGCAAATCAGAATGATGCGGCGAGGGCCGAAGCGATCAATCCACCGGCCCAGCAACGGCGAGCACAGGCCCAGCGTGACGGCGGCAATTGCGAAGCCGCCGGAGATGGCCTCACGACTCCAGCCGAATTCCGCTGCTAGCGGTTTCACAAAAACGGAGAAAGTATAGACGAACAGCGAGCCGAATCCCGCCATCACTCCGAGACACGCCGCCAACACTACCTTCCAGCCGTAATAGCCGAAATCGAATTCAGTGAGCTCGGATGTCATTTCGGCGGGTTGCATCGTACTTGCGCTTTGATGGTGAGGAGCCGAGTTCACGATTTCCTTCCAACGTCAAAATGCCTGCCGCGGTGTCGGCAGGAAATCGTACACGGATTGTCCGGCGGCCATCTCTAGTCTTTTTCTAGTATTGCCGCGATTCAGCGATCGCAAGACGAAAGTCTTCGCGCGAGGTATGCCGAGTTGGGTTGCTCTGTGCTTCTGGCCGCTTTCGCTCATCGCCTTAGCCCACTCTGTCTGGTTTCACGTGCATGCTCCCTGGGAGTCCCGGAAGTCCAGGATGGGCAATATGTCCTCATTTCTCACGGGCACATCCTAAAGGTGCTTACACAGGCAGAGTTCGTCAAACTCAGGGCAGCCGGAGCAAGAATGTTCGCGTCCGTGATGATCTTGTTCTATTTCATGCCCGTGATGTATTGGTGGTTTCGGAGGGGCCACCAAAAGGCGGGCTGAGGGCGATCATCCACCCTTTCCGGTGGCCGCCCCTATCCGAAAGGGGTCCGTTAGAGACCTTACCCCTCGTCTCTGCTTATTGTTTCTCGTACAACTACGTGGCTGCCTGGTCAGTTATAGGCGACAGCGCCGATTCCGGCTGCCGGATGGCGCCGGATATCATCGGGAGGTTTCGAAATGCGTCCGAGGCTCCGGCAGCAGTTCTATATGACGCGGAGTCCCAGCTCCGCCCCCCGGCCATGTTCAAAACGACGGTGGTCAACGGTTACCACAAGCTATGTTTATGCTTCAGTCACTGGCAAACTAAAGAGCTGTCCTTGCCCATGATCTGCCTCGGGCAGATTCTTCGACTGCGTGCAGTACTCTTTGAACCTTGACCGCATCTTGGAAATTCGCATGAAACATCTCATTCTTTTCCACTGACAGCAGGAAATCCGCCAGGGTCAGAATGAACGTGTGCTCATAACCGAGAATGTGTCCGGGCGGCCAGAAGCTAGACGTGTAAGGATGCCCGGGGCCTGTCACCAACACGTTGTGACTACCTTGCACTTGCACGTCGTCACCGGCGTCGAACACGTGAAGGCGATTAAGATCCTCCAAATCAAAGCGAATAGCTCCCCTCGCCCCGTGGATTTCCAAGTAATTGCGATTGCGGCACCCGATTGCAAAACGAGTGGCCTCGAAGCTGCCGATGCTGCCATTCGCAAAGCGCGCAAGCATTAATACGGCGTCATCTACCTGCCGGCCGGAGGCAAAAGTGTGAATGAGGGACGAAACTTCATCTACCGACCCGTTCAACATCAAAGCCAGGTCGATTGAGTGCGACAAAAGATCGCCCATCGCGCCAGATCCGGCTTCCGACTGCTTGAACCTCCATGCATCCGGGCCGGCTGGGTCCGCTCCCCAGCTCTGCAGATAGGTGGCCCTGTAATGGTAGACTTGGCCTAATCTTCCCTCGTCCACCAGTTTCTTAGCGAGAGCAATCGCGGGTACGCGGCGATAGTTGAACCACACCAGCGTGGGGACATTCTGCGCCGCGTTGGCCATGCCCTCTGCTTCCTCTACTGACATCGCGAGCGGCTTTTCACACAGCACAATCTTGCCTGCACGGGCGGCGGCAATCGCAATTGGTGCATGGAGATAATTGGGTGTGCAAATGTCGACGACGTCTACATCTTTCCGCTCTACTACTTCTTCCCAATCGCTTGAGACTTCCTCCCAGCCCCATCGCGTGGCCATCGCCTCCAGCTGCGGTTGATTGCGGCCGCAGATAACCTTCAATATGAGGTCGTAGTAGGATTCACAAAAATGGCCGACCTGATGAAACGCGTTGGAATGCGCTCGTCCCATGAACCCCTGGCCGATCATTGCCACACGGAGTCGTTTACGAGATGTCATACTTGCCTACCTAACCCGGATAATTCACGAATGTGAAGACAAAAGAAGCCTCCTCTGTTACAAACATGTTGACTAGACAATGTTTGAGCAACAAAAGAGGCTTCCTTAATGTCAGACGAT
>Ga0302326_10018044_pt1 | contig 14660 bp, 16 predicted proteins | sample Palsa_T0_3_FD_202264 | JGI IMG/M metagenome (GOLD analysis project Ga0302326, IMG submission 202264) | Peat permafrost microbial communities from Stordalen Mire near Abisko, Sweden - Palsa_T0_3 | ecosystem: Environmental > Terrestrial > Soil > Palsa > Peat permafrost | place: Sweden: Abisko... | reverse complement strand
GTTCCTGATGGCGCCCAACTATCAGGCCGGCAAAGACGCGATCAGCGGCTTCAAGCGCTTCTTCCGGGGCGAGATCGTCGACGAGGTCTACACGGCGGTGAATCAGCCGGACTACTCGGCCGAGATCGCGACCTTGCGCTCGGCCAAGCCCGACGCGCTCTACGTGTTCTATCCGGGCGGCATGGGGATCAACTTCGTCAAGCAGTACGCCCAGGCGGGGCTGATCAAGACGATCCCGCTCTATTCCGCCTTCACGGTCGACGCCACCACCGTGGCGGCGCAGGGCGACGCGGCGATCGGCATGTTCGGCACGGCGTCCTGGACGGTCGATCTCAAGAACCCGGCGAACGAACGCTTCGTCGCCGACTTCCGCAAGAAATACAATTACGAGCCGGCGACCTACGCGGCGCAGGCCTATGATGCGGCGCAGATGATCGACGCGGCGATCAAGGCGGTTCACGGCAATCTGTCCGACAAGGACGGGTTACGCGCGGCCTTCAAGAAGGCCGACTTCAAGTCGGTGCGCGGGCCGTTCCGCTTCAACAACAACGGCTTTCCGATCCAGAGCTACTACCTCTACGAGGTGGTGCGCGAGGACGGCAAGCTGCTGGAGCTCAACCGCGGCACGCTGATCACCGACTTGGCCGACGCCTACGCCAAGGACTGCCCGCTGAAGTGATCGATCCGCAGCTCCTGGCCTTCCAGGCGCTGAACGGGCTGCAGCTCGGCATCATGCTGTTCCTGATGGCGGCCGGGCTGACGCTCGTGTTCGGTATCATGAACCTGATCAACCTGGCGCACGGCTCGCTCTACATGGTCGGCGCCTATCTGGCGGCGTGGTTCCAGGGCTGCACCGGCTCGTTCCTGCTCGCCGCTCTGCTCGCGATCCCGGCGACCCTGCTGGTCGGCGTGGCGGTCGAGATCATCGTGCTGCGTACGCTCTACGAGCGCGAGCATCTCGACCAGGTGCTCGCGACCTTCGGCCTGATCCTGTTCTTCAACGAGGCCGTGCGCGTGATCTGGGGGCCGAGCGCGCTGTTCGTCACGCCGCCGGACTTCCTGTCCGGCCAGGTCGAGCTGCCGCTCGGCATCTCGTATCCGAGCTACCGCTTCGCCATCATCGCGGTCGGGCTCGCGGTTGCGCTGTTCCTCTATGTCCTGATCGCACGCACGCGCATCGGCATGCTGATCCGCGCCGGCGCCAGCAATCGCGCGATGGTCGGCGCGCTCGGCATCGACGTGAAGCTGCTCTATACCGCAGTGTTCGGGCTGGGCGCCGCGCTCGCCGGGGTCGCCGGGCTGATGGCCGGCCCGATCCTGTCGGTCGAATCCGGCATGGGCGAGCCTATCCTGATCCTGACCTTCGTCGTGATCGTGATCGGCGGCATCGGCTCGATCCGCGGCGCCTTCCTGGCCGCCGTCCTGATCGGCGTGATCGACACGATGGGGCGCAGCTTCCTGCCCGGGTTGCTGCGCGCCGCGTTCAACCCATCGATCGCCAACGCGGTCGGCCCGGCGCTCGCCTCGATGCTGATCTATGTCGTGATGGCGTTGGTGCTCGCCTTCCGGCCCCAAGGCCTGTTCCCGGCGCGCGGCGCATGATGCGCGCCGGCCGCGAGGCCGCCCGCCCGGTCGTGCTCTATGGCGGGTTGGCGCTCCTGATCGCGCTGCCCGGGCTGGTCGCGCTGGCCGACCAGCCGTTCTATTTGACCCTGGTCACCCGCATGGTGATCTTCGCGATCGCGGCGCTCAGCCTCGACCTGATCCTGGGCTACGGCGCGATGGTGAGCTTCGGACATGCCGCCTATCTCGGCATCGGCGCCTATGCGGTCGGGATCTTCGCGTTCTACGGCATCAATGCGGCTTGGATCCAATGGCCGGCGGCGATCCTGGGCTCGGCCGCAGTCGCCGCGCTGGTCGGTCTGGTGTCGCTGCGCACCAGCGGCGTCTATTTCATCATGATCACGTTGGCGTTCGCGCAGATGCTGTATTTCCTCGCCATCAGCCTGAAGAGCTATGGCGGCGACGACGGGCTGACGATCGATCTCCGCAGCCGGCTCGGCGGGCCGATCGATCTGTCGAGCAACACGACGCTTTATTACGTCGCGCTGGCGCTGCTGCTGCTCTTTCTGTATCTCGGCCGGCGGCTGGTCGCGTCGCGCTTCGGCATGGTGATCCGCGGCGCCAAGTCGAACCCGCGGCGCATGAGCGCGCTCGGCTTTCCGCTGCTGCGCTACCGCCTGGCCGCGTTCGCGATCGCGGGCACGATATGCGGCGTCGCCGGCGTGCTGCTCGCCAACCTGACCAATTTCGTCAGCCCGGCCTACATGCACTGGACGCGCTCGGGCGATCTCATGGTGATGGTGATCCTCGGCGGCGTGGGCAGTCTGATCGGTCCGATCTTCGGCGCCTTCGCGCTGCTCCTGCTCGAGGAGCTGCTGTCGAGCTACACCGAGCATTGGCAGCTCTATCTCGGCCCGATCCTGATCCTGATCGTGCTGTTCGCCCGGCGCGGCATCTACGGGCTGCTCGGACCTGTCCCATGATGCCGCGCGATGATTGAGACTCTGCTCGCGGTCGCTGGGCTGCGCAAGCGCTTCGGCGGCCTGCTCGCAACCGACGATCTGGATCTCCAGATCGCGGCCGGCGAGATCCACGCCGTGATCGGGCCCAACGGTGCCGGCAAGACCACTCTGGTCGCCCAGCTCCAGGGCGAGCTCAAACCGGATGCCGGCACGATCCGCTTCGCCGGCGCGGACGTCACGCGGCTCCAGCCGCATCAGCGCGCCGCGCGCGGCATCGCGCGCTCGTTCCAGATCACTTCGGTGTTCCGCGACATGAGCGCGCTCGACAATGTCGCGCTGGCGGTTCAGGCCCACCGAGGCCACAGTTTCGGCATGTGGCGCCCGGCATCGTCCGAGGCGGCGTTGCGCGAGCCGGCGCACGCGGCGCTCGCGCGGGTCGACCTGGAGTCGCGCGCGCACCACCTGGCCGGTCACCTGGCCCACGGCGAGCAGCGCCAGCTCGAGCTCGCGATGGCGCTGGCGACCGACCCCAAGCTGCTGCTGCTCGACGAACCGATGGCCGGCATGGGCACCGAGGATTCCGAGCGCATGGTGAGGTTGATCGGCGGCCTCAAGGGCGCGCACACCGTGCTGCTGGTCGAGCACGACATGGATGCCGTGTTCGCGCTCGCCGACCGCATCACCGTGCTGGTCCGGGGCCGCGCGATCGCGACCGGCACGCCGGCCGAGATCCGCGCCGACCCGGCGGTGCGCCAGGCTTATCTGGGCGACGCGATGCCGGAGGCCGCCGGCGCATCATGCTGACCGTCGAAGGGCTCGAGACCTGCTACGGCGACTCGCAGGTGCTGTTCGGCATGGCGCTCGAGATCGGCCGCGGCGAGGTCGTCACCCTGCTCGGCCGCAACGGCATGGGCAAGACCACGACCGTGCAGTCCGTCATGGGGCTGGTGCGGCCGCGCGCCGGCACCATCATGTTCGACGGCAAGCCGATCTTCGGCGCGCCGTCCTATCGCGTTGCGCAGGCCGGCATCGGGCTGGTGCCGGAGGGTCGACAGATCTTCCCCAACCTGACGGTGCGCGAGAATTTGGTCGCGACCGCCGCCAACCGCGCCGGCGCGGCGCTGCCCTGGGACTTCGCGCGCATCATCGAGCTGTTCCCGGCGCTCGGCCAGCGGCTCGACAACATGGGCAGCCAGCTGTCGGGCGGCGAGCAGCAGATGCTGGCGGTCGGGCGCGCGCTGATGACCAACCCCAAGCTCCTGATCCTCGACGAGGCGACCGAGGGCCTGGCGCCGCTGATCCGCCAGGAGATCTGGCGCTGCCTGGCGCGCCTCAAGGCGCTCGGCCTGGCGATCCTGGTGATCGACAAGAACGTCGAGGCGCTGACCCGCATCGCCGAGCGCCACTACATCATCGAGAAGGGCCGCGTGGCATGGACCGGCAATTCCGCCGCGCTGCGCGCCGACCCGGCGCTGCAGCACCGCTATCTCGGGGTTTAGACGGCGGCCGCGGTTTGCTAGTGTCGCCGCTTCGCAGCGGGAGGTGACGCCATGGATGCCGACGAAATCATCCAAGCCTTCGCGACCGCCGGCGGGAATCTGCCGGTTGCGGCCATGCTCGGCTGCCGCGACGATTGGGAGTCCGTCGCGCCGGCGCTGCTCGGGGTGCTGACGCGCTACCTGGACGGCGAGGACTGCTCCGAGCACGCCGAGAACGCGCTGTTCTTCATCCTCCACATGCTGGGCGAGCGCCGCGAGACGCGCGCCTTCGCACCAGTCTGCCGACTCGCCCACGATGGCGAAACCATCGAGGAGGTTCTGGGCGACGGCATCACGGAGAACCTGCGCGGGATCCTGATCGGCACCTATGATGGCGATCCCGGCACTCTCCAACAGCTGGTCGAAGACTCCGAGGCCGACGAGTTCGTGCGCGCCGAGGCGCTGCAGGCCATGGGCTATCTGACGGCTTGCGGCCGTATCGCCCAAGACGCCATGACGGCTTGGCTGCAGCAGCTCCACGACAGCGTGCTGCCGCAGGAGGAATTTTCCCTATGGTACTGGTGGGCTTTCGTGATCGTCTTGTTGCGGCTCGACTCAATGACCCCGCAGATCGAGGCTGCGTTCGCGCGCGGCCTGATTCCGCCGGAATGGGGCGACGCGGACGAGCTCCACGACATCCGAGACGAGGCGCTGGGCGATATTGATGCGCTCGCGAGCTTCCAGCGCGAGGGCATCGGGCCGCTCGACGACGTCATCGACAAGCTGTCGCGATGGGCCGCCTTTTCGGAGTCCGAGGAAACCGAAGACGACGCAGCCGACGACGACGATCTGACGCACTTCGACCCGTTCGAGGATGGGCCGGCGATCAATCCCTACAAGGATGTCGGCCGGAACGATCCCTGCCCGTGCGGCAGCGGCAAGAAGTTCAAGAAATGCTGCCTGGGCCACGCGCCGGCCTGACGGTCGCGCGTCGGCACGCCTCAGGCGCCACCCGCCTCGCGCCCGCCGGAATCAAAAACCTCGTCATGCTCGGCCTTGTGCCGAACATCCACGTCGACGAAGCGACGAACGTGTGGCGCCCGACTCGGCCATGGGTTGTTTCACTCGCCTACCCGCGAGCGACGGCCCGACGTGGATGCTTGGCACAAGGCCAAGCATGACGATTTGGGAGGCTCAAGCATCGTGCCTTCCCAGCGCCTCGAGCGCCTGGTCGGCGGCAGCGATTCCGGTCAGGTACGCGCCGTGCGCGGTCGAGAAATCACGGGCCGAGCAGGCTTCGCCGGCGAAGAACAGGCGGTCGTCGACCGGCGCGGCGAGACTGGCGCGCGCCTCGGCATGGCCGGGCAGCGCCGCCGAGTAGCCACCGCGCGCGAACCGGTCGCCGTCCCAGGCCGACGAGGCGAGGTAGCGCAGGCGTGGCCGAATGCCGTCGCCGAGCAGCCCGGCGAGCTCGTCGATCGCGAACGCCGTCATGGCTTCGGGGCCGGCGCGCTCGAGCTCGGCGGCGAACTTGCCGCCGAAATAGCCTTGGACCATCGGCCAGCCGTGCGGGCGCAGCTGGTAGCTGCCAGTCTCGGTGCGGTCGGTCTTGCCGATCAGATGCGTATCGGTCGACCGATCGGCGGCGCCGTCGACGAGCTCGAGGAACAGCTTGTTCGCGAGCCCGAGCGGCAGCCCCGCGGCGGCCGCCTGCTTCGCGGGCAGCGCCGGCACGAAGCGCGGCTCGCCGGCGGCGAGCAGCGCGGTCGGCAGCGTCACGATCGCGGCGCGCGCGCGCACGGAGCCGGCCGGAGTCTCGAGCGCGATCGCGGCGCCGCGATGATCGATCGCGCTGACTGGCGCGGCGAGCCGCACCGGCACGCCTTCGCCGTGCTGCGCGATCAGCGCGCCGTAGCCGTCGAGCGGGCGCCAGTTGATCCCGCTGTCGTCGTAGCGCGCGAGGTCGTGGATCGAGACGCGCGCCAGCTCGGTGCCGTTGGCCCACGTGCTGATCGCATCCAGCATGGCGTTCCAGCGCCCGCCGCGCGGCAGCAGCTCGGCCGCCGGCCGGTCGGGCCCCTCGGCGGCCGCCTGCTCGAGCGTGTCGTAGAACGCGGCGCGCGCGGCCAGCCAGTCCGTCTCGTCGCCCGGCGCGACGCGCGCGCGGCGGATGCGGGTCGACCAGTCCGGCAGGCGCTCGTCGATCGCGCGGCCAAGCGCGCGCGCGATCGCGGTCCACGGATTGCGGTCGGCCGAATGCAGCCACTCGCAGCCCAGATCGATCGCCTTGCCGAGCCGGCTGTCGATCGTCCAGGCGCGGCCGCCGACGCGCTCGCGCGCCTCGAGCACCAGCACGGACGCGCCGCTGTCGTGCAGCCGCCGGCCGGCCGCCAGCCCGGCCGCGCCCGCTCCGACCACGACGATATCGACATCGGCGCCGCGGACGGTCACGCGTCGAGCCAGGCCATCAGATCGGCGAAGGCGGCGTCGAGGTCGTAGCGCGGCCGGTAGCCGAGCTCTCGGTTCAGCCGGTCGATCGACAGCGGCCCGCGATCGAGCGGCGCGTGCAGATCGACCGTGGCTTCGGCCGGATCGCTCGACAGGCGGTGCGCCAGGCCGGGATGGCGCGTGGCGAGCCGGCGGCACCAGTCCTCGACGGTCCAGCGGAAACCCGAGCCGACATTGTAGACCGGGTGGTTGAGCTTGGGCGCATCGAGCAGCAGCAGCACCCCCTGGGCGACGTCGCGCGCATAGACCCAGTCGCGCAGGCCCGGCCGCGGCAGCACGATGTCGCTGCCCGGCTGCTCGAGCGCCTGCACCAGGGTCTGGAATTGCGGGCTCATGGTGTCGCGGAACGGGGTCTGGCGCTCCCAGCGCCCGAACACCGGGCCGAGCCGGGCCGCGACCACGTCGAGCCCGCTCAGGGTCTTCATGCGCAGCGCCGCGCGCTCGCCGGCGAACTTGCTGATCGCATAGAGCGAGTCGGGTTGCGGATGGGTCGTGTCCTCGCGCAGCGGCTCGGCCGTGTTGGCGCTGGTGCCGTAGACCGCGACCGAGCTCAGATAGACGAAACGCTGCACCGGATGGCGCTGGGCGGCCTGCAGCACCGCCAGGGTGCCCATGACATTCGTGTCGAAGATCGGGCGCGGGTCGCGCCGCTCGCGCGCCTGGTTGGCGGTGATCACGGCGCCGTGGATCACCCGGTCGATCTCGGCCTCGTGGAACACGCGGTCGAGCGCGGCCTCGTCGCGCACGTCGCCCAGGGTCGCGATCACCTTGCCGGACAGCTTCTCGAACGCCGGCTTGGCGTTGAGCGGCGGCGGCTCGAGCCCGAACAGCGCAACCCGGTCGCCGCGCGCGAGCAACGCCTCGGCCAGGTTGAGGCCGACGAAGCCGGTGCCGCCGGTGATCAGCACGTTCATGCGAGCCAGGCTCCCGCGGGTTGCGCGCTTATCACGCGGGAAACCGGGAAGGCGGTCAAGCGACCAGGCGCAGCACCGAGGTCACCGGAGCGCCGTCCTCGTATTCCTGGACGGTGAGCTGGCCGGTCGCCGCGTTCGCGGTCACGACGAGTCGGGTCGCGTCGTCGAGGATCGGCGCCGCCAGCCAGGCGATGCCGTCGGCCGACGCCGCCATGCGGCCGCGCAGAATGTCGAGCCGGTCGCGGCTATGCACCGAGCGCGGCCGTCCGGTCAGCCCCTCGGTCAGCCAATGGTTGGTGACGCAGACCGGCGCCTGGTGGACCTGCGCTGTGGTCTCTTGCCGCTCGATCACGACGCCGCGCGACGGTGCAGCGCCGGCCAAGGTGTAGATCGCCGGCAGCGAGATCGGCGTCTCGGTCAGCACGCGCACCGCCTCCTCGAAGCTGGTGCATTCGTCGAACACCTGGTGCAGCAGCAGGCCCGGCGGCACGCGGCCGTTGCGCCAGCGATTCCAGCGCCTGGCCGCCCAGTCGCCGACCAGCGCGACCCCATGTCGGGCGGACGGCGCCTGGTTGAGCGCGCCGGCGAACCGGCCGGGCGCCAGCGCCGTGGTGGCGCCGACGAAACCCGGCCAGGTGACGTTGAACCAGACGCCGGCGCCGCCGCTCTGGCGGCTCACCACGACATTCCGGCCAAGCCGATCTAGCGGCCAATCGAGCGTTCGAATCATTCGCATTCCCTGCCCGTCGGGCGCCTCGGCGATCCCGGCGGTGCTGCACCCTTGGTAGCAGAAATCGGGCATTCGTGCCCCGAATGTCGAAATCAAGCCGGCCACTTCGGTGATTTCCGTCAGATCGAGCCGCGCGAGGCCGAGGCGCCGTGCCCTCGGGTCCAAACCGATCTTGACGGGTAGGGGAGCACCGGATCCCTCCTCCGGCCTGCAATATTGATCGGCGGCGCGGCGGATCGTTTAGACTGCGCGCGCAGGCTTGAGACAGGCTCCGCCGTGGCCGATGGATTTCCCGCACGCGACGAACCCGACCGCCCCGGCGGCGGACTGACCGTGGTCGACCCGCATCTGGCGCACCGCATCGTCGACGACGGGGTCGCGCGCTATATCGACCAGCGACGCCGCCGCGTGCCCGGCTTCGTCGACCGGCACTACGCGTTGGCCGGCGCGCTGGCGCTGCACGCGCACGCGCTCGGCTGGGACTTGGCGCGCGCGCCCGTCAATCTGCTGGCAGCGCTGCCGCAGAGCGCGCTGCTGCTGGGCGCCGCGGCCGGACGTGCGCTCGGGCGCAAGCGCCCGCGTCTGGCCGCCGCCGCGGCGCGGCTGGGCCGGCTGCAGCTGCTGCTCGAGACCGATGTCGGGCGCGAGCTTGCCTGGCTGATCCACACCGAGCTGCTCGAGCTGCCGGTCCGCCTGGGCGACCGGCTGTCGACCCGCGATGCGCTCGCCGAGGCGGTGTTCGCCGATCCGCGGCTAGCCGGCGCGATCGCAGAGACCGCTCGCGCGCTCGAGCAGCGCGGCGGCGATGCGGCGCTGCGCGACCCCATGGCCGAGCTGATCGGCGTCTACACAGGCAGCCGCGCGGCGGCCGCCGACATCGCCAACGCGCTGCTCGCGACCGGCGCCGGCGCGCTGGCGGCGCGCCAGTTCACGCCCGGCGCGCTCAGCCTCGGCCCGGTGATCGCCGGCACGCTGGCGCACCACGCCGCGATCGCGAGTTTCCCGCTCGGTCCGGCTCTCGGCGGCCTGTGGTACGGCGCGTTCCCGGCCGTCGCCGCGCCCGGCCTGGCGCTCGCCGGCTCGGGCGCGGCCTTCGTGGCGCTGGGTACGCTGGCGGCGTTCGCCGGCGTGGTGGTCGATCCGGTGCAGCGCCGGCTCGGCCTGCATCGGCGACGCCTCGACCGGCTGATCACCGCGCTCGAGGCGCAGCTGCTCGGCCGCGCGCATGACGGGTTCCGGCCACGCGATCACTATGTCGCGCGCCTGTTCGACGCGCTCGACCTGCTGCGCTGCCTGCACCGACTGGCGCGCTGAGCCGCGCCCGATGCCCCGCCCATGAAGGACCGGTTCGCCCGCTACGCGCTGATCTGGGTGCTGCTGCTCGCCTCGATCTGGCTCGGCGACCGCTTCGTGCACACCTTGATTCTGACCGCCGACACGCCGCGCACCGTGACGCCGCGGGGCGAGCTGAGCGAGATCGAGCGCCACCGCATCGCGCTGTTCGAGAACGCCGCGCCGTCGGTCGTCTATCTCTTCACCGAGGGGCCGGGGCTGGGCGGCGAGCGGCGCGCCGGCGCCGGCTCGGGATTCGTATGGGACGGCGCTGGCCATGTCGTGACCAACTATCACGTCATCGAAGGCGCGGTCCGGGTGCGCGTCCGGCTCGATTCGGGTGCTGCGATCGACGCCAAGGTGATCGGCAGCGCGCCCGACCAGGACCTCGCCGTGGTCCAGCTCGCCGAGACCCGCGAGACCCTGCACGCGATCCCGATCGGCCGCTCGACCGACCTCAAGGTCGGCCAGTCGGTGTTCGCGATCGGCAATCCGTTCGGGCTCAACCGCTCGCTCACCACCGGCATCATCTCGGCGCTCGACCGGCGGCTGCCGACCGCGGCGAATCGCGAGGTCGCCGGTGCGATCCAGATCGACGCCGCGATCAACCCGGGCAACTCGGGCGGCCCGCTGCTCGATTCGGCCGGCCGGCTGATCGGGGTGACCACGGCGATCCTGTCGGAGACCGGGTCGTTCGCCGGGGTCGGCTTCGCGGTGCCGGTCGACGTGGTCAACCGGATCGTGCCCGGGCTGATCCGCGACGGCCGCGTGCCGCGCCCCGGCATCGGCATCAAGGCGGCGCCCGAGGAGGCCAACGCGCGGCTCGGCGTCAGCGGCGTCGTGGTGGCGCAGGTTCAGCCCGGCTCGTCGGCCGCCGCCGCCGGGCTGCGGGGCATCAACCGGGCGAGCGGCGCGCTCGGCGACGTGATCACCCACGTCAACGGCCAACCGGTGCAGTCGATCGCCGAGCTGGCCGCCCAGCTCGAGCGAATCGGCGTCGGCAATCAGGCCGAGCTGAGCGTGCTGCGCGACGGCAGCAGCCGCACCGTCACGGTCGGGGTGGTCGACATCGCCTCGTGAACGGCGCCGGCGCCGCGCGTCAGAGGCGGGAGCCGCGCCGGAACAGACTGCTGACCAGGGTGACGAGGAAGATCACCAGGAACACGAAGAACAGGACCTGGGCGATCGACACCGCCGTCCCGGCGACGCCGCCGAAACCGAAGAAGCCGGCGACCAGCGCGATGATCAGGAAAACGAGCGCATAATACAGCATGTGGAAGCTCCTGGGTGGTGACGCCACGCCACCCAGGAACGCGCGAGCTAACCGACCGTCCGCTCGGAATCGCGCGTCGCCTCGCCCGGATCGAGCAGACTGCGCAGCCGCTGGCGGCCGCGGCTGAGCCGCGACTTCATGGTGCCGATCGGCAGGCCGGACAGGCCGGCGGCCTCCTCGTAAGACAGATCGTGGATGCCAAGCAGGGTGACGGCCTGGCGCTCGCCGCTCGACAACCGGCCGAGCATGCGCAGGCTGTCCTTGAGGACCACGACGTCGGCCTGCGACGGCGCGTCGGCCCGGCGATCGAGCGCCAGGCGTTCGGCCGCATAGTTGCGGCGCAGCTTCTCCTTGCGGGTCTGCGTGATCGCGATGTTGCGCATGATGGTGAACAGCCAGGCGCGCAGATTGGTGTCGGGCTGATAGAGGGTCGAGCGCGACAGCGCGCGCTCGATGCAGTCCTGCACCAGATCGTCGGCCTGGTCGCTGGTGCGCACCAGGACCCGCGCATAGCGGCGCAGCGCGGGGACGTGCTCGACCATCTGATCGCCTAGCCAATTGGATGACGTCTGAGACATGGTTGGCTCCTGTTGCAAAGGATCCAAGAGTCGGGACGAATTGGGTGGTGCGAGGATGTTCACCCAATTTAGCATCTTATTCAACCATTTTTAGACCAGACAAAGCGATTAGGCTGAATGAGACAATGACCCACGGATCAACTGGGCCCATGGGATACCATCTTCTCGAATTCAGGCTGTGACGGCGATCACGCCACATTGGGTGCCAACCAATCAGGAGACTTTGGCGACCGCCGCCCGTTGTCACCCGTCACTCCAACGTCTCCGGCTAACTGCTCGGTCGCCGATACCGCGGTGCCATGTAAAAGCCGTGAAATGCCCGAGGGTTACGCTGTGCAGAAAAATTCGACCTCGGATCATTTTTTTCTTGCACGCCGGTGGATTTGGCTTATTTAACGCGGCTGACGCACTCGCACGTGCCAATGGCCCCTCTGGGTTATGTAACGACGTAACGCGTCCTTTTTGGATTGTCTGGCAAACGCTGGTTCCGAGAGGGAAGTGGCCATGCTGAAGCCCCAGCCGAGTTACCCGAAGAGCCTCGAACGCACACCGGCGGAATTCGTCCGGCGGCCGGTTTCGAGCGTGCTTCCGTTGGCCGAGTTGACGCGGCCCTAGAAGTGCGGCACCGGCCTCGAGGCACGGTGCCCACGCCCCACGCTCCCGAATGATCCATCGCGCCGGCCCTGCCACGGGCCTGCCGGAGTGCCGCGTCATGACCGAGAAGATCGCGCGTTTCCTTGCCGACCGACGACCCGAGACCCCCTGCCTGGTGGTCGACCTCGACGTCATCGCCGAAAGCTACCAGAAGCTGCGCAAGCTGCTGCCGTTGGCCCAGGTGTTCTATGCCGTCAAGGCCAACCCGGCGCCCGAGATCGTCGCCATGCTGAACCAGCTCGGCTCGAGCTTCGACACGGCGAGCCGTGGCGAGATCGATCTGGTGCTCGACCAGGGCGCCAAGGTCGAGCGCATCTCGTTCGGCAACACGATCAAGAAGCAGCGCGACATCGCTTACGCCTACGAGCGCGGCGTGCGGCTGTTCGCCTTCGACAGCGAGGCCGAGCTGAAGAAGCTGGCGGCCGCGGCACCCGGCGCGCGCGTGTTCTGCCGCATCCTGATGGAGTGCGGCGGCGCCGAGTGGCCGCTCAGCCGCAAGTTCGGCTGCGCCCCCGAGATGGCGACGGCGCTGCTGCGCCAGGCACGCGAGCTTGGGCTCGACCCTTACGGCCTATCGTTCCATGTCGGCTCGCAACAGACCGACGTCGGCTCGTGGGACGTCGCGGTCGGCCGCGCGGCGCGCATGTTCTCGGCGCTCCAGGCGCTCGACATCGACCTGCGCATGATCAATATCGGCGGCGGCTTTCCGGCCCAGTACCGCGCCGCGGTCGCGCCGGTCGAGGCCTATGCCTCGGCGGTCATGGAGGCGATCGCGCGCCATTTCGGCAATAAGATCCCGGAGATCATCATCGAACCCGGACGCAGCCTGGTCGGCGAGGCCGGCGTGATCCAGTCCGAGGTCGTGCTGATCTCGAAGAAGGACTTCAAGGACAAGCGTCGCTGGGTCTATCTCGACGTCGGCAAGTTCGGCGGGCTGGCCGAGACCATGGACGAGAGCATCAAATACGCGATCACGACACCGCGTGACGGCTCGACGACCGGGCCCGTGGTGCTCGCCGGCCCGACCTGCGACAGCGCCGACATCCTCTACGAGAAGACCTCGTACCGCCTGCCGATCGACCTCCAGGTCGGCGACAAGGTCGAGATCCTCAGCACCGGCGCCTACACCTCGAGCTACTGCTCGGTCAATTTCAACGGCTTCCCGCCGCTCAAGACCTACTGCGTCTGAGACGCGCCGCTTCACGAGACGCGGCCAACGCGGCGGCGGCCCACCCGGCCGCCGCCGCGTTGCGTTTGTGCGCTGCTTTTCCTGGAATTGGATCGATTTCTCTCAGTAAACGCATAAAACTCTCAAATATCCGTACAATCACTTACTCCATATAATCAGTCCCTCTCGGCGGTATTTTTGGCTTTCGCCGGTGACTCTTCCGATCTTGTTTTGATAGGCTCTCCGCTGCTGAGACGAATATTGTCTGCAGAGGAGATCGCCATGAGCCAGAACCTCGACGATCTGGTCGCCGAGATCGCGCCGCTGCGCCGTTACGGCCGCTCCCTGGCGGGCAGCCGGGCGGCCGCCGACGATCTGGTCCAGGACACGCTCGAGCGTGCGATCCAGAAAATCCACCTGTTCCAGCCCGGGACCAAGCTGCGCCTGTGGCTGTTCACCATCATGCGCAACATCTTCCTCGATCACTATCGCAAGAGCCGGCGGTTCGGGCTGGTGCCGCTCGACGCCGCAGCGCTCGAGGTCGGGCCGCGCCCGGCCGATCAGCTCGACCGATTGGTGCATCGCGACCTGGTGACCCAGATGGCGCGGCTGAAGCCGGAATATCGCGAGCTCCTCGTGCTGGTCGGGCTGGAGGGAATGTCCTACCAGCAGGCGGCGGCGATCACCGGCGTGCCGCTCGGCACGGTTCGCTCGCGGCTGTTCCGCGCGCGCAACCTGCTGCTGGGCCAACTCGAGGGCCGAACCGCGGCTGAACCCCACCGCGCTGCCGAGCCGCCCCGCGCACCGACCGAGGACCGGCTTTCGTAGCGAGTCGCGCGGTCGCGCTCGAAGGACACGGCCGACTGGAGCCGAGGCTGACCGCCGCGCCGCCGGTCAGCGCCCGGCCGCCGCCTTGTGCTCGCCGACGGCGCGTTGCAGAGCGGTCCGCAGCCCCTCCAGGCTGAAGGGCTTGAACACATAGCCAAGCGGCTCGGTGGCGGCGGCGCGCTCCATGGTGGCGAGGTCGGCATGGGCGGTCAGGTAGATGACACCGCGTCCGGTGCGCTCGCGGATCAAGCGTGCCGCCTCGATGCCGTCCTGCAGGCCGTTCAGCCGGATATCCATCAGGATCAGGTCGGGCGCCAGAGTCTCGGCCAAATGCAGCGCCTGCTCGGCGCTGTCCGCCATGCCGACGATCTGGTACCCCAGGCGCTTGAGCGTCTCGGCGATGTCCCAGGCGACGATGATCTCGTCCTCGACCAGCATGACGCGCAACGGCCGGTCAGCCCGGTTCCCGGCCGACCCGTTGCGGGCAGCGCCGGCGCCCCGGCCGGCCGGCGGCACGGCGGCGCCCGGGTCGCTCGACGTCCCGATCTCGATCGACGGACCTGCCTGTCCCGACAAGCCGCTGCGAATGCCACCGCTGGTCATTTTTCCGCTGAGGTAAGCCGCGATCCCTGCCAGCCGTTTTACGCCTTTATCGAACTACGACCAAGTTTT
>Ga0302326_10018043_pt1 | contig 14660 bp, 13 predicted proteins | sample Palsa_T0_3_FD_202264 | JGI IMG/M metagenome (GOLD analysis project Ga0302326, IMG submission 202264) | Peat permafrost microbial communities from Stordalen Mire near Abisko, Sweden - Palsa_T0_3 | ecosystem: Environmental > Terrestrial > Soil > Palsa > Peat permafrost | place: Sweden: Abisko... | reverse complement strand
CGAATATTGCGCTTCGGTCGAACTGACGCGTTCGATGCTTATTTCGGGAACGGCCGCTCCTGGCGCAACCCTTCTGTACCGCCTATGGCAGCTTCGGCATGGACTCCGGACCTTTCCGGGCGACCCTTGTGGACCCGGACTTCTTCCAGCTGCGCCGTGCGACGGTCGCGAGTAGGCAAACTGTCGCCGACAAAGTCGGGATCGGCATCCGCCTTGGCGGGTGCCATTCGATTGCGCTGCCGCACAGAAACGCGCAAGCCGCGGAGAAAGTACCCTTAAAGCAGGATGGAGCGCAAACGGTTCCGGCGGCGGTTGCGGCTTCCACAGAGGGCAAATGACCGGAGAAGCCCGCAAAGCAGTCGCCTACCTGCGCATATCGAGCAACGAACGTCGGGCCGGACAAGGACAGCGGCAATGCCGTTGAATCAAAAGCCGATTCGACCCAAGCTAACTCCAGAACGTCTAGTCAATGACCTCGGGCGGGGACCGAAGGCGATGCGAGCCGTCAATCCAGCTTTCATCCCGCGCAATCATCGCGTGGAGCAAGCGCTCGATGCGGCGATCGAGTGTGGAGACTTTTCGCCCTTTGCCGACCTGCTGACGGTTCTCTCACGACCTTATGAGGATCAAGCGGCCTTCGCCGAATACGCCAACCCGCCTCGAACAGGTGAACGCGTCTTCCGGACATTCTGCGGGACTTGATTAGGCTTGAGGTGCGCGGTCCCTCGTCGAGAAACCAATTTTCGCGTGATTCACCGATCAGCTTTAGCTTCGCCGACCTCGAAACGGCGTCACTGCGGCCCGCAAAAAGAAGAGAGCCGCTTTTCCGCGCGTTCAACGAAGGCGAAGCCGCTCCTCGCTGTCGCGGAATCCGCCCGTGCTAGGGGTAAACACGACGTGGCGCCGCAGTTCAGACTCGAACCCGTTCAGCCACGCGAACCCATAGTATCCCACGTACGGGTTGGGCGGCATCCTCGGATCGTTCTGTTTCACGTTCGGACCATATTTTGCGAAATACCGGCGGAAGGCCAGCCGTCCCTCGTTGTAGCCTTTGTCCAACGCATCCGTCATCGGTCTATGTCCTCGAAGGGCGAAGGCGGGGGCGATGGGGCAATCGCTCGGTTTTGCGCCCGACATAGCACAGCCACGGGGTCGGCGCCGCCCGGGCAGTTCGCATCTTCCAGACCTACGGCGCGGACGCCGTCCAGGTCATGACCGAGAACCCTATCGGCTTGCGGACGCGGCGGGTTCGATCCCATCGCGAATTAGCGGCGATGTGGATTACGCTTGAACGGCTTTCGGCGGGCGTCCACGCTTCCGCGCTCCGGCCTTTCCGCCCAATTGTCCAAGACCGATCGCTTTGGCCAACGCCGACCGTGCCGCGGCGTAATTTGGCGCGACCACAGGATAGTCGGCGGGAAGCTTCCATTTCGCGCGATATTGATCCGGCGTCAGGCCATGCGTCCCCAAGTGCCGTTTCAGCGACTTGAACTTTTTGCCATCTTCTAAGCAGATCAAGTATTCCGGCGTGACCGATTTGCGAATGGACACTGCCGGCTGTTTCGGCTCCTCTTTCGGGGCGGCGTTCTCCACCCCGATGGAGAGCCCCGTCAAAGCGTCATGAATTGTTTGGATCAGAGCGGGCAGTTCACCTTTTGGGAGAGGATTATTGGAGACGAACGCCGCCACCACTTCGGCGGCCATTTCGAGGGTTTCTGACTGAGGCATGGTGAAAAGTTCCCACGGACAAGCTTGTTTTGCTTGAGTTATCCCTACATACCCGATTCGTCGAGAGCAATTGCGAAGGGAGCAGATACGCTGTTGCCGCACCCACTACGCCGTCCCCAAGATGAACGAGGGCACGAGCCCGAGAATGAACGACGAGCGAAGGTTGTGACAGCCTTTTTCGAACGGAGTTGAGACCATGACCGACGACGAACAGAAGATCGCCGACGCAGTCGCACGTGGGTTCGAGACGCTGTCAGAGAGGCTCTCTCGAGAGCTGTCGGAAGCATTCAACCAAATGGCCCAACAGATCGGGCGGGTGCAGAAACAGCAATTGGAAATCGTCGACCTTGTCGGCAGGCAGGCGGCGGCAACAAGCGCTCGCGAGAAGAGTCGGGACGGGGACATTGAGCGCCACAACGAATACGCCCGCGCCATCGAGCAATTGTCGCAGGCCCAGATGAAGATTGCCCAATTTATCGACGGCTTTGCGACACAATACGGGCGACTCTTCAGCGCGTTGTCGAATCGCCTGGACGCAATCGAAAAGGAGGCGTTCGGACCGAATTACAACCAGGAGCCGTCGACGCCGCCTCTGAATTGAAGCGTGAAGACGCTCGAAGCAAAGATTGGTCATCAAGTACCCTTGAAGCAAGATGGAGAGCAAACGGTTCGGGCGGCGGTTTTGGCTTCCACAGAGAAGGGGACAATGACAAGAGAAGCCCGCAAAGCAGTCGCCTACCTGCGCACATCGCGCCGCTCGCGCTCGGCATTCTTCGCTTGGTGCGACATCGCCGCCGCACGGCTCGCCACGTGACGCTTGATCCTGAAACCCACACAACCGCGCCGGCGGACCCGTTGAGTTGACGATGCCCCGCGCAGAGAGAATTTTCGGCGAGAGCAAATTAAGACCTCATCTATGGGTCGAGCACAATCAGATCGTTCGGACTGAAGCTAACCTTGACCTCGTCGCCCGGCTCCGGGAACGACGCCCCGTTCGAATTGAACGCGTCGACCAGAATTGCCCCGCCATCAATTCGCACGCGGAGGCGACGGATCGCGCCGAGGAAGGTTGCGTCCTCGATGACGCCGGTTAGCGCGTTGTCGCCCTCGGCGGGCGGCCCGAGGCGAAGGGCCTCGGGCCGTAGCGCGAGCGCCCGCGTCTCCCCCGTCTTCGTCCCCTCGATGACGCCTTGCGCGCGCAATATCGTCTGTCCGACGCGGATCGTGCCTTCGGCGGGATCGACGACGACGCCTTGAAGCGTGTTGAGCGTGCCGACGAAGGACGCGACGAAGCGGGTGCGCGGGCGGTTGTAGATGTCGCCGGGGCTGCCGATCTGCTCGATCGCGCCTTCGTTCATCACGACGATCCGGTCGGAAATCGACAGCGCCTCCTCCTGGTCGTGGGTGACGAATATGGTGGTGATGCCGAGCTTCTGCTGCAGCGCGCGAATGTCCTCGCGTAAGCCGGCCCGGATTCGCGCGTCGAGCGCGGAGAGCGGCTCGTCGAGCAGCAAGATCTGCGGGCTCGGGGCGAGCGCGCGGGCAAGCGACACGCGCTGCTGCTGGCCGCCGGAAAGCTGGTGGGGAAAACGCCCGGCGAGGTCCGGCAGCTTGATCAGCGTCAGCATCTCGTCGACGCGCGCATTGATCTCGGCCGCCGGTTTGCCCGCGACCTTGAGGCCGAAGGCGATGTTGCGTTCGACGGTCATGTTGGGAAAGAGGGCATAGGCCTGAAACACCATGCCGATCGCGCGGCGGCGGGCGCTGAGATGCGTGACGTCGCGGCCGTCGATTCGAATCGATCCTTCGGTCGGCGTCTCGAACCCGGCGATCATGCGCAGGGTCGTCGTCTTGCCGCAGCCGCTGGGCCCGAGGAAGGTCACGAGCTCGCCGCGTTCGACCTTGAGGTTGAAGTCCTTGACCACCGCCTCGGCGCCGAAGGTCTTGCGGATGCCGGTCAGCGCGAGGAACATTCCTAGCGCCTGACGCCGGGCGCCGGAGCGCCGCCGACGAGCTGGATGAGCCCGAGGCAGGCCCAGGTGAGGGCAAAAGCCATCACGGCAAGCGCGGCCGGCTCGTAGGCGCGCGAGGCGCCGATCAGCTGCAAATACGGCCCGAACGCCGGCCGGTCCAGCAGGCTCGCGAAGGTGAACTCCCCGATCACGATGGCGAAGGTGAGAAACGCGCCCGAGAGGATCGCCGAGCGGATGTTGGGCAGGATAATGTGAAAGAGGATCGTAGCGGCGCCCGCGCCCTGGCTTTCCGCCGCTTCGGTCAGCGTGCGCACGTCGATCGCCCGCAAGCCCGCGTCGACCGAGCGGTACATATAAGGCAGGCCTAGGCCGACATAGCCGAAAGTCAACAGCGCGTCCGTGCCGAGCGAGGTCGCGGTCAGCGGCAGAGCAGACGAACTTCCGTAGAGTCTGATAAAGCCGAACACCAGCACGATCGCTGGAATGACGAGCGGCAGGAGCGTGATGAACTCGACGATCGCCCGAAGGCGGGGCAGCCTTAGCTGCACGAAATAGGCGGCCGGCACGACGATCAGCGCCGCGACGACGATCGTCACGAGCGCGACGATCGTCGAATAGAGGAACGAGGCCTGAAAATTGCCGCTCGCGAACACGACACGGTAGGCGTCGAAACTGTATTCGCCGCGACGCATGCGCAGCGAGAATTCGAAGGTCGCAACGAGCGGGGCGAGAAAATAAATTCCGCCAAGCGCGACCGCGAGCCAGGCGCCGAGATGGCCGCGCTTCATCGGAGCCATCGGTCGGCGCGGGAGCGCAACGCCAGATAGGCGAGGTTCGAGGCGCCGGTGATGGCTAGCATGCCAACCGCCAGGGCATAGCCGAGATTGGTATCGTGCAGCACGTCGCCGCGGATCTGCGCGTAGAGCAGGATCGGCACGATGTTGAACGAGGAGCCGGTGAGCGCGTAGGCCGTCGCGATGGCGCCGAAGGCGTTGGCGAACAGCAACAAGGCCGCTCCCATGACGCTCGGCCACAGAATCGGCAGTGCGATCATCCGCCAGTATTGCCAGGAACTCGCGCCGAGCATCTCCGCCGCCTCCGCCCACTCATGCCTCAATCCGTCGATCGCCGGCGTGACGACGAGCATCATCAACGGGATCTGGAAATAGAGATAGGTGATGGTGAGGCCCCAAAAGGTCAGGATGTTGAAGCCGTGCGCGTAAAGATCGACGCCGATGTTTCGGAGCAGCGCTGTCACAAGGCCAAGCCGCCCCAGTGTCGCCATAAAAGCGAAGGCGAGCGGCACGCCAGCGAAATTGGAGGCGACACCGCTGAAGGTCATGAGGGTCGGTCGCAGCCATGAAGGCAAGCCGCCCCGCAGCGCGGCGAGCGCAAGGGCAAGGCCGAGCAGCGCGCCGAGGCCGGCTGAGGCCGTGCTGACCTCGAGGCTCAGCCAATAGGACAGGCGGATCGACGGCTGGCCGAGCCGGACGATGTTGGCCAAGGTGAAGGCGCCATCACGGTCCTGGAAGGCGCCAACGAGGAGCCATGCTGTCGGGGCGATGAGAAACATCGCCGCGAAGACGAAGAACGGCGCAACGCCGAGCCAGGCCGCAAGATCGGGCGCGGGGACCCGGCGGGAAGGAGTTGGCGCAGCGCTCATGGGTCTGATGTGTGCCGGCTTCGACCCTCTTCCGCAAGGCCGGTCCGGGCCAAGCGAAAAGGAGTTCGTCAGAACGCCCGGCTATACGGAGAGGCGCGAGCTCCGCCTTACTTCGCAACCGTCGCGCCGACGACCGCGTCCCATCGCTTGGCGATGACCTCTTTGGCGGCCTTCTGCTCGTCGAGCGTCGGAAACTTCGCCTTGGCGTAGCTCTCCGCCGGCGGCAATGCAGCGAGCACATCGGCCGGGGCCTTTTTGGTTTCGACAAGGTTGTTGAAGCGGATCGGGTGGCAATATCCCTTGAGCCAGCCAATCTGGCCTTCGTCCGAATAGAGGTGCTCGAGCCAGAGCTTTGCGGCGTTCGGATGCGGCGCATAGGCGCTGATCGCCTGCACGTAGACCCCCGCGATGACTCCGGTCTTCGGCACGATCACATCGACTTTCGGATTGCCCTTTAGATTGTCGCGTGCAGCGAGCGCGTTGTAGTCCCAAAAGACGAGCACTGGCGTCTCGCCCTGCGCAATTGACGCGGCCTTGCCGATCGCCGGGACGAAGTTGCCGTTCTTGTTGAGCTCGGCGAAGAAATTGAGTCCGTCTTCGGCTGCTTTGGCGGCGTCCGTCGCGCCGCCCGAGAGGCCCGCGGCATAGACGGCCATCGTCGCCTGGTTGGATGTGCGCGGATCGCCGGCGAGCGCGACGGAGCCCTTGAACTCCGGCTTCAACAGGTCGGACCAGTCGGCCGGCGGGGTCTTGACGATGTCTGAGTTCACCGCGAATGACAGCACGCCGTAATAGTCGCCGGTCCAGTAGCCGTCGGCGTCCTTGGCCGCGTCCGGAATTGTGTTCCAGGTCGACACTTTGTAGGGCAGCAGCAGGCCCTCGGCCTTGGCGGCGGGGCCGAACGACAGGCCGACGTCGATGACGTCGGGCGCCTGCGGGCCCTTGTTGTCCTTGTTGGCCTTGATCGCCTCGACTTCGTCGCCCGATCCGCCATCGGGGTTCAGTTCATTGACCGTGATGCCGTATTTCGCCTTGAAGCTGTCGATCAGCGCGCCGTAACCGCACCAGTCGCGCGGCAGGGCGATGACCGTGAGGGCGCCCTCCTTTTTCGCCGCGGCGACGAGGTCGTCCATGCCGGCCGCCAGGACCGGCGCGCCGGCAAAGAGGAGGCAAAGACCCGCTCCCGCACTAAGCAAAGCCTGCCTCATGTTTGCTCCTCCTCTCGCGCGCCTCCATCGGCGGAGGCGCGTCGCAATGCCGAAGTGTGCCCCTAGAACTCGCGCATGGCAATCGCGTGTCGGCGTTCCTTTGGCCCTAACCAAGCGGCAACCGCCACGACTCCGCGCATCACGAAGAACGAAGGCGTAAGCTGAAATTCAGTCAACATGAGATAGACACACATCAAGACTGACGGATTCAACTTGGAACGCGTGCTTGCTACGCTCCGGCGCCAGACGATTGTGTGACAGGACGCGCGGCATTGAAAGCGTCTTGAAACAGCCGATCGAGATACCCTGAGGGCGCTAAAGTGGCGTAGTTGGCGGATCTCGAATACAAAACAGTCGCTCCAATCGGTTAGGAGCAGAGAATGAGAGCGACGACACTTCGCGGCACAAGATATGTTTTCTCGGACTTAAAATGCTTGATGGCGAAGGCTTCACCGCTTCGCTCCGGCGATTGTCTCGCAGGGGTGGCCGCTGAGAACGCCACCGAACGGGTCGCGGCGCAGATGGCGCTTGCGGATCTCCCAATCGGTACGTTTCTGCAAGAGGCCATCGTTCCGTACGAGAACGATGATGTTACGAGGCTAATCATCGATCGACACGATGCGAGCGCGCTCGCGCCGTTGGTCCATCTGACCGTCGGCGGGTTGCGGGATTGGCTCCTCTCCGATTCGGCAACGACAAGTCAGTTGGCGGCCGTCGCCCCAGGCCTGACCCCGGAAATGGTTGCCGCGGTCAGCAAGATTTGCCGCAATCAAGACTTAATCGCAATTTCCGCCAAGTGCCGAATTGTTACTTCATTCCGTAACACAATTGGGCTGTCGGGACGATTGTCGTCACGACTCCAGCCAAATCATCCAACAGACGATCCGAAGGGAATTCTGGCAAGTATTATTGACGGATTATTGTTGGGATCCGGAGACGCAGTAATAGGCGTCAATCCTGCCGGTGATAGCCCCGATCGTTGCTACGAATTGTTATCGCTCATTGATGACGTCCGTCAGATGTTGGCTATACCGACGCAGTCGTGCGTATTGACGCATGTGTCCACGACAATCGGACTGGCCGCCCGGGGCGCCCCTGTCGATCTTGTATTTCAATCGATCGGCGGAACTCAGGCGACGAACCGGAGTTTTGGCGTCGAACTGGCTATGTTGCGGGAAGGCCAAGACGCCGCGCTCGCTCTCAAGCGCGGAACAGTTGGCAACAATGTGATGTACTTCGAAACCGGGCAGGGGAGTTCGTTGTCAGCCGGCGCAAACCACGGCTGCGATCAACAGACGTTGGAAGCGCGAGCCTACGGCGTGGCGAGAGCGTTCAATCCGCTGTTAATCAACACAGTTGTCGGCTTCATAGGCCCTGAGTATTTGTTCGACGGTAAACAGATAATTCGTGCCGGTTTGGAAGATCATTTTTGCGGGAAATTGCTCGGACTGCCGATGGGCTGTGATGTTTGCTATACGAATCACGCCGAAGCTGACCAAAACGATATGGATAATCTTCTGACGCTGCTGGCGGTCGGAGGCGTGACCTATGTAATGGGCGTTCCCGGAGCCGACGATATCATGCTGAATTATCAAAGCACATCGTACCACGATGTGCTCGCCATCCGGCAGATACTGAATCTTCAGCCTGCGCCAGAATTTGCGAAGTGGCTGATGGGTATGGGCCTGATGAACGAGGCCGGCTGGGTGCGCCCGGACGCCTTGCCGGCCGAGCTCTTCCCGCTGCTTGCGAGGACCTGACCTTCGTGGAACTTGAGAAGGTGTCCAGCGACATCGATCGCCTGTGGACCAAACTGCGTTCGGTCACCCCCGCGCGAATAGGTCTGGCGCGCAGCGGATCGTGGGTTCAAACCAGGCTGTTGCTGGACTTTCAGCTCGCGCATGCGGAAGCGCAGGACGCTGTGAAAGATCGGCTCGATGCGGATCGGCTGATTTCCGACCTCAAATCGCGCGGGCTGGACACGGTTTGCCTATCAAGCAAAGCGCCCGATCGGAAGACGTACCTCGCGCGGCCCGACTTCGGTCGAGAGTTGAATGAAAGCGCGAAGCACGCGCTCTTGAAAATGCCGAAGGGATTTAACGTCGTCTTCGTGCTTTGCGACGGCCTTTCGGCGGACGCCGTGATGCAGCATGCGACGACCTTGCTCGACGAAACGCTACCATCCTTGTTACGAGATGGATGGAGTATCGGACCCGTCGCAATTGTGGAGCAGGGCCGGGTCGCCATTGGCGATGAAATTGGTCAGCTGTTGCAGGCGTCGCTGATCGTCGTTCTTATCGGAGAACGACCTGGTTTGACCGCCCCGAAGAGTCTTGGGGTTTATCTGACCTGGACGCCAAGAGTCGGGCGGAGCGACGCAGAGCGGAATTGCCTGTCAAACGTCCGCCCCGAGGGCATGTCGTATAGAGAAGCCGCGGATCGATTGACTTATCTGTGCAGGGAGGCTCGTAGTCGGCAGCTCACAGGCGTAAACTTAAAGGACGATTCAATTCGGAGGAGTTGGGTGTCGCAGCTGGGGCGTGGCGGGCACTGGCGCAACTGGGTTGGCAACCAATCTTTCATCGCCCGGCACAAGGCGGAGCCTGTCTCGGAAGACGAATTGGCCGCGCTTGTGCAAGAAGCCTCGCGCCAAAATCTCCCCATCCGTGTAGCCGGTTCCGGGCATTCCTTCACCCCTCTCGTCGCGACGAGCGGCCTGTTGCTCAGCCTGGAGAACATGCAGGGACTCGTCAGCGCCGACCTAGATTCCAAGCGCGTCATCGTTCGCGCGGGCACGAGGATCGGCGATGTTGGCCGCGCGCTCAAACGGATCGGGCTATCGCTTGCCAACCAGGGCGATATCGACACCCAGGCTATCGCCGGGGCCTTGTCGACTGGCACGCACGGTACCGGAATCGGTCTTGGTTGCCTGTCTTCCCAGTCGGTTGGCATGCGGCTGGTTCAGCCCGATGGGTCGATCCTTGACGTCGACGTCGACCGAGATCCCGAGATGATGGCGGCCGCTCAGGTCTCTATTGGCATGCTCGGAGTGATCTCGACGATCACCCTGCAAACGGTCTCCGCCTACAACCTCAAGGAAAGGCTTTGGCGCGACGATTTCGAGGCTTGTTTGGAAAGGCACGACGAACTGGCGGAGAGCAATCGCCATTTCAGCTTCTTCTGGTGTCCGGTCGCCGAGTCCCGGCATCTCTACTGCCTTCCCGACGTCGCCGCCGTCTCCGCAGTCAAGCGCGAGCACGACGTCTGCGAGATGAAGGTGATGAACGTCACCGATGAATCGCCCTACTTGAATGAGACGACTTTCGAGCGGGTCGCCTACAGTTCGGAGATCTATCCCATCGAGTACATCCCTAACTTTCACGAACTCGAATACGCGGTCCCCATCGAAAACGGGAAGGAGGCCTTGCGGCAAATTCGTGAGCTGATGCTAACGAAGCACACCAATTGCATCTATCCCGTGGAATATCGTTTCGTCGCTGGCGATTCGGGAATGCTGAGCCCCTATTATCAGCGAGCTAGCGTGACCGTCTCCGTCTCGGGCGGACCAGGGATCGACTATTGGAGCTATCTCGTCGACGTCGACGCGATCCTCAGGCAATACGGAGCACGACCCCATTGGGGCAAGCTGCATTTCAACAGAGTGGAAGATATGCCGTCCCTCTATCCGCGCTTTCATGACTTCCAGGCGATCCGCCGCAGCATGGACCCGTCTGGCCGCTTCCTGAACGATCACCTGAGAAATTTGTTCGAGTGACGAATTGGGGGCCTCGCTTCGCCGCGCATTGCGGCGGTGCCGAAAGCTCGCCAGCGCGGCGCCGTCTCGAGAGAGAGCCTGACTTGCGGAGACCGACCGGTAATATAATTGACCCACCGATGTGGCGTTTGTCATAGTCCACACTATCAGAGGCTTTTGGTGAGCCACGCATACAGGCGACGGGGCGATCCGGTTGAAGGCAGAGGATCGCGGAAACTGGACGCAGTTGATTGGCCTAAATCGACTGTAGGGATTTCAGAGGTCTCTGGCGAGCCAGTACGCAAGCGCTTGCCCAAGCTCGGTCACGCGGCGGTGATTGGATTCCTCGAACCTTACCTGGTCTACCGCGGAAGCCCAATATCTTGCGGTCGCCCGCACTGGCCATTGTACGCCCCCAATCATCGCGACGCCGCTAATGTTGTCCCAAGCCCTGCTGTCCTTGAGTGGCCCCAGAGTGACATAGTCTATCCGCACGACCAGGGTGCCGCCTTGCGCCGTCATGCGGCTGGCCAGGGCTTGGGCAAGCTGATCCGGCAGTCCCTACTGGACCCACGACGCTGTCGGGTCGCCCACGTTTACGCGCAAAGGCGCGACATCAACTCGAAAATTGCGGATCGGAAGGCCAGATTGCGCGAGCGCGTTTTGACACGCGACCGCCGCGAGAAGCGCAATCGCCACGCCGCGTATCAATCCGAGGGTATACATTGTCCGCCTCCGCAGAAATGTTCAACACTCGTGTGGGGCCTTTTATTCAAACTTACACGTGCTCGCGTTGTCTTTGTGTCTCTCTTGGGCAGCCGTCGCGCGCTCGCTCTGTGGACCTTGATTTTACTGCTTCAACTCAATGGCTGGGCGCAACCGTTAAGTTGACAACAACCCGATATCGACCTCGTCAACCGTCTTCAAAATCACCGCATCCTCGAAGTCGCCGAGGGCCGGATCGCCCGTCCGCGAGAACGCGATGGCTCCGCAATGCCCTTCCTCCGCTGCTAACGACCCGGCCAGTCGGATCGCGTGCTCAGAGCTTCGTGCCTCTTTCGGGTCGCAGGCAACGATGTCGCCGCCATCATCGTCAGACCTCTTGAATGCGAGCGCGACCTAGTAGGTCATCGTGGCCATTGGAGGCCTCCATCATTCGCCAAACCTTACGCCATTCTTTTAACCGGCCCGCCAGTCGGCGCCGCCCACTTGCAGCAGCACGCGCCATCTCGTGCCTACGAGGAACACCCTCAGAGCAAGGGTTCCCCGGTTCGGTCGGTCATCGACAGTATGCCGAAGAGCGAGATCGCTGATGCCGCCACAAGATAAATCGCCGGCGAGATCGGACTGTACGTGGTACCCATGAGGTACACCGCGACCATGGGCGCAGTGCCGCCAGCAAGCCCCATGGATGCGTTGTAGGTGAAGGATAGCGCTGAATACGCAATGCTGCATTCCCGGTGTCAAGAACAGCCGATAGGAGGACGTTGCAAAGAGTGGAGGGATGACCATGATCGGTGTTTTCAATTTTGGCAGCGCGATCGCGAAGGACAACCAGCATGAACACCGTCAGCCGCCGGCAAGCGATGAGGCTGGGCTCGGCGCTCGCTGCGGCCGCTCCCTTGCTGAGGCGCGTAGAAAGCTCGGCGGGGGAGAGCTTGCCCGACCGCGAGGCGATCGTTTTCGACATGACGAGCTTCAGCAGCGCTGGCCTCGACGCGGACGCCGCTTTCGCCAAGGCCTTGGCGACGATTGCCAAATCAGCCGCAGATGCAAACAAGGCGGGCCGGCCGGCGCATATCGTCCTGAACCTCGAAAAGAACGCTGCTTACAAAATCAAGCGTCCCCTTCTCCTCAAACAACTCAGCGGCTTCGAGCTCAATGGCAATGGGGCTGGGCTCGTCAACACGATCCTGGGATCGACGTTGCTGATCTCTGGCTCGAACCATGTCACAATACGCAATCTCTCCGTTGACTACGACCCACTGCCGTTCACGCAAGGAACCATCGCCGGGTTCGACCATGCGGCCCTCGTGATCACGGTCAAGGTCGATCCTGGTTATCCCGATGACCCAGCGTTCCTCGCCACCATCACTGACGGCTTCTTCAAGGTCATGGATCGCCAGACCCGGGCGCTGAAGGCGGGCGCGAGAGATTTCCTGTCGCCGAAGAAGGTCGAGCGAGCGGGCGAAGGATTGATCAAGGTCCACCTCCAGTGGAGCGCCAACGACGTCTTCCCGAGCCAATTGCCGGTCAAAGTGGGAGACGTGGTCGCGATCAGCAACGGCTACTCGCACGCGATCGTCGTCGACGACAGCGTCTCGACCGCTTTCACCGACCTGAAACTTCTCGCTTCTCCCGGCATGGGGATCCTCGAAAATGCCGGGCCGGGCGGGATGACTCTCGAAAGGGTTTCCATCGTTCCTGGGTCGCGGCCGAAGGGCGCCACGACTGACCGACTCGTGTCGACCAACTCGGACGGCTCCCATTTCATCACCGTCGAGCGTGGCCCGACGATGGAGGATTGCACGTTCGCGAACACCTCGGACGACGCAGTGAACGTGCATGGTTTCTACTATTACGTCGTCGAGAAGCCTGGTCCTCGGCGTTACCTCCTCACCCCTAAATTGGACGTGGGATTGGCGGCCGGTGACGAGATTGAAACCTGTGAGCAAGGGACGTTCCGATCGTTGGGGCGGACCAAAATCGTCACACTGACGAAACGACACGCGCCAGACCTCAAGGCCAAGATCGCCCAGATCTGGAAGAACAAGAGCCCGACCACTCAGCCTGACCTCATCTACGACGTCGAACTGCAGCAGGACTTGCCGTTGGAGATCGCTGATTCGGTGACCTCGCTGACCCGGATCGGCGCCGGCACGGCGATCCGGCGTTGCAGCTTCCACGCCTGCGGTCGCGTCGTGGTCAAGTCTCCAAACTCCGTCATCGAAGACTGTCAGTTCTCGTATTCCTCGGCGATCGCGCTCCAGGCCGGAAGCGACATCGGCTTCTGGTCCGAATCCGGATTTGCCGATACCCTCGCGTTTAGAAACAACCGCTTCACCCACAGCATTACCGGCGCCAACGAATTGACGGGCGACAGCGGGGCTCTGGGCGCGATCTATGTTGGGATGTCGGCTCCGGAGGGCGCCAAGGGATTTCAGAACAATTTCCAGAATCGCAACGTCGCCATCGAGAGCAACCGGATTGACGATTCGTTCATTTATGCGATTTTCGTCAATAACGCCGATGGCGTCAGGATCGTTGGCAACGTGATCGGCCAAACCTTCATCCGCGGCGCCACGTTCGGCGCAGGCCAAGCCTACGGCGTCAATCCGATGAGCGCGATCTTCATTGGCCGGTCGCGGAACGCCGAGATCAGCAACAACACGGCGGCGCGGGGTCGGGTGACCAAAACCGTCGTCGCCGTCGATCGAACCTGCGACAAGGGCTCCATCCACGTCGGCAACAACAAGCTCACCTGAGGGCGCGGTTTTCGATTGCGTAGAGTCGTCATTAAAGCAACTCGGGTCCCACGATTGAGACGACCAAGCGTGTGCACCCGTTGAAGCAGCGGGCGAAAGCGATCGTCGTATTTTGCGCGCTGGCTGTTTTGGCGACAGGCGGCGCGGCAGTGGACGCCGCACCGAATACGCGGCTTGAGTTCGGCGTCGATCGGTCGAACATGGGGACGCAGTGGACGCTGGCCTGGCCGCAGGAGCCCAAGGTGCCGCCTTTCCTCGCGGCCGACTACAACAAGCCCGGCAATTTCGAGGCGCGCCGGGTCGCCGTCATGGACGGGATCGCGCGGGTCCATGCGGGATGGTTTCGCGATGGGTTCGGCGGCTCCGATCTGTCCATCGATTTGCTGAGACTGGTGCATGCGCGCTCTTCGCGGCAAGCAATGTCGGGATTATCGCGGCCCTGATTTGGTGGCGCAGTCCGCGAAAAGGCGCGCAGAGCTTGCCCGCCGAGCGTCTCGCGAGCGCGATTCGCGCGGGCGTTAGACATGCCGCGAACAATCCCTACTTGGGCGCCACATTGGTGCGTGTGCTTGCATTCTTTCCTTTCGCCAGCGCTTATCTGGCGCTGCTGCCGTTGCTGGCACGCCATCTGATATCTGAGGGCCCGCAGCTTTACGGCATTCTTCTCGCGGCGATCGGCGTCGGCACCGTCGGCGGCTCGCTGATAATTAGATGGCTGAAGGACGAACTCGGACCTGACCGCCTCGTCGCGGTGGGGTCCCTAGGCGCCGCGTTCGCCCTCGTCTTATTCGGGCTCGCGCACGACCCCATCACGGCGGTCTCAGCGTGCCTGCTCGGCGGCGCTTCATG
>Ga0302326_10018041_pt1 | contig 14661 bp, 14 predicted proteins | sample Palsa_T0_3_FD_202264 | JGI IMG/M metagenome (GOLD analysis project Ga0302326, IMG submission 202264) | Peat permafrost microbial communities from Stordalen Mire near Abisko, Sweden - Palsa_T0_3 | ecosystem: Environmental > Terrestrial > Soil > Palsa > Peat permafrost | place: Sweden: Abisko... | reverse complement strand
ATTCCGTGACGGTGCGCGACATTTCCACCGCCTGGATCCGGCACGTCACCGGTGCCGCCGCCATCTCCGCCGCCGTCGCCGCTTCCACCATCGCCGTCGCCGTCGCCGTCGCCGTCACCATCGCCGTCACCATCGCCGTTTCCGGGATCCGTATCCACCGGAGGTTCAGGGATATCGACGCCGTCGAAATCGCCACCGCCATCGCCGCCTCCACCACCGCCGTGACAACCAGTCAAGATTGTAGCCGGGATGGAAAAAGCTAAAAGCAAGGCTGCACGAACAAAGTCAGTCCGTCGCACCATCTCGAGTCTCCCTGTAAGTTACGAAACGCTGCTTGTCCGCTATGCTACCGAACGAGCCTGTGCGACATCTGTGCTAGCGCTTGGCTGAACTTGGGAAACTCGATTCGCTAGATATCCATCTCCAGCGGATCGCCCCAAAAAGAGAACGAGTTGGGATGATAGCCCGTCAAGCGGCTATCGTACACCGAAACATACCTGCGCTCGTAAATCGTGATTGCCGGCGCATCTTTATCGAGTAATCGCTGCATCGTCGCGGCCACTCGGTGCCGCACGTGCGGATCGTAGGAATGGAGATAGCGGTCATCGAGCGCATCGACCTGATGATTGCAATAGCGATCTCCGTTGCCGCCGCGCGGTGGAACAGATGCGCAATCGAAGTATCCGTTGATGCTTGCGAAGATGGGACCCGACGCGTTCGAATATAAGGCGGCGTCGAATCGCCCAGTCTGTATGATTCCTCCACTCGAGTACGGAGCAAAGAACTGCGGGGTCGACCACGTGTGGATGGTGACGCCGACGCCGATTTTTGCCCAGTCCTCTTTCAGAATCGAGGCGAATATCTCGCCCGGTTGGTAGCCGGCGGGAATCGCAAGATCGATTGTGAGAGCGATGCCGTTCTTGTGGCGGATGCCGTCGCGTCCGATGTTCCACCCCGCCGCATCGAGCATCCGGGCGGCCGCGCTGTGGTCGAGTTTCGTAATCGGAAGGTCGAGATAGTCGACGGAGGTTTGCGGGACCAGCGATTCCGTGAGGACGCCATTCCGATGAACGACCTTGTCGAAAAGCGTGTCGCGATCGGTTGCGAGTCGCAGCGCGCGCCGGACTTGCGGATCGGCTACTTGCGGTTTCTCGACATTGAAAAATATGCCGCCCACAAAGTTCGTCAGCCACGACGTCCACTGTTTTCCCGCCAGCGCTTTCGCACGCTCGAGTAATGGACCGTTGATCGCAGGCCACAAGGAGATCTCGCCCGTCTGCAGTTGCGTCATCAGCGTATTTTGGTCGGTGATGATCTTGTAGATCACGCGGTGCAGCTTCGGCCTTCCGCGCCAATAATAGGGATTAGCCTCCATCACGACGCGATCGCCGCGATTGTAGGACGCGTAGCGGAATGGCCCAATGCCAACCGGCAAGCTGTTGTATGGAGCCTGATTGATCTGCGTTCCGGGTCCGACAATATGCTTCGGCAATATGCACGATGAGCTCTCGGTCGAGAAATAATCCTCAATGAACGTCGCATATGGTTCTTTGAGGTGAAAGAGTACCGTGTATTTGTCGGGTGCCGCTACGGACTTGATACGGTCCCATGGATCTCTGACATAGAGGTCGTTGCGATCGTCTTTGGCGACGGCGACGGTGAAGGTGACATCGTCTGCGCTAAATGGATGCCCGTCACTCCACTTCACACCGTGACGCAAATGATAGGTGATCGTCTTACCGTCTTGGCTTATGCCGCCGTTCGCGCGCGTGGGAATTTCCGTGATCAGCTCGGGAATCGGATTCCCGTGCGCATCGAAGCGGACGAATTGTGCCATCGTCAGCTCGGAGTACAGCGGAGCATTACCTTCCGTCGCAATGAACGGGTTGAGCGACGAGATGTCCCCACCATCCGCGTAGGTGAGGACGTGCGGCTCGTATGCGCCGAGCAGCGCCACAAACGCCGCCAAAACCGCGAGACGCTTCATCCGTAGATTGCTTCGAATTGCGCGGCGTCGAACGCACCTGCGCGCATATCCGCCACGATTTCGCCATTGAGCATCCCGATGATTCGATCGGCGTACGCGGTCGCAAACTCGACTTGGTGCAAGCTGCACAGCAGCGCGAGTCCGTCCTCGTGAGCAATCGTTTTCAGTTCGGCGAGAACCGTCCGCGAGCTGACCGGATCGAGGCTTGCAATCGGCTCGTCCGCAAATACGTAGCGGCTGTGCTGCGCGAGCGCACGCGCGATCGCGACGCGCTGCTGTTGACCGCCGGACAGAGGGTCCGCGCGCTGCTCGGCCAGATCCGCGAGCCCGCCGCGCTCGAGCGCGGCGATAGCACGATTTCGATCCTCGCGCGTGAACGTGCGTGTCACGACGCGCCAGCTTGCCGTCGCGCCGAGTCTTCCGACCAATACGTTTTCCAACACGCTGCTGCGTTGATTCGGCAAGGTATCCATCACGTCGACGCGATTCTGCTGACGCATCCGCATGGCGATCATAACGACGTTCATGTGCACACCACGGGCCGCATTCAAACCAATGAACTCATCGCTCGGCAGAGCATAATGCCTATTCGACGAGGAATCGCGTACCTACCATTAGCGCAATGTAAAGCATCGTTAGTACGACCGCACCGATCGCATAGTATGGGAAGAAAGGCGCTACTCCGCATGCCGCAACAAGCAATACCGTTACAATGATTAGCCTACGACTCACGGCCGACACGAGATTCGGCGTGTCCCGTTCCGCAACGAGTCCCGCCCGGAGGCAGTAGAACCATATTGCGTCTAATGTGAGGCTCCCGGCAAGAATGTCGGCGACATAGAGCACGGCGGCGTAATTCGCATGGGGAAATTGGCCAACGAGGACCGTGGTAAACGGCGCGAGCACAATTGGCACTAAGAACAATGTATTGAGCCAGACGACGTTACGATCGACACGGTCGATCGTCCAAAAGACTTGCAGGTGCGCAACCCAGAACCATGATGCGACGGCAAAGCTCGCGAGAAACCACAAGAACTTCCATCCAATGGCGTTCGCGCCGAGAAACCGCCAGAAATCCCCGTTCGCGCTCTGGGGGCTCGACTCGTGCGCGTTGACTGCGAGTCCAAGAACAAGCAGGGTCATCGCAACCGAAAAGATCCCGTCGGTTAGCGCCGCGATGCGCGCGGGACTTTCCCGACGCTTGGTGAGCCGCTCGCGGCGCTTTGGCGATCTCACCTCAAGAGTGTACCCCAGAAACTTGTAACCACCTCAGCGCAGCCAGTAAAATTCGTCGGGTTCTTGTCATTTATGCATCTGTCGCGATGGAGCTTGGTGCTCAAGATTGCGGCGCTCGGCATCGCACTGGCGGCCTGTTCACTGGTGTTCTGGCCGCCCAGGGCGCCGCGGAACGATCTACGCATCACCTTCATCGACGTCGGGCAGGCCGATGCAATCCTGATTCAAACGCCGCGCGGACACGCGATTATGATCGACACCGGCGGTCGTCTCGAACGCAACGAGTCCGGCGACGGTGCATCGATGGCGGAATCGGTCGGCGAGAAAGTTGTCGTGCCATTCTTGATTCGGCAAGGTATCCATCACGTCGACGCGATTCTGCTGACGCATCCGCATGGCGACCATGTCGGTGGAATCGCGCCGATCATTCGAACGCTGGGCGTCGACGTGTTTTTCGACGGCGGTCAGTCATATGCCGGCCATGCTTATCGCGATGCGCTTGACGAAGCACGAAAACATCACGTGCGCATGATCGCACCCCACGCCGGCGATGTATGGCAAACCGATGACGGCGTACGTCTCCGATTCCTTACGGACTCGGGCACACCAATCGACGATCCGACCGATGGCGTGAACGAAAACTCGCTCGTTGCCATGCTCGAATGCGATTGCGGTCGCGCACGGCCGTTTCGTGCGCTCTTCATGGGCGACGCCGGCAAGCTCTCAGAAGATATCTTGCTCGCGCGTCACGCCGATCTTCATGCCGAAGTGCTTAAGGTCGGCCATCACGGCAGCCGCTTCGCTTCGTCGCCTGAGTTTCTCGCAGCAGTCGGCGCACGCGACGCCGTCATTTCCGACGGCCGCCACAATCTCTACCATCATCCGGCGCCGCAAACAGTCGAGCATCTACTGGATGCGCACATGCGCGTCTGGCGCACCGACCTGTGCGGCTCGATTACGCTCTCAGTCTACGGTGCGAGAACCAACCGGTGGCGCGCTGCTGCATCGACGGCTTGCGTCGAAAACGGCAGCGGCTCGAGCGTTTGCGACGTCCATGCTGCCGATGCATCGTCGTGGTGTGCCGAACCGGGCCGGCCTGACTCACCACTCGGAATGACGATCCCGCCGTTATCCCAATTGCCGACGTCCCAGACCGCGCGGAAACTCTGACCGGCAAACGGCAACTGTGCGTGCACCGTGTACGCATCACCGTCGCCGCGCAGCGGAAGCCCGTTAAACCACGGAATGCCGATGAACGAGAACGCGTGCCGCACGGGAATCGCGCCCGCGCTTCGCCATGGCACGTTCGCCTTCGGCGCTGCCTCACGCAGTGCCGTCAAGAGAAACGCGTCGGTATCATCAAAAGGGACGTAGCCCTTCGGATGTTCGCGCAATGCACGCATCAAGACGACGATCACGTCCGAGCTATTGCGGTACGCGTCGGCCGCGTAGCTTTCAAAATGTTGGCTGACGAAATCGCTGATCGCGGCTTGACGCAGCGCAAACGCCAAACTCGCTGCGGTTGAATCCGGTTCGAAGCGCCCGTCCCAATGTGCGAGCTGATTCAGCAGCGGGCTGAGCTGGGGATCGCGCTGCGAATGTTGACGCTTTGCCGCATCGAGCGTCATCTGCACGAGCTCTTGCTCCGGAAGCGAGAGCGTATCGCCTTGCATCTGCGAGAAGTAGGCTACGTCGTACTGCGTGCGCGCACGCAGCAGTTGGGCAATGCGCGCAGCGCGATACGGCGGCGCGAACCAGGCCGAGAGTCGATTGTGATAGTCGCGCCCGTACATGCGATTGTTGGCAGTGAACACAACCGCATCACGCGATGGCGAAACTTTGGGCAACTGGTCGAACGGAATCGACGGATAGTGCGGATCGGAGGGCGGATGCGTGCGCAGTCCCCACAGGGGATCGTTTGGGATCTCGCCCGCCAGATGATAGGTTGCTTGGCCGTTTGTGTCTGCGATAACGAAATTTTGCGTCGGACCCGGATAGTTGTGCAGTGCGGCGAGGGCATCGTTCACATTCGTTGCGAGATCGAGCTTCTCGAATGTCTGCTCCGGCGACACAGGGTCGGCGGCTGCCGGCCAATCGACCGAATAGCCGACGTCGCCATACGCCGTGAAACCGTGTTGATCTTGATTGTACATGTGCTCGACGGTGTGCCCAAATCGAACGTGAAACGTCTCATCGCGCCCTTGCTCGCGATACCCGGAGACGTAGACGCTCTCTGAAATCACGTTGCCGTTCGTTGCACCCCATGCAACGTGGTCGTTATGTCCGAGAATAATGCCGGTCGTGCCGGCAAGTGTCGCACCGGCTGCATGAAATCCCGGTGCTTGCAAGTCGATCAGATACCAAATGCCCGGCTGCGTGATATCAAGATGCGGATCGTTTGCGAGCAGCGCGTGACCGTCGCTCGAACGCGCGGCACCAACCGCCCACTCGTTGCTGCCGCGCGGACTGCGCTGCGGCGGGCGTTGATACACACGGAGCGACGGCAGCGTCGGGACCGGCGCCGGCGGCCCATCCGTAATCGGCACGTCGTAGCGCGGATCAGTTATCGAATACAAACCGTCAGTGCCGGCCTGTCCCATCGCATCGAAGACGCGCTCGCGTTCGATCACGTCGTCCCATGGATCCGTCAGCGTGATGACCGTCGCGAAACCGACGGCTAGGGTATCTTCGGGCTTCCATACTTGCGGCCACAGCAGCAGTAGCCGGTATTCAACCGGCAGCGGCTCGCGGTGCATCGCTGCATTGATGCCGCTTGAGAACGCTACGAGATTATCGCGCTCGTCCTGACTCAAACGCGAGTATTCGGTCGAGATGATGTGTTGGATGTCGAATGCGCGCGCCCGCATGTCCGGCTCCAAGAGCTTATCGCCAAACCACTCCGCAAGCCGGCCGTAGACGAGATGACGCACGAGGTCGATTTGAAAGAGCCGGTCCGAGGCCTCGAGATAGCCCTGCGCCACCATGAGATCGTGCATCGACTGCGCGCGGACGTGCGGCACCCCGCGCCCATCACGTAGGACGACCACCGGCGCTTTTACGGGCAGACCTGAGAGCGTACCGTCCAAATGTGCCTCGGCATGCCATCCCACCGCGACGTAAATGACGTAGGCGATGACGGCCACGACGATCGCCGCGATCGCGCTCAGTACACCACGCAGCAATAGACGAAGAAGCACGGAGGAACCGCTTTGGCGGAGAAGGAGCCCCACCCTGGGCGCTCTGGAGGTTCTCGTGAGTCGGATCGTACTTCGTTTTCTCGTCGCGGTCGTACTGAGCGTGCTGGTGTTCGTGCCGCGTACCGCTTCCTCGCAAGCGCGTCCCGGCGATTCGGCATCAAGTCCACTCGTCATCGCGTATAACGGCGGCGCTGTAACGCTCGACCCGATCATGCGCGCCGAGAATACATCGTACGCGTGGCAACGTCACATCTTCGAGACACTGACGATCCAAGATCCGAAGAACGGCACTCCGCAGCCGCGCATCGCGACAAGCTGGAAAATCGTCGGCCAGAACCGCTGGCGGATCGAGCTGCGCCACGGCGTCAAATTCCAAAACGGCCGCGCGATGACGTCGCAAGACGTTGCCGACTCGATCATGGACGCGGCGACGAATCCGAAGGCCCAGATTCGCAATTTCCTGGTCACGGTAAGCAAGGTTGATCCTGATGGCCCGAACGCGGTCATCATCACGACCAAAACGCCGAACCCGCAAATCCCGCTCGATCTCTCGCAGATTCCGGTGATGCCCGAAGTCGAAATCAAACGCGACGGTCGCGGATTTCTCGACACACACCCGATCGGCACGGGTCCGTACGAGTTCGTGAGCTGGCTCGCGCAAGATCATCTCGACCTGCGAACGTGGAACGGATATTGGGGCCCGAAGCCCGCGTTCAACTATGTCAAGCTCGACAATATTTCGAACGGCGCAACGCGACTCGCCGCATTACTGTCGGGACAAGTCCAAGTCGCAGAGAAAATCGACCCGCAAGATTTCGATCGCGTCAAGCACAGTGGAACCGCGTACATCACGGCGGTCGGCGGCGTACGGATCATTTATCTTGCGATGGATCAGTGGCGCAAGACGGGAACGCCGGGCGTTCCCGGCGGCAACAATCCGTTCATGGATGCGCGCGTGCGGCGCGCCGTCTATCAGGCGATTGACGTCAACGCCTTGCGCGACAAGATCTTTGGCGGCGCTGCCGTCCCCGCGACGCAGTGGGTCGCGCCTGCCATCGAATCATTCGACCCATCACTCAAGCGATTGCCGTACGATCCCGCGGCTTCGAAGAAGCTGCTTGCGGAAGCCGGATATCCGAACGGTTTCACCGTCCGCCTCGACGCGACAACCGATCGCTATCTCGACGATTCGACTGTCGCGCAAGCGCTGGCGGGCATGCTAGCGCAAGCCGGAATCAACATTCAGGTCAACGCCGTCACGAAGACGATCTTCTTTCCGAACATGGACAAAGGCGATTTCACGCTCTATCTCGCGGGCTGGGGAACGACCGACGCGATCAGCGCGTGGGAAACGGTTTTTCATTGCAGAGATAACGCGGCCGGCTACGGCTTCACGAATCGCGAGCATTATTGCAACCCAAGTGCCGATCAAACGATGGCACGCGCGGCAAGCATTTTCGATCCACACTTCCGCATTCAAGCCGAGCGTCAAGGCTACGCGATTGCCGAACGGAAAGACTTCGCCTATATCCCACTGTATTGGGAAGACGTCATTGCGGGCGTCAACAATCACGTTGCATGGGAATCACGCCCGTCGGACGAGCTCATCCTTGCGTGGATGATGTCGCGCAAATGACGTGGCGCAATACGTCCTAACCCGATTTCTTCAAGCAATTCTCGCGATGTGGGCGGTCGTAACCGTCGTCTTCGTGCTGCTGCACGCTGCCGGCGATCCGATCGCCGTCCTCGCACCCGAAACGATGACGCAGGCCCAGCGCGCCGAGCTTGCGCATTCCCTCGGGCTCGATCTTCCGCTTAGCGCTCAGTACATTCACTTTCTCGACGACGTGCTGCACGGTCATCTCGGTGTTTCCTTTTACACGTCGCAGCCGGCGATGGAGCTCGTGCTGCAGCGCTTGGGCGTCACCGTCGAGCTCGTCGTTGCGGCAATGGTCGTGGCGCTCGTGTTCGGCGTTCCGTTTGGGGTCATCGCGGCGTTACGACCGGGACGATTTCTCGACCGATCGTTGCGGCTTATCTCAGTGCTCGGCTCTTCGATCCCCACATTCTTTCTCGGAATCTTGTTGATCTTGATTTTCAGCGTCGAGCTGGAGATCTTTCCATCTTCAGGCCTAGGTGACTGGCGAAATTTCGTATTGCCGGCATTCACGCTCGCGTTCTATCGCATCGCGCTTTTTACGCGCCTGATTCGCACAGCGCTGATCGGCGAGCTCTCGCAAGATTACGTACGGACTGCGCGCGCGAAGGGACTATCTGAAATTGTCGTGACGCTCAAGCACGCGCTGCGCAATGCGCTGCTGCCCTTCGTCACAGCGTTCGGCTTGCAATTCGGGCAGCTGCTCGGCGGCGCCGTCATCACCGAAACGATTTTCGCGCTTCCGGGAATGAACCGGCTCGCGCTCGATGCGATCGCGCGCCTCGATTACCCGATCGTCGTTGCCTACGTGATCGTGATTGCCGGGCTTTTTACGCTCATCAACCTTGCCGTCGACATCGCCTACAGTTTCATCGATCCGCGCGTGACGTATGGCTAAGCTGCGCGATCTGCCGCGTATCCCTGCGATCGTATTGCTTGCGATGATCGTCCTTGCGGTCTTCGCCCCATTCGTCTCGCCGCACGATCCGCAACATCAAGATCTGCTTTCGCGTCTCACGCCACCACTCGGCCACACGCTCTCCGGATTCTACTTGCTCGGAACCGATGAGCTCGGACGTGACATCTTCGCCAACATTTTGTACGGCCTGCGCGTCAGTCTCTTAGTCGGCTTCTGCGCCGTTGCGATCAGCGTCGTCATCGGTGCGCCGATCGGCTTGCTCGCCGGTTATCGCCCGAACAGCTGGTTCGCACATCTCGCGATGCGCATCGCGGACGTGCAGCTTTCGTTGCCCGTGGTCCTCATTGCACTCGCGGTCTTGGCCGTGCTTGGCCGCGGCCTCGACAAAGTCATCATCGTGATCGGAATCGTTGGATGGGCGCAGTACGCGCGCCTGATTCGCGCGAGCGTGCTTGCGGAGCGGACGAAAGAGTATGTCATCGCGGCCGGCGGCTTAGGTGCGTCGCTGCCACGCATTCTGATGCGGCACATCTTGCCGAACGTCGCCGGACCATCGCTCGTTCAGATTGCGGTCGACGTGCCCCGCGCGATCGAGCTCGAAGCGACGCTTTCGTTTCTGGGGCTCGGCGTCGCCATTACAACGCCGTCGCTTGGCATCCGCATCGCGCAGGGTTATCAGTTTCTCTTTAGCGGCGCGTGGTGGCTCGCGGTTATGCCTGGCCTGGCGCTCGTCATCTTGGTTCTTGCCATCAATTTGCTCGGCGACTGGCTACGCGATACGCTCGATCCCGTCACGCAAGGCGCGATTGCTGCCGAGCGCCAAAGCCAGGCCGCATGAAGACCTTCGAACCGGTTCGCCTCACCGACGATATCGCGAAACGCGCGATCGAAACGCGCCGCGATTTTCACAAATTTCCCGAGCTCGGACTGACCGAGTTCCGCACCGCGAGTGCAATTGCAGCGCGACTCGACGCGCTCGGGTTCGACGTGCAAACCGGACGCGATGTCATGGACGAGCGCAGCCGCGTCGGCGTTCCGAGCGACGACGTCGTGCAGGCGGCGTACGCTCGCGCGAAAGACGAAGGTGCCGATCAGAAATGGCTCGCGCGCTTCGAAGGCGGCTTCACCGGCATCGTCGGGACCCTGCGCGGCGCTCATCCTGGCCCGGTCGTTGCGCTCCGTTGCGACATCGATGCGCTGCCGATTCTCGAAGCCGACGACGACACGCATTTGCCGGCGCGTGAAGGCTTCGTCTCGTCGCACCGCGGCATCATGCATGCCTGCGGGCACGACGTTCACGCGGCGATTGGGCTCGCCGTTGCAGAAATGCTGGCGGCGCAAGCCGATCGGATTCACGGCACCGTGAAATTCATTTTCCAACCGGCGGAAGAAGGCGGCCGCGGCGCGATCCCGATGCGCGACGCCGGTGTCGTCGACGATGTCAACTACTTTGTAGCAATCCACGTCGGGATGAATTCAGAAAGCAAGATGTTCTATCCGATCGTCACGGGACAACTTGCCAGTGCAAAAATGGACGTGACGTTCAAAGGGCGCGCGGCGCACGCGGGTGGGCATCCTGAAGAAGGCCGCAACGCGCTGCTCGCGGCGGCACACGCGGTGGTCGGACTCTACGGAATCGCGCGGCATTCTGCCGGACGCTCGCGCATTAACGTCGGCGTGCTCGAGGGTGGATCGGGCCGCAACGTGATCGCAGATCGGGCCTTCTTCATGATGGAAGTCCGCGGCGATACCGAAGCGCTTTGCGACTACATGATCGAACGCGCCAACAGCGTGATCAAAGGCGCCGCAGAGATGCAAGACGTCGAGGTCGACATCGCGCTCGTGGGACGCACGACGACCGCCGAAAGCAGCATTCCTCTGGCCGAAGCCGTGGCGCGCGCGACCGAAGGCGTTCCCAATTTGCGCACGACGCTCGAACCGAAGGCCGCCGTCGGGAGCGAGGATGCGACGTTCCTCATGAAGCGCGTGCAAGAGCAGGGTGGTCAAGCAATCTATTCCGTCGTTGGCTCGCCCACGAAGACCGGACACCACACTCCGCACTTTGATATCGTCGAATCGAACATCGCACCGGCCGCGCAAGCCCTTGCGACCGCGCTGCTTTCGCTCGGCGATTCTCCGCCGTGAGCGCGATCGTGCTGCTCGCCGGCAGCCCGTCGTCGCCATCGCGTTCGACGGCTGTCCTGCGCGTTGCGCGAGAACTCGCCGGCGCCGAGCGGTCGACGTTGATTGAGCTGCGTGATCTGCCCGCGGACGGTCTGCTTTTTGGGCGCGCCTCGGAGGCACTCGCGCAGGCGCATGCATCGATCGCGGAAGCGTGTGCGATCGTCCTCGCCACGCCCGTCTATAAGGCCGCATACTCGGGGCTGCTCAAGACGTTCTTGGACTATCTGCCGGATGGCGCACTGCATGGGAAATCGGCGTATCCTATTGCGACGGGCGGATCGAACGCCCACATGCTCGCAATCGACTACGCGCTCAAGCCGGTGCTCTCGGTTCTCGGCGCGAGCCGCATCCTCGAGGGCTTATATCTTACGAACGAGGCGATCGAGCTGCGTGACGACGGCACCGCGACTCTCGGCGCTGAGCATCACGAGCGTTTAAAGGGAGGTATGCAGGCGCTCTTGCGCTAGAGAACAGGCACATGGCGCAAGTCAACTCGCAGATGGCGCTCGTTGCATTTCTGCAGGCGCAGAACTGCTCGAACTACGTCTACTCGTGGCGGCATCCCGACACGATGAGCGATTTTATGACACCCGAATATTATCAGCGCATCGGGCGAACGCTCGAGGACGGAAAATTCGACCTCGCGTTCTTCGATGACCGCCTAGCGATGCCGGATAAATACGGCGACGATTACGTCGAGGCCGTTGCGAACGGAATTCGTACCGTCAAGATGGACCTGGTGCCGGTTATGTCGATGATGGCCGCGACGACGTCACGGATCGGCATCGGCGGGACGTATTCGACGACCTACTTCGAGCCGTTCCACGTCGCACGCGTTTTTGCAACGCTCGATCTGATGACACGCGGACGCGCCGCCTGGAACGTCGTGACCTCGCTCAACGATTCCGAAGCTGCCAACATGGGGCGCGACCAAGCGCTGCCGCACGACATGCGCTATGACCGCGCCGACGAGTTCATGCAGGTCGTCCACGGACACTGGGATACGTGGGAAGACGACGCGATCATTGGTGACAAGAGCGGACGCTTTGCGGACCCTTCCAAGGTGCATCCGCTCGAACATCGCGGCGATTGGTTCATGTCGCGTGGGCCTTTTACTGTTCCACGCTCCCCGCAAGGCTATCCGGTCGTTATTCAAGCCGGACAAAGCGGACGCGGACGCGCGTTCGCCGCGCGCTGGTCGGAGCTGGTCTTCGCGCTTAGCCCGGATTTGCAGCTCGCGAAAAAATTCTATCAGCTGTTCAAGACGCAAGTACAATTGCTCGGACGCGAATCGACGCTCGTCAAGATTTGCCCACTCGTCGTTACGGTCATCGGCGAAACGCGCACCGCAGCCGAGGAGAAGCTCGCGCTCATCGAAACGCTGCCGAAACCAATCGACGGCGTCGTCTTGCTTTCGGAAGTGCTCAATTTCGATTTCTCTTCCAAAGGACTCGATGAGCCGTTCACGGACGAGGAGCTAGCGAACATCAGTGGCTTACAAGCAATCCGCGATCAAGTCGTGGCCCTCAGCGGAAAAAAGAATCCATCGGTTCGCGACTTCGTCGATGTCAGCAATCGTGGCAACGTCCGCGAGCATCCCTTGTTCGTCGGATCTGCGAAAGACGTTGCCGACGGGCTCGAAGAATGGTTCAGCGATGAGGGCTGCGACGGATTCGTGATCGCCGCGACGCACATCCCCGGCGCGTACGAAGACTTTGTTCGTCTCGTCGTCCCCGTGCTGCAAAAGCGCGGCTTGTTCCGCAAAGAGTACACCGGCTCGACTTTACGCGAGCACTTGGGCTTGCCCAAGCCCGCAATCGGCGCCTGGAAGCTGCCCGCTAAGGCGTAGCTACACTCCGAGGTATTGATGCATGACGTCGGGCTTGGACTCAAGCTCGGCGGGTGTTGCTTCGAGCACGACGTGTCCGCGATCGAGGAGATACGTCCGATGCGCGAGCACGAGCGCGGCGCGCACGTTCTGCTCGACGATCAGAATCGTGCGGCCCTCGGCTGCGAGCAGCTTCGTTGTTTCAAGCAGATCGCGCACGATGATCGGCGCGAGCCCTTCGAACGGCTCGTCCAGCAAAAGAACGCGCGCATCACGGATGAGCGCGCGGGCGATCGCGAGCATCTGTTGCTCGCCCCCCGAAAGCGAACGCCCCATGTACGTCTTGCGCTGCTCGAGCCGTGGAAAGGTCCCGTAGATCTTCTTGAGCGTCCAAGGTGACTTCGCCGTAAACGCGGCGAGTTGAAGATTTTCCTCGACCGTGATCGTCTTGATGATACGGCGTGTATCGGGGACGAGCTGTACGCCGAGCTGTGCGATCTCGTACGGCTGCTTCCCGCTAATGGTCTTACCGTCGAACGTGACGGTTCCGGCGCGCGGCGTAAGGATGCCCATGATGGTGAGCATCGTCGTCGTCTTGCCCGAACCATTGCGGCCAAGCAATGCGACGACCTCGCCTTCTTCGATGTGCAGCGATACATCAAACAATACGTGGGACTCATCGTAATAGGTGTTGATCTGATCGACTTCGAGTAGGCTCATTCGGCACCGCCGGTACCGAGATACGCCTCTTGCACGCGCGGATGACCGCGAATTTCCGAGGGCGAGCCTTCCGCGATCTGCTTTCCATCCTGCAGCACGACGACGCGATCGGCCAATCCGAAGACGACGTCCATGTCGTGCTCGACGATGACGATCGTGACCGATTTTCGTAGACTCTGCAGCAGCTCGACCATTGCCGTGCGTTCCGTCGGACTCATTCCCGCAGCAGGCTCGTCCAACAGCAAGACCTCAGGTTGCGTCGCAAGTGCCAGCGCGACTTCCAAGCGTCGCTTCTCGCCGTACGAAAGATCGCTTGCGCGCAAAGCGCGCCGCTCGAGCAGATCGACTTGCTGCAACACTGAGGTCGCAATGGCTTGCGCTTTCTTTGCGCCCGAAAGTGGAACCAGTGCGTCGAGCTTGAATCGCCCGCGGGTTGCGCCGAGTGCTGGGACGAGGACGTTCTCTTCGACCGTGAGCTTCGGAAAGATTTGCGTGATCTGAAAGCTCTTTGCGATGCCGAGCTGTACGACGCGCGTTATGTCGAGATTCGTGATGCGCTTGTCTTTGAAGAAGACTTCTCCGTCGCTCGGCTGCAGCTCGCCGGCAAGCATCTTGAAGAACGTCGTCTTTCCGGCGCCATTCGGTCCGATCAATGCCGTCACGGTCAAGGGCTCGATCGCAAGCGAAACCGAGTCGACCGCAGTCAGTCCGCCAAACCGGCGCGTGAGCCCCCGTGCCTCGAGCAGCGGCATCGTCTACTCTCCACCCGCCGGCATCGGCGATCGCCGCATCATCTGGCGAATCCAGAAAATGAAAGCGCCCGCGATACCGCTGCGGAATCCCGTGATCAGCAAGACGAAGACGATACCGAGCATCAGCCGCCAGAGCCCGGCGACCGCACTGAAGTTCTGGAAGACCTGTGAGAGATAGACC
>Ga0302326_10018039_pt1 | contig 14662 bp, 9 predicted proteins | sample Palsa_T0_3_FD_202264 | JGI IMG/M metagenome (GOLD analysis project Ga0302326, IMG submission 202264) | Peat permafrost microbial communities from Stordalen Mire near Abisko, Sweden - Palsa_T0_3 | ecosystem: Environmental > Terrestrial > Soil > Palsa > Peat permafrost | place: Sweden: Abisko... | reverse complement strand
CAGATTGGCCTTGAATCGCGGGAGAATGCTCTTGATCCGGTTGACGATATCGATGGTGTTGGAGCCGGGTTGCCGTTGAATCGCGAGAACGATGGCGCGCTGACCATTATACCAGCTCGCGACGCGATTGTTCTGTACGCTGTCGATGGCGCGACCGACATCGCCGATACGGACCGGCGCGCCGTTGCGATAGACGATGATCTGCCGGTTGTATTGCGCCGCGCTTGTCAACTGTCCGCTGGCCTGGATCAGCGTCGCCTGCCGGGTTCCGTTCAGAGTGCCGGTTGACGCATCGACGTTGGCGGCCGCCGCCGCTGAAGCGATTTGATCGATGCCGATGCCGCGGGCCGCCAGTGCATTCGGGTCCATCTGAATGCGCACGGCGAACATTTGCGATCCGTAGACGTTGACCTGCGCCACACCGTTCAACGTCGATATCTGTCGTGCCAGCAGCGTTTCGGCATAGGTGTCGACCTGCGACATGGGCAGCGTAGGGGAGTGCAGCGCCAGATACAGGATAGGCGCGTCCGACGGGTTGACCTTTCTCAAGGTCGGCGGTGCCGGCAGATTGGTCGGCAATTGCCGCGCCGCGGCCGAAATGGCCGAATTCACATCCTGCGCCGCCGCATCAATGTAGCGGTCGAGATCGAATTGCAGCGTGATGGCGGTCGAGCCCTGCGAGCTTTGCGACGACATCGAGGCGACGCCGGGGATGATCGAGAACTGGTTTTCGAGCGGAGAAGCGACGGAAGACGCCATGGTTTCGGGCGTGGCGCCCGGCAGGGATGCGGAGACGACGATCGTGGGAAAATCGACGTTCGGAAGTTCGCTGACCGGCAGGGAGAAATAGCCGAAGGCGCCGAAAATCACCAATGCCGCCATCAGCAGCGTCGTCATCACGAGCTTGCGAATGAACGGTTCGGAGATGTTCATGGGAGCGCGGCGTCCGGATCGGTGGTGTTGGCGACGGCCGGCGCCGGTGTCTTGACGATCGTTACGCGATGTCCGGGCAGCGCCCGCAGCTGTCCCTCGACGATGACGTGGTCGCCCGGCTTTGCGTTGCCCTTGATCGCCGCGATGGTGCCATCGTCATAAAGCACCGTCACGGGACGCATCTCCACCGTGTCTTGCCCGTCGACGACGAACAGGTAATGGGTGTCGGGCCCGAGATTGACCGCGTCATGCGGCACCACGATGGCGTTGGGATATTCATTCAGGGCCACACTGGCATCGACATATTGTCCGGGTACGAGGCGATTGTCCGTGTTGGGAAATGTCGCGCGCAATTCGATCGTGCCGGTGCTGGCATTGACCTGGTTGCCCACGAAGTCGACCAGCGCATTGATCGATCCGCCCGGTCCGTTATGCGGATCGACGGTCATCTCAAGCCTGTGCGCGTGCATCTGTTGCTCGATCCGCGGCAGATCGGATTGCGGCAGGAACAGCGACACCTTGATCGGCTGCACCTGCGTGATGGTGACGAGCGGCGTCGTGGACGCGTTGGCGACGATGAGGTTGCCCGGCTGAATCAGAATGGGGCCGGTCTTGCCGTCGATCGGCGAACGAATGACCGTGTAGCCGAGATTGAGCTGGGCCACGACGACTGCGGCCTTGTCGGATTTCACGATGGCCGCGTCCGCGTCGGCGGTCGCGATCGCCTGGTCGCGTTGCTGGGTCGATGCCGCTCCCTGCGCGGCCAATGTGGTGTAGCGCACTTTGTCGTTGGCGGCGCTCTGATAGTTCGCCTGGTCGCGGGCCAGCGCGGCCTCGGCCTGCTGCAGCGCCGCGGCGAAAGGCTTGGGGTCGATGCGGAACAGCACATCGCCCGTATGCACGATCTGACCTTCCGAGAAGCCGCTCGACAGCAACTGGCCGGTCACCTGCGCCGTCACTGAAACGGTGGCGGGCGAGACGACGGTGGCGATCGAATGTTCGACCGCCGTCACATTCTGCTGCTGCACCGTACCGACCCGAACGGGCGGCGGTGGCGGCTTGGGTATCGCCGGTGGCTGGCGCAGGAACAGGTACCAGATGGCCAACGCAACAACGATGCAGGCCAACCCGGCCAGAATTACGCGGTGGCGCGGCTTGGCGCGTTGCCATCGATCGGGAATGGTCTGAACTGCGGCTGGCGCCGTTTGAAAGGCGTTCGGGAGTCTGATGTTCATATTTCCTCAGTACTGGCGACAATAACTCTGCTCGGCGGTCTATGCCCCAAGCCGCGCTCGCTTTTCGCGTCGCGCTTCGCCACCCTCTGTCCCCGGCACGGTTTCCTAGCATGGACCTCAAAAATTGCGAGGGCTGTCTGCAGTTTTGCGACATTTTATTACAAAATGCGCGCCGACGTGATGGAAGAGGCCACAAACGGGCTCCCCCGGAGCGGCGCGAACCGGAAATTGCCCGCGCGGCACCCTTATCGGGTCTCTCGCGGTTGCGAGATGGGTCCCCCCCGTCTATAAGCCCGGCGCCCGCAGCGCGCGAACCCCCTGGATATCCGCAACATCGCCATCATCGCCCATGTCGACCATGGGAAGACCACGCTCGTGGACCAGCTCCTCAAGCAATCCGGCTCCGTGCGCGAAAACCAGCACATGCAGGAACGCGCGATGGATTCCAACGATCTCGAGCGCGAGCGCGGCATCACCATTCTCGCGAAATGCACCAGCGTCGACTGGCACGGCATGCGCATCAACATCGTGGATACGCCGGGTCACGCCGATTTCGGCGGCGAGGTCGAACGTATCCTGTCGATGGTGGACGGTGTCGTATTGCTGGTCGATGCGGCCGAGTCGGTCATGCCGCAGACCAAATTCGTCCTGTCGAAGGCCCTCAAGCTGGGGCTCAAACCGATCGTCGTCATCAACAAGATCGATCGCTCCGACGCGCAACCCAAGGAGACGCTCGAAAGCATTTTCGATCTTTTTCTTGCGCTGGAAGCGAATGACGACCAGCTGGATTTTCACGTTCTCTATGCGTCGGGGCGTCAGGGCTGGGCAGTCTCCCAGCTGACCGATCCCCATACAGGCCTGGCGCCGCTTTTCGACCTCATCGTCGCCGACGTACCGAGACCCAAACCGCTGGCGATGGCCGGCGACGACTTTCCCTTCACCATGCTGGTGACGACTCTGGAGGCCGACCCTTATCTGGGCCGCATCCTGACGGGTCGCATCGAGACCGGCGCCATTACCGTCAACCGCGTCATCAAGGCGCTCGACCGCGAAGGCAAGGAAATCGAACGCACACGCGTGACCAAGCTGCTCGCGTTCCGTGGGCTGGCGCGCGTTCCGGTGGCGCGCGCGGAAGCGGGCGACATCATTGCGATCGCGGGTCTCGCGACGACGACGGTCGCCGACACGCTCTGCGACATCGAAGTGACGGCGCCCATCGCGGCCAATCCCATCGATCCGCCGACACTCGCCATCACGCTGTCGGTGAACGATTCGCCGCTGGCAGGCCGCGAGGGCAGCAAGGTGCAGAGCCGCGTCATCCGCGACCGGCTGCTGCGCGAGGCGGAAGGCAATGTCGCCATCAAGCTGCGCGAAACCGGCGAAGGCGCCTTCGAAGTGGCGGGCCGCGGCGAATTGCAGCTCGGCGTTCTGATCGAAACCATGCGGCGTGAGGGCTTCGAGCTTTCGATCTCGCGTCCGCGCGTCCTTTACCAGAAAGATCCCGTGAGCGGCGAGCGGCTGGAACCGGTCGAGGAAGTGACCATCGATGTCGACGATCCTTATACCGGCATCGTGATCGAGAAGATTTCCCAGCGTAAAGGCGAATTGCAGGACATGCGCCCCACGGGCGCCGGCAAGACGCGGTTGGTGTTTTTCGCGCCGTCGCGCGGGCTCATCGGCTATCACGGCGAATTCCTCACCGATACGCGCGGCACGGGCGTCATCAACCGCATGTTCCATGGCTATGCGCCTTACAAGGGGAACCTCGAGGGGCGGCGCAATGGTGTCCTCGTCTCGACCGGCGACGGCGAGGCTGTCGCCTATGCGCTGTGGTATCTGGAAGAGCGCGGCAAACTGTTCGTTGTGCCCGGCGTCAAGATCTACCAGGGCATGATCGTGGGCGAGCATTCGCGCGACAACGATCTGGACGTCAATCCGCTCAAGGCCAAACAGCTCACCAATATCCGCACGACGTCGAAGGACGAAGCGGTGCGGTTGACGCCTGTCACGCCGCTCACCCTCGAGCAATCTATCGCCTATATCGAGGACGATGAGCTCGTCGAGGTGACGCCGGAATCGATCCGCCTGCGCAAAAAGGATCTGCTGCCTCATCTGCGCAAGCGCGCCAAGGCGGAAGCGGGTTAGGCGCGGCGGTGGCGAGCAAAATATTGCCATAGTACGATATTCATACGAGAATTGGGTGAGAGCGACAACGCTCCCCAGTTCGAATGCACGAATGCTGGCCCGTGCACCATCGTGCTATCCGATGGAAACGCAGTCGCCCTATTTCATGCATCGAAACAACTGCAATCTACGCAAGTGCCATCGGAGACGACGAGAGAAACCTGGCTCGACGGGCTTGGAACTCAATAGAACTCGCTATTCCTCAGCGGTGGTTGGTGCAATAGCCATCGAAGCTCGACTGCCGAACACGGCGTCCAGCCAATCGAAAGCGTGTTGATTGAAGACGCTGCGCGCGCCTGCTTCGCAATGTTCGCCTGCGCCTTCGGACGCTTTGAAAGCCTTGAAGACTCTTGTGCAGGTGAGCGCTTCGTAAAGTGCGGGCGCCGTGACGCCGATGTCGTCATTCTCGGCGGAGCAGACGAGCGTTGGGCATCGGATGCTCTGTGCACGGCCGATGCTGTTGTAGTCGGCGGTCAGACGGATGTATGCGAAGGCGCTATTCACGCCGTGTGTCCAAAGCCCGCGTCTCAGTCCCCAGCCTCCCGTCGGATGCCGAAGGCGTCGCGCCAGGACGACACGCAAGACCAGGAGAGCAAGAGGATTTCCGCTCGCGAGTCCGCGCGCGATGAATCCCGGCATCCGGCTTTTGAACTCCTCGAAGAGCGAATATTCACCGGGATCGGCGATCAGGGCCGCGATGCGCGGTTCGGCGCTTGCCGCGCGCGGGGCGAGATAGCCGCCGAAGCTGATGCCGAGAAGCGCGATCCGTTTCGCGTCGGTTTCGGGCCGGGTTAGCGCGAAGTCGACAACTGGCGTGATGATTTTTTCCCAATCGGGACGGAAGACCAATCCGTCCTCGATCAGCGCGGCGCCCTGCCCCGGCCCGTCGAACACAATCACGGTGTAACCGCGTGCTGTAGCCGCCACGCCGCTGAAGAAATAGCTCTCCTCCGCCGTGCTGTCGTAGCCGCCATTGATGATGAGCGTGGGTCTGGGGATCGTATCGTTCGTCGGACGGAAGACATAACCGTGCAGTGTCTTTCCTTCAAACGGAATAGCGACACGTTCGCCCTTTGGCCGCATAAGCTCGATGGCGGCCGCAAACGCTGCGCGATTGTTACGATAGGCTTCGACGAGCCGCGGATCGACAGGTGCGCCCATGAGGAAGCAATAAGCCGTGCGGAAATAGTTCGACGCGCGCAGATAGCTCCCCAACGCGCTAATGCGATTGTCATGAGCAAGGCTCGCGTCGCCTTCCGCGCGGACGCGCATCGCCAGTTCGTTCCAGGATCGATACCAGCTCTCGCCATCTCGTTCACCGATCGATCGCGCCGCAACGAAGCATTCGTTGATCTCCGCGCCGCCATAGGTGCTATGCCCGGCCGCACGTAGCCATTGCGCATCGAAGAGTTCGTCTTTGAAAACGAGAGACATTGGCGCCCCCCAAACCTGCCGGCTATTCAAATCGCACCTTGGGGAGCAGCGTCAAATCAATCCGCCGCCGATTGCCAACCCTCTCATGAACAGAATACGGCAATTTGCCTGACGATTGCATTTGAAGAAGTACAGCGACAGCGTTCCCTGCGCTCGAAGGGTGAACACTGCCGCTGTCAACACATTCGGTCACCACATTCGAATCTTCGCTGCGCAGTTCGCCGTTAGGATTTGTATAGCGTCTTGACCGCGTCGTGCAGCTTCAGGGCCAGGGTCGAAGCGGCGTACGCGTCTGTCACCACTTCGATGTAGACGCCCGTCCCGGACTCGCTCGCCTGGTGCAGCGCCTCATCGAGTTCTGCGCAGGAGCTGACCTTGGCAGACAGCCAATCCTCGCATCCGAGCGCGTGCGGAAGCGCCGCGTAATTCCAGGCTGCGATGTCGTTGTACTCAATGGAAGGGTCCTTGCAGAGCAGTCGCTCGATCAGATAGCCGCTGTTGTTCAGGACAAAAACGACGGGCTTCAGGCCGAACCGCGCGAATTGTCCGATTTCCTGCGCGGTCAGTTGATGCGACCCGTCGCCGGTGAACAGCACGACGCGCCTGTCCGGCGCGGCTACGGCAGCGCCGAACGCCGCCGGCGTGGCCCAGCCGATGGACCCCCAGAGCGTCTGGTTGTGAAAGGTCGCCCCCGCGGGTAGCTGCGCAAAACCCATGCCCATCGAAGCGGTTCCGGTTTCCGCCATGACGATGTCGTCCTGCCGCAGAAAGCGGGTCCATCGCGGGTACAGCGTATTGGCGTCGATGGGATCTGCTCCGTCGCCGGCGGCCGGCGGTGTTGCGGGCAGGGCGATTTTTGGCCAGGCGCGTTTCGACAAATGCTCCGCCAACAGGCCGAGAAGATCGCCCATTTCAACCCCCGTGAAGACGCGCCCGCCGACCGTTGTCATATGGTGGGAGATCACGATCGTCCGCGACGGCTCCAGATTCGCGGTGAACGCGCCGGTGTTGAAATCCGTCAGGGGCGAGCCGATCGTCATGACGATATCGCAGGCCTCGACGAAGCGGCGAACGTCTTCGTTCATGAGCGCGCCGTCATACATTCCGATATAGGACGGATGGCTTTCGTCGATGACCGATTTGGCCATGAACATGGTCGCGAACGGAAGACCGGTCTTGTCGATAAAGGAGCGCGCGAGCGGACGAAGGCCTGCGCGCGCGAGGAGAATGCCAGGCAGAACGCAGGCGGTCGTCGCATTCGCCAGCTTTGAAACGATGGCATCGACGGCGCCGCGCAGCATGTCCGGCGAGCTTGCGGGTGGCGCGACAGCCGGCGCCGCGCCCACGACCGGCTGGTTGGCGAGGTCGGCAGGGAACGCCATATAGACAGGACGCCGGTGATGAAGTGCCTCTGCAATCAGACGTTCCGTTTCGAACGCGACGTTCTGCGGCGTCATGACGGCGTGCGCGCACACGACAGGTTCGGTCATCCGGCGAAACAGATCGTATTCGCCGTTCCCCAGCGTATGATGCATCTTCGCGCGCGCGACCTGGGTGGCCATGTTGGGCGTGCCCACGAGGTGGAACACCGGAAGGTGTTCCGCATAGGCGCCGGCGATACCATTGATCGCACTGAGCTCGCCTACGCCGTAGGTCGTGCACAAGGCGCCGACGCCCCTGATGCGCGCGTAGCCGTCCGCCGCATAAGATGCGTTCAGTTCGTTGCAGCAGCCGATCCAGCGGATATTCGGGTCGGCGCATATCGCGTCGTTCACCGGAAACGCGTAATCGCCCGGGACGCCGAAGACATCCGTGATACCGATTTCGTGAAGCCGGGACAGCACATGTTGAATGACGGTCTTGGTCATGTTCGTGATCCTGTCAGGGTGGAAGCCGTGTTCAAGTTTCGGGGCGGTTCAGAACGACGACGCCTTCGCCAGCGCCGCGGCGTAGATCGGAATATCCAGCGCCTCCAATTGGGCCTGCTGCTGCGCTCCGAAGACATCGCGCTCGTCGATCGAGGCGGATATGTTCGGCCGCTCGATGGAAATCTTGACCGCGTTGCAGGTGTCCACGAAATAGGTTCCCACGATGCGATCTCCGGAGAAGCAAAGCACCTTCGCGATATTGTCCTTGTGGAAGACATTCGAGCGCAACGCGGCCTCGTAGTTCTCTCCCGATGTGAAGACGATATCGAAGGTAAGCCGGTTCACGCCCGCATCCTTGCTGCGGATGACCACCGCCATGTCGAGCAGGCGATGGGTGCCGACACAATGGCCCGATGGCGGGACGTCGGCGATCAGGGATAACGTCCTGTCGTCAAGGTCGCCGGCATAGCCGGTCTCGCCGATGTCGAAATATCTCGGACGGGCGGTGCCGAGGGCCCGCCAATCCGCACCATTCGCTTGGAAATAGGTGATCGGAAACATCTCGTTCCTGATCACGTCCTCGTTCTGCAGAAGGTGATAGAGCGACCACGCATAGGCATCCGGCGCCTTCAGGTTCAGCAGAGAGCCGTCCTTCGGCGTCACGCGCGAGAGGATGTTGTCGAGTTCGTGCCTGTGCAGGCTCTCCAGCCGGGCTGGATCCGGGTCGACGGTGCGCAGGAGCAGCGCCGGGTTCGAGGCGTCTGCGTCTATGATCTTGTACGACGCATTGGCCAGTGCATCGGGAAACTCGCTTTCTATCAGCTGGATCACGGCCGCCTTGATCCTGGCGTAGTTCGCGAAAAACACGGGATCGCGGGTGCCGCTCGGGACGATGGCGCCATAGGTGCCGTCGTCGCGCCGGAAGCTCACGAGATTGGGCGAAAGCGGATAGGCGATATTGCCGGCGGTCGCCTTGCGGCCGGGATAGCCGTAATGAATAAGGTAGTGGGTGAGCAGGCTCGCCAGCAATACCGCGTCATTTTCGGTCTTTGCGGAGGTTTCGATGACGATGCCGAGTTCGCGTTCGGACGGACCGACCGGACGCGCCTGCACGCCGTTGCGGCCATAAACGAGCAATTCCGCCGGGATTTTGGAAAGTTCGGCCGGATCGACATAGATCAGCGAAACCCGGCGTTCGCCCAGACGCCGCGCACCTTCGAGTTTGATGCTCCAGGGCCACGGCTTTCCTGACCGTACGAAGCGGCTGTTGCGAATGCCGGCCGTGCGCGAATCGACGGAAAAGAACTGCGTTTTTTCCATCGCGAGGATTCCTTCGGGATAGAATTGCAGCTGGGGATGGCTCTCTTCGTAGAGCGAATGCGCGGCAATCGAATAGGCCGTGCACCTCCGGTTCTGGTTGGGCGCTACGAACAGCGCGCTGCCGTCGTCGTAGATCTCGGCCACCAGGCAGTCGGACGGCGAGCCCGGATCACAGGCCAGCGCTCCGCATTCCAGGACATGCCCGACGTGATAGGCAAGGCCCGCATCGATGCCGCGGCGGATCATGTCGGACGCGAACAGCGCGACATCGCAGGACCTGCCGGCGAGCACATATTGTGCGCCGTCTTCCAGCGCGGTGATCAGCGGATGAATCCCCATCTGCCCGACGATCGTGCTGTCGCGCAGTGCGTTCTCATCGAGCTCCGGTCCGCGTCCGGTCGGCCGCAGAGCGCCCTTGCGGAGCTCCGAGATGACGGTTTCGGAATCGAGTTCGGCACCGATCGTGGCGACCTTGGTGTCGGTCACACCGAGCTCTGCAAACACCTCTTTGGCAACGTCCACCATGAGCGCGAGATTGCGATCGCCGCCGGCCATTCCGCAGCTGCCCAGGATGACGGGGCAGCCGATGTGCTTTCCGGCCGCGACCATGTGATGGAAATCGGCTTTGACGGCTTCGCGTTCAAAATACTCCGAGCCGGTGCCGAGATAATACGGACCGGCATCCATCGAGCCGCCATCCGAGATGATGGCGTCGATGCGCCCTTTCATGGCTTCGTCGAGCGATTCCTTGGGATAGCCGTATCCCAGCGCTCCGCAAACAGAGACGACACGATAGATGAGGTTTGCCATCGGAGTTTCCTTTCCGTTCGGAGGAACAGCCGATCTGGCCCGTTCCGTTTCCAGGCGGGAGATAAGGCGGCCACAGTAGCCGCACAAATATTGTTTCCGTATCCGGGCATAGGCGGCCGCTATGGCTCGCGGTCAATCCATTCCGCCCCAGGGGCGATCGCCGCATCCAGCCTGCTTTTCACGAAATCCTCCAGCAGGTTCCGAACGGATTCTCCAGCCTGCGTCAGCGGAAAATCCGCGGAGGATATGATCGAAGCTGTCAGAAACAGCGCCGGCTCTATCAACAACGCTTCGGTTTCTTCATATCCGGCTATATCGGAAAAATCGCCCTTCGGCAGGATCGCATTTCCGATTCCGGTCCGGATCGCCGACAGGATGCTGGACAGCACATCCGCCTCGACCACGATCCTGGGAATGACACAAGCGGACGCGAACGCGCGATCGACGACGCCGCGAAGGACGTTGGCGGCGCCGGGCAGGATCAGCGGCATATCGGCGACACGCTCAAGCGGGATTGACGTCGCATTGAGTCCCCGCGGACGATCCCGGCACACCAGATAGAGCCGTTGCCGCAGCAGCGGCTTGCGGAAAAACACCGAACTCAACTCGTCCTCGAAGACGATGGCGAGATCGAGGGTCTGCGCTTCGATCCTGGCCTTCACCGTCTGGCTGTCGGCCGCGATGAATTTCAGCACGACCTTGGGTAGCGCTTCGCGGCACGCCTCGATAAAGGAACCTGCAAGCGTCCCGGCCAGTGTCGAGGACATGCCGAGGCTCACGACGCCTTCGATCGCGCCTTCGCTCGACCGGATGACGGTTGGAAGCCTCTCCAACAGCCGCAAGATCGTCGACGCTTCGCGGTACAGGATTTCGCCGGCCGAAGTGGGGCGCACGCCACGGGCGCTACGCTGGAGCAAAGTTACTCCTAACTGTGCTTCCAGATCCGCGATCTGCTGGCTGAGGGCGGGCTGTGCGACATGGATCGTCGTTGCTGCGCGGGAGATACTTCCCGCCTCGACGATCTTGACGAAATAGCGCAGCTGCCGGAACTGCATGCCTGTGCCCCGCCTCCCTTTCCGGCGTCACGATAGCATCTTTCTGACGGGGACACGAAGTTCAGGAAGTTCAGTGACAGTGACAGCGTTCTCTGCGCTCCAAGGGTGAACACTGCCGCTGTCGCCACATTCTGCGCAAAGATTATCGACAAACGCGCACTAGCGAGGTGCGACGTTGCCGAATGCTTCGCTCCGCAGTGCTGCGCTATCCATCGTGAACCGATCCGATGAATCCCGTCACCAAACGCGTCAGAGCGTCTACGATTTCCTCCTGAGGCGGTATATCTTTGCCCTCGCGAACCATCGCCCGGAGGACGCCGACAAAGGCCTGCGCCATCACAAAGGCATCGGCGCGGCGGACTGCCTGCCTGATCGGGCCGCTCTCCCGTTCGTTGGAAAGATGCGCAATCATTTTTGCCAGTAGGGGCGACAGCCTGTTGCTGCCTCTCGTAAGCGAATACTCCATCACGAGACGGTGCGCACCGCGCCGCGCGCCGTAACTTGCCGCGACCGCCTGCACGACTGCCGCGATCCGCGCGCTTGTCGTGGCGATGGCCTTATCCTCCATGACTTGCGTCACGCGATTTGACATCTCGGCGATTTCCCGGTCGGCAAGGCTGTCGAGTATGGCTTCCTTGTTGGGAAAGAACTGGTAGAGCGTGCCGATGCTCACCCCGGCGGACTCGGCAATCGCGTTGGTCGTCAGCGCTTCCAGGCCGCCCCTTTCGAGCAGCCGTATCGCGGCTTCAAATATGAGTTGGACTTTGTAGCGCGACCGCTCCTGACGTGGCTGGCGCACGCTATTGCCCTGATTTACTGCCAATTTCGCCATCGCGAGCCGACCTTTCAAACGCGAGTATTAAAATATGAGTAATGCTCATATTATAGCTTTCAAGGACGGCATCAAGCTGCCGTCGCAAACAAGGAGACGAACGATGATTACCCTGTTGATCGGCCTTGCAGCCTCCGCGATTTATGGTTGGTGGAATCACCGTCGCGTAGCGCGCTGATATTGGCTTCTCGTGGTCGAGGAAGTTGGGAGATGGATATGATGTCCTCAGTTCCGGCAAAGGATAGTTCGCTGCGTGTGGCAGCGCGCAACGCATTTCTTTATGCGTTGCCGTTGACCGAGATTGCCAATGTGCGTGCGAGATTCCTGGACGCCGGTCTGCCCATGGGCCGCTTCTTCTCGCAGAAGGGGCTCGTCACGCCCAAAGATCGCTTTGTCACGACCCCCAACGTCGACACGATTTACGCCAATATCTTTATCGATCTTCGTCAAGGCCCCGTCACATTGACGCTGCCGCCATTGGGCGAACGCTATGGCTCTCTCGCGCTGATGGACATGTACAGCAACGTGTTTGCCGTACTCGGCACGCGCACCACAGGCGAGGCGGGCGGTACTTTCACGCTTGTCGGGCCAACGGACGCCGCACCGCCCAACGCAATACGGTCGCCGACGCCATGGGTGTGGGCAATGGCACGCGTTCTGGTCAACGGTCCAGAGGATGTAACAGCCGCACTCTCTGTGCTGCACCAGTTTTCATGCGATGGCACACCGTCGAATGCGAGAGCGGCGGAAGGTGCGGACCGCAACGGGCCGTGGGAGAAGTGGTTCAGTGCGGCCAATGCGTTACTAACGGAAAATCCGCCGCCTGCTACCGACGAAAAGATTCTGCGCGCGATAGCGCCCCTGGGTTTGGGTTCATCGAGTTTCGATCCTGTTAAATTCTCGAACGCCGAAGCGGCTGAGATTACTGCTGGCGTCGAAGAGGCAAGGAAAATGGTGGTGGCGGCCGGCTTCGGCGGCACCAAAATCGGCGGTTGGTTTTTTCCGGCATCCAACATCGGGATCTTCGGCCAGGACTATGTCACCCGTGCCGGTATCGCGGTGGGCGGGCTTGCGGCGTTGCCCACCGCCGAGGCGATGTACATCACGGCAGCCTCGCCCGACGGATCGCCTGCGTTCAAAGGCGATGGGACATGGCGTTTGCATTTTGCCAGGGACGCATTGCCGCCCGTGGATAGCTTCTGGTCGATCACGATGTACGCTTTGGAGTCCAACGGCTCGCTGTTCGTGACGTCCAATCCCATCGACCGCTACACGATCGGTGACCGGACCCCCGGTCTTGTGCGGGAGGCGGACGGCGCGCTGACCATCTGGATCGATCGCGTCGATCCGGGTCCGGAGCGTGCGTCGAACTGGCTGCCGGCGCCTGCCAAAGGTCCGTTTGTCATGATCCTGCGTGCCTATCTGCCGAAAGCCGATCTGGTCATGCAACGCTACATCCCGCCCACCGTCGAGAAAATCTGATCGTCGAGAGCGAACTGTATTCAACCAGGAGGAACATCATGAGGATTGTCACGGCTCTAACGGCCAGCTTCATCGTCGCCGTTTCCGCAATCGCGGCGCCCGGTCGCGCGCAACCCACAAGTGGCTCTGGTTCTCCCCCGACGATCTACGTGGAAGATTTTCGACCTGTCGATGAGGCCGCGCAGGGTTCCGGGCCTCTCGGGGCGATAGCGTCCTCGATGCACAGGCGCGAGGTGGATGAGAATGCCGACAGGCTTTCCGACGCTCTCGTCGCTGCCCTGAACAGCAGGAATGCCTCTGCGACGCGTCTTCACGACACCGACGCCGTGCCGGAGCGGGGATGGATCGTGCGTGGCGTTCTTTATTCTCTGGACAAACAGAGTCACCTGATTTCTTTGCCGTTTCAAAAAAGCGGCGGCGGCCCGAATGTCGAGGTGTCGGTCACAATCGCGGACGCGGCCAGGGACCCGGCAACACCTTTTGCCGTAGTCGGAACGGACGCGGCTCTCAAAGGCCAGGGAAGTGCCCTCAGCTGGAATCCCTACATCATCGGCGCAAAATTCATTGTCAAAAAAGTGGAAGGAGAAGCTTCCATCGAAGCTCTCGCCCAACAGATCGCCGCAAAGATCCTGGACAGCCGACAGGCACTCGCTTTGCACGATCGGTAGAAGTGTCAGCCCGCCTCCACATCTCCAGCGGATCGGCAAAATGCGGTCCCTTGTCATGCGCGGACGCGAATTTCGTCATTGCGTCGGCAAGATCGCCCTTCGCGAGCAGCATCGCGCCCCAATCGGTATCGGCAAAGGGGATGGACGGCGACAAGCGGACGAACCAGTAGGTCGAAACTGAATTCGGTGGCAGTAGCAACGATCGCCCTTGCGAAAGCGTAGATGCGTGCCCTTGCGCCTCCTGCGGCAAAATAGCGGTTTACAAATAACCAAAACGGTTATAAGGTGCTTCCGGACCAAACCCGCCGGAGGCTTTCCGGCGGGACGCTCTTTGACATTGTGAATAACCATCCCTGGGCGCGGCGGCCGCATTCCGCCGCGGCGTTGCCGCATGCGTGCCGGAACGCGTGCGGCCAGGCCGCGCGAGAGGACGCGCAAATTCCCTGTTCCGATTATTCCCTGATAAATTCCCTGCTAGCAGGGAATTCGTTGCCCGAAAGTTCCGCCGATTTATTCCCTGATAATTTCCCTGTCAGCAGGGAATTCGTTGCCGGAAAGTCCCGCCTGATCTGGGACCGCTTCGCTATCGCGGCTTCAGCCCGATCCTGCCTGCGATCGTTCGATCCAGAAACCGCTTCGGCAGTGTGTTTGCCAGAAAGTTCTGAAACGGCTCCGGCGTCACGACATAGCGCGTTTTCGGTTTGGGCAGAGTGAGCGCCTGCCAGACGGCGGTTCCCAGGCGCTCCGGGCTCAGGCCCTTGCGGCCGCTGGAGATCATGTAGTTTTTCACCATGTCGAGCGCTGGTGCGTAGACGGTATTGGCGTAGCGCGAAACGTCCAG
>Ga0302326_10018037_pt1 | contig 14663 bp, 13 predicted proteins | sample Palsa_T0_3_FD_202264 | JGI IMG/M metagenome (GOLD analysis project Ga0302326, IMG submission 202264) | Peat permafrost microbial communities from Stordalen Mire near Abisko, Sweden - Palsa_T0_3 | ecosystem: Environmental > Terrestrial > Soil > Palsa > Peat permafrost | place: Sweden: Abisko... | reverse complement strand
ACGCCCGCAGAGTTTGCAGGCGTCGCGCCTGGGCGGCATCTTCACTGAGCCGGACCTGTTCCAGCCGCATCTGCTCGATCTGCGCCTTCAGTTCACGATTCTCCGCCCGCACCCCGCGCAGATAAATGTAGTTATGAAAGAGACCGCCGGCGCCGTTCTCAATCCACATCACGCCGCGCTCGAAAGGAGTGATCGCGCCCACCACCCAGATGCGGATCAGGCGCGTGTGTTCGGCATCGTTGCCGCCAGCCCGTTTGACCTGCGTCGCCAGCCCCAGCACTTGCAGAAACAGCACGCCCACAAGAATGACGAGGTTTCGATAGCGGCCTATAAGTATGTCCATAAAAAAGCTGCTAGCTCTTGGCTACTAGCTTCTAGCAATCCCTGTGCAGCGCTCCGAGCGCTAGCCCATCACCGCCGAAACGATAATGAAGAACCAATATAAACACACAAAAGCGCTGCCCCACAGCAGTGGCAAGCCTGCGACCGCTGAAGCGGCCCTCCGGCCTTGGAAGCTAACCCAGAAGAGCCAAGCGCCGATAATGGGAGCCGCCACGGCAATTATTCCCGCTGTCAGTACGACGCCTCGCACCGAAGATGGAACATTAGGGCCGCAGGGGCCAAATCCTATCAAGGGACCTACAGCCATCCCTAGAATGAGCGGCAACGCAGCGAACAGAGCCCCGTATGTCAGGGGACTTTGCCGCAAAGTTTGTTGAATTCTCGACAGCACTTGGTTTCCAAGCTAAAAGCTAGAATCGAGCAGCTGCTACTCAATCGAGATTTTACGCAGAAGTTTGAAGTCACTGAGCATCTTGCCTGTGCCCAGCACTACACTACACAGTGGATCATCCGCGATGGAAACCGGCAGCCCGGTTTCTTCGCGGATGCGCTTGTCGAGATTCTTCAGCAGTGCGCCACCGCCCGTCAGCACGATGCCGCGGTCGCTGATGTCAGCGGAGAGTTCGGGAGGCGTACGCTCGAGGGCCACGCGAATCGCGTTCATGATGGTCGAAACGCATTCGCTGAGAGCTTCGCGGATTTCGCCGTCATCAACCGTGATCGTTTTGGGTACGCCTTCGATCAGGTTGCGGCCCTTGATCTCCATAGTCATCGGCTTGTCCAGTTGATGGGCGGAGCCTATTTCCATCTTGATCTGCTCCGCGGTGCGTTCGCCAATCAGCAGGTTGTATTTCCGCTTCAGATAATTCATGACCGCTTCGTCCATCTGATTGCCGGCCATGCGCACGGAGCGCGAGTAAACGATGCCGCTCAGAGAAATCACCGCAATGTCAGTGGTCCCGCCGCCAATATCGACCACCATGTTTCCCGAAGGCTCCGTAATCGGCAGTCCGGCGCCGATCGCCGCCACCATCGCCTGCTCCACCAGATGCACTTCGCTGGCCTTGGCGCGATACGCGGAATCCATGACCGCGCGCTTTTCCACCTGCGTAATCTCCGACGGCACGCCGATCACGATGCGGGGATGCACCAGCATCTTCCGGTTGTGCGCCTTCTGAATAAAATAATTCAGCATCTTCTCGGTAACTTTGAAGTCGGCAATCACGCCATCCTTCATGGGCTTGATGGCGACGATATTGCCGGGGGTGCGCCCCAGCATCTCTTTCGCTTCTTTGCCCACCGCCTCGACCTCGCCCGTATTCTTGTTAATGGCGACGATGGAAGGCTCGTTCACCACAATACCCTTGCCACGGGCATAAACCAGCGTGTTGGCGGTGCCAAGGTCGATGGCCAGGTCGCTGGAGAAAATGCTGAATAGAGATCGGAGGTTGTGAGTGCGATTTCCGTTGGAGTATCCGTTATTCGACATGACGAAGTTTTTCCTGCGTCCTTCTCTTACTTAATACTTCCCGGATCATGTCCGGATAAATTTTCTCGCGGAAGGGTGGGCTGTCCGTATTCTAAGGGATGCCTAACAACCTTGCCGCAAATCCTGGTACTGCATTACTGAATAATGATCTTCTTCTGCTGCGTATTCACTCCACCCTGAGCGGTTTGTGCAGTCACCGTGATTACAGCTTCCCCCGGCGGCAATGGCGGCGTGAAGAAATGGAAGCTGCCGTCAACGCCCAACATCGGCACTTCGCTGCCGTTCACCATCACTCGCGCTCCAGTCTGCGTCTTACCCGTCACTTCAATCACATGTCCATGCTGAATGAAGGGGTCCAGTTCCAAGTCAATCGCTTCCGTTTGCTTGCCCTTGGAAATAATGGTGAAGCGATTTTTCTCGCTCTCCACTGACTCTTTTCCCGCAGCGTCGTAGGACTGCACCATCCAGTAATATGCACCTTCCCCCAGACCGCTGACCGTTACTGCCGCTGTATTAACTTTCTTGTCGACCAGTGTAGAAGAAAAGTATGGATTACGGGATATACGCAGACGGTAACCAACTGCATTCGTCATCGCCGTCCAGGAAAATTCCACGTCTTTGGTGGCTTCGCCCGCGGAAAACAGCGGAGCCATGTTCGCCGGCCCGATCGGAGTGGGCGGCCCAATTTCTTTGGCCTTTTCCAGTCGCGATCCCTGCCCCTGAAAACTTACCTTTTCCCAGTTCGCCAGTTGCACAGTCTCGCCGTTGCGCGTGACCTCGCCCGTGCCTTTCTTCATCAAAATTTCGTGCTGCTCGGTCCTGGGATCGTTATGCACCTGCGCCGCCGATTCTGGTGCCAACGACGCCGTGGCCCCATCCACAATCACCTGTGACTTCGATCCCTGACTGTAGGTCGCGGTCGAAAGATCCACCGTTCCCGTACTCACCGCCACGGCCACGTTGGTCTGCTGCTGATCATTGGCCGAGTTCTCTTCAATCACAATCAGCGAATCCTGCTTGACCGTGTAGCTCGTGCCGTCATTGAACACGATCTTGGCCATGCCCTCCGACCCGGTCTGCACCACATCCCCTTTTTCCAGCGGGATGTTGTAGTCGGCCGTCACCCAGGTGTTGCCATTCCCCTTCTTCACCCGCACCGTGCCGTCGAGCGCCGTAATGTGCGCCTGCTGCGCCGTCGACACGCCGGAGTTCGCCGTGTTGCTCATGCCGGCAACCCGCTCCAGAAGCTTACCGGCAACATTGTTCGCTGCCTTCACGCTGTTCTGCGTAAACTGCGGAAACGCCACCCGCATGGCGACGAACAATATCGCAGCCCCTGCCAGAATCAGCAGAGCCACACTACGGTAGGTGACCGTAGTCCACGCCACGTGAATTCCCGGTTTGCGATTGACAGAAGACACTTTGGGCCGAAAAACCTATGACCTTACCTGAATATCGGTAAAAGAAAACGGTAGCATAAGCAAAACAAAGGAAAATACACGGAAACCCTTTGGGAGGTTACCTTGGTGCAGTTGGTATGCCTAAAGCTCCCCCTGATTGCGCCACCAATCCATGTGGAGCGGGCACTCCTGCCCGCTTGCCTTGGACCTTGATCTTGAAGTTGTCTTTGAGCCTTGCCTTCAGGCTCAATCCGAGCCTCCGGCCCCGCGTTGTTTTACCACTCAACCCGGCACATCCTCTCGTAATCTAGGCAAGAGGCCTCGCGAGCACTACCAACTTCACGACGCGGGAAAGGTCCGGGAGCTGGTTGTCGGACTAACAATCGACTGTCAAAGCGCGTTGGCGCCTTGCCGCACCTTCCACACGCCTTGTAGCATCAATATCCAGGCATTCATCAGCAAAAAAGAGAAGAAAGAAAAGAGAATCATGGCAACCGATACTTTCATCGCCCCGGCCGCTTTGAGCGCCAGCCAGACCAAAGTCTTCAAGAACTTCATCGACGGCGAGTGGGTCGAGTCTTCGACCGGAGAAACCTTTGAGAATCGCAATCCCGCCGACACCCGCGACCTGGTCGGCATCTTCCAGAAATCCGGCAAGGCCGACGTGGACGCCGCCGTCGCCGCCGCCAAGCGCGCCTTCAAGAAATGGCGACTCATCCCCGCACCGCGCCGCGCCGAAATCGTCTTCCGCGCCGCCGAGATTCTGATCGAACGTAAGGAAGAGTCAGCCCGGGAAATGACTCGCGAGATGGGCAAAGTTCTCGCCGAGACTCGCGGCGACGTACAGGAAGCTATAGACGCCGCCTACTACAACGCCGGCGAGGGCCGCCGCCTGTTCGGCCCCACCGTTCCGTCAGAGATGCCCAACAAGTTCGCAATGGCGGTCCGCCAGCCCGTCGGCATTTGCGGCATGATCACGCCCTGGAATTTCCCCATGGCAATTTCTTCGTGGAAGCTGCTGCCCGCCATCGTCTGCGGCAACACCTGCGTCATCAAGCCCGCGCAGGATACTCCGCTCTCCACTTTCAATCTCGTCCGCGCCTTGACCGACGCCGGCCTGCCCAAGGGCGTGATCAACATCATCGCCGGATACGGCCCCGAAGCCGGCGCGCCCCTCGCCGAACATGCCGACGTTCGCGCTGTCTCCTTCACCGGATCGTCGAAAGTTGGCCGCATCATCGGCGGCATCGCCGCCCAGAGTTTCAAGCATTGCTCGCTCGAACTCGGCGGCAAGAATCCCATGATCGTCCTCGACGACGCCAACCTCGATCTCGCCGTTGAAGGCGGACTCTGGGGCGCCTTCGGCACCACCGGCCAGCGCTGCACCGCCACTAGCCGGATGATTGTTCAGAAGGGCGTCTATCGCAAATTTATCGATCGCCTGGTCGAACGCGCCAAAAAACTAAAAGTCGGCAACGGCCTCGACGAATCCGTGCAAATGGGCCCGGCCATCAACGAACGCCAACTGAACCAGGATCTCAGCTACGTGGAGATCGCGAAGAACGAAGGCGCGAAGCTGGTCTGCGGTGGCAACCGCCTCACGCAGGGCGATTACCAGTACGGCTGGTTCATGGAGCCGACGGTCTTCATCGACGTTGATCCCAAGATGCGCATCGCGCAGGAAGAGGTCTTCGGCCCCGTGGTCTCCGTCATCCCCTGCGAAGATCTGGAAGACGCCATCGAAATCGCCAATGGCATCGAGTACGGCCTCTCGTCCTCGCTTTACACCAAAGATGTGAACAAGGCATTCTCCGCCATCCGCGACCTCGACACCGGCATCACCTACATCAACGCCCCCACCATTGGTGCCGAGGTGCACCTGCCCTTCGGCGGCACCAAGTCCACCGGCAACGGCCATCGCGAAGGCGGCATCGGCGCAATCGACTTCTATAGCGAATGGAAATCAGTCTACGTGGATTACTCCGACAAGCTGCAGAAAGCCCAGATCGACCGCGAAGACTGAAACCTTCGTGAAACGAAAAATGGTGCCCCACCCTTCTTTCGCGTCCTTTGCGAAAGAGGGGGGGGTTGACTTCGGGGGTTGACTTCGGGGGTTGACTTCGGGGGTTGACTTCGGCTCTGCGATAGTGCCCTTTTTCTCTTGTCATGGCTTTAAGGCTGAACCGCGCTTTCAACAAACTTTTAGCCGCGTCCCAAGCGACACCCCAATCAATGCGGATTTAGCTTCTCCTTCGCCCCCGCCCAATGTAAGATCGGAGTAAGAAAATACGAAGTAAACCACTTCGTTCCCCCCGCTCATTTTTTACTCCCCGCTGTTTGAGACTTCGTCGTCGAAAGTTTGTGTTCGAAATTCCCTGGCCGACTGTTCTCTGGGAGGCAATATCGTGCACCACGCATCGCCCCGCACCGTCTTCCCGCTTCGGCTAATCGCCGCTGTCCTCACCGTTTGCCCGCTGTTGCTCTTCACGGAGGTAGTCCATGCGCAGCATCCCACAATAATGCCGACCGCGCATGTGCCGGAGGCGGTCACTTCGGGCCAGGCGCCCATGGTTGGACATGTTGCCGGAGAGCGTCGTTTGAGCCTGGCGATTTCTTTGCCACCCAGAAATCAGAGTGACCTGGAAGATTTTCTGGCGCGGCTCTACGACCCGCAAGGTCCTGACTTCCACAAATATCTCAGCGTGAAGGAATTCACCGAGCGCTTCGGGCCCAGCGAAGCCGACTTCGCGGCCGTGTCAGAGTTCGCGCGCTCGCACGGTCTTACCGTGGTAGGCGAACCCGCCAACCACATGGTCCTCGACGTCGAAGGCCCGGCGGCAGCCGTTGAAAGCGCGCTCCACATCAGCCTCAACGTGTATCGGCATCCAACCGAGAATCGCACCTTCTATGCGCCCGACCGCGAGCCAACTCTCGACCTCGATGTAGCGCTGTTGCATATCTCCGGTCTTGACGACTTTTCCCCGCCGCGGCCGAAGTATCTCGAGGCGCCCGCCACCGATCCCCTGGCTAAGTCTGTAGCTAAGGCGGTGGCTAAAGTAACCACCGGCGGCTCTGGTCCCAATTATTCTTACCTGGGAAGCGACCTGCGCTCGGCCTACTACGGCTCCGGAGTACTCAATGGCGCCGGCCAGTCACTTGGAATTTTTTCGCTCGCCGGCTACAACCTCAGCGACGTGCAACTTTATTTCAATAACGTCAACCAACCGTTGAATGTCCCCATCATTGGAGTGTCGGTGAATGGAGCCTCCCTGTCCTGCCTACCGCCTTCATGCAACGACACCGAACAGTCGCTCGACATTGAGCAGGCCATCTCCATGGCTCCCGGCTTGAAGCAGGTTCAGTTTTATGTCGGCAAGACAGCTGTCTCGGTGTTGAACCGGATGGCGTCCGACAACACATCGAAGTCTCTGAGTTGTTCCTGGGGGTGGGGGTATAACGAGAGTGCCATCGACCCGATCCTGCAGGAGATGGCGGCGCAGGGCCAGACTTTTTTCGTGGCCACCGGCGATCAGGGGTCGAACACCCCCGCCAACGTGGTCTGGCCAGCCGACGATCCTTGGGTCACCGCGGTGGGTGGAACGGTACTGCTTACCAATTTCCCGGCCGAGACCTGGAAGTCAGAAACAGGCTGGACAAATAGCGCAGGCATGCCCTCGCCCAACAACGTTCCCATTCCCAGCTATCAACAGCTCGCGGGAGTCGTTACCGCTGCCAACGGCGCTTCCAGCGCTTTGCGCAACATTCCGGATATCGCATCGCAATCCAGTCCGCGCCAGTACAACTGCTCCATCGGGACGTGTAAGAACTTCGGTGGCGGCACCAGCTACGCCGCGCCCCTATGGGCTGGCCTGATCGCTATGGCCAATCAGCGCTCCCTGGCCAATGGCGGATCCTACGTCGGGTTCCTAAACCCCGCGCTTTATGCAATTGGCACCGGATCAGGATTTACCAAGGACATCCACGACATCACCAGTGGGAGCAACGGCGCATACTCCGCCGTAAGCGGCTACGATCTGGTCACCGGATGGGGCAGCCCCAAGGGCGTGAATCTGATCAACGCCTTGGTGCCGTGAGCTGATCTCAGCTTCCCGCTTTCGCTTTCCGGCCGTTGGCTTTCGCTTTCCGAGGTCGGTTCAGACTAGTTCGCACCGGCCAGCTCGCCGCTGAGTTCTAGAACTCCGGTAGCTTAATTCTTTGGCGAAACCGCCGGAATTCGCCGGGTACCTCGGTAATCTTGCCCGCCTATTACGCCCCGCCTACGCTTGAGAGTGAGGCTTCCCGGAGCCTCAATCTTGGGGTTGGGGTCTTCTTGTGCCGATCGTCAGTCGCAGCTTACCGAATCAAATTGATGCAAAGAAGACGCTGTGGGTGGTCGGCCTCGCGCTGCTCGCATGCGCAATCATGGCCACGACTCCACGCACTCAGGCCCAGAACGCTCCCGCCAAGCTCAAACGCAAGGTTCTGGTGATGACCGAGCCCGACTATCCCTACATTCTGCGCAACGGACACTTCGACGGTCAGGTTCGGCTGGAAGCGACGGTGCTTCCCAACGGAAATGTTTCCAGGGTCGAGTGCAAAGGCGGCAATCCTATGCTGGCGCAATATGCCTCGATGGCGGTAATGCACTGGAAATATGCGCCCGGCCCCGCCCAGACCGTAGAAGAAGCAGTCTTCGTTTTCAAGCCTGATAATAGATAAGCCGCTTCGGCTTCGCCCTAAGGTGGCAGCTCCGGATCACTGATTTCTGCACCCCAGTGATTTCTGCACCCCAGTGATTTCTGCAGCGGATTGCTCGTCCTACATTTAGAATTCCGCTTGGAGCCGTGGCGATATCAAGTCGCGCTGCGGCGAGGTCTTCATGACCCTGCGAAGTGTGTCTCCCACCATCCCGACTCAGCTTAGTCCGACCCAGCTTAGTCCGACCCAGATCAACCCGCGCGAGATCGCCGCTGCCGCCCGTCTCGAGAATGTTCGCTACGCCATTCGCGACCTGGCCTGTGTAGCCGACGAAGTTATCCAGCAGGGGCACAAGGTTCTTCCGCTGAACGTGGGCGATCCGCTCAACTTCGACTTTCAGACCCCGCCACATATCATCGAAGCCGTCCACAAAGCCATGCGCGAGGGCAAGAACGGTTACGCTCCCTCGCCCGGCATTCCCGAAGCGCTCGAAGCCATTCGCGGCGAAGCCGCGGGCAAGGGCCTCACTACTGTGCAGGACGTCTTCGTAACTTCCGGCGTGAGCGAGACCGTCGACCTTTGCCTGTCGGCGCTGGTCAATCCTGGCGAAGACGTGCTCACGCCCAGCCCTGACTATCCACTCTACTCCGCGGTTCTGTGCAAACTCGGAATCAAACTCAATGCCTACGATCTGGATGAGTCCGACGCCTGGCAGCCCGAACTGGCCGACATCGAACGCAAGCTCACGCCGCGCACTCGCGGCATCGTACTCATTAACCCCAACAACCCTACAGGATCGCTGTGCACCCGGCAGATGCTGGAACAGGTGGCGGAGATCGCGCGCCGCCATAACCTGATCGTCTTTTCCGACGAGATCTACGACAAATTAATTCTCGATGGCACGCCCCACCTCGCCTTCGCCTCAGTTGCACCCGATGTGCCCTGCGTCACCTTCGGCGGCATGTCGAAAAATTATCTGGTTCCAGGCTGGCGCATCGGTTGGGGCATCGTCTCCGGTGAAGCCGCCGCAGTGAAGGCTTACACTGAGGGCATACATCGCCTGCTGCGGGCGCGCCTGTGCGCCAATCATCCCGAGCAATACTCGATCAAGCCCGCGCTCGAAGGCCCGCAGGATCATCTAATCGAAGTGCAGCGCAAACTGCGCTCCCGCCGCGATCTCACCCAGAAGTGGTGTGAGTCCACGCCGCGCGTGAGTTGCGTCGCCCCGCGCGGAGCTTTTTACGCTTACCCCAAAATCGATATCCCCGAGAGCGACGAAATCTTCGTCAAAGAACTCATTCGCCAGAAACACGTCATGGTCGTCCACGGCTCCGGCTTCGGCCAGAAACCCGGCACGCAGCACTTCCGCATCGTCTTCCTGCCCGATGAAGCAACGCTCACGAAAGCCTATGCGGGGATTGCAGACTTCATTCGCGAACGATACGGGGACGGGTGATATTCTCAGTCGAACGGCGGCTCTCGAACGGAGGCTCGAATGAACAAGTTCGATCGCATCACTCAAGATGCTGGCGTCATGGGCGGGAAGGCCTGCATCCGCGGTCTGCGCGTGACAGTAGGAATGATCGTCGGCCAAATCGGTGCCGGCCACACGATTGAACAGATTCTGGCGGACTATCCCTACCTGGAGCGGGAAGACGTCCTGCAAGCATTGCGTTACGCCGCCTGGTTGGCCGAAGACCGTGAAGTTGTCCTTCCGAGCGCATGAAGCTGCTCGTAGACATGAATCTTTCACCGCGCTGGGTGCCTTGGCTGATCAAGGCTGGCTGGGAGGCAGTGCACTGGTCCAGCATCGGAAAGGGCAACGCGCCGGATTCCGAAATCATGTTATACGCAGGGCAACATGACTATGTCGTCGTAACTCACGATATGGATTTCACCGCGATCCTCGCAGCGACCCACGGAAATAAGCCCAGTGTCATCCAAGTTCGACTGGAGGATGTCAGCTTGCCGGACTCGGGCGACCGTATTGTTGCGGCGCTGCGTCATTTACAAATGGAACTTGAGCAGGGCGCAATCGTGACGATCGCGGAAAATCGATCTCGCGTTCGAATGTTACCGTTGCCACGATAGATCTAACCATCTGCAGACTCTTCCTTCCCCGTGCGTTATGACCATGATAAGATGACCATGATCCCATGAAGACTTCTACGAAAACCATGCCTGCCGGTGTCTTCAAAGCCCGCTGCCTCGCCGTGATGGACGAAGTTCAATCCAAGCGCGAGTCCGTCATCATCACCAAGCGCGGGAAGCCGGTGGCGAAGCTCGTCCCGGTGGAAAAAGAAAAGGACGACATCTTCGGCTTTATGAAGGGAAAGGGGAAAATTGAAATTAAGGGCGACATTGTTTCGCCCATATTGAGTCCCGAAGAGTGGGGCGATCTCTATTGATCCTGCTCGACACGCACGTACTCATTTGGCTCGCCCAGGATTATCAGCGAATCTCTTCAGCCGCCCAGTCCGCGATTGAACGTGCCAGGCAACAAGAACGCGGCATTGCGGTTGCCGGTATTACATTCATTGAAGTGGCCCGGCTCGCAAGTTGTGGGCAGGTTCGCTTTATCCCCGACGTAGAAACTCATCTGCGTGAGTTTGAGCTGCGCTTCGTCGTCCTGCCGATTACGGCCAGCATCGCGCTGCAGGCCTTCGAGCTGCCCACAAGCTATCCCAAAGATCCGGCAGACCTGATCATCGGAGCGACTGCGGTCGTGAACGGCCTCACGCTCGTCACAGCCGATCGGGCGATCCGCAAATCGGGCGCAGTACCGACCGTCTGGTGAATCGAATCAGTAAATCCCCGGCAGGACCGCCGGCACGCGCTTGGCATACTCATCAAATTCTTCTCCAAATGCTGCCCGCAGCAGTTTCTCTTCCGTGCGCACGCGAATAAACAAACCAACCATGAATAAAACGATCGCGATAGCCAGGGCGATCCAGTGCTCCATCGCCAGTCCGGTAGCGATCAGCATCCCCAGCATGCCGGTGTAGATGGGATTGCGGACAAACCGGTACGGCCCGCGCGTAATCAACTTGTGTCCGCCCACCAACCGCGCCGCCACGGCCCACTGTTTGCCCAGCGAGCGCACCGCGGCCGCGACCAGCCAAACCGAGGCCACCGCGATCGCAACCGTGATGGCTCCGTAAGCGATTCCCCCTCCGCCCGCCAGCACGGCACGCGGAGGCAGAAACGGGCTCCGCGGCGGCTGAAACCACGCCACGGCATAAGCCAACATCTGCAGAGCAATGCCCACCCCTGCAGCTTTGTCGCGCTTGGTCTCCTGCACGCCTTCAGGACGCTTGCGTAAAAGAAAGACGCCGACAAAGACCAACCAGCATGCGACCACTCCGCCGAGCGTAATCAGTGCAGTTGTGGTGGGCGTGGCCATTGCGTTCTTGCTCTTGTCCCACAAGTCCTTATTCGGGCCGCACAAATCTAGGGCTTCGCGTCGAATTTCGCAAGTCGGGCGGACGCTCTGCAAGTTGGTGAGGTGAGATTGATTGGAAAGGGCGTGGCTTCAGCCGCGCCGCAGACTGAATTTGAATTTCCTTGCGTCCTTGGCGGCTTTTCTTCGCGAACTTTGCGATTAAAAGCTTTGATTTTCCCGCCGGAGAAAAGGCCTTGAACCGCGAAGGTCGCAAAGGAACGGCCGCCAAGTACGCAAAGAAATTCAAATTCCTCCACTCCCTGGCCGCTTGCTCTCTTGGCCTTTGGCAATGAATCTGATTAAATCAAAGCCAGCGCAACACCGGCGGCGTTCCGGTGTTCTTTTGAATCGGTACCCCTAACATCGTGGTCGACATCCATTCTCACATCCTCCCCGAAGTAGATGACGGTTCCACATCCTGGGACGTCTCGGTGGCCATGTGCCGCGCCGCGGCCGCTGACGGCATCACCCACATGGTGGCCACGCCGCACGCCAACGATAAATACCACTATGACCGCGAATATCTGCAGGGATTGCTCGACCAGCTGCAGCTGCGCATCGGCGATGCGCCCAAGCTCAGCCTGGGCTGCGACTTTCACCTTTCGTACGACAACATCCAGGACGTGCTGGCCAACCCTGCGCGCTACATCATCGGGGAAACTCGATACATGCTGGTCGAACTCAGCAACTACAGCGTGCCCTCGCAGATGATGGACTGCTTCCTGAAGCTCGGCGACTGTGGCATTACCGCCGTGATCACACATCCCGAGCGCAATCCGATTCTGCGCGAGAGCCCGCAACGGGTAGTGGAGTGGGCCGAGCAGGGCTGCGTGATTCAGGTGACGGGCTCCTCTTTCACCGGATTCTGGGGCGAGCGCACCCGGCGCGCCGCGGAGCGGTTGCTCGAGCAACAAGCCGTCCACGTGCTCGCCAGCGACGCGCACAGCATGGAAAAACGCACTCCAATCCTCTCGACTGCGCGCGACGCGGCCGCAGAAATCTGCGGAGAAGAAATTGCGACAGCTTTGGTCGAGGCCAATCCCCTCGCCATCGTCTCGGATCAACCGCTTCCCTACTTTCCGCGCCCCGTCGCGGGCAGCTATCGCAAAAGCCGGAATTAGGCGCCTCAGGGTTTACCACAGAGGACTCGGGGGGATACAGAGAGATGTCTGGAAAACCTCGACTTTGTCTGGGATGATGATTTCGAGCCTGCTCGGAATCAGGTTCCGGTCGGCCCTCTGTCCCAGATACCCCGCGCCGGCTCAGGCGAGCCTGTGCTGGGCACGAAGTGTCGATGCCGCACTCCTCGACCTTCCCTTCCTGACGGGCCGCTATCGGGCAGTTCAATCGATTTAACTCACGGTATTAAGATGATTGTTTTCAACAGGTTATAGGCCGTTTTTTCCACAGCCGACCATGCTGCCAAGGTGTATTGTTTGCTAACACTTGCAGACGATTGCACCGTCAATGGTGCAAGCCAAACCCTATTGGGGATTTTGGGTGGTCGTCGGAGGCGGGATCGTCGCGGGAGCGGTATCCGTCGTCGGCGAGGACGTGTGCGACGTAGGAGCGTTGGACTGGGAGCGCGGCGCGTCCGGCTTGGTAATCATGGCGCTCTCTGGATTCAGCAAATGATCGTTGCTCGGGCCCAGACCCAGTTTGATCAGCGCGCGCGAATCCGGGACTTCTTTGCTTTGCCAGCCATGATCCGCCTGATATTTGCGCATCGCGTCTTCGCTGGCCTGGTTCCAGGTGCCAGTGGCTTCTCCGCTCAGGTAGTGCTCGCGGATCAAGGCCTGCTGAATTGAGGTGGCTCGCTCGTTGTCAATTTTTTGCTGTCCTCGCGCCCGTACCGCCTTCTTCTTTCGCGAATGTGTTCCGGACGAAGCGGTGCGGGTGGTACGCTTTGACTTCTTCGCGCCCGAGGACGCGGGAGTTGAGCTGGTCGCCCTGTGAGCCGCCGGCGATGTGGTTTTCGCGGTGGCAGGTTTCGCTGCGGTTGCGGACGCAGTCTTCTTCGCCGTGGCGTCCGCAGCCCCATCCTGTGACTGCACGGCAGGAACACACGCCCAGGTCAAAGTCAGGGCGCAAACCGCAGCCCAGGTTTCTCTCCGTATTCGGACAAAACTGCGATCGATCCAGCAATTCATCCTGGGCTCCATCCACCTGGGCTCCGACAAAAAGAGAGACCTTTCTTGTGCACAGACCTCAAACCACGGACTCTTGATCCGAGCAGCGCCTGCGGCCTTTGCGGCTCTTCTTTGCGTCCTCTGCGGTCAAAGGCTTTCCGCCCCCAAAAGAAAACGCCCAAGGGACGCTGGCATTGTAATCATCCTCGATAAGAGGTTACAGTGCCAGTTCCCGTTGGGCGGAACTCAGGTTACGGAAGTGTGCCCGCCAGGAAAATCGTCCCATCCTGCCGGGTTGAGCCGCGTTGCCGCACCAGGAAAACCACATCCTGGCCGCTCTTCAGGCTCGACTCGATGCGGGAGAAATCGTCCTCGCTGTTCACCGGTTGCCGGTTGATTTCCAGAATAATGTCGCCGCGACCAACGTTCACATCCTCCGCGAACGAACCGGGCTTCACGTCCTGCACGATCACGCCTTTGCCGGAAGGAATGTCGAGGCGATCGGCCATCTCCGGAGTCACTTTGCGTACGGTCACTCCAAACTTGCTCTGCTTGGGTGCGTTCTCATCCTCGCTATCCTGCTCGTCGCCCAGGCGCGCGGCAAACAGTTTGGCGCGATCCGCAATCGTTACGCTCGTCTCCTGCGACTTGCCATTGCGCAGGAAGGCTAGCGTAACCTTCGATCCTGGCTTACGAGCCGCGATATCGGCGACGAGGTCGGCGCCCTTGCTGACCTTCTTGCCATCGACGCTGGTAATCGTGTCTCCGACCTTCAATCCTGCAGTGTCCGCCGGACTGCCGGCGACCACACTGGAAACGGTCACGCCGGTTCCCGAACCATAGACACGAGCAATCGCGGGATTCTCTACGGCGTCAAACATGATGCCGATGGAACCGCGTGAAACTTTGTGCTCCGGCCCGGTCAACTGGTTGTATACGTCGACCACCGTCTTTGACGGCAATGCAAAACCCACACCCGCGTACGCATTAGTCTCGCTCAGGATCGCCGTATTGATGCCGATGACTTCCCCGTTCATGTTGACCAGCGGTCCGCCGGAGTTGCCCGGATTGATGGCTGCATCGGTCTGAATGAAAGTTTGAAACTGGCGGTTGGGCACGATGTCACGGCCCTTGGCGGAAACGATTCCCGCCGTCACCGTCTC
>Ga0302326_10018036_pt1 | contig 14663 bp, 8 predicted proteins | sample Palsa_T0_3_FD_202264 | JGI IMG/M metagenome (GOLD analysis project Ga0302326, IMG submission 202264) | Peat permafrost microbial communities from Stordalen Mire near Abisko, Sweden - Palsa_T0_3 | ecosystem: Environmental > Terrestrial > Soil > Palsa > Peat permafrost | place: Sweden: Abisko... | reverse complement strand
AGCGCGTCGACATGGAACTGGTCGGCCCAAAAAAGTGCGTTCGCTAGCAAAAAATTGCGTACCTCGTGCCGCCCGAGGTTGAACACCAAAGTGCCCCAGTCGGGTTGGGCACCCATTGGGCCTGCGTGCTCGTACAGGTTCGTACCGTCGAAGCGGGCAAGTGCGAATTCATCACGAGGGAAATGGGCCGGCACCCAGTCCACGATCACGCCGATGCCGCGAGCGTGCAATGCGTCCACGAGCGCCCTGAAATCGTCGGGGCTGCCATAACGAGCGGTCGGAGCGTAATAGGCGCTCACCTGGTACCCCCATGAACCGCCGAAAGGGTGCTCCGCGACGGGCATGAACTCGACGTGCGTAAAGCCCATTTCGGTGAGGTATTCAGGGAGTTGAACGGCGAGCTCCCGGTAGGTAAGGGGCCTCCAACTCCCACCGTCGTCGGTCCAGCGCCACGAACCAAGGTGGACTTCGTAGATGGACATCGCCTTGGAAAGCGGGTCACCTTCGGTCCTCTTCGCCATCCACGGCCCGTCCCCCCAGGAATGTTCCGGCGGGTTTGCGATGACAGATGCGGTGCCGGGCGGGACCTCGGTCGCAAATGCGAAGGGGTCGGCCTTGAGTACGAGGCGGTCATCAGCGGTCACGATCTCGTACTTGTAACGAGCCCCCGCCCCTGTCCCCGGCACAAAAAGCTCCCAGACACCCGAATTGCCGAGCGACCTCATGGGGTTCACGCGACCGTCCCAAGAGTTCCAGTCCCCCACGACCCGGACAGCCTTCGCGTTAGGCGCCCAAACAGCGAAGGCGGTACCTATCGTGCCCTGGTGCGTGCGCGGGTGAGCGCCCATCACTTCCCATAGGCGGCGGTGGCGGCCCTCATTGAACAAGTGCAAGTCGAGGTCGCCCAGTGTCGGCCAGTACCTGTAGGGGTCGTCGAAAACGAAGGTCGGCGAACCTGGAGCGCCGTACAGTGCCTCGAGCCTGTAGCTGGCCGCGGCCGGGCCCAGGGGCCCCTCCCACAAGCCGCCTGGGTGGACCTGGCGCATGGGGGTGCGCTCCAAGGTAGGGCGGTCGGGCTCAGGCCCGGTGACAACCACGTACATCTCGCTTGCGCCAGGCCGCAGCGCCCTGACGATGCTCCCTTGGCGACCGAGGACGGAATGCGGGTCGTGATGGCGTCCCTGCACCAACACGTCGGCCTGATGAGCGTCAAGGCCGCCGCCTACCTGGTTGTCGGGCTCGGTTTGCACGACTACCTCCGGTTTTGCTGCCTTACGTTTCTTGGGGCCCGTGCCTTTTGCCTCAGTCGTAGTCATATCGTCGCCTATACCCTTCTTCGGTCCCGCACTCTTCCTCGGCTCTGCTCCCGCTGCCTTAGGTGCCACGTTGGCCTGCGAGCAGTTCTTCCACCGGCTCTGAGAGCAATCGCTGCAACGCGCTGAGCGGTATCGGTACCCAGTCAGGGCGGTAAGCGGCCTCGTATGCGAGCTCGTACAAGGCTTTGTCGACCTCGAAGGCCAAGCGGACGGCGTCGCTGTCGTCGGGCGCCAGCGGCAAGAGATCCTCGATCCCTTCGCGTTCGTAATACCCGCGTACAAAAGCGGAGCGGTTACGGTCCTCCCAGGCCCGGGCGAGCGGGCCGAGAGGAACCGGGTAGCTAACCGTTGTTTCACCCAGGGTGAAGCGGGTCGCGTACTGCAGGGAGCGCAGCATCCCGGCCACATCCTTCAGCACCGAGGTCGGTTGCTGGCGCTCGTCGAGGGGCCGGCTCGGTTCACCCTCGAAGTCCAGGACGAACCAGCCGCTGTCTGTACGCATCACCTGGCCGAGGTGGTAATCGCCGTGAACTCGCACGGCTGGGCCGGGGTCGCGCACGGCCCGCAGGCGCGCCAGCATCGGTCCTGCTGGCCCGGAAAGCTCGGGCCCGAGCTGGCTAACCCGGCTTTCCAGCGAGGAGACGAACGCCGGCCAGCCTGGCGTCAGGCCGCCAGGGGTGGCACCAAAAGCCTGTGCCATGGCCAGGTGCATGTCGGCGCTCATCTGGCCAAGGCGGTTCGCTTCGGCGGCGAAGTCGCCCCCCGACAACGCCGGGTTAGGTTCTGTGCCGGCTTCGAAAGACCCGTAGAAATCTCGCAGCGAAGTGAGCGCGAGAGCCCATCCGTCGGACCCCCCTGCGAGGTACTGCTGGCCGAAGGCGAGGTCGCGCCCGTTGCGCTGCCAGCGCACGAGCGGGAGCGCGATGTGGGAGAACCCGGTACTGGCCAACGCCGAAGTGACCTCGACATCTGGGTTGGGGCCCACGGTCAAACGGCGGAAGAACTTGAGGATCAACCGGTCGTCGTAGACGAGAGAGGTATTGGACTGTTCGGCGGACAACGGCCGCGACCTGTCTGCGCTCTGGAGCCCGCCACTGGCCGCCCGCAACAGCGCTAGAGCCATCTCTGTGTCGATCGTGGCGTCGTAGTAGGCGCTCTCGCCGACGTTGCCGATAAGGGCGTCTTCGTGGCCCTTCAGGTGGTCGGCGACTTCCCCGACGGGCCTTTCCGCGATTACGACCTGGTAATCGGACTCCGGTGCCCCGACGATTGCCCAAAGCAGCCTTCTCGAAGGGCTCCCGAGCTCGGCCAGGCAGCCTGATTCGATGACCCGCACGGGGTCAGGCAGGCCTTCCCCACCGCCGTACCAACGCTGCCGAGCCAGGTACGGGCCTAGTAGGTCGACCAAAAGCGGAGGAAGCTCTTCTGGTACAAGCGTTTCTTGTTCCATGGTCAACCTCCAGTCGGGCTGAGTGGCCGGTCGGCCAACCCGAACCAGTAAAAACCGTACGGAGGGAGCGTTATGAAATAGGGGAGATCCGTGATAGGTGGGAACGGGACACGGCCGAGCAACTCTACAGGGGTCATACCCTGCCAGCGCTGGAGGGGTAACTCGGCGGGCTGCGCGAACCGCGAGAGGTTGGTCACGCAGAGCACCACGTCGCGGCTGGTGCCGGGTGGCTCCCCGATATCGGCGCCGGCATCGTCCTGGTCCACGGGTACCTCGCCTTCAACGGGCGTCCTGACGTACGCCAGCACCGAGGGGTTGTCTGTCGAGACGACCTCCATGCTGCCGGTCCCGAACACCATGTGCTGGCGGCGAACCTCGAGCATCCTGCGCATCCAGTGCAACATCGAGCTCGGGTTGCGCATCTGTGCCTCGACGTTGACGGTCTGGTAGCCGTAAACAGGGTCCATCAGAGGCGGCAAGTACAGCTGGGCGAAATCGGCCCGGGAGAAACCTGCATTGCGGTCGGGCGCCCATTGCATGGGCGTCCGCACACCGTCGCGGTCGCCCAGGTAGATGTTGTCCCCCATGCCGATTTCATCGCCGTAGTACAGCACAGGTGACCCCGGCAGGCTGAAGAGCATCGAGTGGAGCAGCTCGGCAACCCGGCGGTCGTTGTCGACAAGGGGGGCCAGCCTGCGGCCGATACCGATGTTGCGCTTCATCCGTGGGTCTTTCGCGTACTCGGAGTACATGTAGTCGCGTTCTTCGTCCGTCACCATTTCGAGGGTCAACTCGTCGTGGTTGCGAAGGAATATCCCCCAGCTGGCCCCCTCCGGTACCTCGGGCGTCCTGGCGAGGATTTCGGTGATGGGAAAACGCTGTTCCCTGCGGACTGCCATGAACATCCGGGGCATCAGCGGAAAATGGAAGCACATGTGGCATTCGTCGCTGTTGCCGAAGTACTCCACGACGTCTTCGGGCCACTGGTTGGCCTCTGCCAGCAGTACCTTCCCGGGGTAGAGAGAATCCATTTCTTTGCGCAGCCTTTTCAGGTACTGGTGGGTCTCCGGGAGATTTTCACAGTCCGTGCCTTCGGCCTCGAAGAGATAAGGCACCGCGTCCAACCGGAAACCGTCCAGGCCGACGTCGAGCCAATAACGCAGCACATCGATGATCGTGTCGGCCACTTCGGGGTTCTCGAAGTTGAGGTCGGGCTGGTGCGAGAAAAAGCGGTGCCAGTAGTACTGGCCCCGCTGGGGGTCCCATGCCCAATTGGATTTTTCGGTGTCGACGAAAATTATCCGGGCATCGCCATAGCGATGGTCGTCGTCGCTCCATACGTACCAGTCGGCCTTGGGGTTGGTGCGGTCCTGACGGGACTCCTGGAACCATGCGTGCTGGTCGCTCGTGTGGTTGATGACCAGGTCGGCGATCACCCGGATACCGCGCCCGTGGGCCTCATCGACGAGCTGGGCCACGTCGGCAACCTGGCCGTAGTCGGGCAGCACCGTCCAGTAATCGGATATGTCGTAGCCGCCGTCGCGCAGTGGTGATTGGTAGAAGGGGAGCAGCCAAATGCAGTCCACCCCCAACCAGCTGAGGTAGTCGAGCTTGCTCACGATCCCCTGAATGTCCCCGTTGCCGTCGTTATTGCTGTCGAAAAAGCCTCTTACCAGCACCTCGTAAAAAACCGCTCGCTGGTACCAGCGGACGTCTTTGCTCGCTGTCCCCGATACCGGTCTCTGCGGCGGGTGAACTCCCTCCATTGCCATTTCAGAGCCGCCCTCGCACGTCGAGCACATGAGCCACTCGTCGCCAAGGTTCGAACTTGACGTAGGGATGACGGCCCCAGGTGTACGTTTCCTCCGAAAGCTCGTCGTAAACCTCGAACGCCTCACCCAAGGGCAGTCCGAGGGCGACGGGATCGAGGTCCAGGGTTGCTTCCTGGGTGGCGTGAGGATCCAGGGTAACGATGACCAGGACAACGTCGCTGCCGTCGTCGGAGGCCTTCGAATAGACGATCACGTTCGGGTTGTCCGAGCCATGGAAACGGACACTGCGCAGGCGTGCGAACGCAGGGTGCCTGCGACGGACCGAGTTCATAGTGGTGAAAAACGGCGCCAGCGATCCGGGCCTGGAGAAGTCGCGCTCTTTTATCTCGTACTTCTCTGACCCCAGGTACTCCTCGTTGTCGGGGGAAGCGGGCGCGTTCTCGCACAGTTCGTAACCGCTGTAAACACCGTAGGAAGGCGTGAGCGTTGAGGCCAGGACGTAACGCAGGGCGAACGCCGAAGGGGGCCCGCCCCTGAGCGGCCCCGCCAGGATGTCCGGCGTGTTCGGCCAGAAATTGGGGCGCATGTAGTCCGCAAGCGGCCCGTGCGCCAGCTCTTCCACGTATGTTCGCAGGCCTTCTGGACCGTACTGGCCGGCTCGCCAGGTGAAGTAGGTATAGCTCTGCGAGAAACCGATCTCGGCCAGGCGCGCCATGAGCTTGGGCCTCGTGAACGCCTCTGCCAGCAGGACCAAATCGGGCCGCTCGCGGCGCAGGGCCTTTATGAGCCACTCCCAAAAAGCGAACGGCTTGGTATGCGGGTTGTCCACGCGGAAGATCCTGATCCCCCGGTCGGCCCAGAAATCGATGATCCCTTTGCACGCCTCCCAGAGCGCTACCCGGTCGGCTTCGGCGGCCGGCCAGAAATTGAGCGGGTATATGTCCTGGTACTTTTTCGGAGGGTTCTCCGCGTAGGCGATGGTGCCATCGGGACGGTGGTGGAACCACTCGGGGTGCTCCTTGACCCAGGGGTGGTCCGGCGAGCACTGCAACGCATAGTCGAGGGCCACTTCCACGCCGTGGGCCGTCGCAGTCTGCACCAGGAAGTCGAAGTCGGCGAAGTCGCCCAGGTCTGGGTGGATGGACGTATGACCACCTTCTTCCGCGCCGATCGCCCAGGGGCTGCCCGGGTCCCCCTCTTCGGTCGCCAGGGCGTTGTTTTTCCCTTTGCGGAACGAGCGCCCTATCGGGTGGACCGGAGGCAGGTACAAGACGTCGAAGCCCATCGCCGCAACCCGCGGTACCTGGCCAGCGGCCCGTCGCAGCCCTCCGAAGCTGCGCGGGAACAGTTCGTACCAGGCCCCTACCCCAGCCCGTTCGCGCTCCACCCAGATCGGCACCGGGGCCGACGCCGTGAGGTCGCTCGCCCTTTCTCCGGCGAGCACGTACCGGTCCGTCCAGGCCTCGACCACGAGCTCGTGGGCGCCCAGTTCACCGGCAACCACAGTGCCCGTCCAGACGTCGTTACCCTCCGCCGTCAGGGCGCAGGTGCTCACGACCTCGCTGCCTCTGCGCAGCAGAGCCCTCGCCGCAAGGATGTCGTGGCCATCCCGGAACACGCTCGCCGAGACCGGTACTGCCTCCCCCACCAGGGCTTTGGCCGGGTAACCGTGGGGAGTTGACGGTCGCACGTCCTGGACAACGATATGGGCCAGGCCGTTAGGGCTCGCCCCATTTCTGGTGGCGGGGGCCGAGCGCGCCGCTCCGGGCGCCGGCTTGAGGCCCTCCTGGCTGGCCCCCTGGGTGGCCCTGGAACGCGTGCCCTCAGTCGTCACTGCCACCACGCTACCTGTGGGCCCGGCGCGTTGGTCGGGCGAACGGCCTTTGCTGGGCCATAGCCGTCGTATCTTGCTACGTTGGCCCAAGATGAAAGCCTTCAGGAGCTTCACCGTCAGGGCCCGGCTCCCCGAGCCGTTGGCCCCCCTGCAAGAGCTGGCCTTCAACTTGAGGTGGTCGTGGGACGAACGGACCAGGGACCTGTTCCGTTGGGTCGACCCCACCCTCTGGGAGATCACCCAGCACGACCCGGTCCAGGTGCTCTCGCTCGTAGCCAGAGAGCGCCTCGAGGCCCTCTCGAAGGACAACGCTTTCATGTCCTTCCTGGGCGAGATCCACGCCGACCTCAGGCGCTACATGAGCGTCCATCGTTGGTTCCAGAACCGCGGGCGCTCGGCCCTCGTCAAGGTTGCCTACTTTTCCCCTGAGTTCGGGATAGCGGAGGCCCTTCCGCAGTACTCAGGAGGTCTCGGGATCCTCGCAGGAGACCACCTCAAAGCGGCCAGCAGCCTCGGGGTCCCCATGGTCGGCGTCGGGCTTCTCTACCGGGAAGGCTATTTCCGCCAGCGCCTCAACGCCGACGGTTGGCAGGAAGAGCGGTACCCCGTCATGGACCCACACGCCATGGCGCTCACGCTTATAGACGGGACCAGGGTTACCGTCGACCTCGCGGGCCAGGCCCTCATCGCGCAGCTCTGGGTCGCTTACGTGGGGCGGGTCAAGCTCTACATGCTCGACGCGAACGTCGACGAGAACTCGGACGACACCCGCGGCGTGACCGACCGCCTCTACGGCGGTGGGACCGAGCACCGCCTCCGCCAAGAGATCCTGCTCGGGATCGGCGGGGTGCGGGCTCTCGACGCGGTCCAGGAGCAGGCCCAGATATTCCACTCGAACGAGGGACACGCAGGGTTCCTCGGGCTGGAACGGATACGCCAGCTCATCACGGGCAAAGGACTTTCGTTCCGGGAGGCGCTCGAGGTCACCGGGGCTGCCACTGTGTTCACAACCCATACACCCGTTCCTGCGGGCATCGACAGGTTCCCGGCGGAGCTCATGGAGAAGTACTTCTCTGGTTGGGCACATGAATGCGGCGTCAGCATTGGCGACCTCATGGACCTCGGCCATGCCCCGGGGGAGCCGGCCAATGCCCCGTTCAACATGGCCGTGATGGGCTTGCGGCTGGCGAACATGTCCAACGGTGTGGCCAAGCTGCACGGCTACACGAGCCGTCTCATGTTCCAGCAGCTTTTCCCTTCCGTACCGGTGGAAGAGGTGCCGATCGGGTCCATCACCAACGGGGTGCACGGCCGTACCTGGGTTTCTTCCGCGATGAACGACCTTTTCACCAAGTACATCAACCCGTCCTGGGAAGATGCCGGGGCCGCCGACTGGGCCCGGATCGCCGAGGCCCGCGACGACGAACTTTGGCGGGCACGAGAGCAGAGCAAAGAGGCCTTGGTCGGCTTCGTCCGGTCGCACCTGAAGGCGTCCCTGCTCGACAAAGGCGTCTCTCCGATGGACGCGGGCTGGGCAGACGAGGCCCTCGACCCGACGGTCCTGACGATCGGCTTCGCGCGCCGGTTCGCTTCGTACAAGCGCGCCACGCTGCTGCTCTCGCAACCCGACCGCCTGAAGGCACTACTTCTCGACTCCAAGCGGCCTACGCAGTTCGTTTTTGCAGGCAAGGCCCACCCGGCCGACGACCTAGGCAAGGAAATGATCCGCCAGCTGGTCCAGTTCGCACGCGACCCGCTGGTCCGGCACCGGATCTCCTTCATCGAGGACTACGACATCGCAGTCGCGCGGATAATGCTCCAGGGTTGTGATGTCTGGCTGAACAACCCGCGTAGGCCTATGGAAGCGAGCGGCACGAGCGGCCAGAAGGCGGCACTCAACGGGGTCCTCAACTGTTCGGTGCTTGACGGTTGGTGGGACGAGATGTTCGACGGCAAGAACGGTTGGCAGATCGCTTCCGCCGAGTCCTACGGTGACCTGCAACGGCGCGACGAGCTGGAAGCCAACAGCCTGTTCGAGATCTTCGAGCGCCAGGTCGTGCCCTTGTACTACGACCGCGGGGGCGACCGGTTCCCACGCCAGTGGGTAGCCCGGATCAAGGACTCCCTCAGCTCGCTCGGCCCACGGGTGCAGGCCTCCCGGATGGTGCGGGACTACACACGGCAGATGTACGAGCCGATGGCCAAGCATGCCGAGATCCTGAATGCCCGGGACTACGCAAAAGCCAAGGCTCTGGCTGTGTGGAAACGTCGCGTCCGCGACGCCTGGGGAAAGGTTTCGGTCGTTTCCGTGGACGTCGACTCGTCGGAGCTCGTGACTGACCTCGGGGTCACGAAGAGGGCCACGGCCGACGTGTCCCTCGGGGATCTGGAACCCACCGAGGTCGCAGTGGAGCTCCTCCATGGGCCGGTGAGCGCCGGTGACGAGCTCGCCAACTGGCAAACGGTCCGGATGGAGCTGAAAGGCCCCGGGCCGACCGCTGGCCTGACCCGTTGGGAAGGGAGCTTCGTCTGCGACGTCGCAGGGCGCCACGGCTTCACGGTCCGGGTCATCCCATCGCACGTTGACCTTCAGTTCCCACTGGAGATGGGATGCGTCGCTTGGGCTAGACCTGCTTAGGTTGACGAGGCCTCTGGGCCGTCTACAGGAGCGATTGCACCTCGTGTACATCCCCGCACGGTACGCCTAAAGCTGCATGGTGAAGGCGGACCGCTTCCTCGTCAGGTGCCTCGAGTAGGCAGTAGACCTTTCCATCGGGGTTGTGGAACAACTCGACCTGACGGACACCGAACTTGTCGACCTTATGCTCCTCAGTCTCTTTGGTGATCTGCCGGACCGCCTCATCGGGCAACTTGAGGTCGTCGTGGAAGTCCATGAACGTCGGCATCGGGGTCTCCTTTTTGGCCGCAAGCTACGGCTCGTTTAGAGGCTATTTCCTGATGGGCACGTCGGCAATCGCGACCTCAGTAACGCTGATCCCTTTCATAAAGCGCTCGGATTCAAGGCCTGATCTCCAGCGAGCCATGTGGTGCCGGTCGCCCTTGCTCAAGTAGAGGAGCCGGACGTCCTTGACCTGAAGCGCACCGGTGAAGATGCGCGCATCTGCGACAGCCTCCTGAAAGTGGCTCACTTGTGAATAGAAGGTGTTGTAGCTGCCGACCCGGTTGCCACCATGAGCGTTGAGGGCCCTTGTCATCGACGAGTACTTGAGGGCCGACGGTGAAGTGATGACAAGTACGTGGGGAAGGACGTCGTCGGTGAACATGGTCGAGGTATCCAGGGTCGCGCCATGCTCGACGTGCGCACCTGTACCAGTGAGGAGGGCTCTGAGAGCCTCTGTCTGGAACCCGAGGTTGTGCTCCTCTATGAGCTCCGTAGTCGTGTAGCCGTGTTGGATGAAACGGTCGACCTGGGCCGGGTCGATGTACCGTTGCGGGAGCTTGGTGCCGGCCAGCTTCGCCTCCACCTCTACGGCTGCCTGGCCTACCCATCGGCAGCCTTTAGCCATATCATTCGTGTCGGTGTGCGCCAGCACCATCCACCGGTTGACCCCTCGTGCAGTTTGCTCCCGCACCGTCTCGCTCACCGAGGCGACGTTGGCCCCTCCGGTGCTGACGATGACCCGCCGCCCGTTGTTGTAGAGCCGGTCGAGGGTGGGCCTGAGCCTCCTGTCGGAGCAGACGATGATCCCCTCGTGCACGCGAGCCGAGCGAGTGTCCCTGTCCATTGTCACCCGTCCGCGCGATCGTAGCCGCTCGGAGTGCCAGCATCCCCGCCATGGTGGGGCAGGCCCTGTTGCCCGGGCCTTTAGGTCGTCGTACGGTAATTTCGTGAGCCCGCTGAGCGCACCGCTGTTGTGGGCAAGGGCCGATGTCCGCCGACGATGGCGTTCTTTGGTGGTGCTCGGTCTGCTGGCCGGCATCACCGCCGCCCTGGCGATGGCTACTTTCGCAGGAGCGCGCCGCACCGACACGGCCTTGGCCCGGCTCGACAAAGTTACCAATGCCCCGGACGCGATCATCTTTGCCAGCCAGGTCCAGGATTTTCACCCGGACTGGGGCCGGCTGGCGGCGCGTCCCGAGGTCGCGCAATTAGCGGTTTGGGACCTGTTCTTCTGCAATATTGACGGGCGGCAAGGAGGGGTGCTGATGGCCTCCGCCGGCGACGGGTGGTTGAGCAGCATCGACAAACCTGTGGTGGTGGCGGGCCGGATGTTCAACCCGAAGGCCGACGACGAGCTCGTTGTCAACGATCAGCTGGCGGCGGTGGAAGGCGTCCGTGTGGGCGACGTCTTGCATGTCCAGGCCTACGCTTTGGACCAACCCGAGGCGACAGGGGCTCCTCATGGGCCAATGATGAAACTGCGGGTGGTGGGAATAGTCCGTACCTCGGAGGAGCTCTTGTTCGTTCCCGAAGTGATCCTGTCGCCAGGCGTCGTCGCCAAATACCAGCACGAGGCTGTTTTCGACCCCAATGCCGTCGTCCGGCTCAAGGGCGGAACGGCCGGGATGGCTGCCCTTCGCCGTGACGTGAACTCGCTGGTGGCGCCGGGGGTGCCCGTGCTGGACCTCCACGACACCAGCCGCCGGGTGACGACGAGCCTGGCCGTGGAGAGCTTTGCTCTCTACATGATCGCACTGGCCTTGGTGCTGGCCGGCGGCCTGCTTATCGGGCAGGTGCTGTCGCGGTCATTGGCTTTTATTGGCGATGATGTGGCCTCGCTGCGGGCCATGGGGATGACCCGCCCGCAAATCGCTTCCGCGGCCACCATAAGCACGGCTCTGGCGGTCGTAGTGGCACTCGTTGTCGGGCTGGCGGGTGCGGTCGCACTATCGCCGTTGTTCCCCCTCGGCCTGGGGCGCACCGTCGACCCCGACGTCGGTACACACGCGGACTGGACTGCACTCGGAGCGGGAGCCGCTCTCATTACGGCTGCTCTCATAGGCGGCGCCATCCTGCTCGCACTGGCAGCTTCGGCACGTGAGGCCGGTCGTGCCCGCCCCGAGCGTTCGGCGGTTGTGTCCTGGCTCGGTCGCGTAGCCCCGGTGCCTGTTGGGCTTGGGGCGCGGATGGCCTTGGAGCGCGGGCCGGGCGCGCGCAGCATGCCAGTCCGTCCCGCTCTAGTCGGGGCTGTCGTCGGCGTGCTCGGCGTGGTCGGTGCCCTGACGATCAATGCCGGCATCGTTCATGCCCTGGCCAACCCTGAGCTGGCCGGTGTGACCTGGGGAGCCAGCGTCACTCCGCTGCCCGCGGACGTCACCTCCACGTCGGTGTCTGGCCACCTCCTTTCTGAGGTGGACCGCGCCGCCCCCGGCGCATCGGTAGCTGTGGTGCGACGCGACCTGGTCGATGTGGACGGGGTCGGTGTACCGGCGTTCACCGTCCAGGACGCCACAGGCACCGGGTCGCCCGTGACTTTGGCGATGGTCGGCGGTCGCCCGCCGGCGGCTCGGGACGAAGCAGCCATCGGCCCGGCAACGGCGGCGTCATTGGGGGTTCATGTTGGTAACTGGGTCACCATCGGCCACCATCAGAAGGTGCGATTAGTAGGCGAGGCGCTGTTCCCTACGGATGTCCATTCGGAGTTCGACGAGGGACTGTGGTTGACGAGAGCTGAGTTCGACGCGGTGGTGCTGCCGCCACCGCCCTCGCTACCCGACGAACTGGTGGTCGTTCGCTTTGCAAGCAACCATAACGAGGAAGCCCAAGCCCTCGCCGCCGCCGAGGCCGATATAACCGGGAACCCCATTAGTACCGGCCCTATTGGCCGGTTGGCAATGAGCCTCGGAGGGCCAGTGTCCGCTCTGGGCTCCAGCGTGACCCCGGTGGCCGTGCCTCCCGAGCTGACAAACCTGCGCGACCTGTCGCAGTTGCCCATCGCACTCGGTGTTTTCCTGGCCGTTCTCGGCCTGGCCGCTTTGAGCTACGTGCTGGTGATAACGGGCCGGTCGCGCCGGGCGGAGTTCGCCGTCTACAAGGCGCTAGGACTGGACGAAAAGATGTCACGTCGCATCGTCTATTTTCAAGCTTCATCCATTGCCATCGTCGGCTTGGCAATCGGCGTGCCACTTGGGGTTATTGCGGGCCGATGGGGGTGGTCTGCGGTGACGACCCGAGTGCCTCTTGTGGATGTCCCGCCGCTGTCGGCCTTGGTGGTCGTCTTGGCCATTCCGATCGTCCTGGTTGCCAGCAACGTCATAGCCGTCTACCCGGCCAGAAGGGTGGCCCGAGCCAAACCCACCGAGGCTCTGCGGTCCGAATAGAGATGGCATACCTCCCGGTCGCGTGCCGGGCATTCGCGCTGGGGCGGGCCTCGACCGCCGAGAGCGGTGAGACCGACGCCCGGCCAACAAGAAAGGGGGTTGTAAAGGGGTTTCTTGGCGTGATCCAGGGTTCGTGGTCTAGGTGAATGGAGTTTTAGGCTCGTAGCACGCCGCGATACGGAAATCCTGCCGAGAAACCCACCGAGGCCCGCACCCAGGCCTGCGGCTCAAGGAGAACGAGCCGAGATCTGCGCCCTGAGCCACTCAGCAACAAGCGTCGCCACCTCAGCGTCACGGCCTCGGAGGCCATGGTCGCCCCGCTCGATGTAGTACGCGGTCACTGGGCCGGGGATGAGCGCTACGGCCGCTTCGAGCTCGGCTGGGGAGCCGAACGAGTCACGGGTGCCCGAGACGAACAAGCACGGCAGGTCGAGGAGCCCGAAGTGCTCGGTGCGCATCTTGTCGGGCCTGCCGGGTGGGTGGAGCGGGTAGCTGATGAGCACAAGGCCGGCGGCTGGGAGGCCTTCGGCGACGGCCATGCTGCACATTCGCCCCCCCATCGAACGCCCTCCCAGGAACGTCCTGTCCGTTGCGAGGTCGGGCCCAGCGGCGAGCGAGGCAGCTTCTTTCACCACGGCAGCGAGCAGGACCGGTGGGCGGTCAGGAGCCCGCCGGCCGGCCAATGCATACGGGAAGTCCATTCGCCTGACTGCGAGACCCGCCCTGGTGGCAGCGCGGTCGACAGCTACAAGGGCGGCCTGGTTGCTACTGGCGCTCGCCCCTGGGGCGAGCAAGAGGCCGTAGCGGTCCAAGCGGTCAGACCATTTCGTGGAGCATCTCTGCCAGGAGAGCCGACTCCCGCGAGACATCCTCGTTGCGGGCGCCGTTGTCCAGCGCGCCGACGACTACGTGGCCCTGGCTGCGCACGCGCCACCAGTAGGCGTCGTCGACCCCTACGGGGGTGGGTAGCTCGACGGCGGCGACGGCACCGAGGAAAGCGGCGCGGCGCTCGTCATTGCCGGGGTCGTTCGCGAGGCGGTCGACAGCGCCGAAAAGCTCCTCGATGGAGCGGTAGCGGGCTTCGTCGTCATCGTCGAGCAACCCATGGACTTGTTCGAACAGGCCATCAACCTCGGTCTCGTAGTCCTCGGCCACCGTGAGGTCAGGACCGTCCCAGTTGTAGGCAACGCCGGCCGATTCGAGGAGCATGGAAAGCTCCACCCGCTGCTCGGGCAGCCACTCGGCCAGCTCGTAGACGAGCTCACCGGAGTTCTCATCATCATCGTCGTCGTCGTTGACCTCGTCTTCGGCCCCGTCGCCGTCGACGAGCCGGTCCGCGTCGGCCCCCCCGTCTTTCGACAAGTCGGGCGGCTCGTGCGCCAGCTGTCCGGCAGTGCCAGCCCCATCGTCGTCTGCTTCGACCACCTTGCCTGCTTCGCCGAGGTCCAGGGTGGGCCCGCCCATCTCCCCGCCCGGGGTCACCTTGGAATGGGGCAGCGCGACGAGGCGCCTCGTTTCCTTCGCGCCGCGCTCCAGCCGGGCTCGTGCACGTTCAGTTTCGGCGAGCGCTTCGGCCTCACCGGCACTGGGCGCTATGAGCCGGCAGAGGACTTCCGCCTGGTGGCGGATCTCGTCTTCGAGAGCCTCGTCGGCGCCGAGAGCACCCAACAGACGGCGCGTTACCCGGCCTACGGCAGCGAGGTCGTACTCGTCCATGTCGGGCAGGTAGTCGACGGCGAACACGGCAGCCGAAGCTTCACCCAGGGCTGCATCAGCCTGCATGTCAGTCGGGTTGTCGCGAAGCCTTTTGGCAGCGTCGTACAGTTCGCGCGAGGCATCCTTGGCCTCTTCGGGAGTGGCAAGCTCGTCGTCGTCATCGTCGTCAAGGCCGCGCGCCGGTGCTGCCATTCCCGTTACTACGTCTACGAGCCGGTCGACTTGGGCCTCGTCGACAGCAAGGATCACCAGCTCCTCTTCCTCGAAACGATGGAGGACGCCGGCCAAGATGA
>Ga0302326_10018034_pt1 | contig 14664 bp, 14 predicted proteins | sample Palsa_T0_3_FD_202264 | JGI IMG/M metagenome (GOLD analysis project Ga0302326, IMG submission 202264) | Peat permafrost microbial communities from Stordalen Mire near Abisko, Sweden - Palsa_T0_3 | ecosystem: Environmental > Terrestrial > Soil > Palsa > Peat permafrost | place: Sweden: Abisko... | reverse complement strand
GGCACGTTGCTGGAGTTGTAGTCGAGGATCTGATTGTGCGTGCCGGCGATGGCGGCGGCGGAGAACGAGCCTGCGGTCACTCCTGCGACGCCGGTACCGGTCGGCGCAGAGGCGCCTCCCCCCGACACCTTGCCGCATGCATACGCCCCCGCGTCCCCTTCGATCTGCCACTCCCCGGCGTCGCAGCGAGCGAGGAATAGGGTGCCCGCGGTCGCGTCCACCTGGATGGGGTAGATGACCTCTTGCGGCTGCGGATACGACGCGCCAACAAGCTCCACGGTCGCGTCGAGAGTCGACACGGTGCCGGCGTCGTCGACGGGCGCGACATGGCGTCCGCCGCACGCGACGAGCGCCACCAAGACAATCCACCAACCTCGCATCACGACGCGCTTAGCCATTCGACCGCTCCCAAGCTCCACTCCCATTCCTGCATCGACCCAGACAGGTTTACGCTCGCGGATCCGCCGCTCGCACCTGCGAGGTTCTTTGGGTTGCGTACGGTGCCCCCGGACTGCGAAACGAACGTCAGCGGATACGTTGACCAGTTCTTCGACTGATCGAAGAATCGGAGCCGCACGCCATCCGTGGGCGTGCCAGTGATCGTCACAGTGATCGCGGAACTGGACGTCACGTAATAGTCCGTGTTCGTCGTCGGGCTATTGACGTTGCCTGATGCGCTGATGAGCACTGTCGGGTTCGGCGTCGCCGCCGCACCGTTGGCCGTGACCGTCGCATAGCCGCTCGTCGTCGGCGTGACCGTGAGCCCGGCGCCGAAGTTGAGCCCGGGGAAGAACGTCTGTAGGACGCCGTTCGCGTAAAGGTTGCGAATGCCGAAAATGAGAGGATCGAGCCATTGCGGCATGTCAGGCCCCAGCGGCAGCGGTCTGCCAGTAGAATGTGATCAGTCCGGATCCGCCTGCGCCGCCGGCTCCGGGCGCACCTGACGTGCTCCCCTGCCCGGGCTGCCCGCCGCCGCCGCCGCCAGCTCCGGTGTTCGCCGCCGCCGCCGTCCCAGCCGTGCCTGGCAGGCTCGTGGCGTTGACGTTGCCGCTCGAGCCGTTGCCACCGGCACCGCCGCCGCCGAACGGTCCGCCACCACCACCGCCGCCGCCGAAGCCGAGCTGAGCCCGGAACGTACTCACCGACGTGCTGACCGCGCCGTTAGTGCCCGCCGCGCCACCTGGGCTGAGCGGGACGCCGCCGCATCCAGGTACGCCCGCCGTCGGCCCGAACGTGCCCGGGCCCGTCGCCCCCGTGACGTTGAAGCACCCGCCGACCGAGCCTCCCGCGCCGACCTCGTGCGGGACAGCGTCGATCGCATTCGAGCCGCCGGGGTTCGCTGTGCTGAAGATCGATCCGACGCGCGGAAAGCGTCGAAGCTCGTCACCGAAGGCCGAGTTGGACGGGCCAGAAGCGCCCGGCTGGATCGCAGCGGCTTGCGTCGATCCGTCGTTCGCCACGGGCTGAACGAAGCCGTTGCCGCCGCCCGCACCTCCCTCGAACACCGCGAGGTACGTGCCCGACAATTGCACCGACGACAGCACGCCGTCAGCCCCTGGGTTGAAGGTCGTTCCCCCACCCGCGCCGCCGGCTCCGATCACGATCGTGTAGGTGTCGCCAGGGATGACGGGGAGGACGTACGTGCTGAGAGGGGCACCTGCACCGCCGACACCAGACAGGCCATACGTGGGGGTGCTGGCCGAATTCTGGGCGATCTGCCCGGGCGTCTCGCCGCCGCCGCCACCGCCGCATCCCACCGCGGTCACGTAGTAGACGTTCGCGGGACAGACCCACGTCGTCGACGCGGTGAAGATGGCGGTGTCCGAGTAACCGCGCTTTGCCAGGAATTGCGTGCGGTCTAGAATGGCCTGCAGCGCGCTGAGCAAGCCTAGCTGCATGCTGGATGCATCCCCGTCGGTGGGGACCTGGATCGGAGGGGTGAGAGAGAGATCTGAGGCGGTGCCCGTGCCCGTCGAAGTGAACGTGGATCCGACGCAGTCGAAGTGGGTCGAGTCGATGACGGTGATCTGGAACGTGCCCTTGGTCGACGTCGTCTCCAGGTCGATCTGGTCGTTGTTTCCGAACAGGTGCGGCGCGGCGGTAAGGACGCGCACGGCCCCGGACCCGTTGTTGGCGAGCGCGGACACCGTCGCCGAAAGTGGCGTCGTGACGTTGCCTGCGTTGCCTTGAAGCACGTCTGCCATCGTCTACCTCACGTCACGTTGGGAACGCCACACGCCAGCCACTGACCAGTGCCTTGACAGTATGCGTCATAAGGGGACGAAACCAGCCGATTCGGCACCCATGTGGGCACCCCGCCGACCGTTGCCACCTTGCCGTGGCCTCCAAATGTGCCGTCCGGGTTCCCTGCCCCGGGCGTGGAGTTGGGGCTGTACGCGCTTCCCGCCGCCCCGGTGCCGCCGTCGAATGCGACGATGATCGACTCGTAGTAGGTCGCCGCCGACTTCCACTGTCGGAGGAGTGCGCGAACGGACATGATGATCTGAGCCACCGGAGGCGGCGGGCTGATCGCGGCGTTGCCCATCACGAGCCCCCAGGCGCCCGACGGCTGCGAGCCTCCGATCGTGGGCTGCCACACCCCACGGACGTTGCTCCCCGTGTCCAGGGCGGGCGTCTGGAGCTCGTTGGGGCCCCAGATCGTGCCGGGGCTGCCCCACGGCATCGACGGGCCGAGGAACGGGTAAGCGGCGATCGACCACGCCCCCGTGTCGCCCACCGCGGCCACCCCGGCAGGGTTCGCGATCACGCACGAAGTCGCACTCGCGACAGACACGATCGGGAACGTCCCGTTGTTGCCGGCATGCGTCGCCCCTGTGATCGTGACCCACTGCCCCACGTTGCCGATCGCTAGCCCCGTCAGCCCCGTCAGGGTGATCCACGGGCTATTGATGGCGGTGCCGGTCGTGTTCGGGACCCACACGCCGCCGACGTTGTGCCCGTACACCTTCGTTGCGCCAGACCCGGCGTACAGGGAGCCGGCCGCAGCACTCGCAACAGAGCACGTCGAGCCGCTCTGACCCACCGACACGAGCGCCATGTACAGCACGAGCCACGCCCGCCACGGTCGCGTGTCGCCGTCCCAGTTGTAGTTGCCGCCACGCACGGTCACTCGTGTCGGGAGGCTCTGAAGCGCCGCGCCTTGCGTCAGCGTGTCCCACGTCGTGATCGACACGGGCCCGCCCTTCACGCCACCGACGATCGCGAGCGCAGGCAGCGAGCCGCTGACGCTCGGCTGCAGCCCCTGCAGGTAGCACTGGATCTGCCCCAGCACCGCGCGACGGCTACCCGAGAGCTTCCACGTCTGGAAGGCGCCGGAAAGCCGCGCCGCGAACGACGCGTTGGGTTCTAGAAGCCCCTGCACAAGCTGCCGGTCGAAGGCGAGGTATGGCAGCTGCGACGGGTCGCCGATCCCAGGGAACCGGATCGTTGACGCCTCGACAGCCTTCTCCAAGAGGCAGTCCGTCATCAGCTGCAGCGTGTACATGAACGCTTGCGCGTTGCCCGTCGTCAGCCACTCGGGGGCAAGCGCGGGCCACGCGTTGCGGTACTGGAACGGTGAGGCGAGGTTGCTCACACGCCGACGACCGTGATTGTTGGAGGCACTAGGAGCGCTTGATACTGCGAGGACGGGAACGAGACGCCCAGGCCCGAGGCCTGCCCGTTGATCGACAGCGCCTGGATCTGTCGCACGTAGGAGGCCGAGCCGAGCGAGATGACGCCCGCTTCCTCGAGCGCGCCCACGATATCGTTGTAGGCCACGGCGTAGCCCGGGGCGTTCCCGCCCACGGCGTAGCTCGCGAGCTGCGCGGCCAGTTGCACTTGCACCGCGAGCGCGTACGCGGTGACGTAGACCTGCGGGACGACGACGGTCGCCACGATGCTCACGGGGAGAGCGAGCGCGGACTCAGTGACGGCGGTGATGCAGTCAGGGACGACGTTGGTCTGTAGGAGCGCGTCGATCGCGCCGAGGTCGCCGCCCTCGACGGAGCCGCCGCCCGTCCACGTCCCCGCGCTCGTCGTGTTCACCGGAATCGAGAAGTGCGTCGCGTCCACTACGGTGGCGACGAAGCTCCCCACCACGAGCGCGTCGAGCGCCGCCGGACCAATTGAGCCGGAGATCGCGACCGTCATCCCCGTCGTGAGGTTGTGCGGTCCGCTGCAAGACACGGCGCAAGGGTTCGCGTTGCTGAATCCGGTGATCAGAAGCTGCGCGCAGCCAGGTGTCACTGCCTGACCGAGCGTCGTGCTTGCCGGAGTCGAGGAGGCCACGACGGTCGTGACGACCCCCGTCGACGGCGTTGCAAACTCCGTCGCCTGCACCGGGCCATTCGTGAGCGTGTACGGCGTCGCCTGAGCGGCGAGCAACTGCGCGGCCGTTTCCGCGAAGTACACGTAAGCCTGACTCGGTCCGTTCGGCGAAGCGGCAGCGATCGACAGCGTCGTGCGCGACACGAGGGCAGCGTTGCTCTCGTAGTTGGAGCCGGACCACCCGATGACGTTCGACGTGAACACGCCCGCGTTTTGCGTGATGTTCGTGGTGACGGTGCCCGGGCCCGCGTTGCCTCCGAGTCCGATCACGTCCGCCGTCATCGTCGCGACGGTGCATAGATAGACCGTGCCGCCCCCGCCGTACGAGCCGGACGATGGCACGCCGATCGTGAAGCTCGTGGTCGTGACACCGGTGACCAGCGCGAACCCGCTGCCGGGAGTCGGGTTGGCCTGGAAGATCGACAGCACGGAGCCCGACGGCATCGTGATGTAGACGGTCTGCCCCGGCGCGAGCCCGTGTGCCGACTGCGTTACGATCGTCGTGTTCTGCAGCCCGGGAGTGACGCCGACGATGACCCCACCGGTGCTCGGTATCGCCGACGACGGGATCGCGAGCGCGCTTGGGTTCGTGTACGTCGCGCCGGTCGCGGTGTTCTTGGCGTGGTACGCGCCAGCGCCGTAGTTGTAGGTCGTCCCCTGCAGATTGACGAGCGCGAGGGGCCCCGATGCCGCCGTCGCATTGAGCCGCGTCACGTTGTAGGTCGACTGGGCGAGGAGGTCGAGCCAGCCCGGTTGCCCACCTGGATTCTGCGCCGGGTTGCTCGGGTCCGGGGTCACCGGAATGGAGATCGTCGTGCCGTCGACGGTGACGAACGTGACCGAGCCAGACGCGGCCGACTGGAGGAAGGCCCCTTGCGCGGACTTCGAGATCTCCGCGTCGCTCTGAGAAAACGTCACTGCTTCGATCGCGAGAATGCTCCGCTCTGGCGCGCCAGGCTGCCAACTCGTTGTCGGTAGCTGAACGTATCCTGCAACGGTTAGCATGACGCCGTACCACGTCTCGCTCGCGGGGTTCCCCGGCACTTGGCCGAACGGCCCCACGCCAGAGGGCATCGGGGTAAAGAGCTGACTGACGGTGAGGGGGCTCGTCATGGCTGCACCAATAGCAGGGTGACGCTCGTGGCGCTTGCAGCAACGACGAGTTTGAACGGCCCCGCGGCAGTCGTGATCGTGCCCACGATCGAGAGGAGCCCTGCGACCGTGAGTGTCACGACAACGACGGCTTTCAGGACGCGCTCATCTTTCGACGCCTCCGCGCTCAGCTGTTGCTGCCGGTAGGCCAGTTGCGCGGGCGTGAGGTCGTCGCCGATCATGTCGGTCGCGTTCTCGCCGTAGTTCGGATCGTCGAGGAGCCGGCCGCGCGTCGTGGACCACCGGCGCAGGATGGCCTCCGCGACTGCCTGCTGACCGCTCGCCATGTAGCTGGGCGAGCTGAGATCTTGCCCGTTGGGCGTACCCCAGCACGTGCCGAGATTGATCACGGTGGGCGCCTGCATCGTCATCTCAAAGCCCTCCGAAGAACGATGCGAGGACCGATGCGCTGAAGCCGTCCGTCGTCGCGAGCACGACGCACGCGCACTCGTCCGTTGATGGCGTGGTCCCGTCGCCCCATGTGGACGCGAGCGCGGACGTCACCGCAGCCCCGAGCCCCGAGCCCGTGCCCGAATAGGTATAGCAAAAGAATTCCGCATCGTACCGACCCATCGCGAGACCGAGCTGCGCCATGAAGCCGGCGCTGGCCTGGATGTTCGCCGCGATGCTGGCCGTAGCGGAAAGTGCCGCGGAAATCTTCGGCGGTGCGAGGGCAAGATCGGCTTCCAGATTCGCCTGGAACTTCGCGAGCGCGGTCAGGGTGGCAGACGGAAGAGGGATCGACACCGACGCACCGAGCGCCGCGGTGACCTGCGCCTGCGCCAACGCCTTCGCTTGGATGGCGGCTTGCGCTTGCGTCTCTGCCTTCGCCGTCACGACGGAGAGCTGAGCGAGCGCGGAGAGCTTCGCCTGCGCGACGAGCCCCGGCGCGAAGCCGAGCCCGTTCAGGAACAACGCGATCTGCGTCTGGGCGATGGGCGACACCGCACCAAAGATGATCGCGTTGCAGGCGCCCGACGTGGGCGCGCCGTCCGGCCACGTCGTCGCAAGCTCCGTGGTGAGCGTGGCGCCGAGTCCCGAGCCCACTCCCTCGTACGTGAACGCGTACGCCCCGATCGAGACGGAGAGGAAGGCCGACAGGGAAAGACCCAGCTCGAAGTCCAGAAGGAGGGAGAGCGACAGATTGAAAGACGCCTCGATATTCGCACTCACCGACGCCGTGAAGCTCACCGTCGGCAGGCCCAGCGTCACCGACAGGCCGAGGAGCACCGACGTCTCGATGCTCGCAGAGAGGTAGATCGCCGCGGTTGGAGGCGAGACGGTCAGCGACGCGTTGAGCGCGAGCGCCCCCGAGAGATCCGCGCTGAACTGGATCGACGGCAGGCCGATGCAGAGATTCAGCTGCGGGCACAGCAGCGGAACGGGAAGCGCCGCGACGTAGATGAGGGCCACTCATCGCGCTCTCTCGAGGTACGCCACGGCGGACCGCAGGCGCAGAGGATCGTCGCCAAGCATCCCGATCCCTCGATTGCAGTGGTTGCAGAGCAGCCCGCGAACCTTCCCCGTCTCGTGGTCGTGATCGACTGACAGGGGACACGTCTTGCCAAAGCGGACGTACGACTCTGGCCGGCGACAGATCGCGCATACGTGACCCTGCGCCGCTAGGATCTCGTCGTACTGCTCGGTCGTCAGGCCGAAATTCATCTTGAGCCGAGCACGCCTCTGCGACGCATGTACCTTGTCGGCGTTCTGCGCCCGGTACCGATCGGTTCTGGCCTTCATCTCTTCGGGGTGGGCGGCGGCGTACCTCCGCCACGCCGCGCGCTTCTTCTCGGGATCTTCGGGGTGCGCCGCCTTGTACTCCTTGGCCTGCCGGATGCGTTTGGCGCGGTTCGCCAAGTAGTTCGCCTTGGCCAACGCCTTGCGCTTTGGCGTCTGAGACCGGGCGCGCTCGTACGCGGCCTTCATCACTGGATCTTTTCTGGGCATTATCGTGTGCTCACTGTCTGACTACCCTGGATGATGGCCCCGGAAATGGGGCCACCTGCCACGATCGTCCCTGGCCCCGATGATGTCACGATAGGCAGCCCAGGTGGCAAAAAACACTGCACCTGATCGGCGAGTCTTGCCACGGGGTTCGTCCCTCCAAGGATGCTCGCCATCGTTGGCTCTGCCTCGGTCCACACGCACGTGGGCTGCGACGGCTCTCCGTCCACGAACATGACGTGCGCGGTCCCGCCGTCCGGTGGCGTGTATGTGCCCACGCTCCACCCGGTGAGCGGGATGCCTTGCAGGCTCGGCATGCCCGTCTTGGTATTCACCGGGTCTCCGTCGATCGTCGTCGTGCTCGGGTTGCTGATCTTGTACGCGTACCGTCCGAACCACCGCGTTGGATTGACCTGTCGCGCAACGATGGCTTGCACGCTCCCGAGGAAGCGATCGATCATGCCGGTGAGCACCTCGAAGCGGAACTTTCCCTCGCCGTCCCACACGTAGTGAACGCCAGCGCTCGTCTGCGTCGTGTTCAACTGCGGCGCCGAGAAGGAACACCCGGGCATCCAACTCGCGTAGTCCTCGGTCGCGATGACGACGAGCCCCTCGTCGGGCTTCTGGTCTATCACCGTGAACGCGGTGCTGATGGTCGAGGCGGGCCACGAGGCGGCCTGAGTCGTTCCGGTCGCGTCGACGTACCATGCCGGGATCAGTCCCTGAGCAACGCACTGCCAGAGGATGTCACTCGCCTCCGCTGCAGGTCGCACCCACGCGGTGCCCACGTTCGTATCGTTCGGGACGTTGACCTTCTCGCCCGCGAGGCTTGCCGCATCGGAGAGCACCGTGGACAGCTTGACGCTCCCGCCGCCGTAGCCCTGCGACGTGAGAAGGCCGCGCCATCCACCGCCTCCGGCAACGAGCCGAGCTCGCGTCTGGCCGCCGTACTGGTCCGAGCGGTAGACGGTCCCCTGAAGCGTGAGGTTTCCGATCGTCACCGTGCACGCGCCACTGAGAGTCCCTGAGCCAGCGAGCACGAGATCGGCCGTCCACATGCCCACCAGCGGGATCAAAAGCTGGCCACTGACGATGGCCTGCCCGTTCACGGCTGCGAAAGGAGCGGTCAAAACGAGCTACCCCCGCCGCTGCCGTTGTCGTAGTAGGCGCCCTGCAGCGCCGCGATCTGAGCCTCCCGCGCTGCGATGCGAGGGTCCTGCGGTTTCGGCGCGACCACGCTCTCTGGGTTGTCTGGCGACGTCGCTGCCACCGTCTTCACGATGCTGACGGCGGGAGGCGGGGACCATTCGAGCAGCTCGAACGTTGCGTGATACATCCCGCCGCCCTTGTTCTTTGGCCCGGTGTAGTGCTGCACCACGACGGTGGTCAGGCCGATCGCGGAGTGCTCCGGGTAGTACCAGCTGAGGCCGTTCGCACTCTGCGCCGTCGGGCTCAGTGAGAGCACCTGTTCCACAAAGTCGTCGTAATCGGAGAAGTCCTGCGCGGTGACGAGCTGCAGAGTCACGGAGCCCACAACGGGAGGCGCGTCCTTGAGCGTGAGCGTCGCGCCCTGCACACCCTTGCCCTTCTTTATGTCCCATCCCGTCTTGCGCTCGAAGCCTCGCATCCCATCGCGCGCGATGGTGCCCGGAGTCGGAACGCCGGAGAGCGTCGCCTGGATCCATGCGTTGTAGGAGTACCGCCCGAACGGGACGACGTAGACGTTACTGAGCGGCGGCTGGACGGTGGGCTGCGGCGATCCCATCACATCCCCGACGCCAGCTGTAGGCGCTCGAGTGCCGTGGCGAGCCCGGTAACCGTGATCTGGTGTGCGTCCGTGACGCCGCCAGGAGCCTGAATTGTGAGGTGCAGTTGCCCGATCGAGACGCCGCCGCCCTGGCCCTGCGCCGCGTCCTGGCTGGCCGGAGCCGCGTCATTGGAGGCGGAAGGTCCCGACACCTGCGCCGCGACGGAGCGAGGTAGAATCATCTCCCCAGGGGCAACGCTCGCGAACATCTCGCCGGGAGCCGGCTGACCCACGACGCCGCCCGCCGCGTTGGCCGGAGCGCCGACCTTCGGTCCCCAGTCCGTCTCCGCCTTGGGTCCGTTGTCGTTCGCGGGGCCACCGGGGAGGCTGCCTAGTAGCCCGCCGCTGGTGACGTTGAGGGCGAGGCTCGCGGCCTGACCCATCTCCGTGAACGCCAGCGCGATGCTCTGCACTTCCTCGGTGAGGGTCGGGAGGGTGATGCCGATGTCCTTTAGGCCGTCTTCGATCTTCTTGAACGCGTTGCGCGCTTCGAGCGCGCCGATCTCGATGTCGAGAAAAAAGATCTCGCCCTCGGTGATGCCCGCGCCGAGGGCCTTGATGATCTCATTCATTCCGCCCTTGATGCCCTGCCCGAGTGCATCGCCAGACGGCTCACCGGCGCTACCGAGGTCGAGCACCGACTTGAGCGCATCCGTGATGGGGCTCGTATCGATGCCGTCGAAGAAGTGCGCGAAGGTCTCCTTCGCCTTCGTTTCGAGCACGTCGATCTCGTTACCCATCGCTTCGAGCGGGCCGCGCCCCTTCGTGATGAGCGTGGTCGAGAGCGCGTTACCGAAGGCCTGCGCGTCGACGGTGCCCGCCTTGAGTTTCGCGCCGAGTTGCTCGACGGTGAGCCCCATCTTCTTGGCGATGTCTGTCTCGTTGACGCCCGCCTCATAGAGCGTCTTCAACGACTTCTCCGCGAGCTTCAGCCCGTGATGCGCCTCCACCGCGAGGTTGACGCGCTCGGTGATTCGCTTGTACGCGTCCGCCCCTTGGTCCCCCATGATCGCTTGGGCGCTGGCCGTCGCAAGGATCTGATGGCGGAGCTCGCCGAGGTCGGTGACGCCCATCGCCTCGTACTGCTTCGCCCACTTCCCGAGCTCCTCGCGCGACTGCGGCAGGGTGGCGGAGAGGTCGTTGAGGAAGGCCAGCGTCTTCTTGCCGGAGCCCTCCCCCTGCGCGCCGAGGGCCTCGAATGTCGCGGTGAGCTTCTCGTTCTGCTCGGTCACCTCGAGAGCCATGTACGTGGCGGAGGCCACGATGCCGGCGACAGCGAGCGCCACCCCCGCCTCGGCCTCGAACGCGCCCTTGACGAGAGCGCCCCACGGTACGGCGGCGGCTTCCACCGTCGACCCCAGGCCACCCATCGCGCCCTTGCTCGCCTCGGCTTGCTGCGCGAGGCCGTAGAGGGACTGCTTCGCTTCGAGGACGAGCCCGCTGTACCTCTTGTGCCCCTCGACGTCTCCGAGGTCGTTCGCGCGCCGGAGCTGCGCCTGGTAGCCGCTCAGGGTCGCTTTCGCCGTCTTCAGTTCGCCCTCGAGCGCCTTCACGGCCCGCTCTGCCTTGGCGGCGGAGGGGCTCAGAAGGTCTTCGAGAGTGATGCCGAACGCCAGCGTTTCCACGTTACTCCTTGATGCCGAAGCCTTGTTTCCTGAGCCAGAGCCGGTGAGCGAGGATGGTCTCCGCGATCACCTCGGACGCTACGAGGCCGTTGTCGGTGAGAGGGTCTCCGCGAACGATGCTGCGGAGCCAGTCAGTGAGCCCGGCTGCGTACGCGCTGGGCGTGAAAGCAAGACTCTGACGCCTTTTCCCATATCGGCGATGTCCTCCTGTTCCACGCGCCCGGTGAGCAGATTGAATACGATTCGAAACTTCGTCGACGAGGTGAACATGGGGCGCTCGGTGAGGAAGATACCGAAGGCCACGCGCGACTTCACCGGATCCGTTTCGCCGTCGTAGGCGCAAAGGATCTGCTGCGATAGCTGGTCGGCCGCGTCGAACTTCTCGGCCGCGGTGTCTTCCTTGCGTCGAAAGTCGCGCACCTGATCGCGCGAGGGCCGAGCGAACACGAGCTGATGCCCGTCGTACTCGACCACGCCGACGGCGCCGACACGCGCGCGGATTGATTCGATCTGTTCCTCGGTGAGATGCTCGACCATGCGCCACGTCCTCGGTTGGAGAAGGTGGCGCGGTTCGCACTTCGAGGTACTGCCGCGCCGGGCCGGGAGGTCGTCCGCTAGCCCTTGTCGTCAGACTAGATCGCGCTCGCAACCTGCGCAAGCAACGGATCCGCCAAGTCTTCGAGTCCACCGAATAGGATCTTGAGTGGGTTGAATTCGAGTTCGCGAGTGAGCTGCTTCGAACCGCTCTCGTCGCTGGCCTCGGTCGTGTCGATCGTGCAGCCGATGATGATGTCCGTGTACGGCACGAGGTTCGCACCCACGTACGTGATGAAGATCGTGAAGGACTGATCTCCGTAGCCGGGTCCGAATGTGTTCTGAATCGTCTGGATGAAATTCATGTACCAGTCGAAGAGGAGCACGGCGGAGCACTTGTACTCGTTCTCCCCTAGCGTCTTCGCGACGGGGTCCGGCGAGTTGGACATCACCATCTCGCGCTTGCGGGTGCGCGACCGGGCGATCTTCTGAAAGCCGCCGGTAAAGTCGAGCCCGCCCATGTTGAGTCGCACGTGCCCGAATGAGCGCGCAACGCCGTTGGTGAGAGGTACCTGAATGGGAACGATCTGGCTCATGTCACGGGGCTCCGTTCGTCAGAGAGATCGTCTCTTGCACGCTGTTGACGTACGCGTTCGGCAGCACCGCGATCACGAGAGGGATGATGCCGGTGCTCTGTACGTTGGCGGTTGCGTTGACCGTTGCCGTTACGCCCGAGACCAGCCCGGACTGCAGCATGCCGACGTTGAGCGCCTGCTGTACGGTCCCCTGGAGGACGTTGAGCGCCTGCGGGTCGAGCGCGCCAGACGGCTGACACACGAGGTCGTCAGACACCGCGCTGACGCCCGCCGCATACCCGATGTCGCAAGCGACGTCGAGCACGTTGCCGATGACAAGCTCGACGAACTGCGAGCCTGGCGCGCAGAGGAGCGGCTCCTGACACTGGAAGAAGCCCGCCCCTTTCTTGGGCCACGTCATCAGCGAACCGATGCGGGCGGCATTGAGCCCCGGGGTGACGCGCTCATCGTGGTAAATGAAGCCGTCCGTCGGATCCACCTGCGGGTTGACGACGATGCTCGAGTACGGGCCGTCCTTGACGCGACCGGCGCGCCGCTCGAGCGGGATCTGCGTGCGCCGAATCGCGTGCGACCATGCAGCGTTGCGGCGGTACGCGGGGAGTCCGCCAGCCGCGTTAGCGAAACATGACGGGGTGTTGTAGTAGCCGCTGTCCGGTGCGATGCGTGGCTGAGCAACGAGACCGAGCGTGGCGGTCGCGAGCGCTGAGATCCATGTGGCCTCCGTCTCCCCCGAGCCGCCCCACGCCGTCGGAACGAGCGCGTCACGAAGCTCGACGATCGCGCGGTTGTACTCGTAGACTCCCGTCCCCGAGTTGAGCTGCGTGCTGATGGTGACGACGTCGCCGGTGCCAGAACCGCCGTGCATCGCGTCGCCGACGATGTGAATCGACCCGACGCCAGCGACGCCATACTGCGACGCCTGAAATGCTGCGAGGGCCGCCGCGACGCCTGCGCCGTTCCACTGCGGTGCCTTCGTCGAAAACGTGTACGTGTCGCCGGCGACCATCGTCGCGGTCGTGAAGTTGAGCTGAACGCCGGTGCCGCCGACGAGGAAGGACGTCAGCGTCCCGGTGCCGAGGTAGAGCGTCGCTGCCGTGCCGAGCGCGATCGGCGTGCCGTAGTTGCGGCCTGCGTCGAGCGACACCTGCACGACAACGCCCGCGGTCCCGATGGTGCCGCCCGTGACCACGAGACACTTGACGTAATAGTCGTCCCAGGCGCCGTGGGTCGCGTCGAGCGTGACGGTGCAGGTTGCCGCACCGGTCCCAGTGTGCGTGACCGCCGTGGCCGATCCCGTTGTAACGATCGGGCACGCGAGCCCGATCGCGATGTTGCCCGTCTGACAGACGAGCCCGCCTGCCTCGCAGAGAGGGCCGCCCACGAACTGCGTCTGCCACGCCGTGGGGTTGCTCGTCGCAAAGGGCTGGTAGTTGACGACGCTCGGGCCGACCGCGCATCCGATCTTGACCTGCACCTGAGACTGGGGAACGGCGAGCGCGGCCGAGGCGCCATTGTCCTGGACGGTGATCGATACGGTCGGGATCGCGGGCATGTCGGCCTCTCAGGTGATCGTGATGACGGTTGCATCGCTGCTGCCGCCGTTCGTGAAGTTGACCGTCTCGACGAGCGACACGCCGACAGGGACGAAGGCGAGCGGGGTCACGTTGATGGGCACGAGGATTTCTACGACGTGGTGCATCTGCTGCCCGCGCTGCGTCTGCGTGCCGGCGGTCGGGAGCTGAGAGGGCCAGTCCTCGCCGAGGTGCGAGAAGCCGTCGCCCATCGCGTCCCACATCGCGTTGTAGAGCGTGAACCACACGGCCTGCGCCGCGTCGAAGTCGCCAAAGTCTGGCGAGGGCGGGTTCGCGCTGCCGGTGCAATACACGTCGAACGTGAGGTGCTCCGTGCCGCTGCGTGCGGCGAGCCGCATAGACTGCTGTTCGAGCGTTCCGCGATTCGGCGGGCGCGTGCCCAAGATGCCCTCCGAGTAAAACGGCTGCATGTCGCTCGGCTTGCCCGCGCGCGGGATGAACACGATGCGAGGCGACGCCGTGGGAGATCCGGCCTGAATCCACCGGCGACCGAGAAGGATCTGGTAGTCGGGAAACGCGTACTGAATCTGTCCGCCGCTCGTGTACGCGTGGACGCCGACGGCGGGGTTGTAGATGCCCTGAGCAGTCGGGAGAGAAAGAGTCAGCGTGTTCGCATCCGTCGGGGTGAGAACCCAAAGGCCGTTCGCCTCGACGGTGCCGCCGACGCCCGAGACGACGCCGTGCATCACGCGCCCGAGGGGTACGCCGTGCGCGGTCGACGTGAGCGCGATCGGAGTCGTGACGCTGGCGCCGGTCACCGGAAGAGTGGCTGCCACCTGCCCTGCGTTGACGAGCGTCAACGTCACGTTGAGGGAGAGCACCGCGATGATCGCGCCGACGCTCATCGCATCACCTTGCGGACCGTGTCGCTCACGGCGCTCTTGATTGCCTCGCTCCACCGCGCAGGCATGACGCCTCGGGGAAGGATCGGCCGCGCGGGGCCCTTGCCGCTGGCGCCGTCCCAGCCGGTCTGGTGCACGCCGGCCGGGTGATCGATCGTCACGCCGACGCCCGCGCGCGCGAGGGGAGCGACACGAACGGAGTCCCGCATCGCTCCGGTGTCGGTGAGCGGCGGAGCGGAG
>Ga0302326_10018033_pt1 | contig 14664 bp, 14 predicted proteins | sample Palsa_T0_3_FD_202264 | JGI IMG/M metagenome (GOLD analysis project Ga0302326, IMG submission 202264) | Peat permafrost microbial communities from Stordalen Mire near Abisko, Sweden - Palsa_T0_3 | ecosystem: Environmental > Terrestrial > Soil > Palsa > Peat permafrost | place: Sweden: Abisko... | reverse complement strand
CCTGCTTACCCGCCGCTAGGGTTCCAATCTTGTCATCGCGTCCCAGATAATGCGCGCCATTCTCGGTGCCAATCTGAATCGCTTGCTCCGGCGTGAATCCCGCCTCAACCAGCAATTCGATTTCCCGCTGATCGCCAAACCCCGGCAGCACACCGCCGTTCCCCGTCGGATCAGGCCCGGCCAGCAACAGCCCCCCAGCCTTCACAAACGCCACTTCGAAATCCATCTCTTTCCGCATCAACGCAGCAACCGGCGAGTCCAGAGCGACCCTGGCCCGCGCCGTCAGGTAGCTCGCCGTCGACTCCGCCGACATAGCATCCAGCGTCCGCTGCTCCAGCTTCGGTCGTCCCGGCACGCTCGCCTCAAACACCGGCAGCGTCGAAGTCACCGCCACGTGATGCCGCACCAGGTCCTCGATCAGCACCTTCACCGGTGCGCTGTCAATGTCCACTTTCACCCAGCTCGCAGATCCGCCCGTGGGGCATACGTCTTCCTTCTTGCCCGCCACAAACTCGGTGTCCGCAAAAACCGGTCCGTGCTCCAGATTGTCGATTCCCAGCGCCACCGCCTCCGGCCATGTCACAGAGCACAGATGTCCCGTCAACTTCAACCTGTGCGCGTGTGCTTCGGCGATCGCAGCCCCCAGTTCCTCGCGCGAAATGTTCATATAGGCCTTGAACGACGTCATCCCTTCCGCTGCCCAGTAGTCCACCGTGCGCTTCGCGTCCTCGGGGCCGGTCAGCTCGCGCATCTGCGCGAACCGGGTCGGCGCACCCTCCAGATACGGAGCCGTCGCATCGATCGCCGGTCCCGGCATCAGGTTCGCATCGATCCGACTCTTTACTTTCAAATCGGCATATGGCTCCACGCTTCCCGTCGTCCGCATCGTCGTTACGCCAGCGGCAAGGTAAAGCCGGGGCCCCGTATACGCAGTTTCGGCCACCACCAATCCCGGCTCTTGCAAGCGCCCGTCATGCACTTGCACCGCATACGAGTCCGTGTAGTAAAGGTGATCGTGCATCCCCACCAGGCCAGGAATCACCGTGTACCCGGCGCTCTCGATCGGCTGCGCCTCCTTCGGCACAGCCACGCTCCCTGCCGGTCCGGTCGCTTCGATCCGCCCGTCGCGCACCACGATCGTCTGATCCTCGCGCGCCGCCGCGCCCGTTCCATCGATCACACGGACATGCTCCAGCGCAAACACCGGCGCGTTCAGACTGACAAACGGCTCCACATCCGGCCCCGGCGGATTCTGGGCCGCCGCTACTCCGGCAAACGCAAACAGCCATACACGCAACGGCAACAAACGCATCGAACATCCTCTCTTGGTTGGTCGTCGGATAGGGAAGGAGTCAGTGTAGCGCACCCGCCCTCCCCGAGAGCGGCGCTGGGTGGTGTCTTAAATGTGCGTTGATGCAGCCTTTTGTTTCTCTGGATGGAGGAATACCAGGTAGTCGTGCAGTTTGAAGTACAGCGTGAGCCGGGGCAATGAAAGCAGTACGGGACGCACATCCAAAGTACCCCTGCTAACGAAAGTGTGTATTGACCTGAGAAGGAGACCATACTTAGCATCTAAGGGAAAGCAATCCTACATCGTCGTAACAGGAGTACCCGAGTGAACAAGTTGCTTTTCAGCATCTTCGTGAGGTTGCATGAACTGATGAACAGGGAAGAGGGTCAGGACCTGGTCGAATACGCGCTCGTTGTGGCGATCATCGCGTTCGGTGCGGTTACCGGGATGAAGGCCCTGTCCGCAGAGATCAAGATCGCGTTTGAGACGATCAGCGCCAATCTTGCCACTAGCTTATAGAGATCTTCGGCAGGACCATCAAATCCCCCGCTAATCCTGACAAACAGCTACCGCTTGCTTTTTGTTTACTTCGATCCTATTGTCGAATCATGCCATCGATTCAGACCGAACTCCGCACCTTGAAAAACCTCATCTCGCAGGCCGACAGGATTCTCGCTACTGCACCCGAATTACCTGAGAACCGCACAGCGGCTTGTCGTGAGGTGCTGAGTGCCGCTCTTGCTCTGTCTGACGATCTTCTCAGGGAATCTCGCCCCGCTAACGCTGCTGTGGCTCTAGGCCGCAAAGGTGGCGCTACAACATCCCTCAGACACGGTGTTGAGCATTATCGCCAGATGGCAGCAAAGCGGAAGAGTTTCGGCGGCGGTAGGCCGCGCAAGGAATCTGAGTAGATTAAGTGTTTCCAGCGAATGCGGTTCATGGCTTTTCCGCCTGTGCTGTAACGATTACGCAGTAGCCAAGACGCTAAAGAGGGAATGAGAGCAACCACAAAGACACGGAAGCCTGGGACCACCAACAGCATTGCAATCACGAATAGCCCGGTGACTCCAATTACGGACCAACAACGGCAACTCAAATATACAGCCTCCAAAAATGCGACAATGATTGCTTGAAAACGAAAGCCCGGCGCGATGGCCGGGGCTTCCGACGTGCGGCTGGTTACCCACATCGTAAGCCCTTCACCGTTCCGGTGCAAGGGTGCGCGTGCGTCCGGAAGACGATCCTTCCTTAACATTCGGCGCAATGGCAGAGCTTCTCGCCTCCACAACTGGCAGCTTAGAGGAGAGGCTCTCTTATTGTCTGAGCAATCCCCTGGACAAGGCGAACCATCCCGTCATGAAGGCGATGGTAGATGCGTATATCAGTCGGCTCCAACTGGCATTGGACAACATCAGGCGAGGGGCCATTGGCCTTCGATATCAATACGAGAACCATCCACACCTGACAGAGCAAATTCAAGAGTTGGAGTCGTGGCTCTTCCATCCAAAACCGCGAGAATCTCAGCCAAAGATAACCACGAAGCAGGAAGAAACTATTGGAGATTGGCTCGTCGGCACAATGCGCTACTCCTACTCGAAAGCGCGACGGCAGATAGAAAGTTTCAAGCGATCCATCAGCACAAGAGGCGCGCCTTCGAAGAGGGTAGAGACATTATTGATGATGGATGCCAGGATTTCTAACGGCTGGTCTTATCCAACTCTGGCTTCTAGGATGTGCGATTGCGGCGGTTCCGATCATGGGGTGCATTGCAGCGAACGCATTCGCAAACGGATAAAAGAACTAGAAGGCGTGCTGAAGAACTACGGCATTCCGCTCCATGCATCGGAGGGAGGAGAAAAATAGACGATCACTTTTCTCCTCCCCGGAGAATATTGCGCGAGTCTCATTATCCGCCCGGAATTAAATCGCGCCGGAACCTTTCTCCAGTTCACAAATGGCTCAAGATGCATTTGACTCAAAGGGTGCCACACTAGACACGAATTCGCGGACCACCAATGCCTAAAACGCAGGAAGGGGGAGCATATCTGCTCCCCCGGATTTGTTGGTGTGCGGATGTGGTGGAATGGCAAACACAGCGGTCTCTAAAACCGCACGCATTTGCTCAGGTTCCTGTCTAGAGCAATGGCGCATGGGATTCCCTTGGGGCGTCCAATCCGCCCGAACCAGAGCACTTCAGCCTCGTTGAGGGTCCCAATGCCGGCACACCACCGAACCGAATAGCATCGGGGTTGACGCGTAATCGCCAATGCGCGTTTCCAGACGCTCGGGCTTTGGAAACGCGCATTGGCCTGTTAGCACCAGGTGAGGGCTGCCAATGAGATTCTCCTTGCCCCAGCCTCGATCCTGCCTTTGCCTTACCAGTGGAATGCGAGCGCGGCCAACCAGAGAAAGCCCGCTCTGCACTATCGCCAGCTTGCAGATGTCCGATGACGACCTCCCGGTCAGTTTGGTACAGGGTTTATTAGACAGTCAATGCTAGGATTGTGCACTCGGACATTGCGAGCCCAATTGAGGTTCCCCAATGGGTACGAACCATCGGCCGCTCGTGCTGCTAACGGGAGCCTCGGGTTATATCGGAGGTCGCCTCCTCAGGGCGCTTGAGGCAGCTGGTCAGCCCGTACGCTGTCTTGCCAGACATCCCGATTTTCTCCGGTCGCGGGTTTCTTCCTCTACGGAAGTGATTCAGGCGGATTGCCTAGTTCGCACTTCGCTTGCACCGGCAATGGCCGGGGTGCAAACCGCGTACTACTTCGTCCATTCCATGGGCTCGGCGGGACAGTTCGAAGAAGAAGACCGGCAAGCCGCCCAAAATTTCGCCGACGCCGCTCGCCAACAGGGCGTCGAGCGCATTGCCTACCTGGGCGGCCTTGGGAATCAGGATCAAGCGTTATCCGCACATCTGCGGAGCCGCCATGAGGTGGCAGATATCCTGCGCAGTTCGGCCATTCCGACGATCGAATTTCGAGCCTCGATCGTCATCGGCTCCGGAAGTCTCTCGTTTGAAATGATTCGTGCTCTGGTACAGCGCTTGCCGGTCATGATTTGCCCTCGATGGGTCGAGGTCAAAGCCCAGCCGATTGCGATCGAAGATGTAGTCGCTTATCTTGTGGCAGCGCTGGAGCTACCGGCTGGACAGTCCGCGATCTTTGAGATCGGAGGTCCCGACCAGGTCAGCTATGGCGAGATCATGCAGGAGTACGCGCGGCAATGCGGACTGCGGCGATGGATGATCCCGGTGCCCGTCCTGACGCCGCACTTGTCGAGTCTGTGGTTGGGCCTGGTCACTCCGATCTATGCCCGCGTTGGTCGCAAGCTGATCGAGAGCATGAGGAACCCGACGCTGGTCCGCGACAAGTCGGCGCTGACCGTCTTCCATATTCGCCCAATGGGTCTGAGAGAAGCCATTGAGAGGGCTCTTCATCATGAAACCCTGGAGTATGCCGCGACTTTCTGGTCCGACGCGCTCTCGTCTAGCGGCAAACCCGCGTCTTGGGGTGGCGTCCGGTTCGGGACCCGGCTCGTCGATTCCCGGACCGCGTTAGTGTCCGTTCCACCCGCCTTGGCCTTTGCTCCCATCCGGCGGATTGGAGGTTCGAACGGATGGTATTTTGCCAGTTTTCTGTGGCGGATTCGCGGCTTCTTCGATCTCCTTGTCGGTGGAGTGGGACTGCGCCGGGGCCGCCGCGATCCTCAAACGCTCGTCGCTGGCGATGCTCTGGATTTCTGGCGCGTCGAGAGTTTTGAACCGAACCGCAGGCTGAGCCTGGTGGCGGAGATGAAAGTGCCGGGCCGCGCGTGGCTTCAGTTTGAGGTTGAACCAACCAGCCATGGCTCCCTGATTCGGCAAACCGCAATCTTCGATCCAGCCGGACTCGGCGGCCTTTTCTATTGGTACGCTCTCTATCCGATCCATTACTGCATCTTCCAAGGGATGCTCCACCAAATTGCAGCCATTGCGCAGCGTGAGTCAGCCGCAGCCTCGGCCTTGGCATAAAGCTGATCTTTGAACCAACGCGTCATGCTTTGATTCAGGCGATGTATCCGGCTCCTGGATCAGTATCGGCAGAAAATCGGACGGAACCGCACAGGCGTCATGGAAAGACTAGAATGCCCTCTTTGATCCATATCATCTACGCAAGCGTCGAGACCCAGGCCTTTTCGTCGGCGCAGCTTACCGAGCTTTTGCAAGAGGTGCGCGTGAAGAATGAAGACCTGCATCTGACTGGCATGCTCTTGTACTCCGATGGCAATTTTTTTCAGGTGCTGGAAGGCGAACCTGATTCCGTGGATGGAATGTATAAGAAGCTGCATCTGGATAAGCGTCATGAGCAATTGACCTTGATCGTGCGAGAACCCATAGCCAAGCGGTATTTCGCCGACTGGAGTATGGGTTTCTCCAGCGTTACTCTAGAAGAACTCAGGCAAGTCGACGGACTGAACGACTTTTTCCGTGACGGATCTTGTTTTGTCGGACTCGACAGCGGGCGTGCCAAAAAATTGCTGGCCTCATTCGCAGAAGGTCGCTGGCGCGCAAAACTCACCGGTGCACAGCGATCATGAGCGTAAGCATCGAGCCGCGCAACGCGCCTGATCCGTGCTTTACCTTCGCATTTCAGCCGATTGTTGACACGAAGGTCCGCGAGGTTCTTTCATACGAGGCGTTAATCCGTGGATCTGGCAATCAGCCCGCCCATCAAATTCTGGGGCAGGTGCCAGCCGAGAGGATGCATCTGTTCGACGAGAAAGCCCGTATGCAAGCGATCAGTCTCGCCACGCGGCTGGGTATCGGCTGCGACCTCAATCTGAATCTTCTGCCGCGTAGCTTATACTCGTCGCCAACAGCGATCCTAAGCACCATGGAAGCTGCAAATCGGCACCATCTACCCATAACCCGTATCGTGCTCGAGGTGACTGAGGGAGAGATCATCGCAGATACGACTCACTTCGCCGGCCTCATCAACGAATACCGGGGCCTTGGATTGAAGGTTGCTATTGATGATTTCGGCGCCGGATATTCAGGACTGAACCTGCTCGTCAATTTCCAGCCCGACCAGATCAAACTCGATATGTTCCTTGTACGCGGCATTGAAGCTCATGGCCCGCGTCAGGCTATCGTTCGCGCTATCGACCAGGCCTGCCGCGACCTTGGGATAGACGTGATTGCCGAAGGTGTCGAAACGATCGCGGAGTATGAATGGCTTGCGAACCAAGGCGTGCGACTGTTTCAGGGCTACCTGTTCGCAAAGCCGGGTTTCGAATCGTTTCCGCCGATTCACTACCCAGAGAGTTCCTGAACTCCCCCCGGAAGCCGGTACACACGGTGTAAGGGTCGACCGTCCGGAAGGCCAAATGATCAGCCAAGTATTGGAAGTACGCTTCACTATTGCGATGTTCTGCGTCCCTAGCCGAGCATTCTCAGTGAGCGCGAATCGGCAGGTCACTCATTTACCAGCGAGGGGAGTCCACTTGTCTGTATAGTCGCTATCTCGCCTAACTCCCGCCATTCAATCCTCAATTCCCTGCCCTCTGCGTGGTCAGTTGCTTACAACCCTTCGGGCGAGATCCTCATTTGCCACGAACGAGATCCTCATTTGCCACGAAGATGAAGACCTGTTGTCCAATATGGTTGAAGAAAACAAAACGATTCCATAACAATTCTGAAGCCGCGGTATTGGTCGCGGGTGACTTCCCCTAGCTTGATTGTCTCGCGGGTTATGGTCCAGTGACTCTAATCAATAGCGGTAAACCGGGTATCAAGCATGTTGCGGCCTTCCATAGTTCCTATACTGCGCCGCGCTACCAATACCACTGTTCTATATTGCACAGAGTTCTGCGGGAGTAGCGCATAGGATCGACCCACTTCAATAGGAAGACTGACGAGTCTCACCGAGGTGGGAAGAATGTCATCAGAACTCAAGCATCGTGTGTTTGTAGTTGATGACGAGAATGTCATCGCTTCGACTCTCGAACTCATTTTGATGAACCAAGGTTTCGACGCGCATTCTTTCGCTGATCCACTCGCTGCTCTGAATGCAGCACGGTCTAAGTCTCCCGATCTCCTAATCACCGATGTGATGATGCCGCAGATGACTGGCATTGAACTGGCTGTCCGAATTAGACAGGACTGCCCGAATTGCAAAGTCATGTTTTTCTCGGGAGAAATCTCCATCATCAATTTGCTTGATGAAGCACAAGGGGATGGACATGATTTCATTTTTGTAGATAAACCTGTCCATCCCGCAGTTCTCATCGAGAGAATAAACGAAGTTCTTGACGACTCTGGCGGTCTCGTGCGATCAGCCCCATCGTCATGTTTCCTTACGGTCGTCTAGCACTCGGCGCTATGCGTGTGCTGTCATCGTAATCGTCTTCATCGTGCCAGCGATGATCTACGGAGTTGCTATCTGCATGTATCGATCAATCAATGCGCTGGGAACGTATCCCGCTATGGACAGAGCGTGACGAGCGCCTGTCTTAGATCCGCGATGGCCTCAGCCGATCCAATTTCCTCCACGAACTTGGGAGCGATTCGATAAGCTGCACCTCCCGCCACGATTCTCGGAGCCTTCTCTCCAAGCTTCCCGCGGACGACTTTGATTAAATCTGCCGCGGACGGAAGGTTGGCAACCAGAGTCGTAGAAATACATAGGACGTCGGCCGAAATCTCTTCGATTGTGCTGAGAATCGTCGAGTGCGGCAGGTTGGTCCCGAGAAAGCGCATCGTCCATCCATTTTCTTCAAGAGCGTCTGCCACCAGATTCGCGCCAATCTGGTGCTGCTCCCCGGATACGCCAGTTACGACCATACTCCCTCTGGTGGGCGATGTTGGAACAAGCCGGGGATAGATCATGGCGATCACATACTGTGCGATCGCACTCGCCATGTGTTCCTGCGCCACGCTGATCTCGTTCTGTTCCCAAAGGGAGCCGATGCTGCGTAGGGATTCGGTAATGACATCGACGTAGATATCCACGTGGCGGGCGCCGTTCCGAAGCGCCTCTTCGACTATGCAAAGCGCGGCTTGACGTTGACCGCTCAAAATCGCCGCGAGAAACGCACGTTCGGTGAGTCTTAGTGGGCCATCAGGTGATTGCGTTTCGGAAGCTGCTGCTGTACCTGTGCAAGCTTGCCGGCCGCTCTGCAGGAAGGTGGAAATCGCCGCTCGCTCGGCCGGGGAGAGAACCGGGGAAAGATGCTCTTCAAGCTGCGCAAAGTTTTCCTCGAGAGAATGTGCGTCAATGCCCCTGGCGCCAAGCATTCTGGCCGTCCAGCGTGCATAATCTGCGAACGCTTCGGGAGAGCCAGCCTGGATGGCCCCGGCTAGAAACTCGATATGGAAACACGCATCGGCAGTGCAGAACTGACGGCCGCGCTCCCCATACCGGACTTCCCATTCGGGATTGATCAGGAAGAACTGGTTAGAGACTGCCTGGGACACGTTCTGCTTGACAGACAGAAGCCGTCGCGCGAGCTTGAAACCGTCCGAAACCGACTGCGTCACTTGCTACCCCTCCAATGCTGCCGGAAGCAACGTGCAACTATGCGACTTCGAACCTATTTCCGCCTTTTCCCTTGGCGCGATAGAGCGCCTCGTCAGCGTGAGCGACCAATTCTTCTCCCGTTTCACCAATCCCGAGAGCTGCAATGCCGATGCTGACGGTGACCTGCCGGGGATATTCCGGGAATGCCAAGGTCCCTACTCCCGCCCGGATGCGTTCAGCGATAACAATTGCTCCGTCTCTGGTAGTTCCAGGCAGCAGCAGGACGAACTCGTCGCCGCCGAATCGGGCCGCAAGGTCGTAGGACCGAAGCTGACTTTTGAAGATGTTCCCAAGTTGAGCTAGAACCTGGTCACCGGCATCGTGGCCAAACTCATCATTGATCGGTTTGAAATGATCTACGTCGACAAAGATGACGCTCAGACTTTCATTTAGCCTATTGGCTCGCGCAGCCTCTCTTGGCAGGGTCTCTTCCAGTATGCGGCGATTGGCCAGACCGGTCAGGCCGTCTATGCGGGCAAGCTTTTCGATTGTTTCGTTTGCGTTCTTAAGCTCACGGTTCTTTTGCGCAAATTCCCGAACCGCGATCGACAGATCGTTTGTAATCCTGAGTATCTCGTTTTGAAAGAGAGCATCGCGACGCCGCTCCTCAGTTGCCAGCAAGAGAAAGTATCCATCGCAGCGCAGCAGTCGAGCTTCCCATGTGACCGGACTCTGATCTCCCTCAGCCAGGTTCAAGAGAAAAGAGGCATCATTTGCGCTCTCCGATTCCGATAGCTTGCGCCGCAGGTGCTCACTGTCGGAGAGCACCAGATAATCCCAAAGCTTCGGGACAGTACTCTCGGCTAGATTAGCGGGGAAGATGCGTTGGGCGGCGCGGTTGCGCTCGCGAATCGTACCGTCAGGCGACAACAGCAAGGCGAATACTGTGTCGGAGTTTGTTAACCATTCGGAAAGAGCATCCGAATGATTTGCAATTGCGTCTCTAAGCGTCTGAGCTGGTGCGGAAGGCTGGATGCTATGTCCGATGGTCAACAAAGTGAACGCCGGATCCAGCTTCAGGCCCTTCGGGATGAACACGTGCGACGCATGATGCGACTCGCTCCGATGCCAGGTGCGAAACGACTCTTCGTCTCTCCACCGTGTCAGTAGCAGGAACACGGATGGGTCTGCGGCATCGGTCAGGACATCAAGATCGTAAAATCCAGAAGCCTTTTCAACAAATCGAGGGCGGTTGAGGAAGGCTTGGCGCACCTCCGCTTCCATCCCGTTGCGAACTCGAAACCGTGATATCACAGTAACCATCTCAAGCCGCCTTGGATCGCACTCCCGAGACGTAAACGTCCCCGTATCAGGCCGCAACACCTCGTGATTCACCGGTGGTCAAGTATAAACCCGTGCCGTCAGCGTCAGGTGATCCAATCTGCACAGCATATTTCTGAACGGGCGTCTTCCAAAACAATGGTGTGATGGACTCTTTCTATGGCAGAAGAGTCTGGAGTTGGAGTATCTCGCGTTCAGGCGCGCGGCTTCAACCGCCTGAGTGGCGACTATTGGGACCTGAGCAATTAGGCTCAGACGTTTCGCGTCGCAAAGAGGAATCTAGGAGACACAGAACGGCGGAGCTTCGGAACCGCCCTTCACTTCGGCAGAACTTGTGCGGCCAGCACAAGGACAAGACAGAATGCCAATACTGTCTTCCTGCCTTTGTTTCTTCCACTCGACTGCTTAACTCACCCCCCTGAGCAAAGCAGTGCCAAGCAGCAATGTCGCTGGCACTCAGGACCATGCCCGCGTGCGCCTTGGAGGCGTATGGTAACTCCCACCTTTCCGATTTCGTTACTCGATTCAACTCGCATTCCAGCTCCGGGGTGTAGACGCTTCGCAACGCCGACCGAATCCCACTTGGACGAGGTCTTGGTTCTGGCCCAGGCTGGCGACCCAGATGCTTTCTCAAAGCTTTACTTGCGGCACAAGAAGCGCGTGTTTTCAATTTGCATGCGCATGGTGCACGATTTCCCGCTGGCTGAAGACCTTGCGCAGGAAACCTTTATTCAGTTACACCGTAAGCTCGCATCGTTTCGCGGTGACTCCGCCTTCACCACCTGGCTGCATCGAATGACCGTCAATCTTGTGCTGATGCACCTGCGCAAGCGCGTTTTGCCTGTTGTTTCACTCGATCAATTGATGACCGACATTCCGGAGGAACACATTGGGCGCAGTTTTGGCGCTTGTGATCGGAGGCAAACTGGCGTTGTCGACCGCGTAGCCATCGATCGCGCCGTGGCCACTTTGGCGCCTGGCTATCGGCATTTCTTCCTCCTTCATGATGTCCATGGTCTTCAACATCGCGAAATTGCCTCCATGATTGGTTGCAGCTTGGGCAACTCGAAGTCCCAGTTACACAAGGCGCGGCGTGCACTGCGGGACGCTCTTTCCGCACAAGCAGGACAGGTAACCGCCGGATTGACTGCGATACATCGACTCTCGGCCGTAATCGGAGCAAATGCTCAGCAAGACAATCGCAAGGAGGTCAAATGCGTGAACTGACGTTGGACGAGAAGACGTTTCTGGAAGAATTGCTCGTTAACGTTAAGGAAGTCGAGAAACTGGTTTGGGACGACACGAAGACGGATACTGTCAAATCGATGATTCGACAAATCGGATATAGGGCAAACGGAAAGAGAGACGCTTCGGAGTCTCATGAAAGAGCTCAAATCAAGATTGCGAGGCGTGCGATGGCCGCGGGCGACACGCCTTCCCCAAAAAGCCAGCCGTCCTTGTTTCTGACATCAATGTATGGCATTGCCTACGAGGGTGAATTCCGTGAGGGCGTCTCGCTGGTTCCGATCGAGATGCAGGCGAGGTTGGATAGAATTTGCGTCTCGATCAACCGCGCGCTCAGTCCGTATACGGAGCGACCCCGCGTCCATTGGTGAAAACGGCCACAGCTTATGCAGAAGAGCGTATCGTCACGCCAGCGAAACCTAGCTACGGTTCTTCTGACAGACTTCGTTGTATGTCCTGAGCGACTTCATCGATTGAAGTATTCAGACCGAGCTGTTCGATTTCCTTGCTGTTTTCCATATTCGACAATCCCAGTTTGGCCGCAATTTGCTGGTTCATGCTTATCACCGCCGTTACCTCTTTTTCCGTGAGGAGAAGGATTTGGAGCATGAGATGTTCCCGCTCATCGGCACGGCGTGCCAACCGCGCTTGCCTCATAAGGATAAGGCTCGCCAGAAGGATAGCCTCCATGGCGACGACAGTTCCTAGAAGCGAAAAGGGTATCGGATCAAAATGCGGAATTTGCGGCAAATGCAGGGTGTTTATGAGAATCCAGAACAAGAAGAGAAAGATGTGAGCAACTACAAACCCGAGATTGGCGACGATGGCCGCGGTCAAATCTCCCAGTCTTTCCGCCGGCGATCTTCGCGCCAGAAACTCCTGCTCATGCTTGGCGATCGTGTCTATGTGTTCTTGCACATGATTCGGAACCTGCATTGTTTGTCCTCGCACGGAGTTTTGTACTCAACGATTGGATGACTTGCTGGCAGGTAGAGGGGGAAGTGGAGGCGGCGATTTGAGTCGCAGATTTCTTCCAGACCAAGCCTTTTCCACGTATATCACCGACGGCGAGCGAAGAGATGCCCGCTTGCGCCCGCCCCTGGACGGCTCATCTCAGTGGGTGACCACAGGCTTCATCTTCTCTGCAAGGGGAGTTCCGCTCCGGCCGTGGTGATCGAACAGGGAGCGGGAGAACTTTCAGAATTCTGGTGGCCCGTGCAGGATGAGATTCCGAAATTTGCCCAGGTGTGCACCTATGACCGCGCAGGTTATGGCTTGAGCGAGCCTGGGCGCGCCGGGGGAACGATCGAAGACCGTACCCGCGAACTGCACACCCTGCTATCCACGGCGGGAGTTCAAGGCCCGTTCATCTTTGTGGCTCACTCCTATGGCGGCCTCATTGTTCGAAACTACGTCCGTGAGTACCCCGGCCAAGTCGCGGCTCTGGTTTTCGTAGACACGCCTTCGGAGTCTTCGATTTTTCAAAGTGAGGTTCTTGACCTCCATTCGAAGGCCAGGGTCATAAACCGCGGGATTGGATTCGTAAGCCGATTTGGAGTGCTTCGATTGCTCAGCCATTGGCTCCCCCTCGACCGTTTTGGGCTTATATCCTGCCGGCACAGGAACCTGGAGCTGACCTTCACGCAACGATACGAGCGCACCGTTGACCAGGACAACACCGTACGCTTTCACAACCTGACCATGCAGATCGAGCGTGCCGAGTGGCGCCCCACCTTGGCTGGATGCAAGGTGATCATCCATCAGCACCTGGACCAAACGCTGACCCTCACGATCGCAAGACATCGGGTCGGACACTACAGTGCGGAAGGAAAGCTGTTGACGCCGTTGACGAAAAAGCAGGTCAAGGCCGTGGAAAAGACGTTGAGAGGAAAAGTCACAAAACAGACTTTCCCTCTCAACTTGCAAATCCCGCAAACAACGTGGGATTCGCACTTTCCCACCGCCTCTACCACGACTGACTATTAATCAAACCGGACACTTCATTTGCTACCAAAAGCGGACATTTTCACTTGCTAACGACATTGCCGAGTTGGCGGTGACTCGCCCGCGATGCGGAAATCAGAAGCCCGAGACGTGTTCTTGAGTTCGTCAGCAATTGGGATAGCCGTATCGAACTTGAGTTCAGCGCATCTTTGCTGCCAGACAGTAGAAAACGATATATGGCACGATCATGCAAAGAGAGAACGCAGAAGCATTCCTCGCCCGAGTCATCGCTCTCACTACCGCACGCCACTCGGCAGTAAAACCTCAACCAGGTTCACAGAGAAAGACTTTCTGGCCTGGACAGCGCAGTACCAAATACGGCAAAGTGCGTGATCGCGGTCGTTTCAAGGAAGCTGAGGGGTTCGAGAGCATTCAAACTGGTAGAGCCGTGTGCGCAGCAGGCGAGATGCCGTTTGACGATCGATCATCTTCAGCCCAGCCGGCTTCCAGTTCAGCCGGCTCAAGACTCGGCGAGCGCGAGGGACTCATCCGGCTGGAGAACCATTCTTCGCGGGGGGTGAGGACCAAGCGAGAGAGAGATTGTCTCGACATGCTCGCTGATGCCGACCAAGCTTTGCGGATGGCCGCTCTTGTCTGTAATCAAGCGTGCAATCCCCGAATCGACGCGCCCGATCGGTCGTCCATTGAGAGAAAAGGTAGCCCCAGTGTTGTCGTACCTCATCGAAGCGCGGTGGTTCTTGTCGAACACAATCGCAAATTCCGAGCCGCGTGAAACCGCATGTCCCGGGCGAGCGTTCCATTCAAGCGTGTCCGCCTCTTCGCGCACGCCGGCCAGCCGCCAAGTGAAATCGACCATGACGAGGGCAGCAGGCGAGTAATTAGGTGCGTCCCCCTGAGTGAAAATGCCGGTCAACGGATCGAGCTGCTGTCGAAAGGTGCTGTCGCGCAGGATGGCGTCGCACCATCGATCCATCAGGTGCGATAAGGCAGCAGGTTTGCGATAGAACTCAAACCACCGTGGAGCCCGAAGCGCCGTAAGTGCCTGCGATGCCCCGCCCCATGAGTTTCTCGGGATCGGACGAACGAATGTGGGATCGTCCAGCGCGATAGAAGGCAGCGGATAGATCGCCCAAAATGCTCTCGGATTGTGAATCTGGCGCTCCCAGAGCGATTCAAACAGCTTTGGATCCACCACGTGTTCGCCGCATACCCGGCTCAGAATGTCGGAGCGGATGCGAATGAATTGGCCATTCGCGTCGAGATCGTAGAATGCCGCGTCCTCTTCCACAAAGAGCTTCGCCAGAATGAAACCTCGAATTC
>Ga0302326_10018032_pt1 | contig 14664 bp, 12 predicted proteins | sample Palsa_T0_3_FD_202264 | JGI IMG/M metagenome (GOLD analysis project Ga0302326, IMG submission 202264) | Peat permafrost microbial communities from Stordalen Mire near Abisko, Sweden - Palsa_T0_3 | ecosystem: Environmental > Terrestrial > Soil > Palsa > Peat permafrost | place: Sweden: Abisko... | reverse complement strand
CATTGCACAGCACGGACGAGACCCAGGAGAAGAAGGCAGGCAAGATCATCGTCGAGCATACCAACATCAATCCCAACAAGGCCGCGCACATCGGGCATTTGCGCAATGCCGTGTTAGGCGATACGTTCGTGCGGATGCTGCGCGCTAGGGGCCGGACGGTGGAAGTCCAGAATTATATCGACAACACGGGCGTGCAGGTGGCCGACGTGGTCGCGGGTTTCCATTTTCTGCGGAAGATGTCCTACGACGATGTTGTCGGGCTCATGCAGCGCACGAGATTCGATTACTACTGCTGGGACCTCTATGCCGAGGTCTCGTCGCACCCCGAACTCAAGGAATGGCGGAAAGTGACGCTGCACGCCATTGAGCACCGGGAAGGGGAACTGGTGGAGGTCGCCTCGAAGGTCAGCGAGGTAATCGTCGGCTACCACCTCAACACCATGGCCCGGCTCGGGGTGAGCTACGACTTGCTGCCGCGCGAGAGTGACGTGGTGTGGCTCAAGTTCTGGGAAACCGCCTTCGAGCAGTTGAAGGAGCGCAAGGCAATTTATCTCGAAACCGAAGGGAAGAACGCGGGCTGCTGGGTGATGCCTGCCAGCGCCTTCAAGGAACAGACTGGTGAAGAGACCGACGACAGCAAGGTCATCGTGCGATCGAATAACACGGTGACGTACGTCGGCAAGGACATCGCGTATCAGCTCTGGAAATTTGGCCTGCTGGCGGGGAAGGACTTCTATTATCAACTGTGGGCCGATAAAGGCGTGTACGTCACCACGGCGAGTCCCCAACCGCCTTTGGATCGCGAGTTTGGGCGGGGCGAATCTGTCTACAACGTCATCGACTCGCGGCAATCCTATTTGCAGGATGTTGTGGTGGCCGGCCTGCGCGCTCTCGGATACAACCAGCAAGCCGACCGGTCCAACCACTTTTCCTACGAGATGGTCGCGCTCACGCCCGGCACTTGCGCTGAGCTGGGCATCGAGCTTTCAGAAGAAGACAAGAAGAAGACGTATGTGGAGGTGTCGGGCCGCAAGGGGTTGGGTGTTAAGGCAGACGATTTGATCGATAAGCTGATCGAAAAAGCGCTGGAAGAAGTGGACTCGCGGCACCCGGAAGCGCCCGCCGGCGAGCGCGGCCGCATTGCGACCGAGATCGCCATTGGGGCGCTGCGCTACTTCATGCTGAAGTTCACGCGCAATTCGGTAATCGCCTTCGATCTGCGGGAAGCGCTCAGCTTCGAGGGCGATACCGGACCGTATGTGCAATACGCGGCGGTGCGCGCCGGCAACATCTTGCGCAAACTGGCCGAGCGCGGCGAGGCGCTTCCCGATTTCACGCGGGAGCTCGACCAAGAAGCCCTCGCGCGACAGCTCGCATCGGAAGATTACTGGCAGGTGCTTTTGATGGCATCCAAATCGGATGCGGCCATCGAGCGCGCCATCGCTTCGGGCGAGCCGGCGCACGTGGCGAAATATGCATTTCAGCTCGCGCAGGCGTTCAATAATTTCTATCACGGCACCCAGGTGCTGAGCGAAGAGAATCGCGAAAAGCGCATCTTTCTTCTCTGGCTCACCAGCTATGTGCGTGGGCAGCTCGAGCGCACGCTCGCGGTGCTCGGCATCAGCGTGCCCGAATACATGTAACGGTACCGTGCGCGTGTTCGGCCTTGCCTGCGGCGCCTCCTGTGGATAAAGTGGAGTTGTGACCGCAGTGGAAGCGTACGAACTGACAACTCAGGGAGGTTCAACCGACTTTGCGCGGCTGATCGGCGCGTGCGAATCGTTCGGACCCTATTGTCTGATCGGTGGTTTGGCGGTCAATTGCTACGTCGAGCCAGTGTACACGCTGGATGCCGACCTGGTCGTGATCGCGGCGAGCCTACCTGAACTGACGCAGCACCTCGAAGCGCAAGCACAGGCACCCGGTAGCCAACTTCGGATTCAGTCCACCACCGACGAACGGTACCAAGCATTCCTGGCCCGATCGGTGGATGCTAACGTCCTGGGGGTCCGAGTGAAGGTGGCTTGTCGAGAGGATGTGGCGCAGGGCAAGCTTTGGGCGTACGGTGATCCACAGCGGCGGCTGAGCAAACGCAAAAAGGACGAACTGGACCTGATCCGACTTGCCGAGGCCTATCCCGAGTTGAAATCTCTGTACCCCAGTGAGCTCCAGGAACAACTCGACCGACGATAAGAGGATCGGATTGGCTGACCGGATTTGATCACGTGCCCTCCGATTCTCAAAGAGGGTCCGCCTTGCAGCGCTCAAAGCATCACCGTGCCCAACTACATGCAGGGTGCGGCGTTGCCGGCGCAAGTCACAGTGTTAGACTCGGCGCATGGCAAACGTTCCCATCGCCGGCGAACTTGCACCGGAATTCGAACTGCCCGCCTCGACTCGAGTGCCGCGGCGGCTGTCTGAGCTGATCTCGCATTGTCGCTTGGTGCTACTGTTTTACCGCGGCAATTGGTGAGCTTTCTGCCTCCGCCAGTTGGCGGACTATAGCGAGCACTACCCGGAAATCCGGGCGGCCGGCGCGAGCGTGGCCGCGGTCTCCGTGGATGCACCCGGCGAATCGGAGGCTTTGCGGCTTCAACTCTCTTTGCCCTTTCCGATTTTGTGCGATACGGAACGTCGCGTCGTTAGGGACTGGGACATCTACAACGCGGGAGAGAAGGGCGGCATCGCCAAACCAGCGGTCTTCATAATCGACACTAGCCGCGTGGTTCGTTTCGCGGCGGTCGACGGGGTTGCCAGGCGTGTGCCCGCGGTCGAGATAGTTTCCCTTCTGCACAATGACGTCGCGGGACGAACGCTTCGACGCAGACTGCACTTGCCGCGTTTTTTGGACTGGAAGCGCGCGGTTCGAAATGTCCGGCGCTAAACGTCATATCAAAGATCCAGCACGATCCACGCCGGAGCGTGATCGCTCGCGTTCTCCTCGCCGCGCACCCATTTGTCGACTCCGCCGCCCACCAGCCGCTCGCACAAGATTGGCGAGAGCAAAAAGTGATCGAGCCGCATGCCCTTGTCGTTTCGCCAGCGGTCACGCTCATAATCCCAGAACGTCCATAGCGGACCTTCGGGCTGCAACCTCCGCAGCGCGTCCGTCCAGCCTTGAGCGAGTAGTCGAGCGAAGGCCTGCCGGCTTCGGGGCTGAATCAACGCGTTGTTATCTAAAGATCGCGTTGGATAGATGTCTTGCGCAGTGGGCACCACATTGTAATCGCCCGCCAATACCACCGGCAGGCCGGCGGCGATGAACCCGGCGGCGTGTGCGGTCAGGCGTTCGAACCAGGCCAGCTTGTAATCGAACTTGGGACCGGGCTGAGGATTGCCGTTCGGCAGATAGAGGCAAGCGATCAAGACCCCATTTACGGCCGCCTCGATGTAGCGCGCCTGGCTATCGCCGGGATTGCCCGGCAGGCTGGATCGTGTCAGTACCGGCTCCTGGCCGCGCCCAAGGATCGCGACGCCGTTCCAGGAACGCTCCCCCTGCCAGACAGAGCGATAACCCAGAGCTCGAAGCGGCCCGTCTGGGAATGCCCGCTGCTCGGTCTTCAGCTCCTGGAGGCAAACCACGTCCGGCTCTGTTTTGCCGAGCCAGGCTACCAGATTGTCCAGCCGCTTGTTGATGTTATTGATGTTGAACGTTACGATCTTCAATATAACGATCTTACGCGGAGCCGACTGCCCCTTCTTCAGCGTCTACAATGAAATTGAATGCCACCAATGAATAATCTTGGAGCCGCGAATAGTTTTGGAGCCGCTTCCACCCTGACCGTCGGAGGCACCGAGTACCGCTACTATGCGCTCGAAGCGCTGGAAAAGCGCGGCGCGAACATCTCCCGCATTCCGTATTCCATCAAGATCCTGCTCGAAAATCTGCTGCGCACCGAAAACGGAGCCACGGTAAAGGCATCCGATATCGAATACGTCGCGGCCTGGAAAATCGGCGCGCAGGCGCAAGAGATCAACTTCAGCCCGGCGCGCGTGCTGCTCCAGGATTTCACCGGCGTCCCCTGCGTGGTGGATCTGGCGGCCATGCGCGACGCTCTCAGAGACATGGGCTCCGACCCCAAGCGCGCCAATCCGCTGATCCCCGCCGATCTGGTGATCGATCACTCCGTGCAGGTGGATCAGTTCGGCTCTTCCGGTGCATTCGCTTTTAACGCGCTGCTCGAATTTCAGCGCAATCAGGAGCGTTACGCGTTCCTGCGCTGGGGCCAAAAAGCTTTTCAGGATTTTCGCGTGGTGCCGCCCGATACCGGCATCGTGCACCAGGTGAATCTCGAATATCTGGCACCGGTGGTCTTCACGGACCGGAAACAATCGCCCGCGTTGGCCTATCCCGACACGCTGGTCGGCACCGATTCGCACACGACCATGATCAATGGTCTGGGCGTGGTGGGTTGGGGCGTGGGCGGCATCGAAGCCGAGGCGTGCATGCTCGGCCAGCCCATCTCGATGCTGCTTCCCGAAGTAGTCGGGTTCAAGCTCAACGGCCGCCTGGCCTCGGGCTGCACCGCGACCGATCTGGTGCTCACCGTCACGCAGATGCTGCGCAAAAAGGGCGTGGTCGGCAAGTTCGTCGAGTTCTACGGACCCGGCGTGGCCGCGCTGCCTCTGGCCGATCGGGCGACGATTGGCAACATGGCCCCAGAATATGGCGCCACGATCGGCTTGTTCCCCATCGATCATCAGACGCTCGACTATCTGCGGCTCACCAATCGCTCCGCGGAATCGATCGCGCTGGTGGAAGCCTACGCCAAGGCGCAGGGCCTGTTTCTGACTCCCGATTCGACCGAGCCCGAGTATTCGGACACCTTGGAGCTGGACCTCGCGAGCGTGGTTCCGTCCATGGCCGGTCCCAAGCGGCCGCAGGATCGCATCAATCTTCCGGACGTCAAAAAGAATTTTCTGGATACGCTGACCGCGGCGCAGAAGACCGCCGAGGTCGCAACCAATGGTTCTAAATCCACGATTCACGATGGCTCTGTCGTCATCGCCGCGATCACGAGTTGCACCAACACCTCCAATCCGTCGGTGATGATCGCCGCGGGATTACTGGCGAAAAAAGCCGTCGAGCGGGGGCTCAAGACCCAGCCGTGGGTGAAGTCGAGCCTAGCGCCCGGCTCCAAAGTCGTCACAGATTATTTGAATGACGCGGGCCTCACGCCGTACCTGGAGGAATTGAAATTCAATCTGGTGGGCTACGGCTGCACCACGTGCATCGGCAACAGCGGGCCGTTGCCGGAGCCGGTGGCCGACGCGGTGCAAAAAGGAAAGCTGACCGTGGCCGCGGTGCTGAGCGGCAATCGTAACTTCGAGGGGCGCATTAATTCCTTGGTGCGCGCCAACTATCTGGCTTCCCCGCCCCTGGTGGTGGCCTACGCGCTGGCCGGCCGCGTGGACATCGATCTCGACTCCGAACCGATCGGGGCGGACTCGAGCGGCCAAGGCGTTTACCTCAAAGACATCTGGCCCACGCCCGAAGAAGTGCAGGCCGTGGTGAAGCGTTCGGTGCGCGCCGAAATGTTCCAGAAAGAGTACTCGGAAGTTTTCCTGGGCGATGATCGCTGGAACTCGGTGAAGGTGCCGTCGGGGGATTTATACGAGTGGTCGGAAAAATCCACCTACATCCGCAAGCCGCCGTATTTCGAAACTATGGCGGACCCGGCGACTTCGGTGCAGGATTTCTCGGGCCTGCGCGTGCTCGCGATGCTGGGCGATTCGGTAACCACCGATCACATCTCGCCGGCCGGCAATATTCCCGCCGATAGTCCCGCCGGAAAATTCCTGATCGAGCATGGCGTGAAGCCGGGCGATTTCAATTCCTACGGCGCGCGCCGCGGCAACCACGAGGTGATGGTGCGCGGCACGCTGGCCAATATCCGGCTGCGCAACATCCTTGCACCGGGCACCGAAGGCGGCTGGACCACGCACGCGCCATCGGGCGAGAAGATGTTTATCTACGACGCATCGGTCCGCTATCAGCAGGAGGGCACGCCGCTGGTGATTATCGCGGGCAAGGAATACGGCTCGGGATCGTCGCGCGATTGGGCCGCTAAGGGCACGCTGCTGCTGGGCGTTCGCGCCGTGATCGCGGAAAGCTTCGAGCGGATTCATCGCTCGAACCTGGTTGGGATGGGCGTGCTGCCGATGCAGTTTCTTCCGGGCGAAAATCGCGAGTCGCTGGGCTTGACGGGCTTGGAAGTTTATTCGATCACCGGTATCCCGCAGGCCGTGGCTTCGGGCGCCAGGGCGCGGGTGTGGGCCAAGTCCGACGCGGGCGAGAAAACGTTCGAGGTGATCGTGCGCATCGACACGCCGCAGGAGGCCGAATACTATCGCAACGGCGGGATCTTGCCGTACGTGGTGCGCCAGCTCGCGGCGAAATCTTAACTGAGCCGCGCCGCGTGAGCAAGCGGTCTAATCGAGTACCCGAACGAACTCGGCGATGATGCGATATTTTTCCTCGTCGGGATCAAGATCCCAGGATGGAAACTCGGGATTGAGCGACTCGAGACGAATGCGCGAATGCCGCCAGGTTCCTGTATCAAACTCTCCGGACGCCAATTCCGACTTGGCGCTCCGGTAGCGCTTCACGGAATAGCGATTGTTGCCGCCGGTTTCGAGATTTTCAACCAGCACGAAGCGGCCCTCGCGCGAGCCGGCTACGCCATGGCGGAACACGCACAGCGAGCCGTCGGGAATATGCGGCTCCATGGAATGCCCCGAGATTTCAGCCACGAACATATCGTGCCCCAGGCGCAAATCTTCCGGCGCTTCGACCCACGCTTCCTGGGTGACTTCCTGATTTTCGAGAAATTTTCCGGCGGCTGCCCGCAGCGAGTATTGCGGAAGATGGGTACGAAATTCCAGCACGTTGCTGGGGACGTTGTTCCGATACAGCCGGTCGAGCGCGCGATCGAAGTCCGACACCAGCAGCTCTTCGCGATCGGTAATGCGAATGGCGCCCGACAAAGTGTTCTCCAGATATTCGAACAATTTCTCCGCGCCCATTTCCCGACCTTTTTGCGCGAGATCCTGAGCCAGGGCGCGCAGTACGTCCAAATCTTCCTCGGCGTCGGCATGCTCAAACAGCGATTCCAGATCGCGGCGGAAACGGAGGCGTAACGAGTTCGATTCCGGATCTTCGAGCAGGATTCCCAGATTCACCAACCCGTTCCTCGGTGTTTCCGCCTGGACGAGGGAATACCTGGCCAACCGGGAATCGAGTGTCGCAGCCGAGGTTGACATAGGGCTTAGCCAGGCTTATCGGCAGCGCCGGTAAAAACTGTAAGGAGCACAGGCCGGCGCCTGGCCGGTCCGTTGTGCGGATACATTATGGTACAGCGAATGGATAGTAGCCCTTCCTGGCCCGCACCTTCACGTTCGCCAGACTCACCTTGACTTGAATATCCCGGAACTGCTTTCTGGCATCGGTCGAATTCGGAATGTAGCGAATGATGTACTGCGTGGTCACTTCGCCCACCACGGCTTCAACCGAATGGTACATGCCGTTCGCAATTTCGGCGGCGTATTGGCCGGTGCCGACCTTCAACGGGTAATTGCCTTCGTCGGACGGCGTCGAAATGTAGCCGGCCACATCGTTGAACACGCCTTCCAGCGGATACACCACGCGGCCTCCGGTCTCTTCCGCCAGGCGGACCAGGTTTTTGTTGCTATCATTCGCGAAACCAAAGGCCACCGTGCTGATGCCATAGATCGTCACCAGATTCCGCTGGGCGATTTCGAGCGCTTCCTCGAGGGTCTTCTTGCTCGCGTTATCGTGGCCGTCGCCGACGACCACCAGGACGCGCCGCGGCTCGATCGGCTCGCCCTGAATCAGCTTGCGGTTGGTGCAAGCCATATAGATGGCGTCGTACAAAGCCGCTCCGCCCGAGGGCCTCAGCTTTTGGATCTTCTGGACCATCGGCTCGGGATCCGAGCCGGTGTCGAGCAGCAGGTCCGCGGTATTGGAGTAGCCGATCAGATATCCGCTAAACTTCGGATTGTCGCCCGGAACCAGGTTCTGCACCAGCTCGACGGCGGCGTCCTGATAGTTCTTCCAATGCAGGCGGCTGGCGTTGCTCAGATCCAGCAGGACTCCGGCTACCACTGGCTGGCTGCGCTCGCGGGTAAAAAACTGGATCTCCTGCTGCTTGCCCTCTTCAAAAACGGTGAAATCCTTTTGATCCAAATCCGACACGAAGCGGCCCTTGTCATCGGTCACGGTCACGGGAACGATAACTTCGTTGACCTGCACTTGAATGGGAGGCGGGCCGGGGGGTTGATTGTTGGGGGGCGCAACCGTGGCCGGCGACTGCCCAAATAGAGAAATCGCGATCAAAAGAGAAAGCGCGAACCGCAGGTGCATGATTTGCCTTGCTCTGATTATAGAGCAGAAGCCGGGGCGCGTCACCGGGCAATAGCGCTGCCCGGCCGAGCCTCTCACCGTCTTGTAACGGTAACGATGATCGATTACACTGAAAAGGTTCGAAGAAACCCGCACCGGGGACCGGCTGGTGAGGACTCTGGAAGCCGCCGGTTCCAGGTGCGGTCAGGACCTAGCATCGGCGCGTCTGGCCGGAAACTAGCTTTCAGCTCCATTCTGGCGAGGCCCGCGTCCTGCTATCCCCGCCCGAACCGCCAACGCCGCCGAAACCATTCCGAAACGAGAGTGGATCGGTTTCATTTGCGAAGCGACCCAAAAAAAACCCCTCTGTTGCAACTCGCCGATCAGAGCCTCAAGCGGTTGCAAATCTCGTAAGCACCGGTTCCCGCAAGCACGCCGTTCACCAGTCCGCTCATGACCCCTTCCCACGCGTTGCAATCAGAGGGCAGGTTTCAAAGGTCACTTCATCAATTCGAGTGCTCCAAATGCACGCCGCGCGCCACCAGTTCGTCTTTTGTTTTCAAAGTGCTGTGAACATTCTTTGGGGCGGCAAGCTGCTAGGGCTGTGTCAGTGTGACACAATTGGCATTTGGCGATTGGCGATTCGGTCACACGCTTTGTCGTACTCGCTTGCATCCTTGCGCTTTGCCTGTCCGCGCAGAACGACGAAGACGAATTTCGCGTCTACGCCGATCATCCCCGCCTGATTCTGACCGCCCAGCGGCTGCGCTTGCTCAAGCGCGAACGGGAGCGTGAATCCCCACGCTGGCGGCAGTTTGAGACGCTGCTCAAGGGGACCGCGAGTTTGCCCGAGCCCGGCTTCGCGCTGGCGCTCTATTATGCCGTGACCGCGGACGACGCGGCGGCGAAGCGCGCAGTGGAGTGGGCGCTGGGACCGGCGAACGACCTCAGGCAGATCGCGCTGGTTTACGACTGGTGCCAGCCGGTATTCACCCCGGAGCAGTCCGCTGCGCTGGCAGCGAAGATCCGCGGGCTGGCTCAAAAGCGGACCGCCGATAGCGTTCCCGTTCAGCGCGACAAAGTCCTGGCCTGGATCGCAATCGCCGACGACGCCAAGCACTCCGAGGAACAGCCGCTGCAAGAGCTGGTGCGCCAATGGCGAATGGAATACGCACCGTCGCTCGAAGCCGGAAGTGCAGCTCTGCTGCTCCCGGACCTGTACGCAATGCTCGAGATCCTGCACGCGGTCCGCGACAATCTGAAGATCGACCTGCGCGCAGCCGCGCCCGGCTACTTCCAGCACCTGGCGAAATACCTGGTCATGGGGAATTATCCGGCGCCCTATCGCGCGCCCGAAAACGAATTCCGGATTCCGATGTATCCCGGAGGCGCGAATGCCAGCCCCGATCTCAACCGCGCCGCGCTCGCGCGCGCGGCCGGCCTGAGCCAGGTGGCGTACGATAACAACAACCTCGAGAATCAGTTCCTGCAAGGCTGGCTGATCCAGGATCGCTTCTCTCTAATGACCGCCTTCGGCACGCCGTACGAATTCCTGTGGGCCAATCCCTACCAACCGGGACTCAGCTACTTTCAGCTTCCGCTGGTGTTTCATGATGAGAACTCGGGAGCGTTGTTCGTCCGATCCAGTTGGGAAGAAGACGCCGATTGGTTTGGGCTGCTAGATGGACAGGCGGAACTGTTTCACTCGGGCCGCGCCACGGTGGTGGATCGAACTACATCCGGCTCAGCGGCTCCCCAACCCCTGCAGCTGGGCGAAACCAGCGTGATTTTCGGACGCGCTCCGTTTCGCTTTTCAACCGAAGGCGGGACGGTGCTGGCCATCGGTCTCGAGCCGCGGCATGCTTATTTGGTCGAGACGGACGACGAAGAGATGCAGGAGGGCACGACCGATCGGGCCGGAACTCTGGTTCTGGAATACCCCGCAGGCCGGGCGGCCGGCGTGCGCGTGCATGGCCCTACTTGATTTCCAGAACCTCTTTTTCCTTGGTCTTGACGGCCTGATCGAGCTTCGCGATGTAGCTGTCGGTCAGCTTCTGGATCTCATCATGCGCCCGGCGGTCCTCATCCTCGCTGATCAGTTTGTCCTTCAACAGCTTCTTGATGTGCTCGTTGCTGTCGCGCCGGACGTTGCGCAGCGCCACGCGATGGTCCTCGGCGATATGGTGGACCTTCTTCACCAGATCCTTGCGCCGCTCTTCGGTGAGCGCGGGGATCGGCACCCGGATCACCTTTCCATCGTTGGACGGATTCAGACCCAGATCGGCCGCGCGGATGGCTTTTTCGATGACCCCGATCTGCGAGACGTCCCAGGGCTGCACGCTGATGAGCGTCGGCTCCGGCACATGCAGGGTCGCCAGTTGATTGAGCGGCGTGGGCGTTCCGTAATAGTCTGCCTTCACGTTGTCCAACAGGCTGACCGAAGCGCGTCCGGTGCGCACGCCCGCCATTTCGTGCTGCAGGTCCGAGAGCACTTTGTCCATCCTGGTTTTGGCATGCGAATCGACATCTTTCACGCTCTGAAAATTGTGAGCGGCTGGAGTGGTTGTTTGAGGTGTGGTGGTTTGAGGTTCGTTTTTCATAAGGCCGGCCTGGTGCCGATTTAATGGATGAGCGTCCCAATGGGCTCGCCCATCGACATACGCATTATATTGCCGAACACGTTCAAGTTGAAAACCACAATCGGAAGCTGATTGTCGCGGCACATCGCCACCGCGGATCCGTCCAGCACTTTGAGCGCTTTTGCCAGGACGTCCTGATAACTGACTTCCGGGTACAGCACGGCGTCGGCATGCCGCAATGGATCTTTATCGTACACGCCGTCCACGCGGGTGCCCTTGGCGATCACGTCGGCGTGGATCTCGAGCGCCCGTAGAGTGGCCGCGGTGTCGGTGGAGAAATAGGGGTTCGAGGTGCCGGCCGCGAATACCACGATGCGGCCTTTTTCGAGATGGCGAATGGCGCGCCGGCGGATGTAGGGCTCGGCCACCTGATGGATCTGGATGGCCGTCATCACGCGCGTGGGCACGCCGGCTTTTTCGAGCGCGTCCTGCAACGCCAGCGCATTGATCACGGTGGCCAGCATGCCCATGTGGTCGGCCGCCACGCGGTCCATATTCATGGCCGCCGCCGCTACGCCCCGAAAGAAATTACCGCCGCCCACCACCAGGCCCATCTGCACTCCGGTGCGGGCCACCTCCGCGATCTCTTCCGACAGGCTCTTCACCCGCGCCGGATCGATGCCGAACGAGCTTCCACCGGCCAGAACCTCGCCGCTCAGCTTGAGAACAATGCGCTGGTATTTAGGCATGGGACCGCTCCCTCACGGTCGCGGCTCAGAAAGTCGCGGCTCGGAAAGTCGCGGTGCGGAAACAACGCGTGTCAGCAAGCGGATTCCTAGGCTTTGGGCGCCGATTTGTCCGCCGTCTCCTCGATCAGCGCCGCTTCGCCGACTTTGAACCGGACGAAGCGCGAAACCGAGACGTTCTCGCCCAGCTTGGCGATGGCCGACTTGATCAAATCGCCGATGGTAGTGGCGTTGTCGCGGATGAAAGGCTGCTCGTAGAGACAAATCTCCTCATAGAATTTGGCCAAGCGGCCCTCCACGATCTTGTCCACCATCTTCTCCGGCTTGCCTTCCTGCAAGGCGCGGGCGCGCTGGATATCGCGCTCTTTGTCCAGCGCGTCGGCGGTGACGTCTTCCTTGCGGATGAATTGCGGATCGGCCGCGGCCACCTGCATCGCCAGATCCTTCACCAGTTGCTGGAAGTCGTCGGTGCGAGCCACGAAATCGGACTCGCAGTTCACCTCCACCAGCACCCCGAGCTGCGAGCCGGGGTGAATGTAGCTGCCGATGATGCCCTGCCGCGTAGTGCGCGTGGCCTTATTTCCGGCCTTGGTAATCCCCGCCTTGCGCAGAATGATCTCGGCTTCCGGCAGATTGCCCTTAGACTCGACCAGGGCTTTCTTGCACTCCATCATCCCCGCACCGGTGCGGTCGCGGAGTTCCTTCACTAATTTCGCACTGATTTCCATGGTTTCGTTCACGTTGGTTTTCGTTTCGCCGCGTTATTCCACGGTCTGCGAGCTGGTGCCGACTTCTTCGGCCGCTTCCGATCCCGGACCCTTGCGAGGCAGGGACATGGAAGGCAGATCCTCGTCCGACAGGCCTTCCGACATCAGCTGATCGAGCTGCTGCGGATCGAACTGCGTGTACTCGAGAATCTCCTCGGTCGGAGTTTCGTCGGTGATGATCTTCTCGGCCGCGAAATCCTGCTCGGTGGCGAGAGCCCGGCCTTCGATGACCGCGTCGGCGACCTTGGTCGTAAACAACCGGATGGCCCGCAGCGCGTCGTCATTGCCGGGAATGACGTGATCCACTTCGTCCGGATCGCAGTTGGTGTCTACCACGGCGACCACCGGAATGCCGAGCCGGCGCGCTTCTTTCACCGCGATGGCTTCCTTGTTGGAATCCACTACGAACAGCACATCCGGCAGGCCCTGCATGTCCTTGATGCCGGCCAAATTCTGCTGCAGGTGTTTGCGCTCGCGCTCGAGGCGGCTGGCTTCCTTTTTGACGCGGCCTTCGTAGCCCGTGCCCTCGGCCGCCATGATATCCAGCTCCTTGAGGCGCTTGATGGATTTTTGCACGGTCAACATATTGGTGAGCAAACCGCCCAGCCAGCGCTGGTTGACGTAGTATTGGCTGCAGCGCGTGGCCTCTTCAGCGATAGCCTCCTGGGCTTGCCGCTTGGTTCCCACAAACAGCACGGTCTTGCCTTGCGCGGCCATCTCGGCCACATAGCGCATGGCGTCCTTGAAAAGCTTCAAGGTCTTTTGCAGATCGATGATGTAGATTCCGTTTCGTTCGCCAAAGATGTATTCCTTCATCTTTGGATTCCAGCGCTTGGTCTGGTGCCCGAAGTGAACGCCGGCTTCGAGCAATTCCTTCATGGAAATTGATGGCAAAATGCCTCCTTTGTTACTGGTTCACTGGGTTCGCCCGATCGCGCCCGCGCACACGGCCCAAAGCGGAATTTGTGTGCGCCGGACGAAACCGGCCGTTTACTTGCGTTCACACGAGTGTGAACGCGGCACGCAAGAGTGCGTGCGCCACTATCTCTTCGAGAACTGGAACCGCTTTCGCGCGCCCTTTTGACCGTACTTCTTGCGCTCGCGAGAGCGCGGGTCGCGGCTCAGCAATCCCAGCTGCTTCAACTTCGGACGCAGCTCGGCGTTGAACTCCAGCAGCGCGCGGGCAATGCCCAGCCGCGCCGCGCCGGCCTGACCGTGGGGTCCCCCGCCGTCCGCCAAAATAACGATATCGAACTTGTCGGCCATCTCGGCCGCGAGCAGAGGCTGGCGCACTAAAGCGCGCGCCGCTTCGTTGACGAAGTAATTATCAAAGGGCCGCCCGTTGACCGTAATCTGGCCTTTACCCGATCGCAAAAAGATGCGAGCGACCGCGGTTTTCCGGCGGCCGGTTCCCAGATGCTGGATTAATCCTGCCACTCAAATACCTTCCTTGCTATTGGCTGTTGAGTTGGAAGCTAACGCGGGCGGGAAAAACATTCTGACCATTACGACTTCGCGAGCGCCACCGGCTGCTGCGCCTGGTGGGGATGCTTGTCCCCTGCATAAACCTTCAACTTGCGGTACATTTGCTTGCCGAGCTTGGTCTTCGGGAGCATTCCCGCGATTGCGTGCTCGATCATTCGTGTGGGGCGCGTGGCGCGCAGTTTGGCGGCACCCACTTCAGTAAGGCCGCCCGGATATCCGGAGTGGCGGCGGTAAACTTTTTGCTCTTCCTTGCGGCCGGTGAGCTTGATCTTCTCCGCATTGATCACAATCACGTGATCGCCCGTGTCCAGGAAAGTAGTGTAGGTGGGCTTGTGTTTGCCCATCAGGATGAGCGCGGCGGCGCTGGCCACCCGGCCGAGCACTTGATCGGCGGCATCGACAACGTGCCACTGGCGCGCAATTTCCCCCTGGGACGGAATATGAGTTTTCATAAAGACAGAACTTCTCTGTTCGAGACTTACAGTCAATTTAGGTTACCGAATCCGGCGGTTGGGTGTCAAACGGGGGGCGCGGTGGGTGTAGATGCCCCAAAATGGTGTAGATGCTCCAAAATAATGTCACCTCATAACTGCAACGAAACAATGTCACCCCTTGGCAAGCTGAGGTGATCGAGTTGAGCCAGAACGAACTGCAAAGGGTGAAGGTGATCGAGAACGCGATATAAGGCCGGATCACGGCCGGGGAGGCAAGCGTTTTGCTACAAC
>Ga0302326_10018030_pt1 | contig 14666 bp, 13 predicted proteins | sample Palsa_T0_3_FD_202264 | JGI IMG/M metagenome (GOLD analysis project Ga0302326, IMG submission 202264) | Peat permafrost microbial communities from Stordalen Mire near Abisko, Sweden - Palsa_T0_3 | ecosystem: Environmental > Terrestrial > Soil > Palsa > Peat permafrost | place: Sweden: Abisko... | reverse complement strand
TATCGGCCTGGCTGAACCCGGCGCGCTCGCGATGACCATCGCCGCCATGCAAGCCGTCGAGTTCGTCGGCATGCCCGAAGGAAATCTCGCGCTCGCGCAAGCCGCCGTTTATCTTTCGCTCGCGCCCAAATCCAACGCCCTCTACACCGGTTATGGCGCCGCCGTCGCCGACATCGCCGAAACCCGTACAGAGCCGGTCCCTCTGCACTTGCGTAACGCCGTCACCGGTCTGTTGAAGAACATCGGTTACGGCGACAACTATCAGTACGCCCACGAATTCGAGGACGCTGTCACCGAAATGACTTGCCTGCCCGATAGCCTCGCCGGCCGCCACTACTACCATCCCACCGACCGCGGCTTCGAGCAGCGCCTTAGGCAACGCATGGAGGAGATTCGCCGCATCCAAGTAACCAGGAAGGCTACGCCATAATTCCGCGACCCCAATCCGCGATCCTCCCGACGATCGCGCTCACACGCGCAGCGACATGCGCGCGCTATTTCTGCCTCTCTTTGGCGCTGGCCTTCACATTTGCCGCGCCGCTCGCGCTGCGCGCGCAGGATAAGCCCGACATGCGCGTCGAAGATAATTGCGCCGTGCTCGCCTACGGCCCGGGCGGCGAAATCGCCTATTCCGTGCAGCGCCAGTTCCACGTGAAGAAAATGCAGTATCGCCGCGACGATATCTGGGTGGTTTCAAGCTCCGGATCAAAACATAAACTGATCGACGGCGAAAAGTTCGTGCGCGGCACCGGGCCATTCGATTACAAAGTTGATTCGCTGGCCTGGTCGCCCGATGGCAAGCAACTCACCGCCATGCTCACCACCGATAAATTGACCGACGCGAAGGGGAATCATCTGCCCGTGGCCGAAACGCTGCTGTTCGACGACACCGGCCGCGAGATCGCCGTTTCCGGTGGCGATAGCCTTGTGCCCGCCGCCAGCCACGCCACCTGGCTGGATGACGACGCGACGGTCGCCTATCTCGGCGATCCGGCGCCGCCGGCCGTCCTGCACTCAATCAACGAAATCGTGCCGGCCACGGGAAAATCCACCGCGCTTTTTCCGGAGCAAGGATTCGCCGCCGTCGTGTGGGATACGCTGCAAACCGGCGGCATCGCGATCGCCACCAGCTCCGCGCGGAACGGAGCGGCGCATCTGGTCGCATTCGATCTCGCGCACCGCAAGATTCGCGATCTCGCGCCGATTCCCGGATACGCCGGCGGCCTCACTCTCTCGCCTTCCGGGCGCTACGCTGCTTACTTTGTCGATCCGGAAGTCATCGAGATTCGCGATTTGTCCGATCCGCGGCGCGTTGGCCAAGCGCATGTGGCCGTCGGAAAATATTTCTGGTCCGCCGATGAAACGCGCATCCTGCTCAAGCGCGGCGATCCACTGCAACCCGCCGATCTGGTTTGGATTGCGCTGCCACCGCTGGCGATTCCGCCGCGTGGCGAAGATCCGGAAATGACTGAGCCGGATCCCCAGCCAATTTTTCACGACCTCGAATATCCCGATTTCGCCGTCTCGCCCGACGGTAACTCAATCGCCGTGATCGAGCTCGGCCGCGGCTGGCTGCTGGTCTATCCGCTGCCGGAATAAATTGATTGGATTGAAGCGGAGCGGCCCGCGACCGCCGGTCTATTTCTTGCGCTTGACGCGCGCGGGAGCATGATTTTCCGCCCCAGGCTTAGGCCGCAGCGCGGCGAGAAATTTATCGAGCGGCAAGGTATTGATCACGTCGCCTCGCGTAAGCCATCCGCGCCGCGCCATGGACACGCCGTAATGCATCGCGCCCAACCCGCGAGTCGAATGCGCGTCGGTTGAAATCACCACGCGCACCCCGCGATCCTTGGCCATGCGCAAATACACGTCCTTCAGATCCAGGCGCTCCGGCGCGGCGTTGCATTCCACCACCACGCCCTTCCGATGCGCTGCGTCCAGAATTTTCTCGAAGTCATACTCGAACGAATCGCGCCGCAGCAGCAATCGTCCAGTAGGATGCGCGATGATCTGCGTGTAAGGATTCTCAATCGCCGCCAGCAAGCGATCGGTCATCGCCGCGCGCTCCATATTCATGTACGAATGCACGGACGCCACCACCACGTCCAGTTGCGCCAGCACCTCGTCTTCAAGATCCAGGCTTCCATCCTTGCGAATGTCCACTTCGATCCCCGCGAGCAAGCGAATTCCACTCACGCGCTCGTCCGCGGCGTGAATTTTCTTGATTTGTTCGAGCGTGCGCCGCTCGTCCATTCCATTCGCTACGGTTACGGCCTGGCTGTGGTCGGTCAGCGCGATATATTCGTAGCCCAGCGCGCGCCCCGCGGCGCCCATCTCTTCGATTGAGTTTGTGCCGTCGCTCGCCGTCGTGTGCATTTGCAAATCGCCGCGCATATCGGCAAGTTCAATCAGTTTCGGAAGCGTGTGATTCTCCGCGGCTTCGATCTCGCCGGTGTTTTCGCGCAGCTCCGGCGGAATCCAATCCAGCTTCAACTTCGCGTAGACTTCCTCCTCCGTTGAGCCCGCCACGCGCCGCTCGCCTTCGAGCGTGGCCAGCGCGTATTCGTTCAGCGTGTAACCCATCTTATTGGCCCGGCCGCGCAGCGAAACGTTGTGCTCCTTCGATCCGGTGAAATAAATCAGCGCCGCGCCGAAATTGTTCTTTTCCAGCAGCCGCACGTCCACCTGCATCCCGCTTTTCAGCAGCACGCTCACTTTATTTTCCCCGCGCGCCAGCACTTGCTCCACTTCGGAGTATTTGACGATGTGTTCCTCAATAGCCTCCACGTTCTTCTTGGAATATTGGCCCTTGGCGAATGTCACCAGCAGATCCAGGTCGCCGATCGTCTCTTTCGCTCGGCGCAGCGAACCGGCCGCCGTTACCGAATCCACTTTCGTGCCGAGTTCCCCAATGAACTGAATCAGCTTCGTCGCCGCCGCATCCGCCTGATTGATCAAGAAACGCCCGGAGGATCGGTTAAAGACGTCGACAGCCTTCAGAATGTTCTGCTCGCTTTTTTCGCCGAAGCCCGGAAAATCGCGCAGCTTGCCTTCGCGCGCCAATTTCTCCACTTGCTCAACCGTCCCGGCCTTGAAGTGTTTCCACAGCAGCGCGACCTTTTTTGGCCCGAGCGATTGCAACGTCAGCAAATCGAGGATGGTCGGCGGATACTTTTTGAGGAGTTTTTTGCGCAGCGAATAGTCGCCGGTCTTCAGAATTTCCTGAATGTGCTCGGCCATGCGCTCGCCGATACCCGGCAATTCTTCAAGCTTCGCGGGGTCGGCGGCCAGCGCCGCCACCGATTCCGGCAGCGAATCCAGCATCTCGGCGGCGCGTTCATAGCTGCGGTATCGCCCGATGATCGCGCCGTCGATTTCCAGCAGGCTGGCGGTTTCGCGCAACACCCGTGCGACGTCGCGATTTTCCATGGAAGATTATTTGCCCAGGATGTGCGCGAACATCAGCGGCACCACGATCGAAGCGTCGGATTCAATCACGAATCTCGGCGTATCCACTTCGAGCTTGCCCCAGGTGATTTTCTCGTTGGGCACCGCGCCACTGTACGAACCGTACGAAGTCGTGCTGTCGGAAATTTGGCAGAAGTAGCCCCACTTGCGCACCGGTTCGTGCAGATCCTGTTCGATCAGCGGCACCACGCAGATCGAAAAATCTCCGGCGATGCCGCCGCCGATCTGGAAGAAACCCACCGAGCTATTTACGGTGACTTCTTTGTACCATGCGATCAGCGCCGCCATCTGCTCCACGCCCGATTTCATCATGTTGAAGCCGGACAAATCTCCGCGAATCACGTTCGCGACAAAAATATTTCCCAGCGTCGAATCTTCCCAACCCGGCGTGAAAATCGGCATATTCTTTTCGCAAGCGGCCATCACCCAGGAATCTTTCGGATCGATCTGAATGAATTCGTCAATCATTCCGCTGCGAATCAATTGATAGAGATATTCGTATGGGAAGTAGCGCTTCCCTTCCTTGTCCGCGGCTTGCCAGAGCTTCAGCGTGCGCCGTTCGATGCGGCGCATGGCTTCTTCTTCGGGTATGCAGGTGTCGGTCACCCGGTTCATCCCGGTTTCGCGCAGTTGCACTTCCTCGGCGTCGGTCAGATTGCGGTAATTCGGCACGCGCTTGTAATAATCGTGCGCCACCAGATTAAAAATGTCCTCTTCAAGATTCGCCCCTGTCGTGCAAATGGCCTGGAATTTATCCTGGCGAATCATCTCGGCCAGCGAGAGTCCCAATTCAGCCGTGCTCATGGCGCCGGCCATCGCCAGAAGCATTTTCCCGCCCGAGGCCAGATACGCGCTGTAGGCGTGCGAGGCGTCTTTCACCACTGCGGCGTTGAAATGCCGGTAATTGTGATCGATGAATTGACGGATGCTCATGCTCTCCATTTTGCGCACCGCAAAAGTTTGCTTGCGTCGTGCCCGCGAGACGATGCGCGCTCGCAAGGCATCGTATTCTAGCGGCGCGCGCGTTTCAAGAAGAACGCGGATTAAAATTTGGGCGCTCCGCGGCGCGGCGAGTGCCCGCGCCCTTATCGCGAACGCCCGGAGCGCGCCACGAAACGCAAGTAATAAAGAATTCCGACAATCGACTTCGCATCGCGCAGCGCGCCGCTGCGGATCATGCTCAGCACGCGCGCCTGCGAGAATCGCCGCGCGATGATGTGCTCGTCTTCCTCCGGCTGCGCCGGCCCCGCCGTCAATCCCTCGGCCGCGAAAATCGCCATCGTCTCGGTCAAGAAGCCGGGGGTCGGGATCACGTCAAGCAGCAAACGAACGCGCCGCGCCGTGAAGCCGGTCTCTTCAAGCAGTTCTCTCTTCGCGCCGGCCAGCGGCGTTTCCTCCACCTTCCGGCTGCCCGCGACCAGTTCCCACAAATATTCGTTCGCGGCGTATCGATATTGCCGCACCAGCACGATATCGCCATTCGGAAACACCGGCATCACCACCACGGACCCCGGATGCGTGACGATCTCGCGCGTCGAACGCAAGCCATCCGGCTCAACGATCTCGTCGCGCCGCACATTGAACACGCTGCCCTTGAACACTGTCTTGCTACGGATGATCTTCGCGCGCTTCTCCGCCATCTGGCCTCCCGCTTTTCACGCGACGCGCTTCTTCGTCGCTCTTGCCCATGATATCAGGCCGAGTGGCGCACGCGCCGCCGCCGCGCCTTGCCGCTCCGCGCGCGCTTTGCATATACTGGCCGAGGTTCAGCGAACCAGCGCAATGCCCATCAGCACACTGATCGTAGACGACGAAAAACCGGCCCGCGACGAGCTGGCGTTCCTGCTCAAAAGTTTTCCCGAGCTGCGCGTAATCGGACAAGGCAAAAACGGCACCGAAGCCGTGGCCTTGATTCAGGAACATGCGCCCGATCTGGTTTTTCTCGACGTGCAGATGCCCGGCCTCGATGGTTTCGGCGTGATCAAAAAACTCATCAAACTAGGCGATCGCGGACCGAAGCTTCCCCATTTCGTCTTCGCCACTGCTTACGATCAATACGCCGTGCAAGCGTTTGAAGTGAACGCGGTCGATTACATTTTGAAGCCATTCGACAAAGCGCGATTATCCAAGGCCATCGCGCGTGTGAAAAAATCGCTCGAAGCCGACGCATCGCCCGCCGCGCAACTCGAGCTCCTCGTCAGCCAAATCGGCGCGAGCCGCGCCGCACAGCGCGTGAAGCTCGTCGTAAAAACGCAACAACGTCTGTTGCTGGTGGACGCCGACGACGTGATCTACGCTTCGATCACCGACGGCCTGATCACGATTGTCACCAAAGAAGTGGAGGGCAGCTCGAATTGCCGCACCATCGAAGAGTTGCAACTCTCTCTCGATTCCGATCGCTTCTGGCGCCCGCATCGCTCGTATCTGGTGAACATCAATCACATCAAGGAAGTCGTGCCCTGGTTCAAATCCAGCTACATGCTGAAAATGGCCGATCGCCGCAGCTCGGATATTCCCGTCAGCCGCGCGCAAACTCGCCGCCTGCGCGACCTGCTGCGCATGTAGCGCGATTCCCCCTCACGCAATCGCCGCCACGAGGATACAATGACATTGTCGATGCCACGCCCGCTCACGCCGCGCACGCCCGCTTTGCACCGCGAAGGAGACGCCGCAATTGTCCGCTCCGCCTAGACAGCGCGTCGTCAGCGGCATGCGCCCCACCGGCCGCCTGCACATCGGCCATTATTTCGGCGCCCTCGCGAATTGGACTCGTATGCAATCGACCTACGATTGCTTTTTCTTCGTGGCCGATTGGCACGCACTTACTTCCGATTACGCCGACGCTTCCGCGATTTCGCAGAACTCGGTCGAAATCGCGATTGATTGGCTGGCCTCCGGACTCGATCCCGTGCAATGCACGATGTTCGTGCAGTCCGAGGTTCCCGAGCACGCCGAATTGCAGCTTCTACTTTCGATGATCACGCCGCTCGGCTGGCTCGAGCGCGTCCCCACATACAAAGAAGCCCTCGAAAATATCAAAGGGAAAGACCTGCATACCTTCGGCTTCCTCGGCTATCCGGTGCTGCAAACGTCCGACATCGTGATGTACGGCGAGGGGAGTATGCCGGTGGTTGTGCCGGTGGGTGAGGACCAAGTCTCGCACATCGAACTCAGCCGCGAAATCGTTCGGAGGTTCAATCTCTACTACGGCCTTACAATCTCGGACGATCTCTATCAGAACGAAGATGCTTGTTTTCAGCTCGCGGGCCGATCAACCAATCTTCGATGCCTGGCGCAAATAAGCGCGAAGACACCTGGGGCCGAATCTGCGTTGCATACCTACATCGCTGACGTGGGCCTCGAGAATTTTCTTGAGATGTGGAATGACGTTTCCAAGGACAGAGGATATCCCCAATATTTCAGCATTAAGAGAGAATTGGGTGAGCCAGTAGCCTTCCTGACTCAAACGCCGCGCATTCCCGGCACCGATGGGCGCAAGATGTCGAAGTCGTACGGCAATTTCATCTCGCTCAGCGAATCCGATGATGCCATTCGCAAGAAAACGCGCGCGATGGTCACCGATCCAGCGCGCAAACGCCGCGATGACGTTGGCAATCCGGACGTGTGTCCGGTCTTCGACTGGCATAAACTGTTCTCGACGCCGGAAGTCATCCAGCGCATCAGCCGCGATTGCCGCACCGCTGCGATTGGCTGCGTGGATTGCAAGCAAGTCGTCGCCGACGCGCTGATAAAATGGATCGATCCGGTACGCGAGCGTCGCCGCGCGCTCGAAGCCAAGCCCGCGGCCGTGCTCGAAATTTTGGATGAAGGCTCAAAGAAAGCGCGCGTAGTCGCTCGCGGCACGATGGAACGCGTGCGCGAAGCCGTTTTCGGTTGGAAGAAAACGCGCGAGTCGATTATGAAGGCAGGAAGCTGAAGCATGGCATCGCCGCTAAAAATTCATCTCGCGATCTACGATGGACCGCTCGATCTGCTTCTCGATCTGATCAAGAAGCAGGAAATCGATATCCACAACATTCCCATCGCGCAGATCACCAAACAATATCTCGAATATCTGCACAAGCTCGAGCAGCTCGATATGGACGTCTCCGCCGAATTCATCTACATGGCGGCCACGCTAATCCTCATCAAATCGAAAATGCTGCTTCCCGCGGATCCCATGGCCGGCCCCGAAGGCGCCGAAGACCCGCGCGCGGAATTGGTCTACCGCCTGGTGGAACACGAAAAATTCAAGAGCGCCGCGCAATTGCTTTACCAGAAACAGCAGATCGAGCAGCACGTTTGGTCCAAGCCCGATCGTTCGCTCTACGAAGGCGAAGGCACCGAAGCCGAGCTGGTGGTTTCCTTGGTCGATTTGGTGAAAGTATTCCAGCAAGTGCTCGAGCGCCGTAAAGAAGTCACCCGCATCGAGCTGCATCACGAACAAATCACCGTGCCGCAGATGATGGACCTGCTGCGCAAGGAATTGCTGGCCAACGAAGAAGGCGTGAGCCTGATCCGATTCTTCGAGTCTTGCCCCTCGCGGCAGGCTATGATCGTTGCGTTGCTGGCCGTGCTGGAAATGGTGCGTCTGCAAGCCATCGTTCTGGTGCAGGAGCAGTTGTTCAGCGAAATCCAGATTCGCAAACACAAATTATTCGACCTGGTATTTTCTGGCGGCGACGCCCTGGGCGAAATCGAGAAGCAATATGAATAGCCGCGGCTCGAATTGCGCGACGAAATGGAAACTCGCATGACGCCCGCCGAACTCACGGGCGCGCTCGAAGCCATCATCTACGCCGCCGACGAACCGGTCACGCTCGAACAATTGGCCGTGGCTGTCGGCGACGAAAAAACCACCGTGCGCGCCGCGCTCGATCTTCTGGTCGCATCGTACGCAAGCGACGAACGCGGCGTCGAAATCCGCCGCGTCGCTGGCGGCTACAAGTTCTACACCAAACCGCAGCATCACGACGCCGTCCGCCGATTCATCAAAGCGCTGCGCCCGCCGCTGCGCCTCACCATGCCGGCGCTCGAAACGCTGGCCGTGATCGCCTACAAGCAGCCCGCTACACAACCCGAAATTCAGGAGATTCGCGGCGTAAATTGCGCCGGCGTGATTCAAACGTTGCTGGAAAAGCGCTTGATCACCACCGCCGGCAGAAAACACGTGCTCGGTCGGCCGATTCTCTATCGCACTTCAAAGGAATTCATGATGCGCTTCGGTCTTTCGGACCTCGACGAACTGCCGAGCCTAAAAGAATTCGAGCAGCTCGCGCGCGACGCGCTCGGCACCGACGAAGGTTTGGCCGCCGCTGAAATCGAGCCCATCGCCGACGGTGCATCGCTCGAATCCGACGCGTCCGACGCAATCCGGCCCGAAGACTCCGGCGCATCAGCGCTCGATCCTTCGGCTGAAGAAAGTTCATCCGGCGCTGTATCTTCCGCCTCCAAGGAATCGCACTAGCTCTCGCGGCCCACTCATGCTCCAGCGTCTGCAGAAGATCATCGCGCAAGCCGGAATTGCCTCACGCCGCCACGCCGAAGAATTGATTCGCAGCGGCCAGGTGCGCGTCAACGGCGAAATTGTGACCGAGCTCGGCTCGAAGGCCGATCCCGAGCACGATCGCGTCGAAGTTGCCGGTCGCGTCGCAGAAATCAGCGACGAACTTGTTTACATCGTCCTGCACAAGCCTCCGCAGGTCGTTTCCACCATGGCCGATCCCGAAGGCCGTAAAACTCTGCGCCATTTTCTGCGCGGTACTCCGGAACGCGTTTTCCCCGTCGGCCGCCTCGATTACGCCGCAAGTGGACTCGTCTTGCTCACCAGCGACGGCCAGCTCGCCGCGCGCGTTCTGCGCGCCTCGGCTCGCCTGCCGCAAACCTATTGGATCAAAGTGAAAGGCCGCATCGAAGAAAACGAAATGCGCGATGCTGCTCGCGCCGCCTCCGCGCAATTGACGCCGCTCAAAGGACCGTGGGCCCGCCGCTCGGCCGAAAATCCGTGGTACGAAGTCGAGATGGCCGGCCCCAGCCGCGACGCGCTGGGCCGTGCGCTCAAGCGCATGGATCACCCTATCGAGAAAATGAAGCGCGTCCAGCTTGCCACGCTCGAATTGGGACAAGTGCCCGAAGGCCACTACCGCCGCCTCGAGCCAAGCGAAGTCGAAAAGTTCTCCCGCGCCATCGATCGCGCGCTCGCCGCGCCCAGCGAACCTTCGCCTCTCGCGCAAGAAGATCGTTCGCTGCCGGCGCCCGCGCGAGCCATACCGCCGGTGGACGCGCCGAAGCCCGACCGCTCACAATTCGCGGCCTCGCGCGTTCCGTTGTACGCGGCACCGGCTCACCAGGCGCCCGCGTCGCAAAAAAAACCGTGGAGCGGAACCAACGTGGGCGGCCCTCCTGCATCACCCATTTTTCCGCGGCGCGACGCGCCGATCGGCCGTCCTTCCGCCGCTCCACATGGCGAATGGCGTAAGCCCAAAGACAACGCCTGGCGCGGAAATAAATCTGGTGGTCCGCCCAGATCATCGGATCGTCCGCAGTCCGGAGCGCACACCAACCGCCCGCCTTCACGGCCAAAGGACGATTGGCGTGAGCGCAAGGACAACGCGTGGCGCGGAAATAAAACCGGCGGCCCGCCACGATCATCGGATCGTCCGCACCATGGGCCACCAACCAATCGGCCGCCCTCAGGCTCGCGGCCAGCGGGTGATTGGCGCGAGCGCAAGGACAATGCCTGGCGCGGGAACGAAAGCGGCGCTCCGCCGCGATCATTCAATCGCCCGCCGCCTGGAGCCCCAACGAATCGGCCGCAGCACGGACCGCCAAGCAACCGCCCGCCCTCAGGTTCGCGACCAACAGGCGACTGGGGTGCGCGCAAGAGCAACGCATGGCGCGGAAACAAAACTGGCGCTCCGCAGCGTTCAACCAAACAGCCGCGGCCGGGAGCGCCCACGCACCGTCCAGCGGCGGGGCCAAAGGGCGAGTGGCGCGAACGCAAAGGAGCTCCCTGGCGCGAAAATAAAAGCGGCGGCGATCCCCGATCACCAAATCGTCCGCCAAATCGCCCACCGAATCGCTCGCAATCCGGCGCGCCAAGCAACCGGCCGTCGCGTCCGCAAAATTCCGGAGGCGCAAACAAGAGGCGACCGAATCGCCCGCGCCGAGACGACCCGCGACACACGCCTAGAAATTCGCGATGACCGGCGATCCAATTCGCGAATTGCTGGAGAGCGCAAAAATCATTGCCGTCGTCGGACTTTCTTCCAGCCGGTCTCGTCCGAGCTACGGAGTCGCGCGCTATATGCAGACTGCGGGATACCGCATCATCCCGGTCAATCCCAACGAAACAGAGGTGCTGGGCGAGAAAGCCTACGCGCGCCTTGAGGACGTGCCGTGGAAGATCGATATCGTGGATATTTTCCGGCGCTCCGAAGCGGTGCCCGACATCGTGGAGAGCGCGATTCGCATCAGTGCGCGCTCAGTGTGGATGCAGGAAGGCGTGGTTCACAACGAAGCCGCCGAGCGCGCGCGCCAGGCCGGCCTTACGGTCGTGATGGATCGCTGCATTCTAAAAGATCATCACGCACGGTTTGTGGCCTAGCCTCCGCGCGATTCAACGCGCCGGTCGAAATTGCGCTGTCGCCGAAGCGCTCCTGATTTTTCCGCCGCAACACTTTGCAATCATGGACCCGCGTTTAGATCGATCTCGCCGACGCCGCCCTGCACCGTAAGCCGAATCATGACGGGCGATGTGCCCAGCGCGTCGTTCACGTAGTCATCGCCATCGCGTTTCAATCCGTGCGTGCTGATCGTGCCGATGCCGCCTTCCGCATGCACGCGCACGCCGACGTCCTCCGGCAGCAGAATCGTTCCTTGGCCGACGCCGCCCTCGATGTCCGCATCGAGGTTGTTCTTGCGCGCCCCACGCAGATCCACCTGCATTTGCCCAGCGCCCAAATTGACTTTCAGGTTCGTCAGGTCCAGCCCTTCGAGATTCAGATTCCCTTGCCCCGCGCCCATATCCAGCGCCAGATCCAGCGGCACATCGTTCGCGAAATGCAATTGCCAGGAGTCGTCGTCGTTTGGCCCCCAATGCACCGTCGAGCCCGATTGCGTGATCTCCAGCTCGCCGCGGCCGCCGGCGACGTCGTAATTCACTTGAGGAGTATCGTTGCTGCTGCTGTAGTCGAAGTGCGCGGCAAGCAACGTGCTCGCGCCGGGCTGGACGTCCAAATTGCCCGCGGGCATATTGATACGCGCGCGCACCGATGTCGCGCCGCCCAGATCCACCGATCGATCCTGATGCAAGTTGGATGCGTCGTCTCCGGACCGCCATCCATATTTTCCGTCGCGGCGGTGATGACGCCAAAACAGACAAGCGAAAATAATAATCAGGACGATCAACGCGGTGGTCGCGCCGGAGCTCACGTGCGGGCGCGCGTCGGGGGCCGAGCGATAACGGAAGTAATCGACGAGTGCGCCAATCCCCAGAAAAATCAAGATGAGCGGCCAGTAACGCGCCAGCACCGGCCAGGGATTGAAACCGGGCCACAGATTCACCAGCAACAACAAAACGCCCAGCGCGATCAATACAATCGCGCCGGCCATCGATCTTCCGCGGCGTTGATTTGTCTCGGGCACGTTTCGCCCTCCTGCCTAGACAACGCAGTTCGAGCCCGAAAAGTTCCGCGAAACCGCGGCCGGAGGCAGAAAACTATTCCGTGGGTTTGAGCTTCAAGCGGCCCTTATTTTCTTCGAGGAACGTGCGCAGTTCGGGAACGGCGTCGAGCAGCCTGGTCCACTGCTCGTAGTAGAGCGTCACCGGGAAGCGGCCAAGCCCGTAGACGCTGACGCCGCCTTTTTCGCCGACGCGAAATTCCAGGCTGCCTTTGGCGCGCGGCCCGGTTTTCTTTTCGAGTTCCGCAATGCGCGCAAGCAATTCTTCTTTGGTTGGTTCAGGCATGTCGTCGCCCCCTCGGTTTCGCAGGATGGCTATTCGCTGGATGATTTTACGCTGGCGCGAATTTCCTGCCAGCGCTTGGGACGCTTTCTCGCGTCCAGGACCTTCTTGCGCAGGCGAATCGATTTCGGCGTGACCTCGACAAATTCGTCGTCGGCGATAAACTCGATGGCTTTTTCCAGCGTCATTTCGCGCGGCGGAATCAGGCGAATCGCTTCGTCGGCCGAAGACGAACGCATATTCGTCTGCTTTTTCTCTTTCGTGATGTTCACGTTCATGTCGTCTTCGCGGGAATTTTCGCCCACGATCATTCCCTCGTACACCTCTTCGGTCGGCCCAATGAACATTTCGCCGCGTTCTTGAATTCCCCAAATCGCAAACGCCGTCGAAACGCCGGCGCGATCGCAAACCAGCGCGCCCGTCATCCGCGAAGCCATATCGCCCGCATACGCCGTCCAGCCCTCCAGCACCGAATGGATCAGCGCCGTGCCCCGCGTGTCCGTGAGCAATTGCCCGCGCAATCCGATCAGCCCGCGCGAAGGTATGTGAAAATCCATGCGCACGCGCCCGGAATGATGATTCACCATTTTCGCCATTTCCCCGCGCCGCGTGCCCAGACTCTCCATCACGATCCCGATAAACGATTCCGGACAATCGATCACCAGAATTTCCAGCGGCTCCAGGCGCTTGCCGTTTTCCTCGCGCACCACGATTTCCGGCTTCGCGACCATCAGCTCGTAGCCTTCTCGCCGCATGGTCTCGATCAGGATCGCCAGCTGCAATTCGCCGCGCGCCAGCACGCGGAATGAATCCGTCGCGTTGGTCTCCTCGATGCGCAGGGAAACGTTGGTCAGCAATTCGCGGTCCAGGCGCGCGCGCAAATCGCGCGACGTAACATACTGTCCTTCGCGCCCCGCGAATGGCGAGGTATTCACGGTGAAAATCATCGTCAGCGTCGGCTCGTCGATCGTCAGCGGCTCAAGCGGCGCGGGATTCGCAAGGTCCGTGATGCTTTCGCCGATCTGAATTCCTTCCACGCCCGCGATGGCCACGATGTCGCCTGCTGCGACCTCATCGGCTTCGTCGCGGTCGAGTCCGCGAAACGTGTAGAGCTTGGTGATCTTCGTCGGCTGCAGCGCGCCGGATAGTTTCACGATGCCCACGTCGGCGCCGCGCTTGAGCGTGCCTTGAAACACGCGCGCGATCGCCAGCCGCCCGAGATATTCGCTGTAATCCAGATTCGTAACTTGAATTTGCAGCACGGCATCGGGATCGCCCGATGGCGGCGGAATCGATTTCACGATCGTCTCGAACAGTGGAATCAGATTCGACGAATCGTCGCCGAGTTTGTAATGCGCCACGCCGGCGCGCGCGTTGGTATAAAGCACCGGAAAATCCAGTTGATCCTCGGTGGCGTCAAGATCGATGAACAAATCGTAGATTTCATCCAGCACTTCGGCGCAGCGCGCGTCCGACCGGTCGATTTTATTCAGGACAATGATCGGCGGCAGCTTCGCCGCCAAAGCCTTTTGCAAAACGTAGCGCGTCTGCGGCAGCGGCCCTTCGCTCGCGTCCACCAGCAGCAGCACGCCATCCACCATGCGCAGCGCGCGCTCCACTTCCCCGCCAAAGTCGCTGTGCCCCGGCGTATCCACGATATTTATTTTCGTGCCGCGGAAGGTCAGCGCGGTGTTCTTCGCCAGAATCGTGATTCCCCGCTCGCGCTCGAGATCGTTCGAGTCCATCACGCGGTCCGTCAAAGCCTCGTTCTCGCGGAAAATTCCGCTCTGGCGCAGCATGAAGTCCACCAGCGTGGTCTTGCCGTGGTCCACGTGCGCGATAATCGCGATATTGCGTAGGTTCGTGTTCATGTAATTTTGGAGCCGTCCGGCCACACAATGAGCGCTGCACGCGCTCTGTGCCGTCAACCCCGGTCCATTTCCAAGGTTTTTGTACCGCGATAAACGCGCCTGTTATTTTAGCACGGTCCGCGCATTTACGCTTCGGTACCGCGTCCTCCGCCGCGCGGAAAAGGCACGGCCCTCGGCGCTAATGCAGATAAGCGATATTCGCGGCGGCGTAATATACTTCGCCGATGGACCTGTCGTAGGCCACGCGACCACTCTTCACACTTTCCCCGAGTGCGGCCCGAATATCCAAAGTCGTCTGCATCTCCATGCTCGTTCTTTTGCTTTTCGCTCTGCTTTTTCTGCCTGCATTGCTCACGTTGGTC
>Ga0302326_10018029_pt1 | contig 14666 bp, 11 predicted proteins | sample Palsa_T0_3_FD_202264 | JGI IMG/M metagenome (GOLD analysis project Ga0302326, IMG submission 202264) | Peat permafrost microbial communities from Stordalen Mire near Abisko, Sweden - Palsa_T0_3 | ecosystem: Environmental > Terrestrial > Soil > Palsa > Peat permafrost | place: Sweden: Abisko... | reverse complement strand
TTGGCCTGCCAGAGCGCGAGCTGTGAACCGCGCGTGCCGATACGAATGATGGGTGTGCTCACAGGTTAAGAATACCCGCTATTCGCTTTTGTCTCATACCCGTTATTTGTTTTCGTCTTCAGGGTTAGCGGAGCGCAGCGCGGTGAGCTGCGCATGCAGGAGCTTGGAGGTGAGGGACTGAGTGAGCGCGTCGACTGCAGCGAGCTGCTCGGGCGAGAGAGGTTGCGCGGAAAGGCGCGCCGCGGTGCGGGCGAGCTCGCTCTGGCGAACGGCTTCAGCAGATTGAAGCAGATTTTTGATGGATTCAGTAGCAGGCGCCTGGGTAAGGCGACCGGCGTAGCGCTCGGCTTCGCTGCTGACGATGCTCTCGGCGGCTTCGGCTTCGCGGCTGCGCGAGGCCTGGTTGACGGCGGCGACCTGCTGGAGATCGTCGATGTCGTAAACAAAGCAGCCTTCGAGCTCGTTGACAGCGGCTTCGACGTCGCGGGGAACGGCGATATCGATAAAGAAGACGGGGCGGTTGCGGCGGCGGCGGAGAAGAGCGCGGGCGGAGCCGGTGGTGAAGAGTTGAGTTGAATTTTCTGAAGCAGCGCCGGTACTGGTGATGATGACGTCAGCACGATGGGCTTGCTCGTAAAGATGCTCGAAGGGGATAACGCTCGTCGCGATGGAAGGAGTGCGCAGAGCATCGGCGATGGCCTGGGCGCGCGACTGGGTGCGGTTGGAGACCAGCAGCGTGGCCGCGCCTTGTTCGATGAGGTGGCGCGCAGTAAGGTCACTCATTTTTCCGGCGCCGACGATGAGCACGGTCTTGCCGGCGAGCGAGCCGAAGATCTTGCGCGCGAGCTCGGCGGCGACGGAGGCGATGGAGACCGACGAGCTGCCGATGCGTGTTTCGGTGCGGACACGCTTGGCGACGGAGAACGCGCGCTGCAGCAGCGGGTCAAGCGTAGAGCTAAAGGCTTCAGTCGATTTAATCGCGCCAACTTCGCGGGCGACGGTCCATGATTGCTTGACCTGGCCGAGGATCTGCGCCTCGCCGACGACCATGGAGTCGAGCGAACTGGCAACGCGGAAGAGATGGCGGATGGCTTCGAGCTCGCGGTACTGATAGACGTGCGGCTGGATGTCCGCGACACCGACGTTGAGGTAGTCCTGGAGGAAGCGGATGGAGGTCGGGCTGGGTGCTGCGGCTTCTGGTGTTGCTGCTCCGTCGAAGACGGTGAGCAACTCAACACGGTTGCAGGTAGAAAGGATGAGTGCTTCGCGCACGCCTGGTTGATGGGCAAGTGTGCGTGTCGCGTCCGCGAGACGGGCAGCCGGGATGGCCAGGCGCTCACGGACTTCCACGGGCGCGGTGGTGTGGTTCACGCCGAGGAGAAGCAGGTTCGTGTTGGGCTTCGTGCTCATGGGTTGGTGAACCGGTGCACGACGGAGAGTTGATTCGCCGACCAAACTGCAAGGACGACGAGGAAGACGAAGCTGGAGAGATAGACAGCGCGGCGTCCGCGAAGGCCGGAGTGGCGGCGGATGAAGATCATCAGCGAGTAAGCGACCCACATGGCGATGGAGAGCAGCACCTTGGGATCGGCAAAGAAGGTAGGGCCGATGGTTTGAAGCGCGATCACGGAGCCGATGAGCAGGCCAACGGTCATGCAGGGGAAGCCGAAGAGAAGCGACTTAAGGGCGATTTGATCGAGGGTTTCGAGCGGCGGAATCCAGGTGCGCTTGCTGGTGGTGAGCTTGCGCTTGAGGCGGCGCTCTTGCACCAGATACAAAAGGCTGGCGATGAGGGAAAGAAAAAGTGCGGCATAAGCCATCAAAAGAAGCGTGATGTGCAGGAAGAGCCATCCGCTGTGGACGTAGATGAGAGTCTCACGCCCGGGATGGAAGGCGGGAACGAGTGTGAGCAGCACGGCGACGGGAAGAAGAAAGATGCCGAAGGAGACGGTGCGATAGGCGAGCGTGAGGATGACGAAGGCGGCGGCGAGCAAAAGGCCGAGAAGCGAAAGGGTCTCGTGGGTGTCGACGGGGAGCGCGTGGTGCGCGGCGGAGAGCATCTCCGAGAGGGCGACGAAATGGAAGAAGACTCCGGCGAGGGCAGCGGGAAACGCGACATGCCGCCAGCGCGGCTGGTTATACAAGGCCGCCGGCAGCACCGCGAGAGCGGCGACACCGTAGAGCAGGACCGCGACTCGGAGCCAGAGCAGTGACATCGCTAGAGTGAGACGCCAGTTATGGCGTGAAGATTCAGTATATCGTCCGTACTACAGGGCCGAGCGATTAGCGTCATAAGCAATGCTCTGCTCGAGGTACGACTGCAGGCGCCCTTCGATGAGCGAGACTGGGAGGAATTGTGGGCGGTCTATGATCTCCACCTTGAGGACGCCGTCGGCATGCTCGTATTTGGCGGTGACTCCATCCTTGCTGAGCGTGCCGCTGGGGCCGGTGAGTTCAATGCCGTTGGTGCGGAGGCGCTGAGTGGCCGCGGCAAACTGTGTGTCGGACATGGGGATGGTGATCATCGTTCGATAAGTGTACTGTGGCGAACGGGAAATTCTAGCGTGACTTCGGCGGCATGACGCCGACGTGCTGCGGCATGCCATCCGATGGACCGATGGCGCCGGGAACCTGCACGATGGGACGCGGAGCTTGCGCCGGTTGAGCATAGTGAGGGTCAGGACGCCAGCGGCCTTTGGCATCCTGCATGAGCGGGATGATGCCGGGCTCGGCGGTGAAGGCGGAGTGGCGGTCATTGCCGAAGAAGGTGGACCACATGCGGCCTTGCTTGTCGCGGAAGAAGTTGGCGTGGCCGGCGTGGGGAACGGCGAGATAGCGCTCGGACCAGGGGCCGTTGAGTGACGTAGCTGTGGCGATATAGGTGTTGTATTCGCCGAGAACGAAGTCCGCGACGCAGAGATTGTAGAAGCCGTGGTCTTTGAAGAGGTAGACGCCCTCGAAGCCGACTTCCCTGCCGCTGGCGCTGGTGATGTGACGGTAAGGCTCGGCGAGGCCGGACATGTCCGGCTTCATCTTCGCGATCCAGCCGCCGCCGTAGAGCGAGTAGACGGTGCCGTCGTCATCCTGAAAGAGCGAGGCATCGATTCCGGTGGAAAGCGGCGCGTCCGGCTTGATGGCGACGACGTACGGGCCTTCGGCTTTGCCGGTGGTGGATTTGAGGATAGTGATGCCGTGGCGCGGGACGGAAAACGGAATCCAGAAAGTGTGATTGATGTAGTGGATCTCCGGCGCCCAGAGCGGACGGAAGGGTTCGCCGTCGCGCATGGTGATGGACTTCATCCATTCTGGGCCATCGCGGTCGAGGTTCCATACGACGGTGGTCTGGCGCGGGAGATCGCGGACGGGCGACCAGTGGATGAGGTTGGGAGACTTCCAGACGGAAAGATCGGAAGTGACGACCATCATTTCAGGCCCGCCGGTGGTCCCGGTCATGTAATACATGCCGTCCGGCGCGGAGACGATGGAGGTGTCCCGTAGGAACTGATCAAAGAGTGGTTTGATGGCGGGGAATGCCAGGCCGGATTGTTCGGAGGAATGGAAGCCAATGGGGAGCGCACCGCGGGTGTGGAGCAGAAGAATGGGGCCAGTGTGTGCGGGGCCGTTGTCGTCGTAGATTTGCAGCGGATGTACCCTGGAGGCGCTGAACTCAACGGTGAACTCGGCGGGATTGAGGGTGTGAGGAATTTCGGCGTGATAGGACTTGAGCGCGGCAAGCTGCGCGCTGGAGATGCCGAGCTTGCCGCAGGGATCGGCGGTGCAGGGTGATGAAGTAGCGGCGATGCCTTCGAGCATGGGCAGCGACGGTGCATCCGAGACAATATCGGCGAGAAGGATGGCCTGGTCGACCTGCGCGTCGGCGGCGAAGTCCGGCACGGGAATGCGATACTCGGCGACGTCCATCTTGTTGTCAGAATTCTGTCCGGCCTGGGCGGTGATGCGTTGCGCATCCGGCAGCGGCAGGCGAAGCCTATTGTCAGGCAGCGGGTTCTGCGTGTGGCGACCGTGCGGGTATTGCGGCGCAAATCGGAGGGCGACCCAATGCGGAGCGACCACCGCAACGGCAGGCGGCGCAGCGGGAAGCTGCGCGTGGGAGGACAGGGTAACAAGGCTGAGAGCGAAGACGAGGCACGAACGCATGGAGATGATTCTATGCGCAGGCATTCACAAAGGGCGCTGCGCTATCCTTGAGGCTCTTCCGGTGACAGAATCCACCGCCATCACGAACGAGCCAGAGGCGACTACTGACGCGCCAGAGAAAGCTGCGCGCGCGAAGAGCGCTGCGGCGGGCTATGCTCCGGGTAAAACGCAAAACGACCAGACGCAGACGCCGGTGATGCGGCAGTATTTTGCAGCCAAGGCGCAGCACCCTGACTGCCTGATGTTCTGCCGGATAGGCGACTTCTATGAGCTGTTCTATGAGGACGCGATTGTGGCGGCGCGCGAATTGCAATTGGTGCTGACGGCGCGCGACAAGCAGAAGCAGCAACCGATGTGCGGCGTTCCGTACCACTCGGCGGGCAGCTACATTCAGCGGCTGCTGCGCAAGGGCTACCGGGTGGCGCTTTGCGAGCAGATGGAAGACCCGAAGACGGTGAAGACAATCGTCCGGCGCGAAGTGACGCGGGTGCTGACGCCGGGGACGGCGATGGATGCGGCGCTGGCTCCTGGTGAGAGCATGTGGCTGGCAAGCATGGCTGCAACGGGTTCGGGAGAAAATGCGCGGGTGGGTGTGTCGTCGATTGATCTGTCAACGGGAGATTTTCGCGCGACGGAGTTTGGCGGCTCAGGTGCGTGGGCGCTGGCGATGGATGAGCTGGCGAGGATGCGCGCGGCAGAGACGATCTTTGCCAGAGGCAGTGCCTTTGGAGTGACGACTCAGAGTGCGCAGAAATCACTGAATGAGAGCGAGGCGAAAGAAGAAGCTGCCGGGCCGGAGCTTAGCGGTGCGCGGACCGAAGTAGAGGAATGGGCGTTTACGGAGGACTACGCGGTGCCGCTGCTGCGGCAGCAGCTGCGCGTGCATTCGCTGGATGGCATGGGGCTGGCCGGGCACAACGCGGCAGCAGCGGCGGCGGGAGCGATTGTGCATTACCTGCGCGCGACCAAGCAGGGCGCGCTGGAGCACCTGGACACGCTGCGCTACTACGAGCAGCGCGATTGCCTGGAGCTGGATGCGGTAAGCGTGCGCAACCTGGAACTTGTCGATCCGCTGTTTCAAAATGAAGGGCCGCAGACGACGTTATTCCACACGCTGGATGCATGCTCGACGCCAATGGGAAAGCGGATGCTGCGCGCACAGCTGCTGCGTCCGATGCAGTCGCTGGAGGCAATCAATATCCGGCTCGCTGCAGTCGATACCGCAGCGAGTGACTTGCGCAAGCGCGAGAACCTGCGCCGCTCGATGGAAGGCGTGCTCGACCTGGAGCGGCTGCTGGGACGCGTGGCGCTGGATTCGGCGGGACCGCGCGAAGTGGTTGCGCTGGGTGTAACGCTGGCACGGCTGCCGGGAGTTTTGAAATGTGTCGCCGAGTTAGCGAGTGGAGCTTCGCGATGGAAATGGCTGGCGGAGAAGCTCGATACGCTGGACGACCTGCGCGAGATGATTGCACGCACGCTGGTGGACGAACCACCGGTTGCTCTGAGCGATGGCGGCGCAGTGCGCGCAGATGTGGATGCAGAGCTGGATGAGCTGCGCGGGCTTTCGACAAGCGGGCGACAGCACATTGCGGCGATTGAAGAACGCGAACGCACGCGCACGGGAATTGGATCGTTGAAGGTACGGTTCAATTCTGTCTTCGGCTACTACATTGAAGTAACGCGCGCGAACTCGAAGGCAGTACCTGCGGACTACGAGCGCAAACAGACGCTGGTGAATGCGGAGCGGTTTACAACGCCGGAGCTGAAAGAGCTCGAAGTAAAAATTCTTACCGCGCAGGAGCGATCTAGCGAAATCGAGCGCAGGATTTTTGCAGAGCTGCGCCGGCAACTGCTGACCAACGCCGCGCGGGTGCGCGAGGCGGCCCGGCATGTTGCAGAGATCGATCTGATCGCATGCTTCGCTCATATCGCCGCGCTGCGCGCGTGGGTGCGGCCAGTGGTGGATGCGAGCGGCGTGCTGGAGTTTGTGGGTGGACGGCATCCCGTGGTGGAGCGGCGGCTGGAAGAACAAGGCGGCGGAAGGTTCGTGCCGAATGCGTTAAGTCTGACGTCAAGCGAAGATGCGAGCGGGCCTTCCCTGCTCTTGATTACCGGGCCGAACATGGGCGGCAAGAGTACCTATCTACGGCAGGCTGCACTGCTTGTGATTCTGGCGCAGTGCGGCAGCTTTGTGCCTGCTGAGCGCATGCGGCTGGGTCTGGTCGACCGCATCTACACACGTATTGGCGCGAGCGACAATGTGGCGCGCGGGCGCTCGACATTCATGGTGGAGATGACCGAGACTGCGGCGATTCTGAATACGGCGACGGCGCGGTCATTAGTTCTATTGGATGAGATGGGGCGAGGGACGGCGACCTACGACGGGCTCTCGCTGGCATGGGCGACCGTGGAGCATTTGCACGATGCCGTGGGTGCGCGCACGCTGTTTGCGACTCACTACCATGAGCTCACTCTGCTGGCCGAGCGGCTTGCGCGATTAAAAAATGCTCGTGTGACGGTGCGTGAGAGCAGCGGGAGCATTGTATTTCTGCATACGGTGGAGGCAGGCGCCGCGAACAAGAGTTACGGCATCGAGGTTGCGCGTCTGGCGGGATTGCCGGGTGCGGTGATTGAACGAGCGAGACAAGTATTGAAGCTGCATGAGCGCGCCGAGACACAGCAGGTGCGCGAAGCTGCGCCGGCGAGCTCAATGCAAATGACGATGTTCACGCCGCTGTCGCAGAAGATAGTGGACCGCATTGAAGGCGTGGATGTGGACGGGCTGACGCCGCGCGACGCGCTGCAACTGCTGGCGGAGCTACAACGGGAGTTGAAGGGCGGCGGCGAATGATCTCTCCAAAGCCGAAGGCGATGATTGTGGCCGGCGTGATGAGCGGGACTTCGGCGGATGGGGTCGACGTGGCGATCTGCCGCGTTGCGCCCGGGAAAGATGCACCGAGGGTGAAGGTGCTGGTGCATCGCGCGTTTGCCTATGACAAAAAGCTGCGCGCGGCGGTGTTGGCCGCAATGGATGCAAGACACACGAGCACGGCGGAGTTGGCACGGCTTTCGTGGCGGCTGGGCGACGTGTATGCGGAATGCGTGGCGAAGGCTTGCGCAGAATTGAAATTGAAGCCGCAACTTATCGCTTGCCACGGCCAGACGGTGTATCACCAGGCGACGGCAGCGCCTTATCTTGGAAAGCCGCTGCGCGCAACATGGCAGATGGGCGAGGCCGCCGTGATCGCGGAGAAGTTGCGACAGCCGGTGGTGAGCGATTTTCGTCCGGCGGATATGGTTGCGGGCGGTCAAGGCGCGCCGCTGGTGCCGATGCTGGATTACTGCGTGTTTTGGCATGCGAAAGAAAATCGGGTATTGCTGAACCTGGGCGGCATAGCCAATATGACGGCGCTGCCAGCGGGATGCGGTGCAGACAGCGTGATGGCGTTCGACAGCGGCCCTGCGAACATGGTGATCGATGCTGCGATGCAGGCGCTCTACGGCAAGCGCTTTGATAGCGGTGGCAAAGTGGCTACACGTGGGCGAGTTCTGGGCGAAGTGCTGGAAAAGACAATGAAGATGAAGTACTTCTCTGTCCCCCCACCAAAGAGTTGTGGACGCGAAGAATTTGGTGAAGCATTTACTGCGGACTTTGTGAAGCAATGCAAGAAGCTGAGCTCGCATAAGGAAGATGCAGTGGCGACGGCGACGGAGTTAACCATTGTTTCGATTTTTGCTGCATACGTGCGCTTCTGCTGGCCCCATTTAGGACGTCGTGCGCCACTGGCGCGAGCCACAAAATTAATGGTCGCAGGCGGCGGCGCGAAAAATGCAAGGATGATGGAGCGGCTGCGGGCGCGGTTTGCGACGATCGGCGTGAAGGTGGTGACGACGGCCGCAGCTGGAATTGAAGTCGATGCAAAAGAGGCTGCGGCATTTGCGCTGCTTGGATGGCTGACGTGGCATGGTCTGCAGGGAAATGTTCCTTCAGCAACGGGCGCCCGGCGTGCTGTTGTTCTGGGCAAGGTGACGCAGGCATGAGGCGAGTGGTCTCGCTAGTGCTTGCTGCTTGCCTAATGATATTGGCCGCATGCCATAGCGCGAATGATCCGAACACGTTGCACTTTTTGATTGAGAGCTCACCAAACAATCTGGACCTGCGGCAAGGCACAGATGCGCAGAGCGAACGCGTGGGCGCGCTGATATATGACGCGCTGGCGCGCAAGGACGACCACTACAACCTGCAGCCGTGGCTGGCGACGAGCTGGGAGCGTCCCGACGCGCTGACGTGGATATTCCATCTGCGCAGCGGTGTGCGCTTCCACGATGGCAACCCCATGACTGCGGACGATGTGGCGTGGTCGATTGAGAGCATGACGAACGGCGCTCTGATCACTGCGAAGGGAGGAGCGTTCGCAGATGTAGCGAATGTGACAGTGCGCGATCCACTGACGGTGGAGGTGCGGACGACGCAGGCGGACGCGAGCCTGCTGTTCAATTTGAGCGATGGACTGTTTGGTGTCGTAGAAAACGGTGCGGGACGCGATGAGGGATTGCACCCGGTGGGGACGGGTCCGTTCAAGTTCGTGAGCCAGGTGCAGGACAAGGAAGTGGTGGTAGAGCGCAATGCAAATTACTGGGCGGGCGCGCCGAAGATCGCACGGGTTCGGTTTGAGGTGGTGCCGGACAACATCACGACGGCGCTGGAGTTGAAGAAAGGCTCGGGCGATGTGGAAAGCAATGCGATCACACTGGACGAGGTACATGCGCTGGAGAGCGTGAAGAATGTGCGCGTGCAGACCGGGCCGGCGTCGATGGTGATGTATGCGAACTTCAACGTGAACGATCCTGCACTGAGCGATGTGCGGGTGCGGCAGGCGATTGCATGCGCGTTGAATAAATCCACATTGATCAATGCTCTGTGGCGCGGTCAGGCTGTACCGGCGGAGACGCTGCTGCCGCACGGTCACTGGGCTGCGGCGGATGATGCAGTGCTACCGCAATATCCGCATGATGTGGAGCGAGCGGCGAAGCTGCTGGACGCGGCTGGATTCAAGCCGGACAAGGACGGTGTGCGGCTGCGCTTTACGCTGAAGACTTCGACGGACGAGACGACGCGGCTCTTAGCTCAAGCCGTGCAGCAGCAACTTCGAGCAGCGGGGATTGAGTTGACACTGCGGCCGGCGGAGTTCGGAACGTTCTATGCGGACATCACCAGCGGAGCATTCCAGATGTATATGCTGCGCTGGATCGGCTCGAACGAAGACCCGGACATTTTTCGCTACGCATATGGGTCAGGCAGTTTTCCACCGAAGGGCGGGAATCGCGGACGATACTCCAATGCGCGTGTCGATGCGCTGCTGGAAGCGGCTGCGGGTGAGACGGACCAAGAAGCGCGGCGGCGCGAATACATTGAAGTGCAGCAGATCCTGGCGACGGAACTGCCGGGGATTCCACTGTGGTATCCAAATGTAGAAGTGGTGCACTCGACGCGTCTGACGGGCGTGACACTGAATCCGGGTGGGACATTTGATTTTTCGCGGACTGCAGAGCTGCAATAAAGCACAGGGCCTGAGTGCGGCCCTGTGCTATCCATCGCAGATGCAAATTTATTTTTCGCTCGCGCTGGGTGGCGTGATGTTCTTGAGGCGCATGTAGGTGGCGAGCTGGGCATACTGCTCGTTGTCATGCGAGACATTGCCCCACATAATGCCGATGCGGGTGCGCTTGAGGGGGCCATAGGCAACCAGATCGAGCGCGGTGGCGTCCGTGACGGTGGCGTAGGCCTTATCGCAGGCGTCAAAGGATGCCTTGAGAGCAGCGACGATCTCGGCCTTGGGCGCGGTTTCGGCGGGGGTTTTGATCCTATCGGCCGGCGCGGTTCCGTTGACTGCACCGCAAGCGCCAACCTGCGCTTCAATTACATGGGTGAGGATGCGGGCGAAGGTGCGGATGTCCGGCGTGGGTTTGAAGCTGTAGAGATCTTCCGGCATCTTGTCAGCGGACTTGAGGATGTTGCCCTTCAAGCCGTTGTAGCTGCGCTGCACTTCGCCGCCGGGGCCGGGTGTGGGCGGTGTGGGCGGTGTGGCCGGAGCTTGCGCAAGAACCACGGTGGTGGATAGGGACAAGAGCGCTGTTGCCAGAATCATTCGCATGGTGGTGGAAACCTCGCCATTAGATTACGCAGGCGACAAGCCAGCGGCAAGTAAATATCGTGCGAAGAGGCAATGCGAGATTTTTGGTTGCCCCCCAGGGATTCGAACCCCGATTGGACGAGTCAGAGTCGTCAGTCCTACCATTGAACGAGAGGGCAACACAGGTTGGTTTGGCAGCCGCAGGCTCGGCGGGAGCCACAATCAGCCGCCTTATTGAGTGTATGGGTTGGGGGAGTGGGGGTCAAACTTCCCTCGGGGCTAAAGCCCCTTTTTCATTTGTCGAAGAGTGACGGCATGGCTGAAGCCATGCCCCTTCAAAGCAGGAAGCATGTCTTCGCTCCGCTCAGGATTACTTATTTTTCTTTACTCTTCGCGCAAAACTTCGAGCGGCTTCTGGCCGAGGACGCGGAAGCTGGCGGCCCAGCCGGCAGCTACAGTGAATCCCGCGGTAATGGCGAGCGCAAGGAGCGTGAGCCCGGGTTGGAAGTGATAGTCGATCTTGAGCACGAAGTGGATGAACAGTGACGCGCCGAGGTTAGCAAAGGCAATACCTACTGCCGCAGCGACCAGGCCGAGCACGGCAAACTCAATCGAAAAAATTGCGGCGATGCGCGGGCGAGTGGCGCCGAGCGTCTTGAGCACGACCACCTCGCGAATTCGGCGGTAGCGCGTGCCGGCAATCGCGCTGGCCAAGATGACAACGCCTGCGAAGATGCTGAAGGCTGCGAGAAACTGGATGACATAGGTGATCTGCAGGATCACCTGCCGCACTACCTCCAGCGTGGCCGCGACGCTGATCACCGTGATGGTGGGATACGCGACATAAAACGCGCGCTGCAGCGCGGCGGTTGCACTGGGGTCACAGTGCACGCCGCCGTACCAGATGGTCGGCAGGCCGCGCAGATCGGGCTCGGGCAGAACGAACTCCGCGCGGGAATAAGCGTGCTGGGAATCGGCCTCGTAGACGGCGGCGATGGTTGCGGTGATCTGCGAATCCTGCGCAGCAAGCGTGAGCGTGTCTCCAGGATGCGCTCCGAGACGCAGTGCCTGGAACTTGCCAATGGCTACCAGCGGATGCGCGGAGGAGTTCGCAGCTTCTGCAGCGGTCCACCACTTGCCTTCGATGATCTTGTCGCCGGGGGGCGGAGCATCTTCAGTAGGACCCCAGGTGAGGTTGAGGTTGCGCATCATCACGCCACGCGGACGGCCATTGTTATCGCGGCTCGGGGGACCATCGTCAGGCATGCGAAAACGCGATTTGAGCTCCGCGGCGGGAGTTCCATTGAAGGCGATCAGCCGCGAGCCGACCACGGGAATCAGCTCCGGCGTTCCCTGCACGCTGGGCTGCGCGGCCAGCAGAGTGCGCACGCCGGCAACTTCGTTGGGCGAGATGTCGACCAGAAACATGTTTGGCAGTTTGGCAGCGGTGGTAATCTGCAGTGTCTTTACGGCAGATTCCTGGATGAAGTAGACGCCCATCACGAGCATGACTCCCAGGCCAAGCGCAGCGAGCAGCGCCGCCGATGGATTGCCGGGACGGTAGAGGTTCGCCAGTCCGTGCCGCAGGACCGAGGGCAGATGAAGACGCGTGCCGCGCAGAAAGAGCCCGAGCAGATAAAGCGTCAGCGCAGAAAGCCCGAGCAGGATAAGCAGAATGATCGCGAGAAAGAGCGAGAAGAAAATGCCCACGCGCGCCGATCCGGAGATTGCAGCCGCTAGAAAGATGAGGCCTACGAGGATCAGAACGATCGCGCCAATTTGCACGAGGTTACCATGCAGTTTCTTCAGCAACCGTGCGGCAAAGGGGTCATCACTGTCTTCCACTGCGCGGCGCAGAATCAGGATGGGGCGCACACCGCGAATATCCAGCAAGGGCGGCAGCGTAAACAGCAGTGTCGTCACAAGCCCTGTCGCGAGGCCGACGGCGATTGAACTCATATCGACGCGGAAGCCCGGCGTGATGTGCAACAGCTTGGCGAGGAAGAACGGGAATGATAGCTGCACGCCGAAGCCCAGCAACACGCCGAGCACTCCGCCAATGATCGCCAGCAGTAGCGTCTGAATGAGGTAGATGCGCATCACCTGTCCGGAGCGGGCGCCCAGCGACTTCATAATGGCGATAGTGTCCAGCCGCTGCTGCAGATGCGCGCGCATGGCCATAGCCACTCCCACTGCGCCCAGGACGAGAGCGATGAGGGACATCAGCGAGAGCAGCGACGTCGCGTTGTCCAGGCCAGATGTGACATTCGGATTGGCCTCTCGGTAGTCGGTGACCTGCGCCTCAGGCAGCAGCGCCTCAAGGCGCGCCTTCATGGCAACGACGGCGGCATCCGAGCTGGCCTCGCCGGGTTTCGAAAGCGGCATGCGGAAGAGATACCTGCGGCTGGCGCGCGAGCCATTGCCGAGCAGGCCGGATTGTTCCAGCGCATTCAGCGAGAGCAGAACGCGCGGACCGGCGGCGAAGGAACCGGTCAGGCGGTCGGGCTCATTGATGACCGTAGCGACGATGTGGAAGATGGAGTTGCCAAGCTTAATCTGATCGCCGACTTTCAAATGCAGGCGGATCAGCAGATCGTCGGCGACGACAACGGTATTGGGCCCAAGCACCTTTGCGAGCGTTTCGCCGGGCGCGAGCGCGGGATCGAGATCGACCTTGCCGTAGAACGGATACTTCGCGGGATCGACTGCCTTCACGCTCACCAGCAGCGGATCGAACGTGACTGGCGACGAGGCCATTGAGGTGAGTTCAATCACCTGCGTCGCTTCCGTGCCTTCGGCGGCAATCTTGTCGAGCCCGGCCTGCTCCTCCGGCGTGGCCTGCTGCGTAGTGCGGGCGGAGAGATCGCCGGCCATGATGCTGCGAGCCTGCAGCGTAAGCATCGATCGGAAAGATGAGGAGAATCCGCGTACGCCGGTGAGCGCAGCAACACCGATGGCAACGGACAACACCACGAACGCAAACTTGCCGCGTGAGCTGCGCAGTTCACGTGCGGCGATGCGTGCGGCTGTGCCGTAGGAGAGCGCCATCGTTACGCGCCTGCCTGGAATTCAGATACACGGGGTGTCTGGTTCTCGTCGCTGACAACCAGGCCATCGCGCAGGGTGATGATGCGCGTGGCGTGTTGAGCCAGTGCGGGATCGTGCGTGACCAGAACGAGCGTCGTGCCTTCAGCACGGTTGAGCTGAAGAAGCAGATCGAGGATGTGCTGGCCGTTGGTGCTGTCGAGATTGCCGGTGGGTTCGTCCGCCAGAACAATGGGCGGGTGCAGGATGAAGGCGCGCGCGAGTGCGACGCGCTGCTGTTCTCCGCCGGAGAGTTGCACAGGGTAGTGGTCCATGCGGGCTTCGAGACCGACGGAGGTGAGCAGCTGGCGAGCGCGGTCGAGGCCGGCCTTGCGGCCTCCGGTCTCGTCGTTGAGCTCGTATGGGAGCAACACGTTTTCCAGCGCGGTGAGGGTGGGGATGAGCTGGTAGCTCTGGAAGACGAAGCCGATGGTGCGCCCGCGCAGCTGCGCGAGTTTGTCTTCCGGCAGGTCGCTGATGGCGGTGCCGTTGAGCGAGACCGTGCCTTCGCTGGGGTTATCTAGGCCCGCGAGCAGGCCCAGCAGCGTGGATTTGCCGGAGCCAGACGCGCCCATGATGGCGACGAACTCGCCGCGAGCAATGTGGAAGTCGATGCCTTTGAGGATGTCGACTGTGGTGGAGCCGGTACGCAGCGACTTGCGCAGGCCGTCGACGACGATCATCCAGGAGTCCGGTGCAGAGCCTGTTGCTGAAGTGGTGGTCAAAGAATTCGGTCCTGTCTTCTAAGATAGGTATGTGGATAGATATACGAAGAGAACTCGGCGGCGGTTCAGTGCTATTTCCATCTTAGCGGCAGTTGGGTTGCTGGCTGCAAATTCGACTCTGCTCGGCTGCAAGGGCGAGCCCAACCCGCCAGCGGCGAGCAGCCCGCAGGTGACGGTGCAGCCGAGCATTGCCGCAGCGACAGAATCGCCTGCGGACACGCGGCCTGTGATTGTGTGCTTTGGGGACAGCATTACCGCAGGTCTTGGCGTTGACCCCGCGCTCAACTATCCCGTTGACCTGCAGCAAGAGCTCGATACGCGCGGCTTTCGCTATCACGTCTTGAATATGGGTGTAAGCGGCGAGACTACAAAGGACGGTCTGGAACAGGTGTCACAGGTGATCACACGAAAACCGGAGTGGGTCATCCTGGAGTTTGGGGGCAACGACGGCTTGCGCGGCTTGCCTCTTGCCGATTCGCAGCGCAACCTTTTTGCGATCGTCACTACTCTGCGGAAGAGCGGGGCAAAAGTGCTGCTTGTAGCCATCACGTTGCCCGCACAATAC
>Ga0302326_10018026_pt1 | contig 14670 bp, 16 predicted proteins | sample Palsa_T0_3_FD_202264 | JGI IMG/M metagenome (GOLD analysis project Ga0302326, IMG submission 202264) | Peat permafrost microbial communities from Stordalen Mire near Abisko, Sweden - Palsa_T0_3 | ecosystem: Environmental > Terrestrial > Soil > Palsa > Peat permafrost | place: Sweden: Abisko... | reverse complement strand
CAGCGCCCGGAAGGCGAGTTGTCGCCTCGATGCCACTTCATTTTTTGCTAGGGATATCATTTGAGTTCAAGGTGTTGAATGCGGGCACCGCCGCGTATTCCGCGACTGCATCCGCTTTGCTACCCACGGGTTTCCGGCTTTTTTCAACAACACCTCGAAAGCTCTCTATCCCAAAATCAGGCGGCCTTCGAGTTACCCCCCAACGAGCGGGAGCCACTAAACCTGATTGGTACGAGCGAACGCTCATGACGCACAAATAGCGTGAAATCTTCCAATGTCAAGAGGGTCGTTTATTGGCGAACCAAGCCGTTTTCGAATTCTCTCGGTAGAAATGGAGCCGGTTTGCAAGTACATCAAAGGGGTGTGCGCCGGGCGCGCGAAAAACATGAAAGCCATGACGAAAGGCTGCGAATTGGGTGCCAGAAGGCGAGCGAAATGGCGATCAAGGTGCCGACAGGATCGAGTCCAACCCGGTTGTGATCCTCGGCGCCGCACTCCTTGCGCAGCTCGTGGAGCTTTTTCCGGGCGGACAAGCCTTTCCCTGCGAGCCAGGCGTAGAGGGCTTCAAAATCTCGCTCCCCGCGATAATTGGTCCGGCTCGTGTGGTAGCGAGGCGGGTTCTCGGATTCGATGACGAATTTGCCTTTTGCTTCCTTTTTGAAACCGCGCGGAATTGCTCTGGGGAGATCTTGGAGCGCGGACTATTGGCAACTTCCTCGCGAGCGAAACGATCGCCCGCCAACTGCGGGGTATGAGCCTTGTTCCGGCCACTCTGAAAAGCGCCGGATTTTGGCTAACATCCTGCATCTCAACAACGTGCAGCATGTGCAATTCGTGCCACATGTGCAGCATTTAGAGACAATTTACGACCTCCGTTTAGGCACACAAGGAAAAAGGCACGACCGTGAACGCTCGCGACGGCGGTATGAGAACGACGATCCGAATCCCCTTCCACATTCACGAAACCGCGGGGTGTTTCGATGGGGCACAGCGGTCCTTGCCTTTCATTTTCCCGCATACAGCTCCAAACGCCCCGGTGAAGCTCCCAATTCTTCAGGTTCTTCTCCGTAATCGATTTTTCGCAGATTACGATCAGGTTTCCGGCGTTACGCTCCTCCGCCGCCTTCGTGAAATCGAACGAAACGGTGAGGACGGTATCACCATCACCTTTTTGTGGGCAATGGCGCAGGCGGCGTCGACGAAAGTCAGAATGCCGGTATTGCGCAGGAAATCCGGATGAAGCCGACCGGACGTGCGAGCGAGAAGATGAAGAAGGTTACACGCGCCTCGAACTCAAACCCTTACGCGCGGCGCTCGGTCTCAATCCTGCGCACGGCGGAAAGGCGGGGAAGCGAAGGCTTCCAACATCGGCGAACTTGGGCGACAAAAGATGAAGTGAAAAAGGAATCAAAGCTCCGTGCAATTCGTGCAACTCGACAGGAAGCGAAGCCGGCAGGCGCACTGCCATTGACCGAAGACAAACCGCCAGCGGTCAAACCGCCAGCCGACCCGTGGGACGGGCTTGGCTGGCTTCGCTTTCTCGACGATTGGGAAGCCGATTGGCAACACCCTGGCGGACTCGATTTCGAGCACTTCAAGAGCCGATTCGTTCTCTCTATCGTGCCAGATGGGTGGATTAAGCCGGGCTATGGTCCGAACGCGGGCGAGCGAGATCGGCAGGACATTGGCAGGGGGCACGCAGCCTTTCTTGAAATGTTTGCAGCGGGCATGTTGGATTCACTCACGTTGGGCGAGACGACGAATGTTGTCCTTTCCCGATTCTTTGTCCGTGTGCTTGGCGCAATTCAGGGCAGGGACTTAAAGTTTTTCCCCGACTTCGGGCAGGCGTTTAAAATGATGCACGCTTCCCGAGCGAGCAACCGCAGACTTTTAATCGCGGATTCTCGGCGACACGAATTTATGGTGCTTGTGGCAATACTGGAAGACCCTGCACCGATTTATTCAGTCAGCGGATTGAGGCGTAAGATTGCGAAACGATTCACGAGCGAAGTTTTAACAGACAAAGCGGTGAACAAAGTCATGGGGCGGCTAGGCATCGCGAAACCGCGGCGGGGAAAATAGCAGTCACCCTTGAGCAGTCCACCCTTGAGGGTGGAGGCCCTGGGGGTATTGAGCGAATCCGCCAAAGGATTAGAGATCGCCAATGAAATCACCTAACATTGGCAGCAATGTCCGAATCCGGCTGGCAGGCCCGGCAGAGTTTGCGAAATCATCAACTGACAGGCGGCTCGCCCGTCTTGAAACACTACTCGGGGAGCAAAAGGCGGGGTTGCACGTGTGAGTGAAGAGCCCGAAGTCCGGGACGGAGTTTTACAGCGGGTTTATCGATTCGGAGGGGACGGTGAATTGCGGCCGCTGGCTCGCCCAAAAATCTCGCCTTTATTGGCGCTCTTGGCGGCGTTCCAGTTGACACCGCGCCCATGGCATATGAGCAAGAAAATGCCATCGGCGCCCATGGTTTCCCACAAAAACGGGCACCTCAAAACTTCGCGATTAGGTATTGCGGTGAAAAGCAAAAGCCCACCTCGCAGAAATCCACGGCGACGGGTCCTCCCGTGCCGACCTCATATCCCCGAACTCACCGGATTCAAGGGCAGCCTGGTCCTATTGGCCGTCATCACGCTGCTTGGATTGCTGTTGGCGGCAGCAGTATTCGCAACTTTCCTCGGAAAAGCCCGCGGCGACAGTGGCCTGGTCTCTCGTTCGAGAAATGTTCGCGCCGGCCGTCACCGCCGTGCTCACACTTTGCGGCGCTCGCTGCGGACTCCACAAACGCCGATAACAGCCTGTGGTGACGGCCCTTTGCCATTCAGAATCCCGTCCGACGGTTTCTGTCATCCCACTCAAGCGGGTAGCGCTATTGAGGATTCACCCTCGAAGGATTCATACGTCCTGCGACAGCGCTGCCGTCGGCCTGAGGTCAATATGCTGTTCCGCTCAACCGAGGTGGAACTTCCACCCGCCGACAAATATTTGGCGTTTCCGCTTGAGGCGCAAAAGGCGATCCTTTTGGGTTTCCGGAGTGAGCAACTGCAGCGCCACGAGTTGTTGAGGCGCCAACAGGATAACGATCATCATCTCACCATTCGGGCCCAGCACTTTGCGTTGATAAAGAACGCCTTAGGAGTAGTGGGAGCCATCTCAATTGTTTTCACCTTGGTGAACGGGGGCATTGCCCTCTTGAATAACGGTGCGACGGCGTACGGAGTTTCTCTGATCTTTACCGCCATCGCAGGCGTAATTGGGACAACCATCTACGGACACAGGGCGATAAAGTCTTCATCAAACGACTCTGAAGCCGAACCGTGATCGCCGGACTCAACCGCATCTGGATCTCAAGCTTCCCCACAATCACGATGACTTGCCGCAGGCGATGTCGCGGGCGGCGTCAATGCATATGGGAATGGCGGCGTGCGCCACGAATTTAGCGGACAGGTATGTCCGGGGAATGCGTCGCGAGGACGGCGAAAGAATTATCGCCGAGCGGCAAAAGACTCCGCTCGCTTCGGCTCCTGGATTTCCAGTAGCGTGCGGCGCTTCCGCAAACGGCGACGAGAGAACTGGCGATAATCGGCGCGCTCAACGGCATGGCAGGACATCGCCGGGATGCCCAGTGGAAGGTGGAAGTCAGCCTCGATGCGAACGATCTGTTCTCGCGGCTGGAAAACGGAGCGGCATTGCCGCTCTTACGTGTTCCCTCGAACATTGACGATCCGCCGTAGGCAAGCTCGAATCGTCGTCCTCGAATGCACCGGCGAATCCCTTTCTTTGCCTTGGTCGCCGTCCTTCTTTCGGTGCTGCAATCGCCGTTCCGCGTTTTCACACCGCAACCCCGACGATTGCGAGCATTTCCCCTTTGGCCACGGGGATTGCTGTCCACTTCTCTCCCAATGGCGGATGCACTGAAACCATCGTGCGGGAATTGGGGAGAGCAAAGCAGACTGTTCTGGTTCAGGCGTATTCCTTCACCTCAGCTCCAATTGCCGAGGCTCTGGTAAGCGCCTTCAAAAGGGGTGTGAAGGTTCAGGTAATTCTCGACAAAAGCCAGCGGAGCGAACGCTATTCATCCACCGACTTCGTGGCCCATGCCCAAATCCCGACGTTTATCGATGCGAAGCACGCCATCGCTCACAACAAGATCATCATCATCGACGGTGAAACCGTGCTCACCGGTTCATTCAACTTTACGAAAGCTGCTGGAGAGCACAACGCCGAGAATTTACTCGTGATCCACGACGCCGGGCTCGCCGCCCAATATGCTGAGAACTGGAAACATCACCTAGAGCACTCTGAACCGTACGCAGGTCGGTGAACGTGCCGTTTCAGCCTTGCGACAATCGCCTCGTGGAGCACCCTGGAGCCCATTTGTGAATCCCCCTGATCCCGACTTCGAACGGACGCTCGCCGCGGCGCAGGGCTTTTTCCAGCTTGAGATGTGGAACGATGCGTGGGCCGAACTCGAAGAGCTGGCGCCAGAATTCCGCCATCTCTCCCAGGTGATCATCCTCCGTGTGCTGATCCTCAACAATCTCGGCAAATCTCGGCGCTGCGCGGATGGGTCTCCTGGAGCAATCGTTCGAGGGGTTTGCGCCAGTCGAGGCGAATCTGTTGGTCGAGGTGTCTTTGTGCGGCGGTCATGTCCGCGACCCAAATCAGGGCGTTAACCCAAGCCCGCCGTTCGACTATCGTCCCCTTCGGTTGCGGCCGCAGGCCGCACGGTGTCTTCTGCGTTTGATTCGAGAAAAACCTCCAATCTTCCCGCCAACGTCGTGAAAAATGGCTGTCGCGGAAAATGGCTTGCCATCCCGCGGCTCGGAGAGAGAATCGCCCAGAAGGGCGCACCTCGATTATGAAAAACAGCTCGAATCGGAGATCTTGGCCAGTGCCTAGAGCATCCACCAATCGCCGACAGTTTCTGCGTGATGCCAGCCTCATTGGGGCGGCAATGCTTTTCGGAGCCGGCGTGCGCCGCGGTTTTGGGGAGGACACGATCACCCTGCCATTCGTAAACGGTGAACGGCCCATCGCACAATATCCACAAAAGCGCCCGCTCATTCTTCAGACCAGCCGCCCACCCCAGCTTGAGACGCCGTTCGCCATTTTCAATGAAGGCATTATTACTCCGAATGATGCCTTTTACGTTCGCTATCACCTGGCGAATATTCCGCTCACAATTGATCCAGAAAAGTTTCGCCTGGAGATCAAGGGCGAGGTCCGCGCGCCCCTGAGTCTTTCCCTTGACTCGTTGCGCAATGATTTCGAAAACGTCGAAATCGTCGCGGTCAACCAATGCTCGGGGAACAGTCGCGGCTTCTTTATCCCGCGTGTCGGCGGCGGCCAACTGGGCAACGGCTCCATGGGCAATGCAAAATGGCGGGGGGTGCGCCTCAAGGACGTGCTGGAAAAGGCCGGTGTAAAGACAAACGCGAAACAAGTAGCCTGCAACGGCCTCGATACCCCCGTGCTCCCGCAAACGCCCGACTTCATCAAGGCGCTCGATATTGATCATGCCCTGGACGGCGAGGTGATGCTGGCCTTCGAAATGAATGGTGAGCCGCTGCCAATGCTCAACGGCTTTCCGCTGCGTCTTGTTGTTCCAGGGTACTTCGCGACTTATTGGCTTAAGCATCTCAACGAATTGACGGTCATCCCTGACACGCTCGACAACTTCTGGATGACCACCGCCTACCGGATACCCAACACGCCGGACGCGAGCGTCGAACCCGGAACCACGCCGAAGAGCACCGTGCCCATCAACCGCTACAATGTCCGCTCATTCATCACCAGCCACAGCGATGGCGCCAAAATCGCCGCGCATCAACCTGTCCGCGTGCGGGGCATCGCCTTCGACGGTGGCAGCGGCATTCGTGAGGTCTTGTTCTCGGGAGATGCAGGCCAGTCCTGGCAATCCAGCGCACTTGGCGAAGATCTTGGCCGCTATTCGTTCCGGGAATGGAGCCTCGCTTACACTCCTGCGAAACCCGGCGACGCGGTCTGGAAGTGTCGCGCGATCAATCGTCTCGGCGAAACCCAGCCCATGGAACCGCTCTGGAACCCAGGTGGGTACATGCGCAACGTCGTTGAAACTGTGAAAGTGAACATCGCTTGATCCTATGAGAATCATCACGCTCGGATTTATCACATTCACTGGGGCAGCGGCGCTGGCTGGAGACATCACGATCACCCTGCCCGCCGAAACGGTCGTTTTCAACCCCGGCAAAGGGATCGAGTTGGCCCAGGCCAACTGTCTTATCTGCCACTCGGCGGATTACATCCGGAACCAGCCACCCATGCCGCGGAAATTCTGGGAAGCGGAAGTCAAAAAAATGCGCGAAAAATACGGAGCGCCCGCGCCGGAGGACGTGGCGCCTGCGCTGGTCGATTATCTGGCCGCCACCTACGGGGCCCCTGAAGCGAAGCGACCGTAAAGGCTTTTTAAGTGCATGACAGCCCTAGGGATCTCGACGGTCGCTGAACTCGTCGTGGTGTGATTCTTCGCGTGGACTGGCTGAAAAGTTTGGCGGTTCGCCTGCTTGAAACTGCAATGAGCGGAAATTAGCAAGCTACAGACGTGGTTCAATAACCACCATTTCAAGGTCTTGAGTGACCGACCATGGCCCGTCTCCAGCCTCCCCATCTATATAGTCACAGGGGCCGCTTCCTTGATCGACCGTTTCCAAGGAGTCGATTTCCTCATCGCCCACCATCACACAATCAATTCCATCGTCGTAGCCGTGATGATCGAGGCCCGACCCTTCGGTTACATTACCATATCTCACGAGGCACACCTCGGCGGATTGCCCAATCAAGCGCGGGCCAATCGGCGACTGTTTGGCACCCTGAAACGATTCGGGCGATAATAGCAGGTCTTTTGTCCGACAATAAGCCATAGCCCGAATTTCGATGACATGAACATCGGTTAATTGCAGGCGGACGACGCGGACTCGCTGGCGGCCGCTCCCCTAAGCTTCCCGATGGCCCGGTGAATCAGGCTTAGAACTGTTCCGCGGGGCTGGCTCATCATCCGGGAGATTTCCTCGGCAGTGTGGCCCTGGTGGTAATGGAGGAACAACATCTCGCGCTCATTCGGGCGCAGGAACGCAAGCAAGCGGTCGAGATCGCCTTTTACCCCCGGCTCTTTCGCCTCGCTCGTTGGCAATTTCGGCGTTTCCGGCTTATCCAGCGATTCGAAATGCACCACCTTCCGCCTCCGGGATTGATCGATGAAGAGATTTCGAATGGTCGTGAAAAGGATTGCCCGAGATTCCAGACGCCCGTAGTGGCGGCTCAGATTCAGCCACGCCTCCTGCGCCAGATCCTCCGCGTCTTCCGGATGATGCGTCAGCGCGATGGAATATCGATAGCCCGCCTGGAGCAGTTCGTCATCGGTCGGCGCTCTGCGATCGCTATAAGGCATAATCTCCCCAATAGGATCGAAGCTCCAACGTCCGAAGCAGTCGGATGCAGTCTTCCAAAGTACTTGCACTTGCATGGTAGCGACTAGCGAGATCGAGCACCTGCATTGGAACCGCAAATTTGCGATCGTCCAAGATCCCGCTGTCGCGGATTTGCGCGATTGTTCGGAACATTCCGGATAAGGCACCACGGAGGTTTGGAAACTCGCGTCTGCAAACCCCCTCACGAAAGCATTCTGCGAAGACATCCAGCACCTGTCCGCATTCCACCTCCAGGAGATCAAACCCAGGTCGCAGAGTTCCTCGCGTGATTTCCGGCAAAGAATTTCGCCGCGAAACAAGCTCCGCGATTTGCATTACCAAGCTTTGCAGCGCCCGAATGAAAGCGAGGAGCTTCGCCTTTTCAACCGCGGCACATCCGGATATTCGGATCTGCTGAGCTGCATGGAGTGCCTCTACCGACAGGGTTGCGAGTTCCGTTCGAATTCTCTCTTGTTGAGGTTCTCCGCGTAACAATGCCTTGCTCAGCGCAATAAGAGCAAGCAAACGATCTCGCAGCACTCGTTGTGGCAATACCGGCCAGACCACTCTTGAGACCACGGCCGAGATCCCAACTCCTATGAGAATGCCAATAAAGGCGTCGATGATCGTTTGCGACGAAATAGGTTGTTGTGGATTGAGTCCAACAAGAACACTGATAGCGTAAAATGTGACCAGCATCCAACGGTTGACGCCGGAAACTCTCGCGGTCAGGAATCCAAATCCAAACAAGATTAAGAACAACGCCACATTCATGGCTGTGTAGCTCGCGAGAATCGGGGTAATGAGCAAAAGGAAGACAACACAAATGACAAGGCCTGCGGCAACAATGACACCGTTCTGAAAAGCCCGCAGATCGCCAGTTCCACCCGCGCTCAAAAACCGTAATCCCAGGGAACCGAGGACAAATGCCGCAATCGGAATTACAGCCGCTCCCGGGGGATTAATCGACTCCACGAGAATGACCGCTATCACCGCGGCGAGGCCTCCTTTTATTCCGGCCTTTACCCAAAACCAGTCAATCTGCTGAGCACGATCTCCGCAGGGCCTCGCTTCGGGCAGCGCTGGCCGGGATCGCGGCAAACCCTCCATTGCGCTGCGAATCCCATTCAGGTTGTCGTGAACGGAATGCAAGGAGTCGAAGTATCCGCCAAATTCAATCGCGATCCCGGTTGGCATGCCGGAAAGAATACCATGATCCCGAATCTCCCGCGCTTTAGCCTCAAACGCGGCAAACACTTCATTCAGATTACTGGACCGCCGCTTTTTCCCTTGCGGCAGCGGTTCTGTCAGGATGACAAACTCCCCGTAAAGCGCCTCTTCCAACGCTTCGTGCTCATGCCGCATGTGATTCACGATGAATGCCTTTCCTTCCGTCCATCGCCTCATATCGAGTGTGGCGTTAGATAGGTCTATGATTGACACAAGGAACGCATCGTAATTTGAAATGCGCGCGAAAAAGATGACGCTCTCACTGGAGCCAGCGTGCAGCAAATTTCTTAAAGCAAACAACTGCTTTACTAAATGCTGATGCACTTCTTCATAATCAACCCGAGCCTTCGTTCGGTAGAAGTATGCCTGGATGGCGAAAAGCTCCCTTACCGTCTGGAGAGCAGCGCGCTCAGCTTCGACAAAATCTTCCCGAGCATAGCGAGGCCATACCAGCGCAGTTACCAGTAGCGAACTCCCAACTCCGATTAAAATCTCCAGCGCCCGGTCCAAGCCGATCTGCCAGACTTGATCGGGAGTCACCACTCCATCTGTCACGACAGCCACCGTCGTGACACCCAACAGGAAATAAGCATACGAAAACTTGCTGTCCGGGTATTTCCCAGATTTATATGTGGCGTAAGCAACGATCAAAAAAAGGACGGGCAGGAATATTTCCGGCGTCGATGTATAGTCGCCTACCAACCAGATTCCAATCAGTGCTCCCGCGATGGTGCCCAATACCCGCATCACCGCTTTAATAGCGCTCGCGCCGACATACTTTGCCAGCATCAGGATCAGAACGGTGAGAACCGCCCAATTGGCATGCTGCAGGCGCAGCACCTGCGTGGTAAACAATGCTAGTATACCTGCAAGTCCAAGTTTGATCCCGCATCGTGTTCTTAGGTCGGCAAAAGGGCGCCAGGGAGCCCGACCCAATTTCGCGGCAAGGGAAGCTTCGCCTTGAGAAGCTATAATCACGGTTCCAATGCGAGTTTCTGCTTTAGTCCTTCGGAATGCTCGACTTCGCGCGTCATCCCCACGGAAACGGTTTGCCCAATCCGCAACGGCACCGGACTGCACCCAAGGACCTGAATACGGACCGCGAAGCGCTGCGGGAGGCGGACCCAATCGATGGTCTGATTGACAGGCGGCAACAAAGCAGTGCTATCATTTCCGGAGCCATCCTGCACAAAAATGCCCCATCCAACGCCCCGGACAATACCCTGAAACGGTCGCTTTTCGTATCCCATGAGGACGATATCAGCCTTTTGATCCGCCTGGATGCGCTCCAATTGCGTCTCCTTGAAGTAAGCGGCGATCCAAAAGGAGTTCCTGTCCACCAGAGCGATCAGTCTGCTGCCGGCGGTTACATAGGTTCCTTCGCTGGTGTTCATGTTGGTCACAAGCCCGTCCACTGGAGCCAAAACTTTCGTAAAGGTCAGATTTAGCTTCGCTAACTCGAGAGATGCCTTCGCCGATGCGAGTTGGGCTTCGGCGGCCGCGCAACTGTCCTGTGCATTTTGAAACTCCTGTTGGGCGACAACCCGGGTTTTAAAAAGGACGGATTGTCGGCCAAGATTTTGCTGTTGTTGTCTCACGTTCGCTTCGGAATTCTGAACCTGCCCTTTGGCCAGGTCAACTTGAGCCCGAAAAACGGTCGGATCGATCTCAAAGAGCAGATCACCCTTTTTCACCTCCTGATTGTCCTGCACCGCGACGCGGATGATCGGTCCGGAGACGCGAGGGGCGATGCCCACGATGTTCGCGCGCACCTGTCCGTCCCGCGTCCACGGGTTTTCGATATACCGGCTGTATAGAGCGACTGCGGCGAAGACCGCCAAAGCGACCACCGCCAGCGTGATCGTGGATTTTAATAAACGTAGTTTCATGGGACACAAATTAAACCGATTGCAGAGCCAAATAGAACCGCCAGCGCCAGGAAGAGCAGCGGAAAATTCCAAACATAACGGGAGAGACCCGTGCGTTCCATAATCGCAGCGACTAGCCACGCCGCCAGAAAGCCCATCAAACCGATCGACATGCACCAAGGGATGAGGAGGTCGCCGATTTTGAGTTCCGCCCGATTAAGTGCCATTGCGAGGAGGTTCATATTCGAGTTGTCACCATTGTTGGCTGTAACTATCGAGCTTGGCCTTCCCCATTATTTAACGTAGCCGCACGCTTTCCGGGAGAAAGCGCAGCGCGGACAATCCCGCTCAGGTCGAACCATGCTGCCCGCAACTCTACCGGGGTGCGGCCAGGGGCGAGGCAGCAAGTGCAGACAATCCATCGGCCGAGGTGGCGGCAAATACAGGCCAGGTGCAATTTTATTTGAATTTGCCGGCTCATAATTGAATTAAGTTCGCGCTATCGCGGGCGATTTTTGAATCGTTGCCTGTGAAATCGGAGCGTGATCAAAAACTGTCGACGTCGACGATGGCTTTAACAAATGCCTCCGGCGCCTCCTGAGGCAGATTGTGTCCCACGCCGCCATCGATAACCCGATGGGCGTATTTGCTCGAGAATTTTTTCGCATAAGCGGCGGCGGGCGGGTGAGGCGCGCCATTGGCATCACCTTCCATGGTAATGGTAGGTACTCCTATAACCGGACTTTTGGCCAGCCGCTTCTCCAACTCGTCATACCTTGCCTCGCCTTCAGCCAGCCCGAGCCGCCAACGATAATTATGGATTACGATGCTAACATGATCCGGGTTGTCGAAAGAGGCTGCAGTGCAATCGAACGTGGCGTCGTCGAAATTCCACTTCGGCGAAGCGGTCTGCCAGATGAGCTTCGCAAACTCGCGCCGATATTTCTCGTAGCCGATCCGACCGCGTTCCGTGGCGAAATAGTATTGGTACCACCATTCCAACTCGGCATTTGGCGGCAACGGGGCTTTGTTGGATTCCTGGCTACCGATCAGGTAGCCGCTCACGGAGACCAGCGCCTTGCAGCGGTCAGGCCAGAGCGCCGCCACGATGTCGGCGGTCCGCGCGCCCCAATCAAATCCGGCAAGAATGGCCTTTTGGATTCCGAGAGCGTCCATAAGGTCAACAGTATCGAGAGCAACAACTGATTGCTGGCCATTCCGAACCGTTTTATGTGAAAGAAATCGCGTCGTGCCATACCCACGCACATACGGGACGATCACCCTGTAGCCCACCGAGGCCAACAACGGGGCGACATCGACATAACTGTGAATATCGTACGGCCAACCGTGCAAGAGAATCACGGCAGGGCCATCAACGGGGCCAGATTCGGCATAGCCGACATTCAGTAGACCGGCATTGATCTGCTTTATCGAGCTGAAAGAAGCGCTAGTCTTCACCTTGGTCGCTCTTGCTCCTTCCGAGGAAACCTCGTTGGAGCGTGCGTTTGCAGCACCGATAATAACGGACTCGGCGGCGCCGATGCTCACGGCCGCGATGCTGAGAAAGCGGCGCCGAGTATATGTGGCCACTTCTGATTTGTGGATCGTGTTCATTGGGAGGTTTCCTTGATTCGCGGGTTTGATGTTTTGAGATTTCATCGGTGTGTTGATTAGTGTTTGTGAAGGCGCTTGGTTGTTCCTGAGGTCCGCGTGTAGAACCCGCCGGAACGTTGGATTTAATGCTTGTGTGGATAGTCCTATTACAATATCCATGCCAACGTCCTTGCGCTTCTCTAAGTGGCTACCTTGCGGGTAGTTACGATGCCAACAGCAGGAATGAACGAGCAGTGTGAGATTTCACCTTGATGACTGTTCGAGTCGCCGTGGTGCGAATTTTCACCGGCGACTTTGCGGGTCTTCGCGACTTTCCACCCGGAACCAAAGGGATGTCACGCCGCGTCGCGATGCGCCAGGAGGGTGAACTGAAAGGCCGCGCCCGGACCCTCATGGGCCGTGGCCCAGAGTCGTCCAGAATGATTTTCCACAATCGACCTGCTGATGGAGAGGCCCATGCCGAGACCGGCCGGCTTCGTGGTATGGAATGCCGTGAAGATCTTTTCCATGCTCGCGGAATCAAGTCCAATCCCAGAGTCACGCACCGTGACCAACACTTCCCCCTCCTCGCGCCTTTGCGTCTGGATTACGAGATCGCGCGCCCGGTCTTCCACCGTGGCCATCGCGTCGATTGCGTTCAGGATGAGGTTGAGCATGACCTGCTGCAATTGCACCCGGTCGCCGAGGACGCGCGGCAGGTCGGACGATAACTCCAACGTCAGCGCAACCTCATGCTTGTTCATTTCGCTCCTGGCCAGAACGATGATCTCCCCTATGGCTTCGTTGAGATCCATCGGTTCCTTTGCCGATTCCGTTTTCTTGAAGAGCGCCCGGATGCGCTCGACGATTTTCCCGGCGCGAGTGCCGTCGCGGATGATACGCTGGAGGGCCTCGCGGGCCTCGGTAATGTTCTCGGACTCCTCCTTTACGCCAGCCAACAAGCGCAGACACCCGTTGCCCTCGTGCGCGATCGATGCGGCGAGTTCTCCCATGGTCGTCACTCGCGTCACGTGGGCCAGCTCGGCTTGCGCCTTCCGCAAGCCCGCCTCGCTTTGGCGCAGTTCGTCCTCCGCCTGTTTGCGGGAGGTAATATCCATGACCGCCCCGATATACTCGCATACCTCTCCCAATTCCCGCGCGACAGGGCGTCCGGATCCATGGATGCAAGTTATCTCGCCATCCGGCAGGACAATCCGGAATTCATGGTCAAATGGGCCGCGCACCCGAATCGCGTCGTCAATCGTCCGCAAAACAACCGGGCGATCGTCGGGGTGAATCGTCCTGGCGAAATCGGCGAAAGTCAGCTCCCCCGCATCGGGGAGGATTCCAAAAATGCGCCGCTGTTCCACTGACCAGTGGATTCTTCCCGTCTCGATATTCCAGGCCCAACTTCCCGTTCGGCTGATCCTCTGTCCTTCGGCCAGCAACCTCTCGCTCCGGCGCAGTTCCTCCTCCGCCTGTTTGCGCTCCAAATTCTCCTGCTGCAGTTCGGCGTAAAGCTGGGCGTTCTCCAAGGATATCGCGGCTTGCGAAGCAAGCAAATCCAGGACTGCAACCCGGTCCGACGTGAAGGCGCACGGCGTCAAATTGTTCTCCAGATACAGGGCGCCGACGAGTTTCGTTTGTTTGACAATTGGCAGGCAGAGGACCGATCTCGGGCGCGTCCGCCGCACATATTCGTCTTCGGAATACAGGTTCCTGACCGAGGCATCATCGAGAACCACGGTTTCCCGCGTTCGGATCACGTATTTGAGTATTGATTCAGGAAGCGCGGCGGGCGTCACAACCACCTGCCGAACTGCGACCTCAACGCCCTCCCTGCTTGTGGTCGCCTCGGCCTCGATCCGCGGTTCGTCGTTGCGGAAAAGAATGAGCAAGCCTCGCCCGGCCCCCGCATACTCGACCGCGATCTTCATCAGTTTCTCGATCAGTTTGCCAAGAACAATCTCGCCCGAAACCGCCTGCGAGGTTTTGACCACCGTGGCGAGATCCAGTTGCTCGAATTGCGTTCCAATGGTGGATGTCGCTGCAAGCCCCGGCTGCTTCGCGCGCAGGCGCGGGTGCATCTCGTCAAGTTGGCGGACCTTGCCGTCGGCGCCCCAACGAAGATAGCAATAGCGAGCGTTGCGAAGGTAAGTATCAGCGATCGTCTCAAACCCACGCGCCGCGTAGAACCGCGCTGCAATCTCGTTGGCCATCGCTTCGTGGTGAACGAAACCGTTTTCGTGCGCCGCCCTGATCGCCGCCTCATAGAGTCGCTCGGCATCCAGGTCGCGGCCTTCAATGCGGGCAATTTCGGCAGTGACCAGAAGATGCTTGTCGGCAAATGTCGGCGGATAGGTTTCGGCCCAAAGCGCAAGGTATCGGCAATGCGCGCTCAACTGCTCGCGATGTCCCGGTAGCCAGGCGCCTGGCCGCATCCCCACAGTCAGTAACAACGCGGAGTATAGATGGTAGTCGAGAGATTGGATGCGGCCATGTGATACCCAAAGAATTGGTCT
>Ga0302326_10018025_pt1 | contig 14671 bp, 11 predicted proteins | sample Palsa_T0_3_FD_202264 | JGI IMG/M metagenome (GOLD analysis project Ga0302326, IMG submission 202264) | Peat permafrost microbial communities from Stordalen Mire near Abisko, Sweden - Palsa_T0_3 | ecosystem: Environmental > Terrestrial > Soil > Palsa > Peat permafrost | place: Sweden: Abisko... | reverse complement strand
CGCCCTTGACGAGTCCGTGGCGGACGAGGCGGACGTCGCGCGCTGGCTCGGCCTCGGCTGGCGTGGATACTTTGTCATCAAGCCCTCCCTGATCGGGGACGTCCGGGGCGCGCTGGGGATGCTCGCCACCGCCCACGCGCGGGTCGTGTTCTCATCGGCTCTCGAGACGGGCGTCGGGGCCCAGGCCGCCCTGCGGCTTGCCTTCGCCTGGCCCGGCAAGATGTCGGCGCTCGGGTTCGGCGTGTGGCCGCTGTTTGCCGACGCGCGCTTTGACGGCCCCGCCTCGGCCCCGTTCATCCGGCTCGAGGACGTGGAACGGATAAAGCCGGAGGAGCTATGGAACGCGGCAGGCTAGCCGAGCTCATCGCGGCGCACCGGGGCGGCGCGCAGGCGAACGGCCCCGTGATAGAGGAGGGGGATCCCGTGCGGTTCATGGCGTCGTTCGCGGCCGTCGTATCCGGCGGCGGCAACATCTTCCTCGCGAATCCATCGTGGCGCTCCTGGGAGCGGGCCGACCTTGGCCGGCTCGCCGGGACGGGCCCGTGCGGCGAGCGGGGCTGGCTGATGATCCCGAGCGGCGGCTCCGGCGGCGAGCTCAAGTTCGCGCGCCACGACGGCTGGACCGTCGCGGCCGCCGTAGGGGGCTTCTGCGCCCACTTCGGGATCGAGCGCGTGAACTCGGTGTGCGTGCTGCCCCTCCACCACGTGAGCGGGTTCATGGCCTGGATGCGCAGCGCCCTCACCGGGGGTGAGTTCCTCCCGTGGTCGTGGAGGGAGGCCGAGGCGGGGCGTTTCCCCGCGGACCTGCCGCCCAACTGCTGCATTTCCCTCGTGCCGACGCAGCTGCAGCGCCTCCTGGCCTCGGAGGCCGCCGTGGCCTGGCTCCGGAAGTTTCGCGTGATCCTCGTGGGCGGCGGGCCCGCATGGGAGGGCCTCATAGAGGAGGCGGCCAGGCTGGCGCTCCCCCTCTCGACGAGCTACGGTGCGACGGAGACTGCCGCCATGGTCGCCGCGCTCCGGCCCGAGGAGTTCCTGGGCGGCATGCGCGGATGCGGCTCCGCGCTGCCCCACGCGCGGATCGACCTCGTAGGCGGCGTAGTCCGGATCACCGGGGAATCGGTCTTCAGGGGATACTTCCCGGGGCTACTCGACGGGCGCTCGTGGACGACGGGGGACCTGGGCGACCTCGGTGCCGACGGGAGCCTTCGGATCCTGGGAAGGCAGGACGACCTCATCGTCACCGGCGGCAAGAAGGTGTCGCCTGCCGAGGTCGAGGCCGCCCTGCGCTCGAGCGGGGAGTTCGAGGACGTCGCGGTGATTGGGCTCGCCGACCCGCAATGGGGCCACGCGGTCGTGGCCTGCCATCCCGGGGAAATGCGCCCCCCGAGCCGGGAGCGCGTCGATGCGGCGCTCTCCGTCCTCGCCTCGTTCAAGCACCCGAAGCGATACGCGGGGATCGCGCCATGGCCGCGCAACGCTCAGGGCAAGCTCGACCGCGCGGAGCTGGCGAGGCTCGCTTCGGCCGGGTGACAGGGGCTATACGAGGTCCAGCCCGCGCATCGTACCCGTTGCCGATGCAAAATTGCCCTCATCGATGCCCATTCTCTTCAGCATGGACGTGAAGAGGTTGGGCAGCGGGTAGTTTCGGGCGGTGTCAAAGGCCAGATGCTGGCCGTGCTTGAATCCGCCGCCGGCCAGCAGTGTCGGCAGGTTCGTCGTCACATGGGTGTCTGCGTTGCCGAGATTCGAGCCGTAGAGGACCATCGTGCGGTCCAGGAGCGTCTCGCCCTCCTCGCGCACGCCCTTGAGCTCGGTGAAAAGGTTTGAGAGCAGGCGCATGTGCCACTCGTCGATGGCCTTCAGCTGCGAAATCTTCGCCTCCGAGTGGGCGTGGTGCGACAGGTTGTGGTATCCGTCCGTCGTCTTGACGCCGTTGAACTCGATCACCGGCGAGTTTACGCTGTCGAGCATCAGGGCGATCGACCGCGTCGAGTCCGTCTCGAACGCCAGCCGGGCCATGTCGTACATCAGCTTCACCTTGTCCATGTATTCCCTGGGGCTCGCGGGATCCAGCGGCACGGGAACATTGACGACCGGCTTGGGCTTCCGCTCCCATTCGCGCGCCTGCTGCATGCGCTGCTCCAGGTCGCGGACGCTCGTGAAATACTGGTCCAGCCGGTCGCGGTCGCGGGTGCCGACCCTGCCCTGGAGGTCCCTGGCTTGGCCGGCGACCGCGTCGAGGATGCTCCTGCCCTGGTCCAGCTGGCGCATCTGCGCGTCGACCTCGGCCGCGGTTCCCTGGATGAAGAGCCGCCTGAACACGTCCGAGGCCTTCTCATCGCACGGGATCAGCACGCCCGAGGCCGTCCACGAAAGGCTGCGCACGCCCTGGTCGATGTTGACGCCGAGGTTCAGCGAGGGGAACCGCGTGCGGTAGCCGATCCGCTCGGCGATGTACTGGTCGAGCGAGATGGAATTGCGAAATCCGCCGCTTCCCGGGTGGGGCGCGGCGGTGAGGAAGCAGATGTCCGCGGGGTGCCCAGCGTCCACGTCGGGATGGGAAACGCCGCTGATGACGGTGAAATCGTCGCGGTGCCCGGCCAGGGTCCTGAGGTACGGCGACAGCTCGTAATCACGGCCAGACTGCTTGGGGAAAAATTCGCCCGGGAGCAGCCCCAGGTTGTTGCAGATCGCCAGCATGCGGCGCGGCTTCCCGGAGGGGTCCCCCTCGGATTCGCCGGCGAGCGCGGACAGCGGCATCATCGAGTCGAGCATCGGCAGCGCCAGCACCACTCCGACCCCCTGCAGAAACCTTCGCCTGGAGAACGCGCCCGCCGTGGACACGTGGGATCCAAGGCTCGAGCGGGTGGGGTGGGGCGTCTTCATGGGGATTCGGACGGCCTACTTGTGAAGGAAAATACTGCTCTCCACAACCTCATGTACGAGCGTTCGCACCCCGTACTGCCGGGGGGCCGCGTCCTGGAGCATCCGCTCGACCTCGGCGCGGTCGCCGAACCGCACGGGAGCCCCGGTCGCATAGATGAGGAGCTGCCTCGTGATGTTGCGGGCGATCTGCCTCTCGTCGCCAAGCAGCAGCCTCTTGAAGCTGCGGATGTCGCTGAAGGTGCGGCCGTCGGGCAGCTGGCCGCTGCTGTCGACCTCCAGCGCGGCGTGGAAGGCAAACTTCTGCCCGTTGTGGCCCAGGCCCTGATCGGCCACGTCGCCGCCGAGCGCGCGGTAGCGATCCCGCCAGCCGCCCATGACGTCGAAGTTCTCCAGCGCGAATCCCGCCGGGTCGATCTTCGCGTGGCAGGCCGCGCAGCTTGGCTGGGCCCGGTGCTTGTCCAGGATCTCGCGGATCGTCTTCGCGCCCCGCGTGTCGGCCTCGATCGTGGGCACGTTGGGCGGCGGCGGGGGGACCGGCTTGCCGAGGATGCGCTCCATGACCCATGCCCCGCGCAGCACCGGCGAGGTGGTCGTGCCGTTGCAGGTCACCTTGAGCACGCTCGCCTGGGTCATGAGGCCGCCCCGCACGCTGCCCGGCGGCAGCGCGACCCGGCGGAGGGCGACGCCCTCCACCCCCGGGATCCCGTAGAGCGCGGCCAGGCGCTCGTTCACGATGGCAAAGTCCGAGTCCACGATGTTGCGCGCGGGCAGGTCACCCTTGAGCAGCTCGGTGAAGAAGGCCTGGGTCTCGCCCTGCGCCGACTCGGCGAGCAGGTCGTCCAGGTAGTAGTCCGGGTACATGTCCGGGTCCGGGGAAGTCACGGACATTTTCCTCAGCTGGAGCCAGTAGGCCAGGAAAGCGTTCACAAACCGGCCCGACTTGGGGTCGTCGAGCATCCTCTCGGTCTGGGCGCTCAGCACTTCCGCCCGGTGCAGGGTGCCGCGGGCGGCGAGGCCGAGCAGCTCCTCGTCCGGGGCCGAGTTCCAGAGGAAATAGGAGAGCCGCGAGGCCAGGGCGAAGTCGTCCAGGGCTCCCGGGCTTTCCTGAAGGTAGAGGAAATCCGGCGAGCACAGCACCGCCGAGTACCCCGCGAACATTGCTTCGGAGAAGCTGCTGCCCGACTTCAGGGAATCCTCGATGATCGGGAGGAATCTCAGGGCCTCCGCGTCCCTTATCGGCCGCCGGTAGGCCCGCCGGACAAAGACGCGCAGCAGGTGCCGCGCATCCCCATCCGGGTCGGCCGAGACCACCCGGGGCGGCCCGCCGAACTCGGGTTTCTCCAGTGGCAGGCTCCCGAAGAGGGTCTTGTAGCCGGCGGTCGGCCACTGGTCGTAGATCGGGCCCTCCGCCTCCATCCAGCTGAAGACGACGCCGGGCTGCCCGTCCTTCTCCGCCAGCGGATTTTGCCAGCGCGAGGCTCCCGGCCGCGACCGGAAGAGCCGGGCGGCGTCGGGACGGATGATCTCGCCGGCGATGAGCCAGGTGTCCAGCTCCCGGACGGGGGCGTCGGGCGTCACGTCGAAGGTTCCCAGGGTGCGCACCTGGTGCGGGGGGGTCTCCGAGTACACGGTGATGGGCTCGGCCCTGCGCCCGGCGGACACCTGGTCCAGGTCCGGGATGAACCATTTGTCGCCCTTTCCCGGGCCCACCCACACCGGGTAGGCCTTGAAGCGGAGCCGGTAGTAACCGCTCACGGGGACGATGAATCTCTCAAAGTAGACCTCCACCGGCTCGTAGTTGCTCGCGACAACTCCCACTCCCTCCTGATCCCGCAGGGCGGGCTTGGCGGCACCGACGGTCATCGGGGCCTTTCCCGCGCGCACGCCCGGCTGGGCGTCCAGACCCAGCACCGCGAACGTGGCGCGCTCCGGCGCCGTGTTCATTTCGTCGAACTTCATCTTCTCCGTGAAGCTGGGCTGGTCGCGGGCGTAGTACCGCGTGAGCCGGGTCGCCTCCTTGAGCGGCTGCGCGGCCATCACCTGGCGAAGGGCGCGGTCCGCCGTGGCCAGGTAGCGCGCCAGCTGCACGTGCGACATGTCGAGCGACTCGCCGATCTTGTTGAAACGGAAGGCCTCGCCGTCCTCGGGCAGCCCGTCCTTGAGCTGGAGCCACGGCGCGCACAGCAGGTCGCGCACGGTGTTCTCATACTCATAGCGGTTGAGCCGGCGCAGCGTCGACCTGCCCTCCGTGGCCGTGCGCCGGGTCTCCGCCGCCGTGAGCGCATCCCCCAGCTCCGCGGTGAAATCCGCGAGCTCGCCCGGCGCGGGCCGCGGCTTCTTCTTCGGGGGCATCTCGTTCGCGCTCACGCGGTCGAACACCTTCACCCAGGCCGTGAAATTCTGGGGGTCCGCCGGGTCGAACGAAAGCTCCGTGAGGTCGAGGCCGCCCTTCTTCTCGTCGCTGTCGTGGCAGCTCGCACAGCGGTCGTCGATGAAGGTGTCGACCTTCGGGGGAAGGGTCGCCCCGCGCAGGGGCCCCAGCGCAAGCAGGGCCAGGGCGCCGACCGTGCGGCGAGCGGCCGCTGCAATCATGCCTTTTGTGCTCATCCTTGGGGCGAGGGAGCGGGCACAGTTGATCAGCCCGAGCGGACCCAGTCGGCCAGCGGCTCGGGGAGGGCCCTGCGCGCCCGGGTTTTTGAGTCGATGCACACGTGCTCCGTCCTGACCCGTGCGGCGCGCTTTGCCAGCGGGCCCAGGCGCGTGACCTCGTAGCTCACCTCGTAGGTGTCGTCGGAGAGCGCCTTGGCCCTCACGCTCACCGAGAGCTTGTCGCCGCAGGAGACGGGTCGGAGGTACTCGGCGTCGCACTTGGCGATCGGGACCACGACCTCCTTCTCGGAGAAGAAGGTCTTCAGGTCGATGCCGGAGGCCGAAAGGGACTCCTCGTAGGCCTCGTGGCAAATCGCCAGGAAGTTCGCGAAAAACACGACCCCGGCGGCGTCGGTGTCCGCAAAATGGACGGTTCGGGAGTACGTGAAGGGCATGGGGTCGGGAATCGCAAAAGAGAACGAGCCCTCAAGGCGTTACGCAACACCGCAGAGGCCGGGGCCGCCGCCCGTCTTACGGCGTTGAGTTCGCGGGCGTGGCCGTCTGGAATAGCCCGATGACCAAGAATGAGATCGCGGACGTGCTCGCCGAGATCGGGACCCTCATGGAGCTCAAGGGCGAGAACCCGTTCAAGGTCCGGGCGTATTCCAGCGGGGCGAGGGCGATCGAGGCGCTGGAGAAGGCCGAGTTCGAGACGCTCCTCGCCGAGGGCCGCATCCAGACCGTCAAGGGCATCGGAGAGGCGCTCGCGGCCAAGATCACCGAATTGCACGCCACGGGGCGCCTCGAATTCCTCGACAAGCTGAAGGCGTCGATCGCCCCGGGGCTGGTCGAGATGCTGAAGATCCCGGGCATGGGCCCGAAGAAGGTGGCGGCCCTCGGCCGCGAGCTCGGGATAACCTCCGTCGCGGAACTGGAGAAGGCGTGCAGGGACGGCCGCGTCGCGGCGCTCGCCGGCTTCGGGGAGAAGACGCAGGAGAAGATACTCGCCGGCATCCGCAACCGCGTGGCGTACTCCCAGCGCCACCTCTGGTGGGACGCAAACGAGGCGGCCGCCCCCATCCTTGCCGGGCTGCGGGCGCTGCCCCAGGTGGGCCGGGCCGAGACGGCCGGGAGCCTGCGACGGGGCCTCGAGACCGTGGGCGACCTCGACTTCCTTGTGTCCGCCGAGGACTTTGGGCCGGTCGTCGCATGGTTCACCGGCCAGGCCGGCGTCCTCGAGGTGACCGCCAAGGGGGACACGAAGGCGAGCGTCCGACTGGAGGGCGGCCTCCAGGCCGACCTCAGGATCCTGCCCTCCGGGCAGTTCGCTTTCGCCCTGCACCATTTCACCGGCTCGAAGGACCACAACGTGCAGATGCGCCAGCGCGCCCTCGACCGCGGCATGAGCCTGAGCGAATGGGGCCTCGTCCCGTCCGCGGGGGAGGGCACGGCCAAGGAGAAGGTGGGCCGGAGCGAGGGGTTGAGGGCCGACGACGAGAAGGCTCTCTTCGCGGCCCTCGGGCTGTCCTTCATCCCTCCCGAGCTCCGGGAGGGGATGGGGGAGATCGAGGCCGCAGAGAAGGGGGAGATACCGAAGCTGGTCGAGCTCGGCGACATCCGGGGGGCCTTTCACAACCACACGACGCAGTCGGACGGCAGCAGCACCCTCGCGGAGATGGTGGGTGCGGCGCAGGCCCTGGGCTGGGAGTACATCGGCATCTCGGACCATTCGAAGTCGAGCAGGCAGGCGAACGGGCTCACCGAGGAGCGGCTTCTCAGGCAGGTGGCCGAGATACGGGCGCTCAACGCGTCGCGCCGGTTCAAGACGAGGGTGTTCACGGGCACCGAGTGCGACATCCTTCCCGACGGGGAGCTGGACTTCGGGGACGCCGCGCTCGCGAAGCTGGATTACGTCGTCGCCTCGGTCCACAGCTCCTTCGGGCAGGACGAGGAGGCCATGACCGCGCGGATCATCCGGGCGGTTGAGAACCCGCGCGTGACGATGCTCGGGCACCTCACGGGCCGCCTCCTCTTGGAGAGGGAGGCCTACCAGGTCGACGCGGGCAAGGTGATCGACGCGGCGATAGCGAACGGCGTGGCCGTCGAGCTGAACGCGAACCCGTACCGCCTCGACATGGACTGGAGGCACTGGAGGAGGGCGGCGACGCGGGGCCTCGAATGCGTCATTAACCCCGACGCCCACGACACCGAAGGACTCGGGTACGTGAGGGCCGGCATAAACTCGGCCCGCAAGGGCTGGCTCACGCGATCGGACGTCGTCAACACGCTTTCCCTGGAGAAGGTCGAGGCCTGGCTGGCCAAGAAGCGGAGGCGCGCGTGATCGACGCAAGGGCCCGCGGGCTCGCCAACATCCACGCCGCGGTCGTGACGCTCTTCGTGGGCGCCGTGTTCTGGGTTTGGGCGTACGTGAACCTGAACTTCCACGTGCCGTACGTGCACATGAACCCGTACGAGAACCTGCTGCCCTACTTCCTCTGCGCGATCGGTGGCATGCTGCTCTCCGCGAGGGACGTGTCGCGCCACCTGGCCGCCCGGTTCCACCTTCCGGACTTCGGGGCGTCCGCCAGGCTCGCCTTCCGCCAGGTCTCGCTCATGGCGCTCCTCATCTTCGCCCTCATGTTCGCCATGCAGGACCACAGCATCAGCCGCCTCTACCTGGGGACGATGCTCGTCTGGTGCTGGCTGGGGCTGTCCGTCCTGAACGCGTGGCTCCCCGGCCGGCTTGCCCGGCTCATCTTCCAGAAGGGCCACAGGCTGCCCACGGTCTTCATTGGCAAGCCCGGGTCGTTCGCGAAGGTCCGGGAGTGGATCTCGAACAAGGAGCCGCTCGGGATCTTTCCGGTGGGGCTGCTCTCGCCCGAGGCGCCCCCGTCGGGCCCCGACGCCCTCCCCGTCCCCTGGCTTGGCACGCTTGGCGACCTGCCTCGCGTGCTTGAGGAGCGGCCGGTCGGCCAGGTGGTCATGCTCGAATTGCCGGCCACGGACGACGAGGCTGGGCGGATCATCACCGCCTGCCGCGACCGGGGATGCCGCCTGCTCATCCACAGCGACATCGAGGAGCGCTACAAACAGCCGCTCGTCCCCATCACCGAGGAGGGAAGGCACTTCTATACGCTCCAGGAGGAGCCGCTCGAGGATCCGATGAACCGAATCATCAAGCGCCTGTTCGACCTCGCTGTCGCGGTCCCCGTCGTCGTGCTCGTGCTGCCCTTCCTTTGCGCCTGGGTGGCCGTCATGCAGGCGGTCCAGGCGCCGGGGCCCCTGTTCCACGCAAGGGAGAGGCGGGGCAAGCAGGGAAAGATCTTCTGCATGCTGAAGTTCAGGTCGATGTACCAGGCGCCCGACGACGCGGCGGCCGAGGCGATGCAGGCCCTCACGGAGGACCAGCGGGTCTTTCCTTTCGGGCGCTTCATGCGCAGGCGCAGCCTGGACGAGTTCCCCCAGTTCTGGAACGTCCTCGTGGGCGAGATGAGCATCGTGGGTCCGCGGCCCTACATGCCGCTACTCGACGAGGAGTTCCGCCAGCAGACCCAGGGCTACCGGACCCGGAACCTGGTCAAGCCGGGGATCACCGGGCTTTCGCAGAGCCTGGGCTTCCGCGGCGCCGTCCTCGAGGAGGAGATGGTGCGCCGCCGGGTGTACTGGGACGTCTACTACATCTCCCACTGGTCCCCGTGGATGGACCTCCAGATCACAGCAAGGACGCTCTGGCAGGTGATCGCGCCGCCCGAGACCGCGTTCTGAAACCGGCTCAGAAGGTCTTGGCGAAAGTGTTTCCGTCCCTGTCGACGAAGGTGAGATGGTCCTCGTCCACCTTGGCGAGCTTCAGGCCAAGCGTCTTGTCCACGAAGTCATTGAGCTTGTAGACATGCCCGTCGATGAGGGCCTTGCTTCCGGCCCCGGCCAGTCGGACCCCGGAAATGTGGTACCCGTCCACGACGCCCTGGACCAGGTCGGCGTGGCTCTGCGGGGCCGCGGCGACGGAAGCGGCGGGCGCGGCCTGCGCAGGGGCCTGGGCGGCCGCAACCGGGACCACGGCGGCGGGGGCAGGAGCCTGGACGACGGCCGGCGGCGGCGTGGGTGAGGGGACAGCCGGCGCGACGTGAACGGCGGCGGCCGGCGTGTAGGAAACCGCGGGAGCCACCTGGGCCGCGACCGGGGCGGGGGCATTCTGCTGCGGGAGGACCACCGCTACCGCGGGCGCCTGGACGACGATCGGCGACGCCGCCGGCGCCTGCGCGGGGGCCGCCTGCGGCGGCGGGCTCGCCTCCGCCACCGGCTTCGCCGCGGGCTTGCCCGTCATGTATATCCCGGTGACGACCGCCGAGACGACGACGAGGACGAGCGCCGCGGCGCCGATCAGCACCATGCTCTGGGTGCGCATCGGCGCGCCCTGCCGCGAGGGCCGCCTCCCGCCGCCGGGCATCGGGGCCATGACGTCGGCCTGCTCCTCAGCGCGCTGGCGGGCGGCCTTTTTCAGCGCATCATTGATGAGGCTCATCGTCGGGCGCCTAGTTCGTGAGAGTCTCCATGTCGCGCGCGGCGCGCCTCGCGTCCCAGTAGTTCACCTCGTCCGACTCGCGGATGAACGCGGAGAGGATGGCCTTGTCGCAGAGGTTGTTCACGATCCTGGGGATTCCCCTGCTGGACTTGTGGATCGCCCGCAGCGCCCACGGGGTGAAGGAGGGCCGCCCGGTCCCGCCGGCAAGCGTGAGGCGGTGCTGGATGTAGTGCACCATGTCCCTCTGCGAAAGGGGGTGGAGCTCATAGTGGACGAGGATCCGCTGGCGCAGCTGCCGGAGCTCCTCCCGGGCGAGGACCTCCTTCAGCTCGGGCTGGCCCATGAGCACGATCTGCAGGAGCTTCTGCTTGTCGGTCTCCAGGTTCGAGAGGAGGCGTATCTGCTCCAGCACCTCGAAGGAGAGGTTCTGGGCCTCGTCGATGATGAGGACAATGTCGCGCCCGCGGTGGATCCGCTCCAGGAGCACGCGGTTCATCTGCGAGACGAGGTCCACCTGGCTCCGGGCGAGCTTCGTCTCGCCGAGCTCGCTGAGGATGGCCTTGAGCATCTGGGTCTCCGTCACGCGCGGATTCAGGATCAGGGCGGTGTCGAACCGGGCGGGGTCCAGCTCGTTCAGGAAGCGCCTGCAGAGAGTCGTCTTGCCGCAGCCGACCTCGCCGATCAGCACGATGAAGCCCTTGCGCTCGCGCACCCCGAACTTGAGGTGCTGGAGGGCCTCCTGGTGCGTCGGGCTGAGGAAGAGGAATTTCGGATCCGGCGTGATGTTGAACGGCATCTCATTGAATCCGTAGTAGCTCTGATACATGGGCGAATCTGAGTAAGCCGGGGCCGTCCCAAAACGCACGCCAAAACCCGCGCCCAGCCGGGGCCCCCCATTTATATTGCGAAGCTCTGGGGGCCCGCTGTTTATGGACGTCAAAGACACGTGAAATTCAGACACCTCATCCTGAGCCTGTATGTGCTGCTTTTCGCGGGCCTCGGCGTCGCCGGGGGCTACCTGTTCCTGGACGCGCGCCACGAGTACAGCCAGCTGGTGCAGGTCGAGGCGCTGAACCGCCAGAGGCTCACCGAGGCACAGGAGCGCTTGAAGAGCCAGGAGAGGGTGCTCGAGCGCCTTAGGAACGACCCCTCCTATGTCGACCAAGTGATCCGCAAGAAGCTCGGCTTCGCGAAGCCCGACGAGGAGATCTACCGGTTTGAGGACTGAATTCGGCGGCGCATGACACACGATCCCGACGCGCTGATGGACGCCTTTTCCAGGGCGGGGCAGGGGCAGGTATTCGCCTTTTACGGGAGGCTATCGCCCGACGCCAAGGCCCGGCTGGTTGCCGAGGCGGCCGAGATAGACCTGGCGGAGGTCGCCGCACTGGTCCGGACGCTCGTGGCGGCCGGGGGCGCCCCGGCGGCGGACCTTGAGGGGCTCGCCCCGGCGCCCTATGAGCGGCTGCCGGCGCGCGGGGGCGACGCCCCCTCGTGGTCGGCGGCGAAGGCCGCCGGCGAGGCGGCGCTCGGGGCGGGGCGGGTGGCCGCGTTCACCGTCGCCGGGGGCCAGGGGACGCGCCTGGGCTACGACGGACCCAAGGGGACCTTTCCCGTGACGCCCGTCCGGCACCGGTCCCTCTTCCAGGTCTTCGCCGAGAAGGTCATGGCCGCCGGGAGGCGCCACGGGCGGCCCCTCCACTGGTTCATCATGACCAGCCACCAGAACCACGAGGCGACGGAGGCGTACTTCGGGGAGAACGGCCACTTCGGGCTGGACCGGGCCAGGGTTCACTTCTTCCGGCAGGGGCGGATGCCCGCCGTGGACTTCTCGGGGAAGATCATGCTGGAGACGCAGGGATCGCTCGCGCTCTCGCCGGACGGCCACGGCGGGTCCCTGAGGGCGCTTGAGAGAAGCGGGGCTCTGGAACTCATGGCGTCCGAGGGGATCGACACGCTCAGCTACTTCCAGGTGGACAACCCCCTCGTCCGCTGCGTCGACCCGGCGTTCATCGGATGGCACCTCGCGCGGGGATCGGAGATGTCGAGCAAGACCGTGCCGAAGGCCTACCCCGAGGAGAAGCTGGGGCATTTCTGCACTACGCGCGGGAAGCTGGTCGTGATCGAGTACTCGGACCTGCCGATGGCGCTCCAGCGCGAGAAGAACCCTTCCACGGGCGCCCTGCGCTACGAGGCGGGAAGCATCGCGATCCATGCCATCGACCGCGAGTTCATCCGGAGGATGGCGAAGGGCGCGGGCGCGCTTCCGTTCCATCGGGCCGACAAGAAGATCACGACCGTGGACGTCGCCGGAAACGAGGTGCGGCCCGCGGCCGCGAACGGCGTCAAGTTCGAGATGTTCGTCTTTGACGCCCTGCCGTCGGCGAGGAACCCCGTCGTCGTCGAGACGAGCCGCGCCGACGACTTCTCGCCGGTCAAGAACGCCGAGGGCGTCGACTCGCCCGCCACCTGCCGCGCCGACCAGCTGCGCCAGTTCGCCCGCTGGCTCAGGATGGCCGGGGCGACGGTCCCCACCGACCCGACAGGGCTGCCCGACTTCGCCATGGAGGTTTCACCGCTCTTCGGCTATGACGAGGACTCATTCATGGAAAGCTGGAGCCGCCTGATTCCGAAGCCCCCGATCACTGACGGCCTTTGCCTGGGGGGGCCGCAGCAATGACTACGTCCGACCGGCTTCTGCCCGGCCTGCTCTCGGGGGAGCTCATGGCGAGCTCGGTGGGCAACATCGCCGCCTACCTTGAGGGCCGCCTGCCCGCGTGGGCCCAGGCGAGCATCACGGAGCTCCTGGAAAGGCGCAACTGGGGGGAGCTCAACGACCGATTCTACAGGGAGCTCGAGTTCGGGACGGGCGGCATACGCGGTCGGACCATCGCCGCCGTGGCCACGGCCGCCGAGATAGGCAGGCCGGGGCCGTTCGGGACGCCCGAGCACGCGGCCGCCGGCAGCAACATGATGAACGACTTCACGCTCGCGCGCGCGGTCATCGGGCTATTCCACTACACCCAGGGGTACCTTAGGGACCGGGGGGACGGCGCCGCCCCGCGCCTCGTGATCGCCCACGACGTGAGGTTCTATTCGCGGCACTTCTGCGAGCTCGCGGCGTCCATCTGGGCCCGCCTGGGCGGGGAGGCCTTAATCTTCGACGGGCCGCGGCCGACGCCGCAGCTGAGCTTCAGCGTGCGTTGCCTGAAGGCCCATGCGGGCGCCGTGATAACGGCGAGCCACAATCCGCCCCACGACAACGGCTTCAAGGCCTACTTCGTCGATGGGGGCCAGGTGGTGCCCCCGCACGACAAGGCTATCGTTGCCCGGGTTGCGGCCGTTCCGCTCGGAGCCGTGTCGGAATTCCTGGAGAAGGACATGTCGCGCGTGACGACGCTCGGCCGCGAGCTGGACGAGGAGTACATGGACGTCGCGGCGTGCGCGATCGTGGACAAGAGCATCCTGCGCAAGTCCAAGATGAAGGTCGTCTACACGAACATACACGGCACCGGGGCGATCCATGCGGTCCCGCTGTTGGTCCACGCGGGCTGCTACGTGATCCAGGTGACGGAGCAGATGATGCCCGACCCGCGGTTCCCGACGGTGAAATCCCCAAACCCCGAGAACGCCGAGGCGCTCGCAATGGCAGTGGCGACGGCGGACCGGAGGGCGTGCGACGTGGTGTTGGCGACGGACCCGGACTGCGACCGGATGGGCGTCGCCGTGCGCGCCAAGTCGGGGAAGATGGAGCTCCTCACGGGCAACCAGATCGGCTCGCTGATCGCTGAATACCGCCTCCTGAAGTACAAGGCGTTGGGCTGGATCCCCAAGGAGGGCTCCCCGAACGCCTGCATCATCAAGACCTTCGTCACGACGGGCCTCCAGGACGCGATCGGGCGCGGGCACGGCGTCAAGGTGATCGACACGCTCACCGGCTTCAAGTGGATCGCTGCCAAGATCCGCGGCTACGAGGAGCGCCTGAAGGCCGCCATGGGTCCCGACTGGGACTACGACAGGACGCCGTTCGCCGAGAGGGCCCAGCTGCACCTCCTTTACAGCACCTTCTTCGTGTTCGGGACCGAGGAGAGTTACGGATACCTGCCGAACGACTACGTGCGGGACAAGGACGGGAACGCGGCCTGCCTCATGTTCTCGGAGCTCTGCGGCTGGGTGGCTGCGCAGGGGCTGACCGTCCCGGAATACCTCGACCAGATTTACCTGAAATACGGCTTCTACCTCGAGGACACGATCAACATCTACTATGAGGGGGCGAGCGGCACCGCGAAGATCAAGCGCATCCTGGACACCTACCGCAGCGCGAAGCCCCAGGCCTTCGGCGACGTCCGCGTGACCGGATTCCGGGATTTCGGGAGGGAGACCGTGCACGACGCGGACGGCGAGGAGATCCCGAAGCAGGACCTGTATGTCGTGGCGCTCTCGAACGGGTACAAGTTCGCGGCCCGGGGCAGCGGGACCGAGCCCAAGATGAAGTTTTACCTGTTCGCCTCGGACAGGGTGGCGGAGGCGGCGGAGCTTCCCGCGGTCAAGGACCGCGTTCGGGCCGAACTCGACCGCCTGAAGGCGCTCATTGAGGCCGACGCCCGAAGCCGCGCGGAGCGATAATTTCGTCCGCTGTGCCTGAAGTGGGAAAGTCGCTCTTTTTTCTTGGTC